>FUFK010075915.1_pt1 | contig 32926 bp, 44 predicted proteins | sample 1021851 | NCBI WGS metagenome assembly FUFK01 (sample SAMEA51879418, study PRJEB19060) | metagenome | reverse complement strand
CAAAATCATATCCGCCCCGACCATATCGTTGATAGTCTCCACCGGTCCATGCGGTAGCGATATAGTATGCTGATTCCCCTTCATTGCCGTTGCTTGCTTCTTCAATACCTTATCCATATTTATCCCTCCTTGTATTCAGCGAGTCTCAATCCCAAGTGTCTTTAGTGTGGTTAATGTTATTACTTCGTCGCGAACGATGTTGGCTATGATTCTGATTGTTGTAACCATGTGCGGCTTACCCTCAAAGTCGAGGGCCACATCTCCGTTTTCCAATAGGTCGAGAATCTCAACCATCAAGTTTTCGTATTGCTCATTCATATTTCTCATCTCCTGTAATTTCTACTTAGTTAGTTACCCTATAAACCTTATCCACCACGCACGACCCATGCTCGATAGTCTGCTTGTTCCTTGGCCGCTTGCATACATTCACGACACAACTCATCGTAACCGAATTCATCTGCGGGTATGTCTTGCTCGCACCCTTCACAATAGAATTCTTTGCATCCACCAAGATATACCATTTACTCGACCTCCCATGTGTGTATCTTTGCGTAGCCGGTCAAGGTCTTAGACCTTCCGCACATCTCGCATTCAATCTCCTCATTGACGCTGATTACGATTGAGCCATCTCCGATTTCAAACATGGCGTCGGATAGGTCAATGCACTGATATTCGGTTGCCCATTCCATATCCAAATCGTCACCGTCGTCGCAGTATTCGCAGGGCTTCTCTTCTGTCATAATTACTCCTCCTCTTGTGACCCTATAAACCTTCGGTCGGGCTTGTGTGGGATTCGCAATGCCTTCAATTCGCGTACCGAGCGACGCTGATTCCAGCGCCATCGGTTACCCGCTCTTTGACCCTTGCGCGGCATTCAGACCACCCTCACGCCGTCTAAGTTATCAAGTACCCATTGAAGACCCACGCAAAAGCCTTCCATCCATACATGGGAAGAGTGGTGGTCGCTAATCATCGTTTCCGTCGTTGCATCCCAATTTTCTCCACACAACTCCTTGATTAGTGAGTAGTAGTCACCCATTATCGTGTGACTGATTCTATCAAACACGTTTTCAATTGCTTCTATTTCTGATTCATTCATTCTTCTTGTCCCTCCTTACCGACTTCGCACTCGCATACAATGTCTTGATTACAAGACCAACAATTATGATTGGGCAATATCCAATGATTCATTCTTCGTCCTCCTTTCCGTCGTAACCTGTGCCGAGAATCCAATCTGCGGCCTTCTGTGCATGGGCGGCGGCTCGCCATAGGGCTTGTGCGCCACCGTCCGTCTTGAGTCCCTTGAGCCACGATGTGACGTATGCCGCGTGGTTGTCAATCATCAGGTGGTCATTGTCCACGCCGACCTCGGCGCAAACCATTGCCGCACCCATCTCTGCAATCAATTCCTCAAAGGCGTACTCGTTGCCTCCGAATGAGTTTTCCAACTTGCGATTGAGTCGTGACGGGTGACCCGTCCAATGAGTCAATTCGTGTAGTAGTGTTGCCGTGAACCCTGTCGAGTCACGGAAATGCTCTCGATTCGGCATTTGAATGTGGTCTGTCGACACCCGATAGAATGCTCGACCTCCACCGTACCGCAAATCCACATTGTGCTTGTCGTACAGTGCCAACGCCTCCAATTCTGCGGCCTCCTCGCTGACTTCGTGAGTTTCGTCGTCAGCATATACCTTGTCCGGCAGGTTGGTCTGCGCTCGGTTGAACACATAGAACCACTTGAGCAGGGGTATCATCTTCTCCTCGTCTTCGTTGTCCTTGTCCTTAATCTTGAGCATCTTGTAGAAGAAAACCGGCGTAGACTTCATGCCCTTCTGAACACCGAAATACTCATCGCTTCCGATTGAGTTAGCGTGTGCTTCTCCGGCCTTCTTCCATGAAGCGAAAGTCCCCCATTCGTTACCCCATCCGTTTTGAGATGCGTTGGCCCAAAGCCACCATACATTGATGCCTCGGTATGAACGACCGACGTTGCTGACGGGCAATTCTGAACCACCCGACTTTGTCCACGGTCGCAACCAATCGGTACTTCCACTTTCCATTTGCTTGATGATGGTTTCAACCACCATGTTTCTCATTTGGTCGCGCTTCAGCGCGGCTTCTGCTCTTCCTGTCTTTGCCATGTTTTCCTCTCCTCTAAATTATCCTATTCTTGTTACCCTATAAAGGTTATTCATCCATCCCTAAGTGCAAACGAATGAAATCGACTCTCTCCAAAATCAATTCAGCCAATTCATCAACGGCAATGTGATTCTTGTTACTCTTGTGCAGAATGTCTGCATATTCGTGAATGTCGTAAAGTGCGTTTTGTATCTTCCTCTTCCTCATTCTCCCACCTCACATGAGTAAGTGTAACCTATCGGGTCTTGAGTGACTTGACGCCCACATACGCTACAAGCCCAAGTCCCGAAGCCCTGTGACTCAAACCAACATCTGACTTCACTCATTCAACTCACCTTCCAACCACGCTACCAAATCTTTGACGCCGAAATACAAGTGGTCGTAATCACCAAATGTTCTGCGCTCATGCTCAATGAGTTCGCGCAAAAATGTCAACGAGTGCTTTGCGATTCTCCTTTCAACCATACTTTCCTCTCCTGTAAATATCCCTTACATTGTTAGACTATAAACCTATCCGCGCCCTAAAATTAGTGGGTAACATACATCCGGTTACCCTATAAACCTTATTGTTCACAGATGGCCGAAAAAATCAGCCTCATTCCTCCTCATCGGCGTATTGCCTCTCGTCTTGCTCAATGCGCTTGAAGAGTAGCCATGAACCGCCGTCACCCTTCATCACCCAATATCCGGCCTTCTTGATGCCGTCCTTGTTGGCCTTCCATTCGTCCCAAAATTCCGAGCCGATATTTCCATACCAAACGGTGCGCTTCTTATTCATCTTCATTTCGACTCCGAATGCTTCGTGTCGAAGATAGATTGGTCGTGGTGAATCGTGAACCTCAATGGTCACATGATGACACCATTCGGTGAAATTTCGTGCCTCGGAATAGGCATGGGCCTTCTGAACGGCCACTTGCTTGTTGTGGGCGAGATTCTGAATGAAATTGCAGTAGTATGTCGCGCCCCAATCGCCCCAACATACGCCCTCTTGGTACAGGGTGTAAAATTGCTCCTTCGCTCCTGTCCGGCAAACGTGGAGGGTCACATCGACCTTGTTGTATCGCTTGTAACCCTCAGCAGTCTGTAAGTGCTTTGTCATAATTTATTCCTCCTTTGTTACCCTATAAACCTTAGTACCATCGAACGGATTTATGCTTTCGGCTCCACACGCACAATCTCGGGGGTCTATTCTTGTAGTCCCCTCAAGCACACAACACTTCCACTTACAATCAGGACACACTAACCAAGGCATTATTCGTTCACCTCCATGAACACGGTGTCTTCGTGAGAATTGCCATGACTTGAGCGACCCTTCGTGTTGAATCGGTGTGGTGGGGCAACGTCAATCATCTCTAATTCCCATCGGCCTCGCCTCTTGTTGAATCTGCGGTTGAAATATCCGAAGGCGACAACGGGTCCACCGAATGCGGAATTGAGAATCTCTCCGCCGCTCGGCACATCGTCGCCGATTTGGTCAAACTTGCGCCCGACCTTCGACACCCACTCCATCATCGAAAGCGAGGTGCGACCTTCGGTGCGCTTGCGCCAAGTCTCGATGAAGTGCGGGGTCAAGACCACCGTCCACCCGTCGGGGTGATTGTGATACTGTGGTCGAGTCACTTCAGCACCCCCGTCAATACTCCCACCAAAAGGAACGGTATAAACATTGCGTGACCGACGAACATGAGGAATTGGAATGCCCCCTTGAATCGCTGAATCAGTCTGTACTTTGTCCGGTAACTCATTCTATCACCTTCCCGCATTCTCGGTTTGAACACGCCCAAACCCAACCGCTCAAAATGTCGATGGTGCGGGTCGTGAAATACATCTTCGCACCGCATTCGCAAGGCTTTGGTTCGTGACTCATGCTTCCACCACCGTAATTCGTCCACAGTGTTCACAATGAACGTGCCAATGGGTTGCGTCTGAGATGTTATTGGTCGCCGGATTGTAAGGCACATCTCGGTATTCGCTCTTGACGATTTGGTATTGGGAAAACCCGTGTGGTACGCCGCATCTGCATTGGAAGTCACTCATGCTATCACCGTGAATGTGCGTTGTGTCGTGACCTTCCCGTTTTCGTCTTCGATGCCGCGTGGGTGCATCTGAATGGGCGCACCTTCTCGCTGAAGAGCGCAGAGAATACGGGACGCATTCTTTGGCTTCAGGTATCGGGCGGCGGTCTTACTGTGCTTTGCCGCGTGGTATGTCATATCTCCTGCCGTGTAGTGCAGTTCAGGCTTCATTTCCGAGATTGCGGCCAACAAGGCTTGCTTGTGGCGACCTGCAATTCGGGTTGCTGGCTTCGGTTCCATGTTATCATCCTCGGCGGGGGACCTCCCCGCTCAAACTGTCCTGTCGTTGGATGCCTATAAACCTTGGCATTGTTAGAATTAGGACTTGATATTTAACAGTATGAGATTCATACGATTCGTCATGCTATACGCGCACGGGCGTTCACCTATATGCGTAGAAGCGGTGTAGAAAGTAAAGTAAGTGTGTTCGGAGACAGGTAGTGTTACTTGAAGGGGTGGTGTACAAATTACACTTAGTGCAGGTGGAAAAGTGGTATGAAACCCCACCTCGTCATACACACCCTTCAATTTTCGGCCTCGCAGTACCACGAATTGGGGAATATAATCGAATATCACGCAAATAGGCTACATTCCGAGCGAAAATGCCAAAAAAATCCCCAAAACGCATGACTGCGAGCCTGTTTAGTCGAAGGGGGGGCTGGATTATCAATGAACGGGTCAGATTTAACAAGTAAANTTGGTGTAAAAAGTAAACCTGCCCCCCNCACCCATAGGAGAGCGCATTGAACCCTATAAACCTTGCTACGCAAGNATTACCTGTTGCGCTCGCTACGCTCGCGCCCATGCCTCGACGCGCAAGGACCCTATAAACCTTATGGAGCCGCCCCCTGCGGGGGCGGGAAGGTGCGAAATGCAAAGGTATATAGGCTCGCAACGGTACGACGGTACATGGACGACATACCCGCAGACCTGACCGAGATGCCCCGCCTCATCGCACACGCGCGCGCACATCGTGGTGGACTTCAGACCATCGGCGACGACCGAGTACGCGCCATACTACTCAATCGGGACTTGAAGCCCGTCGGCCTTCGTGTCATGCGTGACCTGCGCGTAGCGACTGACCGTTCATCGTTCGATGCCTTCGTGGACACCGCCCGTGGCCGTGTCGATGGCAAGCGTCGATTCACCGCTCAACTCGTTCGTTTTTCGGGCGAGGTTGGATTTGAGGAGGATGACATTTTGGATTTGGTGGGAATCATCGCGGAGTCTGATTTGTGATTTTTGATTTGTGATTTGTTACATTTTATTTGTTATTTTATTTGTATCTTTTTTGAACATTTCTTTTTGTTAGATTTTAGCACGATTTTATACCGCGTTTTTGGGGGGTCGACGCACCCAAGGCTAATGCTCATGCGTTAACCGACCAGTGGTCGTGATTTACTCCCGCCTGTGAGCGGGCTTTTTTACTGTGCGTTTGCACCCTCACCCGAAGGTGGTGTGTGAAAGATGAGTCGGCGGGGTCAACCCCGGAACCGACTCGGTGTCTAAGTCAGCCGAGGGAACCTAAGCCCCCTCGACCGACCGGTGTGTTATCTTGTGGTCAGATTTACTCGGACCGAGTGTCTTCCTCATGCGCCATGAGCGCGCCCTTGACCGGTCGCAGGTTAGCGTCAACCTTTGCCTTGGCATTTACCTTGTCGACAAATCCCTTCAACTCAGGGCTACCAACAGGCGGAACAGTTGTCTTGACCTCTTCGGGCAAGGTGTCCCACAAGTGATTGCTCTTCTTGACCACAGTTCCTCCGCCGGGAAGTATTGTTTCTGTCCCGTCGTCGTCGGTGTAGGGTGTTACTGCATCGTCAGGTGCGTCAAGGTCATGGACAAATACATCTCCATTACTCAACTTGGTCACGGCAGGTTCGCAGGATGGGCTACTACAAGAGTCAACCACATCGTCTGCCGTGCGTCCGCAGATTTGGCACATATTCCAGTTGTTGTTGAACGTCAACCAGTGTCCGTTTTCACAGTTGCGGCATTCGTAGAAGCCGTCATCCATGATGTTCTTGACAGGCGGTACTGTCTTGGGTGACACCAAAGCATCTAAGTTGACAGTCGCGGGCTTGTTAGTTGTGCTACGACCAGTCTTCCATGCGTTTGGGTCACGCTTGACAGGCTCTACGATGTGCTTGTTGCCACACTTGCCAAGGTTGATTAGGCCATGTTGCCAATCAATGACATAGTGCGTGTCAAGGTCTAAGTGTCGGATAGTGCCTTTTACAAGCACGTTACCGTAGACGCGCTTCAAGATTTTATCTTCTGAAGCATACACATAGTTACCCTTGACTGTCTGTGCAACCCATAGGTCGTCGCAGTTAGCCCACAAGTGAACGCGCTCGGGGAATCCGTCACGCGATTCTGACTTGTCGACCCATACAAGACGCATGGACGCTCTACCGTCGAAGTCACACAGTGCCGCCATCTTGTCGATGCCGTCGTTGGTCGAACCATAGTAGTCCAAGCAGTACACGATGCAACGTGTATCTAACTCAAGACCACGAATGTCCTTGCTACGCGATACGAAGTATTCTTCGGGTAGCGTGTCCTCGACCTTGCGCTCTGCGTTGAACGAAATCATGCCGTTGTGCGTTAGCACTATACCGGCCTTTTGGTTATCGTTCGGTCCAACCTTGATTGGATGTGCATTGCGTCGGTTGTTAGCACCGCCTGTGCTTTGACGGGTGTGCGTCATAACCCACTTCATGCGGAAGCCCGCTCGACCGAGGCCCTTGGCAATCTTCTTCATCATCAGAGTGCCGACCATCTTGGGTACGTTAATACGTGATGATGAGTAGTAGCCCCACTTGTCCTTCTTGTTGGACTTGGGTTCTACTTCCCATGCACCGTGTACTTTACCGTCGCCTCTGCTGTAAGATACACCACAGGCTTCTGAACCACGCGAGGACAGTGCGGCGAGGATTCTGAGAATCCCCTTCCACTCACCACGACTTGGCTTTGTCGGCTTGCCGTCGTCATCGACGTTCATGTTAATCCAACCGCCGATGCCACACGCTACACACGCGAGCGCAATTAGCACTGGTGACGCACCTGCGACAATAGCACCGATTAGACCGACACCGAACAGACTTGCGTTGTACGGGTTGGTACTGCCTTGCTCGATGTATGCCGGACCCAACATAGCGTACGACTTTTGTCGCCACTTGAATAATCGCTCGTCGTTCAAGTCCACGAAATCAGCAGATGGTTGCCAATCGTCAAATTCCTTGAATGCCAAGATTGACTCGACAAAGACGCTTTGTCCTTCAAGGTGACTCTTGTTGACAGCGTCCGCATTCAGACTTGCGAATTCCGTGATGCCGTAGACATCCAAGAAAACCTGTACTGGACGAGGCCACTCGTAGCCATTACACAACCACTGTGCAAAGGCGTGTGCTTGTGACGCATCGAAGCGTGGGTCCTTTTGGAGACCATTGTTGTGTTGTGATGCAATGAAGAACTCTTTGCCATCCATTGAATCAATCATCAACTTTTGTATGGTAATCATCCATAGGCAGGAAGTGAACCAGTTGTTCAGTCCGCCCATTTGTCTGACCTCTACTGTGCCGTGTTCCGCATAACCACCGAAGTTAACCATCCAGTAGTCGCTACGACCTTCGTCGACCATAGCCCAAAATGCTTCGTGATACTTCTTACGAGCATTCTTAAGCAACCGGTTAGCAACTCGCGTAGGAACAGCAGATTCGCCGTCCCACTTTTCCAGTTGTTCCAGTGTTTCTTGTCCAACAGCATTGGGTCCGTCAAACTTCCGCCACTCAACAGCAAGCGAAGTGAAGCGGTCTTTTGCTTCCTGCGCCGTTTCTGTCACGCGAGGCTTCGCAAGTTCGTACAGTGCCTTTGCCTTACGCAAATGGTTGATACGACTAAACTGAGGCTTCGCATAGCCAGTGTTGTTACTGTTGTTGTCGTCGCGGGCTTTGCCCATCATCCCATTCAAGTGGCCCAAGTTACCATGATAGTTAATGGTAAATGCGGCTTGCCAGTCAACCCACACATCGTGTGTTGCGTTGCCAGTACCAAGTTTGCGAATCTTTTTGATGTTGTTCTTCGCGCCCTCAAGTCCAGCGGCAACCGATATATGGAAGTGCCAACCACACTCTACATCAACAATCATTGACGGTTGTCCGGGCTTGGCGTGTCCGGGCCAGTAGAACTTTTGTTGCGCCGTGTAGTAGATGTCCAAGTGACGCATCATCGCAGTTAGATTTGAGACAGGTAAATTTGTCTCAAACCCATAGGCACGGGTATCAGGTTCTACCGTATCGCTTGACCTGTCAGCAGTTCTGACATAGTCATGCACTGAACCGTCGCCCTTAATGGTGTACGAGCGCGGACCGTTGCGGAACACAGGTCTTTCAATACCAAACTCCTTCGACACTTCCACAATGTTGGTCCGCATCATTTGTCGCAAACCATCCTTGGGTTCGTCGTTGATGTTCAGAACCTTTGCTTCATGCTCAGGTGCAACTGTCCAGTTGTCAGGGTTAAGTTCCAACAGGCTTCTGTCGACTTCAGCAAACTTAGCACCGTATTTCTCGGCTACATTATCACCGTACTTGCCAAGTCGCATATCAATCTTCACAGAGTAGAATTGTTCCACTCTGTCAAGAACAGACCGCAACGCCTCAGTGGCTTCGTTGACCCATTCTTTAGTGTCTTCTACATCAGCAATTGCTTGCTTCAGTTCGTCCTCACTAAACAGTTCAGGGTTTTCCTTATGCAACACTTCTATTTCACGGTGCTGGTCAACCGCTTTTTGGTGTTCTTCAGTCGCAATGTTCAACTCGTCCTGAACCTCATCCACGTCCCGATGCAGTTTGCGTTTTTCCTGCGCTACAAGTTCTCTATCCTCTACATCGGATTTGAGTTTTGCAATCAGGTAATCCGCGGCCACATAAACACCGGGCTTGAACCACCGTCGGTTGGTTTTGCCCACAAGGATGGCCAGTGGCAGTCCGATGACGTAGTAAGTCATCATAGCCATAAGCCCAATAACACCCACGAATTTTGCTTTGGCGAAGCCGTGCTTAATTCTAAACTGTGTTCTTGGGGCAAGTTTGTCCCATGCGTCTCGCAAAGCCTGAAGGCTATTCAGCGAGAGCCAACGAGCGCGTCGACGTTGCCATGATGTTTTGGCAAGACGCCAACGACGACGTTGGGCGCTGTTTTGCGAACGATGGTGCAACTCAAGCACCTCCATGTGGTCAGTGTTTCCACCAACTCCCATGTGTGTGGGGTTTGTTACAACCCCGTGGGTGTCTGCGCTGTCTGCGACAACTGCTCCGCTGGCGGCAAGGCCAACGAAAGCAAGTGCCATGACAACGAAGACGACCCGTAGACCGTTAGTTACATTCATGTTGTTCGTCATAAATGTCACCTCCGTTTGTTCTCGTCTTCCTATTACCCACCGGTAAATGGTGGGCCATGAGTCTCTTAGACGCCAAACTACTCATGCCTTTAATGCGGTTATGTCAGTCAGTTTGTTGTATTGTGTTCGCTTTGTGCTATTGCCTTCATATCGTGTGGGTGTCAATCTGCTTGCGTATTGCGATTTTTTGTACCTCAATGATAGGAGGTCTAATCCTTCATGTCTGGCAGGTATCGCTTCTTTTGTGCTTACAGACTGTCCCGTTATCGCATGGCTTCTTTGTTGTTTATGATAGCAGGGGTCCGGCGCAATGCCTTTCCGCGCACCTCTATCATTCCAACCCTTTGCTCGTTTGCTTACTAACGCTACAACTTGCTAACTGTGGTTTACCGAGTGTCACAGTGACACTTTGGAGCAGGGGCCGGACGTACCGACTCACCCTGTCTCCGTGTTCTGTGTTATTCAGGGTTCTTTAAACTCCCAAAATATCCATTCTTCAGTTTCAAGATACACTAACAGTTGTGCCATTTCAGTTTTCACCTCCTGCCTTTCGGCTTTGCGGGAGGGGCCGGACTAACCGACTCACCCTCTCCGCGCCTTTTCGGCTCAATACACATTACAGTGCATATCTTGTTCAATTTGTTTTTGCAATGAGTTTACCTTCACCTTTAGAATGAAGGGGGTATATTTTAACCCAATCAACTCATGCTCCAACGAGTGGTTCCACACTATTTCATTTTCCATTTTATCACCTTGCCTTTCGGCTTTCCCGTCGGAGCCGAGGGGGATGTACCCCCCCGGACTCACAATCGGGGCCTAAGCCCGGTCATTCTTGACAGCCACATCGGCCACAGATTGTACCCTCTTGATACTCTTCAGTGGCGAAATTTTCACCACATTCAGAGCAATAAGACAGTACATAACTTACTGTTTTCCGATGGTCTTCGATGGCCTTTATGGCTTGTTGGATGTAACCCAACCAATCATACCAACCATCGTGGGGTTCGCTGTTTATCCACGACATTCTATCGTATGCCGTGTTTTCCTTTCGCTTTAGCACTTTCAACGTCTCGTCAAGTAATAGTGTAATAAAATCACTATCCTTGCCGTTCCATTCTTTGTGCCAAATCAGATTTTCGATGTCCACTGAATCTCGCTTGATTTGTGCGATTTCTTTTCGGTGTTCTTCGTCTATCTTTTTCCCAGATTCCATTATAGCCTTGATGTTCATTTTCAACGCTTCAATAGAAATCATTTTCTGTTCTTCGGTCATTTCCTTTCATCACCAGCCATTTTTCAGACTTTCCCGTCGGAGGCGACAGGGGAATCGCTCCCCCTGCCGCGCTCACAATCGGGGTCTGTTGACCCGGTCACCAACCTTCACGGTGGTATTGGGTTGCACCACTTTCCATGTAGTCAATTAACTCTTGCAGTTCTACCAACAAGAATCCGTCCTTCAAGGTTGAGTTGTCCATCAACCAATCAAAAACCCATTCAGGGACATCCTGCATTGTTTCTTTGACCATAGGTATGCCACCTTGCCTCCATAAGAAGATAAGGCCCATCAGGGTTTTCATATACCCATGATGTTCTGTCATTTCTTCCCATGTAGGTTTTTCTTCCGTCTTGATACCAAGACCTTCTGCAATAGCAGAGGGTGTTGGCTTCACCATCACAATTTCGCCTGTCTTCAAACCATGTACCAATTTTGCCGTTGAACCGGCAAATAGGCCCATGATGAAAAACAGAGCAACTGCTTCCATTCCATTCATTTTTTCACTTCCTTTTGTCCCTCTTCGGTCGGGTTTCCGCACTCATCATTTCTAAACCGGGCTTGTGACCGGCTACGGCTGATTTACGGATAGGCGGAGAGGGGAGTCACCCCACAACCTCTCTCTTACGTTGTTCGCAATCTGTTAACTACTCAGACCACGGATAGCGCCTTGTGTGTCCAATGACCCGTGAACGGGGCCATTTTCTGTTGCTGTATCTGTCGGATAGAGAAAGCAACCAAACTCTAACGGTATAAACACACAGTACAGAGTTATCTATGCTTTGATATTCTTTGGGTCACTAATACAACCACATAGTGTCTCTCATCGAAGTTAAGAGATTTGTGTGATGGTACACATAGATAACTCTGTCCCCCATGCTTTCGCCTGATATTTGTTGGAGAGGAGTCTTTATCGGTGGTCAAACACTCTATGTCGTAATGATAGGTGTTATGGGTTTTACATATCGGTTTGGTAACATGGATTACAAGTGGATGTTCTTTCTTTTCCTACGCTTCTTCTCAAGGTCTTTCACCCGTTTTTACAAGATGTCTCACGCATTACTAAGAGGACTTTTGAGGACAACCTACCAAGGTCTTTTCTCTTTGTGTACTATGGTCTTTGTCAAGTACACGTTTCCACTTTGTATTTTTGTACCGCACCTACATCAGTGCGTTTTTGGAGAGTAATATGGTGTTCGCAGTATATCTGTGGTTAAGTGTCTATATACCTATACCCTCCGGGTATGCACTGTTATAGTTACCATGTAGTGCTTTCGCACTACCCATCGTGAAGTCCCGTAATGGGACTCCCCTCATGGGGGGTAACCACCCACCGCTCAACGCCCGGAGGCGGAGCGTACTCACTCGGAGCGGGTGGAGGCCGGGGCCTTAATGACTGATGGGGAGGCTTCGGGTATGACGTTCTTATCATTCCGGGCCATCCGGTCATTACTTCGCGCTTCACGTCGGGACTTACCCCGGCGTGATTTTCCACTACCCGACGCGGTTCGGGCGCTGTTGTTCTGCTTGTTACCACGTCGACCGCCGCGCTTGTTGGCGGTCTTGCTTCGTGGTGTGAATAGGTATTGTGTGTCAATGAGTGGCATATCGTTGATGATGCCCTTCCAATCAACGCGGATAAATTCGCTGACCTTGATTGTCTCGGTCTGCTTGACGGTGTCGGGGTTGGTCTGTACTACAAGGCGGAACCCTGCACGGCTCTTAGGTCGTGGCTCAAGGAGTAGCAGGTCGCTAAATTTGGCGTCTCGCTGTCCTCGGATGTCGACACTACGGCGCCACTTGACCGAGGTGCAAACCAACCCGAGCAACTCATCAATAAACAGCGGGTGGTGTCGTGGATGGTGCTGAATCAATAGGTTGACCATGTGATAAGCGCCGGTTTGAACACGGCCAGCATTCGTTGAATACTTGCCATGACTGACCACGTCAAGGTCATCCCATTGCTTGCTGAAATGAATGAATTCGTTCGGTTCTTCAAGGTCAGTGGAACCCGTGACCTCATCAGCATAGGCCCATCCCTCTTCGCTACCGTCAACCCTGAAGTTGCGCTTTCCGGCCCACCCTTGATTATTGACCCTGAGTATAGCCTCTCTGCCGAATTTGCTTTGATGGCCTGTACTGTTGCCCTTGTAGTTACCAATACCGGCGAATCTACTGTTAGCCGTATTGATTGCTTGTTGAATCTCTTCTGTTCTGATTGTCTGAAGGATTAGGTCTGTCTTTGCATAGACTTCTCTTTCTCTCGGACTGAAAGACGGTGGCAATGAAGAGGCAAAATCCTCGCGCGTAGTAGCCTGTGGCTCACGCTTACCGCTTCCCGTGGTACTACTACCATTCATGGTAGTAACAGACGGGCCATCGCCTATATAGATAACCCAAAGTCAAACAGGCCCAAAAAACCCCCTAAAATGGCTGGAATCGACGATTTTCGAGCAAAATGTTATGTTTTACTGCCATAAATATACCACCCTTATTCCGCCGATGGGGCTACCTTCGCACGAAATACACAATAAAATTTTTTCAAAAAAAAATTATATTATTTCAAAAAATTTAAACACGAAAAATAGAAAGACGCCAACACCGCCCGTCCACGCGCTCACGATTTGGGCTACACGCTTCGTGATAAACTTGTCGAGGGAATAGACGGGNCCGTTCTTAATTTCCCGTACATCTAATGCTACCATTTCAACCAATGAGGAGATTCTTTCTGTCGCCGCCTCATGGTCTGCATTCATATCTTCCAATCGAACGAGACGTGTCTCATGGCGGCGCAAGTCTTCGCGGACATCTCCGACCTTGTCATTAATAATGTCAATACGGGTCATTATCAAATCCGTCTGTTTGCTCACGCCGTTCCCTCCGAGCCTTACGACGCAACAAGACTCTCTTAAGTTTTCTCCCTAACCACGCAGAAACGAATAACCACCACAGGATTTCAAAAATGCCCAAAGCAAGCAAGTATGGCGAACTCCATCCGGGGACATCGTAGCAAAAGTCGTCAAAACACACCGTGAAGGGGTCCGGCTTCCTGACCGCATCCCAAAGTGAACCCCAATCAGTTCCCTCTACTGTGTTAGTCATTGAAATGTTAAAATGTAAGCGCGAGTGATAACAATTCCGTCTATTTGCCCCACAACACTTAAAGGGCAACCGCTTTTCGTATTAACCAATGGAACCAAAGACCGCACACGATGTAGTCAGGGCCTTCATCCACGAATGGACAGGAAACGACACTGAATATGGACGACTTCTCTTTGAGAGAACCGGTGAAAAGAATCCAAACTCATGGCGTTTGGCGATTCAACGATTCAAAGCAGAATTTCCTGATGAAATGCCCGTAATTGAAAAAGACAACCCGAATGAATTAATACCGGAAGAATGGGAGGGCGGTTCATGGACTGACCTTGCAAGAATCCTTCATAGCAAAAGACCCGATATTTCGGTTCATGGGTGGCAAGACCGCGTATATCAAGCGAGACTAAATGGAAAATGCGTCCGTAAAGCACACAACGATTTTATTGTGACGCACCTCAAAGGACCTAAGATTTCCACCGAAGACCTGTGGAACGAAATCGAATTAAGAACAACCCGTGCCATTTCCAACCACGAAAATGAGCGATGGGCCGATATTCACTTCGACGGTAAAAAATACATTGGTATTGCGTTTGCCGCCGACCAACACATCGGAAGTACGTTCTGTGATATGAAGCGTATGCGCGAAGATGCTGAAATAGTTGCCGCAACACCAAATTGTTACGCAATTATGGGTGGGGACTTTATTGACAACTTCCTTCCCGCAGACAAAGCCTTCCCCGCCGCAAAAGCCACTATTCTTCCCGATAAACAGTGGCAGTTGATGGAACATTACATTGATATGTTTGATGGCGACATTTTAGCCGTTGTCGCGGGTAACCACGACCAATGGACAAAAAAATATGCCGGTATCGACCCATTAGCCGATATTATGGAAGACCGCGATATGCTATACCAAACAGACGAATTAAACGTGCGTGTTTTCCTTGGAAAGCAACCATACCATATTGCGGTCCGGCACAAGCGTCGCGGCAACTCACAACTTGACCCTGCGCGTGTAGTAAAGAAAATGTGGGAAGATGGAGAGTCCGATTTCGACATCGGTGTCGTGTGTCACAACCACGTNCCGATTACCGCACCATTTACACGACACGGNGTTGAGCGTTGGGCTATTCGCCCCGGNTCTTACAAAGTCATTGACAAATTCGCAGAAATGATTGGTTTTGCATCTGACCGACCAACTTGTCCGTTGGCTATCCTCAATCCCGAAACAAGAGAGATTCAGGTGTTTACAGACCTAAGACAAGGCGTCCGAACGTTGAAAATCCTTAACGGTGATGAGTAATGGAAGACCCACACGACAGACAAGCCGTAAAATGCACATCCTGTGGTTGGGCAACAAAATACCTTGGCATCAAAACCGCGTCTACTCGTATTTGTCCATTTTGCGGGCAAAAGAAACTTGTTCCTTGGATTTACGGGTGATAATATGGATATGTCCGCGTTCCACTTTCAAAGGTCGCGGAAAGACGTTAGGCACTTCTACGAATGGCTCGGTTACTCATGGGGAAACCATATAGGCGAATGGATGGACTTATACCGTAATCGTGGTGACTCCGAAGTACACCGTGTGTGTATTATCGCACCGCGTGACCACTCAAAGTCCACAACTCTCCGTATTGTACTCGCTCACAATTGTCTGTTCCGCAAATGGCGCAATAAACCTTATACAGTTTGGTTATTTTCGGCTTCAAAGGACACGGCGTCCAACAGATTAGCAGAAATTCGTGCCGATTTGACAAGGCATCCCGATTTGCGGAAAATGATTGACGAAAGGCGGGGCGGAAAGATGGAATTACGCTTTACGAACGGCGCATGGATTAAAGCCACGTCCGTTGGCTCCGCTATTCGTGGTGAACACCCCGCTTGCATCGCTTTTGACGACGTACTTGTCGATTTGGGCGATACATCAATGGACACCGTTCAACAGTGGATGCGAAAGGTCGTTACGCCGATGCTTTCCCCCGGAACCGACTTTTACGTCGTCGGAACCCCGATGTCAAAGACAGATATTTACCATACAGAGATGTTAAAGAACGATACATGGAAATCCGGCACATGGTCGGCTTTTCCCAATTGGAATGAGTGGAAATTGAACCCTGACGGTGTAAAATTACAATGTTTATGGCCGGAACACCGTTCTGAAAAATTTATCATGGAACAACGCGAGGCTATGGGTGATTTGGCGTTTATTCAAGAGTACCTGTGTAAAGTGGTCGATGACGACGCTCAGGTTTATCCCCGTAGTGTGATTCGTAAGCACCTAAAGATGGAATCCGTGTTAGAAACAGAAAAAAGACACCCCGGAAAATACGCTATCGGGTTTGACCCCGCACACGGTCTAAAACAGGACTATTCTGTAATGATTGTTGTTAGGCAGGACGAAGAAGGTATTTTGCACGTTGTAAATATGTGGAGACGTAACGATTTCCCACCGTCAAAGCAAGTCGACGAAATTCTTCGTTGGAATACCGCTTACAAAATGCCCGCGTTTGCCTGTGAAGAAGTTGGCTTCCAAAGACTGTACGAATCACTAATCAATCAAAAAAATGGTGCAGTAGATTTCAAACCAAGCAAAGTAAGCAACAAGGGTTTGAAACAAAGCCTGTTAAATCGTTTGCGCGTATGGTTTGAACAGGACAAAATTCAATTTCCATACGGAGACGATAATACCCGTAAGCAAATAGAGATTATTCTTGAAGAATTAGAAAACCATGTGTGGAAGGCCGGTGAAATTACAGACATAGGCCGACACAACGATACAACGATGGCTTTGGCCCACGCTGTTGACCAATTTTCCTTCCAAGATAACTTCGCGGCTTTTTCAACCGGCACAACAACGATGAATAATTGGGGAAAAGGCGAAAAAAAGAAAAAATCTCGCTCAAGTCGAGGAAAATTTGTTACTTTCGGCGGATAGGTTAAATACCACTTGCTTTATCACAACACCATGAGCAAGAAACAGTATCGCGTTGCGACTGCTACAAACAGACCAAAAAATGCCTTCCAAGCGGCCACAGGCATCCCTTCTATCGTTGACGACACAGAAGATATGCGAAAGGACGCACATTACGATACGGTGTTTGACCTTTACGACGATATGGTTCGATTTGACCCCGAGTTAAACGGTGCAGTCCGTTCCGTGAGTTTAACGGCCAACAATTGGGAAATCGACTACCGCCCCGGTAAAAATGCCCGAATCCGAAACAGTATTCGTGACCTCGTTGATACAATTGACTTTGACGACGTTCTTATCAACGCTATGCGTAACATGATGGTATATGGAAACGACATAAACAAATTAGTCGGTAAAGCCGGTGTCGGTATTACGGCAGTACAAAGTTTACCTATCTCACAAATTACTATTGTTGACGAGCGTAAACCACCGTTTGCGGCTGATAAAGACAACCCCGTTATGAAAGCAAATTATTACATCCTGCGGGAAGATAAACGCGACCCAATGACATTCCCTGCAAACGAAATCCTTCACGTCAAGATTGACTACCGTTCCAATTGGTACAAGGACAAAAAGTTGCGATGGACTTACGGTATTTGGGGTGCGTCTCGATTCAGCAGTCTAAAGCAACCAATCCGCGCAAAGTACAACTCGATTAACAACAGAACCGCGCTTGAAGACAGTTTGACAAAGCAGTTTATCACAATTGGTTCAGATGCGGTAGAACACATTACAGACCCCAACGAACAACGTGACCGACTTGTGTACATTATGGACGAAGTTGCTTCGCTACTCGGTGGGCTACGCGGCGACCAAATCCCCATTCTCCCACACTATGTTGAAATGCACCACGTTGACCTCAAGAATACAATTCCTGATAACTCAGGGTTCCTTGACAGTGTAAATGCCGATATTGCGGCGGTTCTTAACGTCCCGCGTGTAGCGGCAGGTCAGGAGCGCGGTTCTACTTTTGCCGCAACCTTTAACGCAAATATGTGGTCGGTATCAGCAATGAAAAGACTACAAGGCGTAGTAGAGCAAGGAATACAAGAATTGTTTATGCGACACCTTGCGCTACAAGGAATCAACGTTGAACCACGACAAATCCCACGGCTTATGTTCCATCCAATTGAAGACGAATCCCGATTTGACAAGATGCGCCGTGCTACTATGGGTTACGACTCCGGTGTTATCACGCTAAACCAAGCACTCGATATTCTTGATATGCCGCCCATCGGAAAAGAAGGGGAAGAAAGAAAGCCCGAAGGAAATGCCGACCAAGGGCAAATGCCTCGACAGAACGAACAAGAGGATAATGTAACCGATAAACCTAAGAATGAGAATGAGAATAACAGTTCGGGTGGTGGCAATGAGTGATGGTAACGAGGAAGCAATCAAGCGGGCTTTGGAGTCCGGTCGTAGTCACGAAGATATTGCCAAAGACCTTGCGGACGATGGTCTGCTAAACAACAGTCACCTTCTCGGCTCTACTCAAAAACTCATTGAGTCCAACGGTGAAACTCAAGACGTTATTGAACGTGCCACAGAAACCGCACAGAAGTTACAGAAACTTCTAACTGCTATTATCCCAATCCTTGTTCTTATCGCAGGTAGTGGTTTGGAACTTGGGGGCTTTATTGACGTTACGCCCGCAGGTGAAGGCGACGATTGGATGTGGGAAGATAACGATGATGATTATTACTATCCTGAACCTGTTCGTTACGGTTGTACAGACCCCGAAGCCAACAACTACGATGAAACCGCAGAAGCAGATGATGGTTCATGCCGATTCCCACCTCAAAATCACGAACCACACGTCGATATTACACAGATTGAGTCTTCACTAACGCCTGATGGCGATATGAAGATGGAAATGTTTTTGGTCGTTGATGGTTACTTTGAAGAAGACATAGGTTTGTGGTGGGCCGTTACACATGACGGTGAGCAACGACCCGACTTAGACCGACATACTCAAGAGAATCCCGCAGATACAGGACACGTCGAAGAGTATTGGCATGAGTTAGAAGATGGCGAATGGGTTGTCCGAATTCGCGCATACTATCCTGAAGGCGAACTAATGGACGATGAAACATTCCCCGCTATCATCTTGCAGAACGATGAGCCGGAACCCGTTGAAGGATGCACCGATGAAGAGGCAGAAAACTACGACGAGGAAGCCGAAGAAGATGACGGCTCATGCACATATCCCGAACCGGAACCCTGTGAACCGGAATACTACGACGCATACGTTACTTACACCGATAACAACACAACGGGCATTCAATTCACATACGACGTAGATATTTCGTGCGACGAAGAACAGGAAGTAACAATCCAATTCCTTGCATACGTGAACGGTAGCGGTCACGGTGAAGCACCTTACAACTACACCACTGACACATACAATACCACTTACCAAGAATGGGATAGTAGAACTGTATTTCTCAGTAACTTTGAAAATGGCTCATACGACATTTATGCTTACCTTATCAACGAACACGGACAAATGATTAAAGAGTTTAAATGGTTTGATGTGGAATTAAAGGCGAGGGATGAATAGTGATAACTTTTGTCACCACGGAAAATTTAGTCGATGATACGACACCCGAAGATAAAGGTTACCCAACAATTGTCAATCCCGTTATGTACTTCGTGGGTGCGTTTTATCCCGAGGTAGTCGGCTACACCTCGTATTCAGATATGGGTGAGTTTTATTTTGTGGGCAACACTTACATTCTTCCCGAACACAGGGGAAAGGGCTACTACAAGATATTGTTGCATAGAAGAAACCAATACTTAAATGACAAACCAAAGATTACTCTTGCTAATCCTTTGGCTGAGACAAACCCCGATATGTTAAAAGCACAGGTCACAAAACAAGGTGGTGAGGCGGTGTACACTTACAGTCAGGTATGCGATATTATGACAGAAGAAGTTTACAATAACTTATCAAGCCTTCCAATGTACATTTACAGGTGATATTATGCAAGACAATGGTGTGTGGGATGTGAGAATCACACTCAATGATATTTTCGTTGCTCTTGTGTCGTTGCCAATGGTTTTTATCTTTTTCATCCTGTCTTACCAACTCATTAACCAAGCGTTTGTAGACCCTTCTATCCGTGAAGACATAGAATCTTACATTGCCGTTCTCGGTATTCTTTCAGGCCCATCTTACATGGCAATTTCCCGATTCTTTGACCGATGGAACGCGGAACAAGAAGAGCGTGTAGAAGCCATGCGCCGTACTTCTAAGACAGAAGACGACTTAAAACGTGTAGCCCTCAAGGAAGAAAAGTAACGTTGATAAGTCGCGTAACAAGTGCAATACGATATGTCATGCGGTTGTGGGTGTAGCGGAGAAGCGGTAGCCTATGAAGATTGGGGCGAGGAAGACGTTGTCAGCGCCGCCGAATACAAAGGCAAAAAAGTCACATTAAACAAACCCTTTAGAACCAAAGGTGGGCCAAAAAAATTTGGTGTTTACACTAAGAATGAAAAGGGAAACGTAGTCCTTGTTAGGTTCGGCGACCCCAACATGGAAATCAAACGCGATGACCCACAACGCAGAAAAAATTTCCGCTCTCGGCACAACTGCGATTCCCCCGGCCCTAAGTGGAAGGCACGTTATTGGTCTTGCCGTCAGTGGCGTCCGGGCAAGAAGGTCGAAGCAGGTGGTTGCGGTTGTGACCAAAACGCAGAAGCCAAAGACAAGGATGACCCTTGTACTGAGGGCTACGAACAATACGGAATGAAAATGAAGGATGGTCGTAAAGTACCAAATTGTATTCCCATCAAGAAAAAGGCAGAAGCAGATTACAAGGTTTGTGCTAACTGCATAAGTCAGGAAATGTGTAGCGAACACGGTGCTTGCATGGAAGCAAAGCACAAAAAAGACCATGATGATTATTACAGTCAGGAAATGCCGCAACCAAAAGGCAATGAAACCCATGACGAATTTATGAGCCGGTGTGAGGCTATGGGCCACTCACGCGCGGAGTGTATGGAAGCACACAAAGGTCACGAATTCCAAGCATACGTTAAAGAAAACAGACCGTCGTGTGCGCCCGGTGAAGAATTTAGAGACGGNAANTGNCGTGCTATATCGGTTACNATNGAATTAGATGTNGAAGATGCAAGAAGCATNGTTGAAGCATCCACNGGTAAAACTATCATTGAAATTAGNGGTATNGCATTCCACGAAGGNTTTAACAAGAACAAATGGTCTATTTCAAGAGCAGGTGTACAAAACGTTGTTGAGCAAATGGTTGGTGCGGATTTGACACTACATCACCCAAAACCCACAGGGCATGGCTTTGCGCGTAATATGAATGGTGGCGTAGAAGAGGCAGTCGTTGGTACTGTGAAGGAAGCATGGGTCGAAGAAGTACAGGGTGGTTGGAACGTTCGATATATCGCGCACGTTGTACGGTCTGAATTATTCGACGCTCTTGAGTCCGGCCTATGGACCCGTGGGGACTTCGGCGTGTCCATCGGCGGCTACGGCGTACCCGACGCAGAATCCGAAGACGGTGTAGTTTTNGGCTCTGATTTTACATTCGACCACTTGGCAATCGTGTATAGGCCCGCATATAAGCGCGCTAACATAGAACAAGTGAAAAAAATTGAGGCTACCGAAGAAAATGTTCAGTCCGGTGAAGATGAAATAACATTTAAGTATCAGACTGATGCTAAGGCTGACTGCCGCAAGGAGGCGAACGAAATGTCCGACGAAACAGAAATTGAAATGAAAAATGATGAGAGCGAGGCCCTTGTGGCTGAAATCGAGGCTCTCAAGGCATCAATGGTTCTGCAAGAAGCAACAATCGCCGAATTCAAGGCGGCTGAAGATGCTCGCGCAGAAGAAGACCGCATGAATCTTGTCCGAAAGGCTTCAGAAATGGGCCTAAAGGGACACGAAGAATTCAGTAGCGAAACCCTAAACACCATGATTGCATCTTGGGAATCCTCACGACCAACTTTTGAGGCCGCAGTACCCGCGACCTCCGAACCAACAGAAACCGCAGTAGCAAGCGAAGAGCCAAAGGCAGTTGTCGCAAACTACTTGAACGGAACCCTAATCGAAAGCGATGAGTCACTTTACGCTCGCGCTTACAATGCTTGGGCATCTGCTTGGAACAGAACCCTTTCCGGCCTTGAGGTCAACGAGGGAATGCGAGCAGGAACCTACGACGAAGTAAAGGAAAACCTATGAGGAAGTGATGTAAATGCCACAATTTAATGACCCAAGAAACTATGATATGAACGGGACTGAAACTTGCACGGGTGCAGGTCTTTGTCTCTTTGTTAACTCAGGCGCACTTGAAACAACTAACGCAGGTGCAAACAATGTCTGTGTTGCAGTTAGCGCAGATGAATCTTCACGCGGAGAAGACAACGCTCTTGAAACAAGCGGACAAACTGTATCAGCATACCCATTGGGCGGTGTTCTGATGATTCAGTCAGCCGGCGTCACATGGGCTATCGGTGATATTGCTTACGCAGCAGCCGATGGTCAAATCAACAAGACTTCAAGTAGCCAAAAAGCAGTCGGAATCTTCGTCGGAACCCCCGGCGCAGTTACGGCAGGTACTTTGGTTCCAATTGCTACATCCAGCGGGGTTGTAGCCTGATAAGGAGGGATAAACATGAGCAATGAAACATTAGAACAAATTATGAACGTAGAAGCAGCCGCAGGGCCATTCGGTAAAGCAGATTCAGTCCTTGAGCAAACGCTCCGTGACTTTATCCAACTTCAGTCAACCACTATTGCTATCGCAACAGACTTGGTCGGTGTTCGCACTGTGCCTTGGATGACCTTCAAGTGGTACACTGGTGTTGACGGTACTTTTGAGTACCCAATCGACGACAACGCGGTTGTCGACCCAACCAAGGTTGGAACCTCGTCCTATCTATGCGCTTTGCAGAAGGGTCAGGGCCGATGTGTCTTCCTTGACTCAGTACGCCTACGCGGTGAGACNTGGGAGAACATGGACCGCCAACAGATGGCAATTGTCCGCGCTCGCGCAGACAAGATTGACAACAACGTNTTGTCCGCAGTTTACGCAGGTGCAGGTCAATCCGGTGCCGCAACCGCAACATTCGGTAGCGCAACTGCTGACGAAGANTCCGACTTGCTAACCGCAATGGACGCTATCTTTGCAAACGCCCGTGTAAGCGGTGACGAGGGCCTTGCTCTTGTTCTACCTGCTGACAAGCGAAGTGCAATGTTGAACACACAACTTTACGGAAACGTTGTTGAGTCCCTCGCAGACCACATGGGTCGCGTCGGTAAAATCAGCATCAAGTACACCCGTGACTACGGTTCGTCAAGTGCAATCGGTAACGATGCACTATTGCTAATCCCCGGTGGAGAAACCGCAGAGTTCTTCCAATACAACGGAGAAGGTTACATGGAAACCGAGTTGACCCGAATCGAGGGTGTCGGTTACTCATGGCTTCTAACTTCGTATTGGGGTACTGTTGTCCACGAACACCAAGATGGTGCTTCAGCCAATACAAACAATAGGATTTACAAGTTGACGGGTGTGCGTTCGTGAGGTCATTCTCCGGGGATATGATTTAGGAGAGTGAAAGCATGGCACAAAACCGAAAACTACAAGACCTAATTGAAGACAAATACATCAAGGACGACCAAATCCAACTTGAGGCGCACATCAAGCCTCGCACGGCAGTTACCACAAGCGGACAACAGTATGTCCCTATTATGCTTGAGATTGTAACCGGCGCAGGTGCGGCTGACAACGTTGATACGACCATTCAAGAAAAGATGGTCGTTACAGATGTTCACGTCATTATGACGGGCGCAGGTGCTTCAAGCGATACAGTTCGTGTAACCAACGGAACAGGTAGCAACCACATTACCGCCGCTCTTGATGTATCAGGTAGCGCAGGTGACATTGTTCGTGCGGCTAACCTAACAACTGCAAACATTACAATCGCGGCAGGTGGCACACTACGAGTTACAACAGTCGATGGGACAGGCGACGACCTAAACCCACACATTGTTATCGTTCAAGGTTACAAGGCCGCTTGAGGTGTTTTAATTGACTGAAGAGTTAGAACACGAAGGCAAACTGTATCAGTTGGCAACAGAACCATCCGGCATCACTGTCGAAATTGACGGTAAGCATTGGGTCTGTATTGGCGAAAAGCCCAAAGCAAAGCCTAAGAAAAAGTCCAAAAAGGCAAAGAAGGAATGAGGGTTCTAAGTGACTACTCGTACTTCAAAAGCAGGACTTATTGCCGCACTCAAGGAAGTCGGAATACCGATTCCAAAGGAAGACAAGGTTGACGCTTTGCGTCACAGGCTACGCAATTGGCGAGCAGGGCCGGGTTGGATTATCCGTTTGGTCCGTCAGCCATCAGTGAAACCACACACACCTATTGCCTTGTTTGAAAAGGGCAAAACATATTGGATTCCAAATAGCCGCATGGCTTCAGACGTAGTCAAGACTCAATTGGTATTCGTCATGGGTCGGACACCGAAACCTCCAAAAGACGCGATAGTCATGGATGTTCCATTGGACTACAATAAGCGTTGGCCTTTGGGTTGGGACGGTGAAGAGCATGGCAGTAACGAATGATAATATCCGTGACCTATTGAACAGACCACGCGGTCTGACCGAGGCCACTGTTACCGAATACATTACAATCAGAACGGCACAGGTTAACAAGGTAGTCCGTTCCTCCACACTGTTCGGCGCAGACTCCGACAATACTCCCACTACTACACTCAAGGAAAGCGCAATCAAAATGTTAGTTTGCGTGGACTGTCTTAACGTTCTCATTGACACCGTACCAATGTACTACCCTGTACATGAACACGGTGCTAACGACCAAAGATACCGTGACCAATTAGCACGGTTCCAAAGACAAGCAGACGAGGCGTTGGCTCTCGTATCAGAAAAGGGCGGGGCGGCTTTCTACAAGAAGTCCACAAGTACAAGATTAGAAGAGTGAGGGTATGGCTGATAGATATTGGTTGGGTGCGGCAGGAACCGATGCTAACGACTCCGCTAATTGGGGTACTGCTTCGGGNGATATGGGTACTGCCGGTGCAAGCGTTCCCGGCCCCGCAGACGTAGCCATTTTTGATGGTATGGGATATGTNAAATCAGGAGGTGCGGTAGACGTTGCCTCAAACGCATTTACAATCAGTAGTCACGGCTTTAACAATAATGACCGTATATGGTTAATTCCCGGTACCGGTTACAATTTGCCTGAACCGCTACAAGAAAGAAAAATATACCACATCGTTAACAAATCAACACATACATTTCAAATATCAGAGAGTTCCGGTGGTGCCGCAGTAGACATAACGAGCGAAGGTTTACCGAGTACAGATTACAAGGCCCATTATGTTTTCGATGCAAACTTTACGGCAAATTTGACAATTGGTGAGGTAAAAATCTTAGAAAGTTATGCGGGTACTGTAACCATTAACGCAGGTGTAAAGGTAACAATATCAGACGCTTCAAACGCAGGTGGTCTTGACCTCGACGGAGAATTAAAAGCGGGCGGTTCAAACGCAAGTATCGAATTTACCGGCGGAGCGAAAAGCGGCTACGGAACCTTCATGGTAAAAAACCGACAATACGCAAAAATTACAAATCCTCAAAATCTTACATACACTTACTTGGGTACACAAACCCCGGTTACATTTGATGACGGCCCGTACCCAAATGTTGACTGTCAGGGAGTAGCAGGTACGGCTGTTACATTTTCTCCTGAATATGCTACACCAACATCAACAGAACACGAATACTACGACAACGGAAAAGCCTCGATGTATTCTTTGACAGTTACCGGGCGAGCAAGCAACCCACCACTGTTCAAACCAAGCGCAAATACTTCAAATGAATACACGGACGGTGCTAAGAAATTCAAGATAACAAGTGACGGTGGTTTTGCTTGTACAATTGATACGTTTAATGGCGGATTCGCCGAGTGGGACTTCCAAGCATCAAGCGGTGGGTTTGTTATGCCCGTTACAGGCTCTTCCACATACGGTACGGCAGGTTCAGGTATATTCAAACCACAAATCAGAAAGGTAAAGTTACACGCTGAAACCGCCGGTCACATGGTCACATTGGGACAAGGTGAAAAACTCGTCTGCGAAAGTTTAGAAATCGGAGATGGTTGTGTGCTAAAGGGGCCACTTTTTACAGGAACAAACTCCGCAGAAATTCACTGTGTTAAACCTCCTAAAATTATAGGCTCTTGGAATTTTAGTCAGGTAGTACCGGGAATTTACCGTAGTCCTATTTCATTACCGGTAGAAACACGGATTCCCAATTTAACTCCACATACCGCTCACTTTAGGTTGGCATCAAGTGTAAGTGGTTTTGCCGCCGTCGCGGCTTATACACTATGCCCACTTGATACAACAGATTTTGATACGGCAAGTGCATGGTCAGGTGCATCTGACTACAAGTGGACTGCCCCGCGTGACGGTAAATACCTCATCGCATATTCGGCGTCCATAAGACTTATTTCATCATCTCATATAGCACTTGCCCAAATTCAAGTTAACGGCTCTGCTAAAACTTTTGGCCCTTACGCTAAAGATTCAGGGTGGCCCTCAGTAGGAACAATACTGATAAATTTAAGCAAAGGTGACTATGTACAATTGTTTGCATATCATAATGGTGGTTCAGGAAAAGAATTGGATGGTAGCGCATTAAACAAAACATACTTAAGTATCACGGAGGTATTATGATGGTGAAAAGCATGGAACAAGTATTAATGGAAAACTATTCTGATTTTGACCCGTTATCTTTGGTTCTTGTAGAAGATAAAGGCGAAGGTGTATATTTCAAAAGGCAAAATTGGCCCGCAGAATGGGGTACGGCACCCACAGACGAACAATTAGAAGCATGGATGAGTGAGTAACATGAGAGCAGGAAAAATTGTGTATCAGCCGCCGGAAAGGTGCTATACGAACATAAACATTGAAGAGACAGACCACGGCTATAAGATTTACCGGAAGGGTGAAAACAAGGCATTTACATTTATACCGTTTAGCGCGGTTAAACAAATTGAATACAGGGAGGAATAGAAATGAACATAGAAATGTATGCAACATTGGCTGTCCTCGGAATCGGTGTAGCCGTATGGGCTATCAAGAAGTATCAGACCGTAATGGCTGACGGCAAGGTAACACTTGACGAATTGATTGACACCGTTGACGACGTAGCAGACAAAGCAAAAGAAACGAAAGAAGAAGTAAAAGAAATTTTGGCTGACGTAGAGTGAAGGTGATTACATGGCGTTTTACTGTTCTGCGGCTGATGTGGGTTCACGATTAGGGCTAAATGCTCAACAACGTGACCGTTCTTCAAGTCGTGTCAGTTCGGCAATTCGCCGTGCGTCAATCGACATCGACCAAGAATTCCGATACTATGGCCGCACTACACCGAGCCGTGAGACAGGAGAGACGACACTGAACGGTGCGGTGGCCGCAGGTGCCACCAGTATCGTATTGACGGATGGCTCTTCGTTCGGCACGTCCGGCAACGGTAACATTGATGGTGACTCGTTCGCATGGACGGGGAAATCCACACATACCCTATCAGGNGTCACAGGTGTTACTGCTGACCACTCAAGCGGTGCCACAGTACAACAGGGCGAAATGGCTCACATCCTTCGTGAAGTCTGCGCTGATTTGGCCGCGTCTTACTATTTAGAAGACGAATCGGCTTTCCAAGATGGAGGTTTTGAGGGCGGACTTCGTGGTAATATGCTTCGTGAAAGAGCGACCACAAACCTTCGTCGCATTGCACATCTTGGGACGGTGGACTAAATGACAATGGCTCCACGCTTAAAAAATATGCTTCCTGCGTATCCAAATATACAGTCTATGGGCGGTACAAGTTTTAAGGAATTTGTAAAAAGCGCAACCGGTACTGGAAAACACCCGGTGTTTAAAGGCGGCGGGCGTTACGAAGAAGCCGCAGGTATGCACACGATAGGAATGAGACAAGGAGATTTAACGGTTCAGGTTAAGGCAAATTATTCAGAGATGCACCGTGTACAAAAAAATATAGAAAATTTTGGTACGATGATGAACATAGCACTTAGACAGGGAACTCGGGAGGCCCTTTTAGCCACACGGAAATATGTCTCTGAACACAAAACAAAAGGGCCGGGTATGGCTGAAAAATACAGAGATGCTAAACAAAAAGTAGCAAACGCATTTAGATTAGCGGGCGGAGACATAAGTAGTCGTAGTCAAACACGAATTCGCTTTATGGCACAAAACGAAGAAGGTGTAAAGGGACAAGGCAAATCTAAAAAACACGGTACATTTAAATTGTCACACGCATTAAATTTTGGTACATGGCATAAGTATCTCGGCGACAACGGTCGCGTTGAAGACAACGTTGGTTGGGAAGAGTATTTTAAAGCCGGTAGAAAAGGACGCAGAAAGGTAAAATCAAGAAGAAGAGCAATGATAGGTGGTATCGTTCTGCCGGGTGCTAAGGGCTTCACACGAAGAAGGGGTCGTAACAAAGTATTGCCGTTTGAAGATAAAACAATAGCGACCAAAAAAACCCGCAAGACCACACGGAAAAATACAAAAACATACAGTGACCGTGACAAGGAAAGAATGTATCGTAAATCAACTGCCTTTACAATCAAAACAAGGAGTAGATTGGGTGGTTATAACCCATTCCCCGAATTAAATTGGATTCAGTTTTACATTGATTTGGCGCACCGGTATGTTGCAGAAGCGACTTGGACGGTAACAAAAGCGGCTTTGACAGGAAAAGACGGGTTTAAAACGGCTCTCAGTAAATCGAAATCCGAATGGAGTAGTAGAGAGTCACGGAAAATCTTGGGACTTAACAGAAAACTGATACATTCAGAAAGTGGAAAATATCTTAAGAAGACCGGTCAGTATGACACTCGCGGATTTATGGGGTTGAGATAATGGCAATAGCGGCAACAACAGATTTTTGGACGGCCCGTATGAACGGCGAAGACCCGACCGCGTTAGAGGGCAACGAACAGACCAATTGGACGAAAAGCGTGACAGGCACATCTTCTGCCGTTAACAATAATTGGGTCATTACCGCTAACGAATACTACACACAAACTCCAACAAGTAGCGCGTACACAATGGTTGCTATTATCACATTTTCAAATAGTGGTGCTTTGCCAAGCAACGGCACAGTGCTTATGTCGCTTGACAATGGTTCTAAGAAGGTAGAGGTTCGTGCCAAAGGTAACGCAAACACGTTGGACCTTGTCGGTGCTACAACTGTCACTACACGCGAACTTGACATTGACGCCAGCGAGGGCGACGATTCCATACCGCTTGTTCTACGACTTACTCTTGATGCGTCAGGCAACGCCAAACTGTATATGCGTGAAATTATCGAGGATGATGATGGCTCGGACAATTTCATTTCAGTAGTTGGGGCGTCAGGCTCTACCAAAGAAGCAAAGTGGGGTAACTCATCAGGCACGGTTACATGGCATAGTGTGTACTATACTGACGACGGTGCGTTTGACCCCGACGAAATGGCTTTAAGCGATTGGACAACAAACACACTGATACAGATGGGATTAAACATTGTACAGGTACTAAGGGACTGTCCAAGACCTTACATCAAAACACACATTAGCAACTCCGCCATTCAATACGGTTACGATTTATCCAGTGGTATGGTGTCAAGAATTCCGCCACCCTCTATACACGTCGTTCTGCAAAATTTAACAACGCCTGAATTTGCTACACTTTCAGGGACGAGGGCAGAGCATGACTACAACGTTCTTGTTTATGTTATAACGCGTGGAAGTACATACAAGTCAGCGTATCGTTTGGGGTTAGATATTGGCGGTGAAGTATTCGATGAGTTGTTTACAAAAACAGGTACAGACTACACAACCGACGCCCTAAAGGGTTACAGTGTGGCACTCGACACGAAAATCGACGAAGATGAAATAATTTGCATTCATCAAATGACATTCCACTACATGAGACGCATGAATATGCTTCACCGATAACATTTAAGTAACAAATGACTCCTAAACCGAGTATAGGTGACCGATATGGCTTTCGCAAATAGGTACTGTCTCCTTATACCGGAACAGACAACAAACTCAACAAACCAAACTCTCGATTACGGTGGAACGCCTTCGGCAATGACCGCATACTCAAGTGCTTTTGGCCCATCATACATCGGTGGAGAAATTGACGACGAGTCAATTCAACATCAATTTGAAACAATGTATCGTAGTGATATGTCTCATTTTGGTGTATCAAAAAGCCAACAAGGCAAGGAATACTCGGACGGTAGTTTAAACTTTGCTATGCAACCTGATATGTTTATGGGCTTGCATTTCTATGGTATTTATGGTGGAGAACCTGCGGTAAGCACGGGGGAACACACATTTACAGAAGTTACAGACAAAGATTTACCTTCATTTAAAATGCAAATAGGTCGTGACGAAAAAAGACACGCTTACACAGGTATGATGTGCAACCGCCTCAGTATCAGCGCAAACCTAAACGAGTACGTTATGGTCAGTAGCGATTGGGTTGGTAAAAGTGAGTCTGCCGTTGCCGCTAACATTTCACCTGTATTTTCCGGTGCAGGTGTTGACGCTATGCACTTCCGCCAATGTAGTGTTAAATTCTTAGAGGATGGTAACGCAAGCACACTTGTCAAGTCAATTAGCATTGATTGGACAAACAACCTCGATACTGACAATGCTTGTGCATTGGGAAGCACGACTTACGTTCGCGCACCAACTCCACAACGACGTGAAATCACAGGTAGCGTTGAATTCGCAAAGGTTATCCACACGGCAGTCGAAAGTGAACCAACATACACTCAAATGATTACTGCCGGTGGCCTTGAGTTTAATCCTAATGCGGCGGCTGATGACTACGCAATCCAACTTTTGATTACAGATGGCACAAGCCCATGCACTATTGATTTGTACAAGGTTCGTTGGGAGGCGGCTTCAAGCACTGTAAGCGGTCGAGACACACAGACCATGAGCATGAATTTCACGGCTCTTTACGATGATGGGCCAACAAACCCTGCTAACGCAATGTCAAAGGTCGTGTTCAACGACCACGCTAACGGCACAATCCAAATGCACAAACTGTGAGGCGTTTTAGATGGCAAACAATGGTGGCACGGTTATCACAGATACCGATAAATTGAAAGTCAGTCAATTTACAGGCACGGCGGCGGCAGTCCAAACTGCGTTCCGTGCGGCACTTGATGACGCAGATGTTGTCATCTCTTGCGATACGAGCAGAAAAAAAGATAGTAACGACATCACACTAACCGTAGTGTGGTATGATGTAGCATAGATTCAGTAAATAGTATAGTATAGAGGAGAAATAAAAATGCCCGTATTGAAGCGAGAATTTGAATTAGATGATGGACAGAAACTAACGGTGCGCCAAGCATCGGGATTAGAAAAGATGAAGATTGAGGCCATTCAGGCCCGTGTGATTCGCAAGTGTCGACAGTTCGGCGATAACGTAGCCGATTGGACCGATGAGCAACACATGGACTTCATGGAATTGTTGGACAAGGAAGGTGCGGGCATTGACCAACAAGCCGCACAGTGGTTGCCTAACTGCATCCTAACTGAAGGCTTTGACCCTAACACGTTGACCGGTGACGAAGTGCGTATGTTACTTATGTTCATCCGTGGCGACGACCCGGATGGCGCAATCCCTTTGGAGTGATTATGCGTGTCGCTCCGGCCTTGTGTCAAACGTTCAAAGCGTTGACTGCAAGTGACCTGTATGAGCGTTATCACGGCGAGGGCGGTCAGCATAGGCTTGAGTTAGACCTTTGCGTAGCAAGCGAAATTAGCGACCAAGTCAAAGAACGCATTGACAGTACCCAAGGTAAGACTGATGCCGGTGGGGCGGTAGCAAGGCGTAATCAACGACGCCAAGCGCGAGGAGAAGCCCTTTCAGACGCCGATGCGGTGAAACTGTTAAAAGACGGCGGATTCATGGAGTGACATAGTGAGGTGATACCATGCGACAAGGTGCATCCCGAGTCTTCTTTGACGTAATGATACGTTACCAAACTGCACGTCTAATCAAAGACGTAAAGGCACAACAGGTAATGCTCCGTGCGGCTACACTCGATACGCTTTCGGGTATCGGGGATTCGATGCAGGGTCTTGTTGACATCACGAACGCTTGGACATCACAGATGGTTACACTCGGTATTGAAACCGGATTGGCCCGCGTTGAGTTTGAAAAATTCTTTTCCGTAATGGAAGATGCAAGAATGGTAGAAGACCAAATTATTTCTATGGGTGCCGGGTATGGATTCGGCGCAGAAGAAGCACTGTCAGCCGGTGCGCGTATGGCTCAATTGTCCACTATGTTTGGGCCTGAAGCAGTCCCTATGGGAACTCAATTAGGTATGACCTTTGGTATGATTGGTGGTATGGGCAACGAAGAAGCCATGAAGAAAATGATTCAACTCCAACAACAGACAAACTTTATGATGGGTGACTTTAACCAACAACAATTTTCAGTTTTAGAGGCCGGACAAAAACTAAAAATTATGCACGAAGAAACGATTCGTGTGATGGATGCACTCAACTCCGTAGAAAACACAAGCGTTGCCATTATGAGTCAGATAACTGACGTAATGAATAACTTCGCGGCACAAGCAAGCCTAACCGGTGAGTCTATTGAAAGTATGGCCGCACAGTCCGCACTATTGATTGAAGCCGGTGAAGAGCAAGGTAAGGCGGGTCGTGCGCTTGCGTATGATTTACGCACGTCTTGGTGGTAACATCAGTGGGGCGGCAGATACTCTTGGTCAATACGTTGATGTCATGGACGAAAGCACGAAAACAATGCGTCCATTGTCGGAAATTATGGCGGATTTGGCCCCACAGTGGGAAGAATTTAGCGCCGCTGAAAAACAGGCAATTGCACAGTC
>FUFK010067961.1_pt1 | contig 32927 bp, 43 predicted proteins | sample 1021851 | NCBI WGS metagenome assembly FUFK01 (sample SAMEA51879418, study PRJEB19060) | metagenome | reverse complement strand
AGCTGACTTTGTTAAATTAGTTCTTGCACGAAGTGACTACAAGAACCGTAAAGCAAGAGATGATGCAAGTAAAATTGTGGAATAAAATAGGATAACTAAATGCCGTATATAGGAAAAAGCCCATCAGCAGGGGTTAGACAACGCTACCAGTACACAGCTACTGCAGGGCAAACAACATTCAGTGGTACTGACTTAGGCAATCTCACATTGACCTATACAGATAATAATTTCGTTGATGTGTTTCAGAATGGAGTCCTCTTAAAAGGTGGTGGTACAGACTACACAGCNACNTCAGGCACATCTGTTGTNTTNGCTACAGGTGCATCTGTAAGTGATGTNATAGAGATAATNGTNTATGATGTGTTCTCTGTTGGTAACTTTTTTAATAGGACAGATAGTGACTCACGATTTGTAAGACATGATTCTGCTACAGCAGGAACGGATAACTTTATCGCAGGTAACAATGCAGGAGATGCCATTGCATCAGGTGGTAACTATAATACTCTTGTAGGTAATGAAGCAGGTACAGCCTTGACTACAGGGGATAACAACGTAGCTGTAGGCTTTGAAGCATTGTCTACTGAAGATGCAGAAGGTAGTAGTACTGCCGTAGGGTATCGTGCATTAAAAGCTCAAAATGCGTCATCAACACCACATAACACTGCTGTGGGGCAAGATGCAGGTACAGCAGTTACAACAGGCAGATTCAACACCTTTTTAGGTAGTTTGGCAGGTGATGCACTAAACACAGGAAATAGTAATGTAGCCCTTGGCTATAAAGCACTTTCGTCAGATACAAAAGGCGACAACTCTGTTGCTATAGGCGACCAAGCCCTATTCACACAAAACTTTACTTCTTCTGCTGATTCTTTTAATGTTGCTATTGGTTCATCTGCAGGTAGATTAATTACAACAGGTGCAGCTAATATTATTATAGGGGGTGATGCAGGAGATGCAATTACTGATGGTAATAATAATGTAGCAATAGGACGTAATGCTCTTGGAGCTAATCAGCAAGGAGATAGAAATGTAGCTATAGGCACTGAAGCTTTATTTAATGCTAATCCAAGTGGTGATGTTGACCTGCAAAACACAGCCGTTGGTTATAATGCAGGGTACAATCTTACAACAGGAACAGATAATACACTTATAGGAACACACGCTGCATCAGGAGATAGCATAACTGGTGATAATAATACTTGTGTAGGTGCAGCAGCAGGTCATGCACTAACATCTGGTTATAATAATACTTTACTTGGACATGATGCAGGAAGGGCAGCATCGCCTAGTGGTAACTTAACCACTCATAGTGGTCAAGTTGTTCTAGGAGATGACAATGTCTCTGCTCTATACTGTGCAGATACCTCTATTTCATCTTCAGACTCTAGGGACAAAGCTGATGTTACAGACTTTAACGTAGGCTTAAACTGGATTAAAGACTTACGTCCTGTAACTTACAAATGGGATAAGCGTTCATGGTACGGAACAGAAGAAGAGCCTTTAGGTACACCTGATGGTAGTAAAAAGAAGTCAAAAGTACACATAGGATTTTTAGCACAAGAAGTACTTGAAGTAGAAAAAGCAAATGGCTTTGCCGACAGCAGAGATACCATGTTGACCTGTAACCTTACAGAAGATGGTCAAAGATATGGAATGAAGTATGAAAGACTTGTGCCTGTTCTTGTAAACGCAATTAAAGAATTATCAGCAAAGAACGATGCACTAGAAGCTCGTATCAAGAAGTTGGAGGACGGTTAATGACACGAAGTAAAATACAAGGAGAAAGTGTAAATTTAACAGACACCTTTGCTTTTACTGGCACTGTAACTGGCACTGATAAAGGCATGAAGTTGCTATTAGATGCAACCATATCAAGTGCAGTTTCAGAATATGATATTTCATCTACCTATATAAGCTCCACATACGATAATTATTATTTAGATGTTGCACTGCACCCTGCTACAGATGATGTTGTATGTTATATGCGACCCATTGTTGGTGGGAGTGTTGTGACTTCTGGTATATCTTATGAGACTTACGGAATAGATGATGGCAAGATTGTTGGTGATAACACACAATATATCAGACTGCATTACAATGGTATAGGAAATGCAGACGGAGAAAGTATAACTATAAGTGGGCATTTACAAAATATCAATAGTACAACAGTTCCTTTTTGTTTCTCTGGTTTGACAAATTCTAACAAAACTGACGGTGAGCATAATGGAAATTTTGCTACTGGAGGATTAGTTGTTGGTAGTCGTTCATCTGTTGTGAATGGCATAAGGTTTTATTTTTCAAGTGGTAACATAGAAAGTGGCACAGTTAAATTATATGGGATAGAGACATANTATGGCTAACGGATACAAAATGATAGACGATAAGTTAGTNCAACTAACAGACGCTGAACAAAAAGAATTTGATGATAGAAATAAAGCATGGGCAGATGGACAAGCTGACAGAGATTTAGCTAAACTTAGGGAAAAAAGAAATACTTTATTATCTGAAACAGATTGGACAGCACTAGGTGATGTAACCATGTCAGACAAAATGAAAACATATAGACAGGAACTTAGGGATATTACAAAAACATTTCAAAGTATGAGTGATAAAGATTTTAAGTTCCCAGATAAACCATAGGATAATAACATGAGCAAAGCAGCAGAATTAGCAAACCTTATAGGCAACATCAACGCAGGTGGGGGTGGAGCTAATAAAAATGTCATAATTAATGGTGCAATGAACGTGGCACAGAGAAGAACGTCAGCAAGTTCTATAGGAAATGAAACTGTGTTTATTTTAGATAGATTTAAAACACTTCAAAGTGGTTCTAATGGAGTATTGACAATGTCANAAGACAGTTCAGCACCTAGTGGATTTTCTAATAGCTTAAAGTTAGCTTGTACAACAGCAGATACCTCTATTGCATCAGGAGAGTCTTTAATTTTGAGACAAGTAATTGAAGGACAAAATCTTCAAGCATTTGCAAAAGGAACGTCAGATGCTAAACCCTTTGCTGTGTCGTTCTATGTAAAAGGCAATGCTAGTGCTACTTATAATTGTGTTCTTGGTGATGAAGATAATACAAGACAATCAGTCAGACAATTTACTGTGGGAACAGATTGGTCAAGAGTAGAATTAACTTTTCCTCCTGACACCACAGGAGCATTTGACGATGATAATGCAGGGAGTCTTGAATTTAATATTATTTTACACGCAGGTTCTGATTTAACTAGTGGTTCACTTAATGAAAACGTATGGGAAGCAAGAGACTTTACAAAACAAGGTTCAGGTATATCCTCGTTCTATGACAGCACAGACAGAACATTCTTCATCACAGGTGTTCAGTTAGAAGTAGGGCAGAACCCAACAGAGTTTGAGCATGAGCCTTTTGAGAGGACACTAGAGAAGTGTCAGAGATATTATGTTAGAGCAGGTGGGTCAAACTATGCAAGTATTTGTGGTGCTGTTGGTTGGGCGAATACAACTAGTTCTTGGATAGGAAAAATACAGTTACCTGCTCCAATGAGAGCAAATTTTACAACAACGGTAACAGGCACACCAAGAGTACAAAATGGACAAGCAGGGTACGATGCAAGTAGTATATCTGCAGGTTTGGTTCTTGTAAATAGTGTTCCACATTCTTATGGAACTATAGCTTGTAGTGCAAGTAGTTTAACATTATATAATGCTCTTGATATGGATGCAGGTGGAAGTGCTGCTGTTGTGGAATTTGACTCAGAATTGTAGAGGTGACAAATGATAATAACAAAAGCTCAATATCGTAATATTCCAATTGAAATCAGTGGACAACAAAAAGATATAGTAGCCACTATAGATGGTGTAGAGATGTTTGTACCAATAGACACAGCTAACAGACACTACGCAGAAATACTAAAGCAAGTAAAGGAAGGTACACTGACCATCAAGGACGCTGACTAGTGTTTGACCCAATCACCATATCAGCAAGTCTTAGCGTAGCATCTGCAGCATTTAGTAACATCAAGCGTATGTTTCAGGCAGGGCGAGACATTGAAGCAATGTCACAAGACTTGTCACGGTGGATGGGAGCAGTCAGTGATGTAGATAACGCACACAAATCAGCCAAGAACCCATCAATGCTACGCAAAGTGTTTGGTGGTGGCAGTGTAGAACAAGAAGCCATAGAAGCGTTTACTGCTAAAAAGAAGTTAGAAGAACAACGCTATGAGCTAAAACAGTTTTTGATGTTTACCCACGGAAGCAAGGCATGGGACGATTTGCTTGCAATGGAAGGGCAGATACGCAAAAGAAGACAGAAAGAAGTATATGACAAGCAAGTGTTTAGAGAAAAGGTCATAACATATGTCGTATTGGCAGTGGTTCTTGTTGTTGGTGTTAGTGTTCTGGGTGGGTTTGTATACGGTCTTATGGGGTTCGACAGAGGATGGTGGTAACTGCGTAAGAAAAGATGGTGGACAGTACACATTTGAGTGGCTTTGTGCAGACAAGTATGGTATAATAACTTTAGCACAATCCGACAACATCAAGAACTGTTACACCTGCTTCCTCAAGAAGTTCAGTGACTGGACATGGGAGCAAGAAAAAAGACTAGGCATACGTGAAGATCCAAAGTATATCACATGCCGTAGGTACAAAAGAAAGACAGCCAAGAACGGACAACAAGTCTGTTTATACAAAGGGGCAAACGATACATACACGCTAGTGGTTGAAGGTCAGTGTCCAACAGAGTATCGTTGCAAATATGATCCACATGGATCTGAACCTAACATAGATAGTGTAGTAGACTCCCTAAACGATAGTTTTAAGAAGTAATATGGAAATAGACCCAGTAATATTTTGGAATGTAGTGCTAACCCTTATTATAGCTCCTGCTGTGTGGGCGTTTAGAAACATGATGGCAGAAATAAAGCGTATAGACATCTTGTTAAATAGAACACGAGAAGACTACGCATCACGAGCAGAAGTTAAAGACGAGATGCAACATGTTATGGATGCACTACACAGACTAGAAGATAAATTAGATAGAGTGTTGAGTAGGGATATTAAATGATAGAAGAACCAACAGTTAAACAAAAGACAAACATGAGAGTNTTTGCAGGTTTTACACCGCAACAAGTAGAAAAACTACTAACAGCAAAAGGACTNAAACCAAATAGTCGTGAGGCGGCAGTATACCTTAGTGCCATGTCAGACAAAGCAGAACAGATGCTGATGGACTCTCAGGTAAAATCATTTCAATATGGCGGTTCTGTAGGAGGCTTTGACGATAAATCTAGCAAACTATTTGATGCTGCAGTTAAAAGATCCGCAAGCACAGATCCTAAGTCTCCTGAGGTACAACGATACCTAGACAATGTGATTGAAACTCGTGGTAGACCCACAATGGTTTATCCTACCACTGCTGATCCGTTGCAAGGATATCAACAAGGTGGTATAACTGCTGAGACATCAGACGATCTAAGAAGTGGAGAAGATTTAACTGGAGTTCCTGTTCCTCCGGGAATACCTCAAAATAGAAGAGATCCACTACCAACACCGCCTACTACTATACAACCGATAGTAGCAGACGTTAAGTCAAAGCTAAACGAGGCGCAAGCTCAGTTGTCTGCAGAACAGAATAAAGTATCTGCACTACAACAACAACTAGCACAAACACCGATAGAAGACGAGGATGCTAGAGAAAAGATAATTAATCAAATTAATCAGGCTATGCCTCAGATAACACGAGCCGAGGCTGCCGTAGCTAACGCTTCTCAGGCATTTCAATCATCTGCCATACCTACCGCTGCAGAAGCCGTAGGAGCTACCGTGTCTGCTCCTGCAGATTTAATTACACGACAGCCTGTAGATAAGATTGCGGAAGCTACAGGGCAAATAATAGGGACTACAGAGGGGCAGGTAACAGGAGATATAACACCTACTGCAACCACTGCAGATACAGAAACTGCAGCCACACCCACTGCTATAACAGCAGGAAAAGCTGTAACTACAGATACAACTGCTGATGTAACTGCTGTAAAGCCACTGGTCACAACAGGGACACTATCCAATGATGCAAAAGTCAAGGCACAAGAACAAGCCACATTAGATTTAAACATCAGGGACGTACAGGCAGCTCAAGGCACAGGACAACAGATAATGTCTCCTGCACGAAGAGCGTTACAGCAAGGAGAACTTGTATCAGGCGCAGCAAACGCAGAACAATCCGCACAGTTCCTAGAGGGCATTGAGGCAGCCACTGGTGCGCCCTCTTCTGCAGCCACCGTTCAAGGACAGCTAACAAACTTAATGAAAGACTTTGAAGGCGGTGAACCTCCACCTTGGGCTTCAGGTGCAATGCGTCAAGCCACAGCTATCATGGCGCAAAGAGGTTTGGCTGCAAGTTCCATGGCAGGGCAAGCTCTAGTGCAAGCCGCGATGGAGAGTGCGTTACCTATAGCCATGCAGGATGCACAAACGGTAGCGTCTTTTGAAGCACAAAACATTAGTAATAGACAGCAACGTGCAATGTTGGCGGCTCAACAAAGAGCGCAATTTCTTGGCATGGAGTTTGACCAAGAGTTTCAAGCAAGAGTACAGAACGCTTCTAAGATATCTGACATAGCCAACATGAACTTCTCTGCAGAGCAACAGATAGCACTAGAGAACGCACAGCTTGCACAGACAGTAGATCTAGCCAACCTTAGCAATAGACAAGCCATAACAATGGCACAAGCTTCTGCGATAGCACAGGCTGACATGACTAATCTAAATAACAGGCAACAGGCTGCAGTACAAAACGCTATGAACTTTTTACAGGTAGATATGCGTAACTTAGACATACAGCAACAAGCAGATATGTTTAAGAACCAAGCTAACATACAAAGTATATTTACAGATGCCGCAGCAGATAACGCAGCCTCACAGTTCAACGCGACAAGTGATAATCAGGTAAATCAGTTTTTTGCTAATTTAAAGAACCAGACACAGCAGTTTAATGCCGCTCAAGGCAATGCTATGAACCAGTTTAATGCTAAAGAAGCAAACGCATTAGAGGTCTTTCAAGAGCAAATAAACAATCAGCGTGACCTATTCAACGCTCAAAACCAACTTGTTATAGCACAAGCCAACGCACAGTGGCGACAGCAGTTAGCTACAGTAAATAATGCCGCCTTGAATGATGCTAACAGACAGAACGCACTACAAGCAAACAACCTCACACAAAAAGGTCTTGACGAGTTGTGGCAGAAAGAGCGTGACTTAATGGCTTACGCATTTGCCTCTGCAGAAAGTGCAGCAGGTAGACGGCAAGAGCTTATTATAGCAGACATGAAAGCAGAGGTGTCAGGCGATAACGCATTTGGTTCAGCATTGGGTGGGTTTGCAAGTGCTGTAGTTGGTGGTATATTTAATAATCCTGCATACTTTTTTGGATAGGAGCGTAATAAATGGATGAGTATAACAATAGCACTTTTATAGACGATGTGTTCATGATTGGCACAGGCGGTATAAAGCTAAAAGAGACAGGCGAACAAGTACAGGTCACAGACACCATAGCCAGAGGAGCAAAAAATCCATCGGGACTATTTAGTAAAAAGACTATGGGAACAGCCTTGATGCCTGATGTTCAGGACATAGCACTAGGGCAGACACAGTTAAAAGGATTTAACGCAATGGTGTCTAACGCTTTCAGATCTTTGGCAAGTGAGATACCTGTAGATCGTACTAAGCTTGTGGCAGTGTATCCAAGAGGAGGCACTGTAGGAGAGCTAGTTGATGAACTGGGTGTAGACGCTACGCATTTGACAGCATACAATCTGGACAACACAGAAGCGCAAGACGGTAAAATTCTTATAACAGCAGAAGACTACGCTAGACTAGAGGAAGCAGGATACGAGTTCCCTCCTGCCCCTGAGTCTATTATGCAAGGCTCTATTGGACTAGACATAGAAAGAGATTAACAATGGTAGAAGAAGTAACATTTGATGCACCAATTCCCGGTCAATCACTAACGACAGAGCCTAGAGGTTTTCCTTGGGAAAGACCGCCACAAATAGATAAACCAGAAGACGCTTTGACGTTTTACATAAACAATATGTCAAAGCAAGAAATACTAGATGACATATTTACAGCGTTAGATGAAGGTTTCCCACTAGACTTGCTTGTTAAGTCCATACTTACTAATGGTGTTATGGAGGGTATACACTCTATTGATGTGAGCTTAATAGTGCATCCTGTGTTGGTTGAGTATGTGCATGTTCAGGCTAGAGAAGCAGGTATAAAGAACATAGTTCTCAAAGCCAGAAACAAAAAAGAAGATATGGCTAAGAAAGAGAAGCAATTACTTGTGTCCCGACTTCAGAGAGCTATTGATAAGATGGAAACAGAAGACGCAGGAACAGACATATTAGAGCAAACACAAGAGTTTTTGCAGGAAAATAGAGAAGAACAGCCTGTAGGGGCTGAAGAAGAGGCTGAGGTGGAGGAGAAGCCAGTAGGTTTAATGGCAAGGAGAGGTGAATAATGGCTTTTGGTCAAGCGTTTGCTACCGCTTTTTTAAATGGTTTGACAGGTCAAATCCAAAAAAGAAGCGCAGAAGCGGTAGAGGAAAGAAAAAGAAGAGAGCGTATAGCAGAGACTGCAGGTCTACAGCAATACCTAAAACGACAAAAAAACTTCAACAAGTACCTTAACATAGCTAAAAAGATACAGAAGTTGGGTGGCGACTCTGAGGAGACAAAGCAGAATATAGCAAAGCTTGCAACTAACCCAGAGCTTCTGTTGTCTGCTAATAGCTACATAGACGCTTTTACACAGAAGTTTCCAAATGTAAAGATAACACCTGCCAGAATAAATGGCTTCATAGCAAACTTAGACCTAGTTATGCCCGAAAAAGGTATGACCCTTGAGGAAGCTGCTAGACAAGCTGCAGGACTTACTGTCCAGAATACTAATCTGGAAGAAGAGAAGAAAGATCCAAACGCAATGGAGAGCAACATATTTATGTCTCTACTGGGTGTTGGGGCAGAGCAGAGAGAGCTAGAGAAACTCAAGAGCAAAAAAGTTGGTCAAGGATTTAGCACATATGATCTGTACACAATGGCTATGGGTGGGGACTATACACCAATAGATCAAGCAACAGGGTCACTAGACTTTAGCTACTTCCCTAAACCTTTTACCGTAGCAGAGAGTAATCAAATAGATGATGTTATACAAAAAGACACACTAAAAGCTTTGAGTAGAGAGATAGCTAAATTTGAACAGCAATTAGCAAATACAGATTCATCGCAGGTTCAACAAAGAAAATATTTAGCAGGTGAAATATCTAAGCTTCAAGTACAAGCGTCCAACTACGCAGATGGTATAGGTAGAGATGCACTAGATCCAATATACGCTGCACCGGGGGTAGCAAGTAGAATACTGACAACAGGTAGACTTTCTAGCTACATGCAATCACAAACAGTAGACTCTGGTGTTAAGAGGGCTGCATTAAAGATACTTATAGATGATCCAGTAGCGATAAACAGATTCGGAGAAGAAGAGCTTCAACGACAAGGCGCACTACTAGGTATGAATTTACAAAAGACAGGAACTTCTGCTAGTGGGCAGGTCAGTGCAGGACAGAGCAACCTAGGACAACAGCAAAATCAATCACAAGCACAACAACAGCAGGGACAGCAGAACGCTCAACAAAATGCTCAAGCTAATCAACAAAAACAAAATAGATTAAACTATGTGAAGAGCAAACCGTTTGTTAAAAATAATCAAGGCGAAACCGCTTTGGATGCCTTTGTTGGAGAATACGGTGTGAGTGCTTTGCCCATGAACATTTCTGAGTTTAAGAACGTAGGTAGTGGTGATCTTAAAAGACCCAGAGTTGGTAGCTTTGAAATGAAAGCATGGGATAATACTTGGGGTAAATATTACAAGCCTGATGGGACACGTAAATAATGGATGACTTTATTGCTCAATTTGAAACTCCAAACGATGAGAGGTTCAAAACAGTAGAAAAGGGTAATCTACCTAAACTAACACAGAGTGATCTTTTAGATAAAGAACACCTGAAGACTATACGTAAGCACATGGAAAATAGGTTTGGTATAGATGATATATCAGACTATGATGACGAAGAGCTTGTCACTGCTTACGTAAACAATCAAAGACGCTTCCAAGCAGGACAGTCTGTAGTTACATTGGGTGAACTTGCTTGGCTAAATAAGGCTTCTGATCAGGAAAGACAAGAGGCAGGGGAAGCCTATGCTTTGTTCGACAGAATGGAAAACATCTTTACAGGAAAAAGAAGCACCTTCTTGGAAAGACTGGATGGTGTGTACGACTACGCAAGAGCAGCAGTTATTGATCCTGCAAACTTAGTGGGTATAGGTGCAGGACGATTGGTTGCAGGTGTTGGTGCTAAAAAGGCTGCGGTAGTTGCTAAGAAAATGGCTATAAAAGCGAGTAAAGACAAACTGATAAAAGAAGGGTCTAAACTTGGTGCTAAATCTTTACAGAAAAAAGCAGAAAAAGAGATAGCCAAGTTAGGCGAAAGACATTTTGTAAAAGAGGGCATAAAAACTTTTGGAGAAGCGGAGTCTAAGAAGCTCATAGGTAAAGAAGTAGGAACAGCTTTAGCCACAGATATGGGCGTGTCTATGGGTGTTGATGTAGCATATCAGATGGGTATGATAAAGTCTATGCAACAAGAAGATTACAGTGCTATCCAAACAGGATTAACAGCCATGACAGGTATAGTAGCACCTGCTTTTATTGTAGCATCTAAGACAGGAACACCTCTGAAGTACGCGACAAATAGATTTCTTGGTGCAGATAAGCCCACTACAGAGTTAGCAGTTAAAATAGCGCAAGAACAAGAAAAGAAACTAAAGAAACTGAGAGAAAGCAAAAATACTTTTAGCACACATTTTGAGGACTTCTTTGAAGCTATGAAAACTGGTGTATCTTTCACCACAAAAGAAAGAGGTNTGGTGGGTAAAAGGCAAATAGAGATGCTAGATAAAGAGGACTCTTACGCTGCAGACGCTTTTTGGACTACCTTCTTAACAGGAAATGACGAGATAGGTGTAGAAGGTTTATTCCATGTTCTGAATAGAATGGGTATTCGTTATGAAAAAGCAAGGCATCCTGAAGATTCTTTTAGTAACTTTTTAACCGATATAATATCTAACATGAACCCAGAGGACATGTCAAAATTTGTTTCTGTTATGAAGTCAAAAGATATACAAAAGAGGCTACCAAACTTTGACAAAGAGTTTAAGAAGTGGAAAAACACGCAAAGGGTTGACTACTACATGAGACAGGGCATTGAAGAAGGGGAGCTTGATAAGATAGCCACAGATGATAAAGATTTTATGGGTTGGTTTGCAGACTCTTTTGCTTCACATTTTAGTCAAGCAGGTAGACGTATGCAACTGTTAAATCAAGGGCAAAAGCTACTTGGTGCAAGAGGCAGAGCAGAATTAACGGCAGAGTTGACACTAGACGCAGGTCTTGATCCACTAAAGAAAAGCATGGTTAAGGAGGTAAGACAAAGAGGAGAATACTTCCAGAGAACGATTATCAGAAATTTAGTTACAAATCCGGGTACAACAGCACTAAACCTTATCGGTTACTCTGGCTATACTCTCTTACAATCTGCTTCTGATATGATAAAAGCTGCTCTTTATGTTCCTGCTTCTTTTATACAAGAGTTTGCTGAGGGTGCAGGTATAAAGTTTCTAGGCTCAGGAAAAGACTCTTTACAAAAAGCTTCAAACATGATGGGTCTTCAACGACAGAAAGTGAGAAACATTCTTGATATAAACACCACACATGAATCTTTTATGGATTACTTAGATCAAAGACCTGAGGTAATGAATGAGATGATGCGCTATCTAGCAGGTGGTGTGGACTCCAAAGAAATGATAAAAAAGCTTGGGTTTAATCCTGAGGAGAAGGTATTTGAAAGAGCTAGTGAACGGTACACAGATTTCTTCCAAACTATCTACGCAACAAAAGCACAGGACGTTCTAACAAAGTCTGTAGAATTTATGTATAACATAGACAAAGGTGTTAGAATGAAGTATGGTAAATCATACAATGAGTTGGTAGAGTCAGGTGAAATAGACAGGCTACTCTCAACAGAAGACTATATACGAATAGAGTCTAAAGCTGTTGATGATACCATGAAAGCTGTGTTTGGTAAGAAGTTTGGTAAGACAGGACCTGAAGCTACATTAGTGCAAAAAGCAGCAAACTTCATAGAGGAGTTTCGTTCCATACCAGTTATAGGTCTTGCTATGCCTTTTGGACAATTTTTTAACAACACTCTGGCTTTCATGGCAGATTATAGTGGTCTTAGCCTTGTGCATAGAATTTATCAAAGAGGCGGTAAATGGTCAGAGGATTGGTTTAAGATCCCAGAAACTAGAAAGCTATTGCAAGAAAAAGGTATATTGGATGAAGACAAAATACAAGCGTACATACAACAAAACCGTAGGTACAAAGGCGATGAAGATATAGGAGAGGGTGCTATTAAGTTTGGCATAGGTTTTGCTTACGTAAACCATCAGGCTCATAAAGAAATAGAATACATGGAACAAGGACTTGCGTGGGATCAAGAAAGAGGCTCAGGCGGTGAGACTATTACTAAGCAGTACGACTTTCCAGAGTCTTTGTTTAAATATGCCGCTAGAATGTATGCACACAAAGTTCTTAGAAGAGAAGAACCACCACAGTCTATGTATAAAGTGTTTTGGGATGTGTTTGGTTTAGGACAAGCAGACAGAAGTTTGGGTGCTTACGAAAGAGGTATAGGTAATCTGATGTTTTCTTTAGCTAGTGGAGAACTTCAAGAAGCCATTGACTACGGAGCGTTGCTTGCAGGAGAGATAGTGCAAACTGCTGCAGCAGGTGTGACAAGACCTTTAGATCCTATAAATCAAGCTATTGCGATTGCTGAGGGAGAAAACTTTGTAAACGTAGATAGAAGACAAGGCAATAAAGTCTTAAACAACTCTTTACGTTACGTAGACAGAGCCATAGAAAATCTATTACCCGAAGATAGTAAGCTAAAAAGAGCCTTAACGAAAGAAGAAAAAGCTGCAGCAACTAGGAACTTTTCTAGTCCTGCACAGGTAGGAAAAGTTGTTGGATATAGAGAGGTTGGTAGACAATCCTTCACGGAGAGGATGTTTAATACAATAGGTATGGAAAACTGGAGAGTGGGTTTCTTTGGAGGTATACCAGAAGCAGACGCTGTTTTAAACAAAAAGCTATTTTATCACTTGGAGAGAAGGGCAGAGATACTATTGAGGACTAAGGCTTTTCATGACCTATCCACCTCTGCTAAGAAACAAAAGGTTGAGAGAATACTGCAACTTGCAAAGAAAGATACCAAAGAAAATATACAAAAGTCTGTGGTGGTAAAAAATAGAGAATTAGAAACACTGTTTTCTTTAGATAGAAAGTACAGTGAAAGAGATATAAATAAAGCACTAAAAGATTTAGATATATCTGAAGAGCTAGAAGATTTAAACTTTATGCAACTTCAGACACTAGAGGCTTACATGGATGGTGGTGATGACTTTATCAAGAGAACTACTAACTAAAAAGAAAGGGGCTTTCGCCCCTCTCAATTAATACCATTTGGTATAAAGTTTAAGTGGATCTAAACTAGACCATGAGGACGAATAGCCTGATACACCAAGAGCTTTTAACTCCTCGCGTACAGCTTCATCGGCAGACTTACGTGCTTCCATAGCAGACTTTAGACCTGCCATCNTTTTTTCACGATAAGCCTTTTTCATATCTCTAAGTTGGGTNTCCAACTCATTGATTTCCTTTGCCATATCCTCAAGACTGATTTCACTTTCCATCTTCACCTCCGATTTTTTGAAAGCTTTTTCTGCTTCTTGCCTCGCTTTGTTCATCCAACCTCTCCAAGTTTCGATAATATGCGACATTGAAGCCACGCTCCCATTCTTTGAACGATACAGTGTTCGGGTAAAATGGGTTGCCCTTCAGCATCTTAGAATTAGTTTTTAGTAAACCTTTTCTAAAGACTCTGAATCCTAAAGTAAAGGGTCGTTCTTTTTTATGTTGTTTGGTCGTTTCCATCAATAAATCTACTTCTTTCTGAACACCCTATAAAAAGAACTGTAGCATCCTTTTCTTTTTTGTTTAAATGATCTTGTAATGATTCGTTAATATGGTCATTGTAAGTCTGGAGATATTTTATACAATCTTCATTTGTTATGAAAGTATCTCCTTTATACTCGATTACACTGACTATACCTGCCACAAATATGGTGGCATAAATAACTATGGTAGCCATACTACGCTCCTATATCTACGATTTCACAACTGTCACCAGAACACGCGAATGTTTGTGACGACTTTGTGTTATCTTCTTTTTCATAATTAATAAAGGACTTCCAATCTATATTTCCGAATTTACCGCTAAACTCATTGTATACAGCTTCTGTGCAGTCCTGATAGGGTGCTTGTTGATAAGTATGGTCTGAGTGTGGTAAGAAAGAAACACCTGACATCTCGTCAAAATGTTTAAACACAAACGCACCAACTTCCATCCATTCATCATCCCTCACAGAAACGGTCACTGACGGCTTGTGTTCACACCAGTGCCTCTGGTATGTGAGCCACGTTTGTAGCTGTTGTATAGCTGTCATATCGTCCCTCTTGACCGATTTCTTTGGTGACTTCATAGGGAAGCTAAATACTGTCTGAGTATCAGGCTTCATTACGTCTGGTTCGCTAGGTATACCGCTATCTACCATGAAGTTAGTAAGAGGATCTTTATTATCGCCCCTGACAGTACGGATATAATAACTACTATGACGAGGGTGGATACCACTGCTTGAGTCAACAAGCTGTGATACTGTCCCACTTGGTTTGACGCAAGTGATGGCGGTGCTTTGTGGGATTGCAAAGATTGCTGACCATTCTTTGTTCGTTTCCACAGCAACTTTCCTAAGTTCTTCAAGTGTTTTATCAAGTCCGTGTTTCCTTCCGCTAGTTAGTTCGTTATCCATGATACCAGTAAGACTAACACCAAGGAGTCTTTCTTCTTCTGTGTTCCTCTGCCATATCTTCCTTAGGTATGGGAACTTAGTAAGAGTGGACTGTGCTGTGCCAAGTATCGTGGCAAGCCTTACCTTTCTCTTCAAATCANCAAACTTATCTTTTTCTCGTATCACAACTTCTGTTAAGTTACAAAACTGGTAGGGTCTAAGTATAATCTCACTACAAGGATTAGTACCAAACTCATGGTCAGCATCTCTTCTGCCAAACTTCTTTGCTTGTTCTTTTGCAGATAATCTATTAAATATACCACGCTCTCCTGACTTTGACTCCACTAGAGATGTCCACTCTCGTAAGAATGTTTCTCCATCAGGCTTGTCTGTGTAGCATACAGAGTTGTTAGATAGTGCCATCTGTGGTGCTGTCTCCCACCACTGTCCCGACTTTGCGTGTCTCATGCGTCCGTCTGATAGATTAGATAAACTTATCATGGCAGAACGTCTAACACCGCCAGACACTACAACCTCTCCAACCTTACACATTAAATTATGACAATCGTAGCTAGACAGCTTACGTCCTGCATTGTGTTTAAACAGTGATGTAGTGAAGGTAAAAAGATCTATCAAAGGTGCAGGACCACTGGCTCTACCACCGAACACCTTTAGTCTTGCCCCTGCAGGTCTAACCTTAGATGTGTCCCAACTTGGTGCTTCACCCATATACAGATGTCCTATTAGTTTACGTAGAGCTTTTGCCCAACCCTCTTTGCTGTCCTGCACATCAATAACTGTGTCTACATCCTCTATGCTTTGTGGTATCTCAGGCAACTGATTTACATATTGTCTTTCTACAGAGAAGCCAACACCAGTGCCACATAACAAGATATACATAGCTTCATCAAAAGCTTTGGGATCATCTATGGGTAGATAACTACAGTTGTATCCTGCTGTGTTATCTCTTTCCAAAGCTGATCCTGCTGTCATTAACGCTCTCATAGATGGCATAACTTCTAAATTATGTATAGCATCAAACATTTCTGTTTTAGGTAGCTGTCCTTTTACTTTCTCTGTTATGTAATCTACATATCGGGATACTGTTTCTTCCCACGTTTCTCTACGTCCTGCGTCATCCATCCATCTAGCGTATCTAGATATTGCTATAAACTTTTGATAATCATTCATGCTTTTTTACTTTCACTCCCTCTAATAATGTTATGCCATCAATATCAAATAAATAATCTCTCAGTATGTCTTTAAGAGCTTGCTCATCGCCTTCTTTACCATTATAGTTGACAGGTAATATATTCTCTTCCTCGTCTACTTCTATGGTCATGTTTACTGTAAACTTCATGAGTCTTTCTCTAGCTCTTCTATTAATCTATTTAGATACCATTTACCTTTTTTCAAGTCTTGTATCTTTAAATCTACCATAGAGTTCTTGTAGTCAAATCTGTGTAGATACTTGTGTACGTTGCCCTCGCAGTAATATCTAAAGTTATCTCCTAGTTGTTGCCTTATGTAGTCAATACACTCCATACCGCCTTTGTTGTAGTGTGGTGGATTATTTACCTCGTCTGTCATCTTTATTGCTCCAATCTAATTTAATAACATTGTCTTTGCTTTCAACGATCTCAAGCTTAGGGACTCTTGGTGTGTGCTTCTTCAAGAAAGCAGACATCATCTCTCTAAACTCTGGATCTATCTCCATCATTCTAACAACTTCCATCATAACTGTCAACATATCAATGACACCATCGTGCGTTACTTTGTCCCACTTGTTGTCATCNCTNTATAATAAGTTAAAGGTACTTTCACCAGTTGCCCTACCAAGATCATCTGTTTCAACTTGAACGACCAGAGCATAATCATCTTTTCTAATATACTTTCTCATGAGACTATAGTTTTATCCTCTTTTTTCTTTCTGTCAACCATTGTTTTGGTATTTCTTTATGTGCGTAGAGAAAGCCATGTTTGTCACACCAGTCGCAGTATCGAGTCTTAGATCCTTTGCGTAAAAGGTTGTTTGCATTTTGAAATAAAAACCGTATATCTAAGTCAGGATACTGCTCTTTTATTAACAGATGTTTCGTTCTATCGCTTGGACGTAACCACCCTTTCGCTTCAATAATAATACCATTGTTAAGAATAAAGTCAGGCTTATAGTATCGGTGTCGAATAACAGCGTATTTAATTCTGATTTCTTCATATCTAACCTTTTGCTTTACTGACCTTAGCCATTTTGCTACATCATACTCGAATTTGCTCTTTAACTTCAGTTTCGCCATTTGCAACCTTTACATAATTAATCAAAGGAGGGTTTGCAGATTTAGAAACCTTTGAAGGTAGGATTTGTAAGTCTGACCAACAAGCGTCTTTAAAAGAACATAGACTACACTCAATGCCTAGCTTTAGATTACCGCTTGCTTTTCCGTAGTACGTTTCCTCTATAGGTTCGTAACATCTTTCAAAGGGTGCATCGTCTTCTATGTAAGCTACAGTATCGTCTATCTTTTTAAGTTCTTCCTGCATGTTGAGATCGTCAGCATCAACATACTTGAAGTTTCCGTTGGCTTTGTTGACTGCCCACCAACCTCCTGCTTTTACTCCTCTAGCCTTAGCATACCCTGCTAACTGTGCAACGTAACCAAAACTATCTTTACTCTTTAACGTGTTGAAATCTACAAACTTGTTTTCGTAAGACCAAGGTGATGTAGACTTTACGTCATCTACCTTATCGTTTAGAACTAAGTCATAACTGCCCTCTATATCTTTCTTCTTTGTCTTTAATACAACCTTCTTACTGTCCTCAAACTTAACTTTAGAGGCTCTAAGAAGACCTTTGAACACCGCCTCAACGATATCTCCTAGTATCATATTGATTAAGAAGTAAGGGGAGTCTGGTTGCTTTTTCTCAGGGTGGTTCTTTTCAAACCAAAGCTGACACTTCTTACGTCCAATGTTAGACATACGAAGTCTAAACTTCCGCTTATCCCCTGAGAATTGGCGAGACAAAGCGTCCTCTACATCTTTGGCTATGTGGTGGAGGGTAGCCTTGTTCATCTTGGCTTTACCAAGAGAGACTTTCTGTAGGAACTCGTGTATCGCCAACTCTGCAGGATGGTTCATCTACTCGTCCTCAATCTCAACAATAGAAGACACAATCTCCTCGTCTGCTTCAGACAGCTCCTCTGGTCTTCTGTTCTCTTCCCACTTAGAAAGAGTGATTGAGTTCATAGATTCAACCCACTCGACAAAGCTATTCAGCGTTTCTTGATCGTCAGCAGTAATCTCTACTTCATCACCCAGAGATGCCTTGACCACTGCGTAAGTAGCACCACTAGGAATACTCTTTAATTCGCTAGACAAAACAAGCTTGTGCTGTATAGGAAGTCGGTTCTTCCGTTGTATCGCATTAAAGATATCGTTCATAGCCTTGAAGCTATCTCTATTCTTAATACGCATAAAGAAAGGGAACTCTTTAACATCAACAGATTTACCGTTGGCATCCTTAGCGTTGTCAAGTGTACACAGTCCGAACACGATCTTGTACCGCTTGGTACTCTTCATGATGTCCTGCGTTTCTTGTGGCAAAGACGAAAAGTCTTTGACATAACCAGAAGGTCTACCGCAGTTGAAACCTCCGTAGTTATCCTTTAAGTCCACACTGAGAGACTTACCCATGACAGATCGGAGCATCCTTCCAGAGCCACCATCAGGTCTGGTAAAGTTGTCATCCCATCTCTCCCACTGAAACCTCTGCATAAAGGTTCTGATGGTGATCTTGTCACTATAATACACAGTCTCGTCAGGGAACACTACTGAATAAGAACCTGCCTTTATCACGGCTACTTCCATCTTCTCTCCATCAACCTCCTTAGTACCCATGATGTTCTGGTGTACCTGCTTGATCTCCGCAAGGGCAGAGCGAGATGATGGGACAGTGTTGGACATACCCATGATGTCTGCTAGGTTTTCTTTTGTTCCGATAATAGCTAAATTGTTTTCCATTTATATTAAACTCCTTAAAACGAATCAGTTGACTATACTACATAACGTCCTTGGTGTCAAGCCAATTATTTCCTATCTTAGCTTCAAGCACCATTGGTACATTTATGGTAACATCATAGTAGTCTTTTATGATGTCAATTAGGTTGTCATTTACATCTTTTATGATGCGAATAACTTGCTCTTCTTCTGCAGGGTGTACGTCAATAACAACGGAGTCATGCACCGTATTGACAAGACAAGACTGCATACTCTCTAACTTCTTGTCTATCTCCAGAAATACTATGGGAACAATATCCCCAGTAGCAAATCCCTGCACTGGATAATTCTTTATCATGGTAAANTGTGTGGGNGAACCACTNGCTCTACGNTCTACGTCTGGAAAAGCGTACTGTCGCCCTGATGGTATCATGATNTAGCCATCGTTCAACGCTTGATCTCCTAGACGCTTGTGCCACTTTGCGATACCTCTATACTTATCCATGAAGTGTGTGTAATACTCTGCCTCAGCTTTTGTCCTACCAAAGCCAGTAGCACCGTAAAGAGGAGCAAAGGTATGTGCCTTAGCATCTTGCCGTGTCGTTGGCTGTCCTGCATCAGATATAATCTTGGCGGTGTAGGAGTGAACGTCAAAGCCAGTGCTGACCTCTTCCATAGCAACTTTGTCTTGCGACAAAAATGCTGCAACCCTAAACTCTAGCTGTGCAAAGTCTGCTTCAAGTATCTTACCCTTCATGCCAAACTGATTGTAGTTCCAACGTGATACAAACACCCTCTTAACTGGAAACGTACCGCCCCTTGGCATATTTTGCATATTAGGGTTGCGTCCACTGAAACGTCCAGTAGCTGTAACATGCTGAGTTAGAGACACATGTAGCTTACCATCTGGCTTTGTGTACGCTTCAATACCCTCAACAAAAGAAGACAGATAACTGGACACAGCACTTTGTCTTTTGAGATCGGTAAGAAAGTTCTCTGCATCTGTCATGCCTTTTGACTTGGATATATTTATTAGTGTCTCAAGATTGCCTTTACTTGTGGAGAAACCATTGGCACTGACCCAATCCTTTGACAGAGGGAAGAACCCAAGACCTGCCATCTGGTTTGACTTGGCAAGTTTGTACCCTCTGGTGTCACATTCGGGGCAACGATTGGGTTTGAGAAACGGTGTCCCATCCTTCTTTGTCTTAAAAACTTTACCCTTACCATTACATGCTTCACATATACTTGCTTTAGTTTTAACCATTAAGTTACTGTTTTCTTTGACTGTTTTACGAAAGTCATCCTTGTCGATAACATTCTCGAAAGCCAATNCCCACTCTTTTTTGTTCTTGACAATCCTAGAAAAGATAACCTGACTGACGCTTGCTCTGGTGAGTTGAGGTTGATAGGTGTGTCCCCCATCAGTCTCTTCACATGCTCCTGCAACCGTCCTTCTATCTCATTCAACTCTTGAACAAAGTCTTTCTTCACCTGAGCCAGAGCATCTCTGTCTATGGCAATACCTTTCATGTACATTTTAGTCAGTGCTTTACACACTTTGTTGGTCACATCACGCACTGTGGCAAGTGACTTGGACTCATCTTTATCGTATTCTTCTTGCAACTTCCAATATAACTGCTTAGTAACAGCTAAGTCCTGCCTTAGATAGTCTGATAACTCGTCAAGAGGTATCTCGTCTGTTTGAAAGCCTCTTCTGAAGTAATCTTTGAGTGTATCTGACTTCTTTATGTCAAGACCGTACCTCTCAGCACAGTTTTCAAGGCTAACAGAGCCTTTTTGCCCTCTCTGTAATACGTATGCACCCAACATTGTGTCATATATCTCACCATCGTACCTAAAACCACACTCCCAAAGCCACTGTAAGTCATACTGAAGGTTGTGTCCTATCAATAGTGTTGTGTTGTCAAGCACTCTTTGCAGTCTTTTGTCTGCATCATCGTCTGTTATCACTCTTTCTTTGTGATCAAATACGAAAACAGTTGACTCCTCTTCTAACCAATCTTGAACACCCACGAGTGTCAGAGAATTGTCAGGCTCAAAAGGGTCAAGGTGTAACTTACCATCTCGTTTAGTAGTTGTGTTCTCTACGTCTAGTATAATCTTCATGCAGTATATCTACCTCTCTCTACATCTAACTCAACATGGATCTTTCCATGCCATCCGTTTATCTTGTTCTTTGCTATGATAATGTGTCGCTGTGTATCATTATCTTCCTGACCCTCAATAGTCGGGTTCTTACTGAGTAACAACATCAAATCCGCTTCTGCCGCCTTACCAGTCTTACTGCCCTCAAGCATGGATTGATCTACATTGACCTTACCTTCTGCCTCAGCAGATAGCTGAGACATCCAGATTATAGCACAGTCATACTCTTTTGCGATGTTTCTCGCGTGAATTGCCGCCTCTTTCAAGTATAAATCCATCCTTTCTCCAGTTCTGTTGGCAAACTTGTCGCCCATATCTAGCACAACAATGTCGGGTCTTTCAACCTTTATCATGTTCTCTACCCAATCCATCTTCTTGCCAGTGACATCCTTGATCTTTATGCTGTGTCTGATCTTATTGTATCTCTCCATTGCCAAAGTGTGATTAGCTCTACCGCTACCTATCTCTGCCAAAGACAACTCTGCTCTATTACAAAGGTAACGAGATGCAACTCTATAGTATGGCTCTTCATTACACAATACTCGACACTTAGCACCCTGATCTATAAAGCCACCTCTTGATGCAATGATACTAGCGTGAAAGCTTGTCTTACCAGTGTTGGGTCTTGCACCCACTATTATAAGCTGACCACCACTTATGCCCTGCAGTCTTCTGGCGAGAGAGGGTATATTGAACTTCCACTTTGACTTTTGATTAGCTTGCTCCAATATACTGTCAAAACTAATGTCGTCCCACTCTATTTTAAAGTTGGGTAGGAAGTTGTCTTGATGATCGCTGATAATCTTGCGTAGTGGCTCTAGTGTAGAACCCTCGCCATTAACATAATCAAACCCTATGTTGGCTACTTTCTCCCCCACATGCTGTTGAAACAGCTTAGAGAGTACATCCTTAGCTATCTCCTTGTCCATAGCTTGCTCTCTTTCTAACTTAGAAAACAACTCTTTGAACATTTGCTTAGATGATGTAGTGAGAGTGCTGTTGTGAGCAAAGAACAAACCCTCTAACTCACGCACAGTAATACTGTCCTTGCCATAGTTCTGCATGGCAAAGTCTACTGTCTTCTTTATCTTACGTATATCTTTGCTAAACAATTCATCGGGGCAACGTGTACCCTTATGATCTCCATAAAAGTCTTTATCTAGCAGACTTCTTATTAGTGCTAACTCCACCATTCACCTTCTCCTCTGTAAGTGTCTTTACCAAACTCAAGAACTTATCAAAGTCCTTGCTATCTAAGTTCTCTATACGAAACCACTCGTTGCTTCTTTCTCTACTCATGCCCTCTGCTAAAGTATGCGCTATCTTCTCTCCTATACCTCTATTAGACACGCTAATCTTTGATACTATATTGTAGTCTCTGTGAGGACTGCTTGTCTGATATCCATTACATCTGTCCTCTGCGTCTACCGCTTTACCTATCTTGTACCAACTTTTCCAAGCAGGGTTACTAATAATATACACCTCTCCTTTAACACATTTAACATAATTAATCAAGGAAGAAAAGGCAGCATCACTAAATGTTTTGAATCTTCCCGGTTTGTACAAAGGGTGTTTACTCGATATGTACTTGCCGTTTACGTACATTCGTAGTTTATTGTTTTTCTCATTGATTGCTCCTTGATTTACGCAAGAACACTTCTTACACCTATAGTGAGAACCACGCTCAGACGATTCATACCAATTTTTAGTAACGTCTAACTCCACTCCACAATCCATGCAATGTTTAGCCATTCAAAACCTCCTCTAGTTTTTTAAAATCTTCTATGTTTTTGTATTTTAAGTCGTCTGTTAGTTTTAACACCCTAACGTCTGACACATAATTAGATAAGTCTTTTGCGTGTTCTAAAGACTTTTTAGATGCGTCAGGGTCGAGAGCAACTATGACCCTATCAAAATTAGAAAGGGTGTATAGATGTTCCTGCTGTAGTGCTGTGCCTAGCAAACCAAACCCTATGACTGGAAAGTGGCTACCCACAGTTATGGCTGATATAACGTCCTCTACCACCACTGCCACATTTCTATCCACACCATCTCCTCTATACGCATAATACGACATATTGTTACCATACTTGTACCACTTAGGAAAAGAATCAGTATTCAACGATCTACCTATGGCATCAATAATCTTACCTTTACTCATGATTGGGAATACAACCCTATCGTTTTTAACATCATGGAATAACTGTATATTAAACAGATCCCATCTCATAATAAATTCATCACAATCCGTTAGGTCATGAGAAAAATATTCAGGAACTTCAAACTCCGATATCTTTCTGACCGCAGATTGTCCATTCATTTTCTTTCTAATACTCTCCACAGTTCTACCCACCTTTCTTCTACCCTTAACAGTGCAACTGTTCCTAAAGCAGTTATATAAAATAGCGTCCTCCACCCTAGTCGCTGTAAACTTTTTCTTACCTTTGCAGACTGGACAGTCCATTGTTAAGGTTTTGCCCTCTTCTAAGGCTAGTTCCTCAAGAAATTTCATCTTTGTATGTGTCCCTTCTAGCTAATGCGTTGTTAGCTGATCTAAATGTGTGCTTAATGTAGGGTCGCATCGACTGTGGCGAGTTGTGTCCAGATACCGACATGATCTGCGTGGTATCCACACCTGCCTCAACCATCTCTGTAATGGCTGTTCTACGCATATCCATAGCGGTCAGTTCTTTGGGTAGATTGGCTTGTGCTTTGACCTCATTGACCAATATGGATACATCAAACTCATTGTACGGCTTGTGATGTCCGTTAATGGGTCTGACATTTGGTGCAACATAGTCTTGAAACCCAAAGTCCTCATGCTGTGTCTTTAGCATAGCCAATAACTTAGGGTTGATAGGTATATGCACCTCTGCTCTACGCTTAGACTGCACCAAATCAAGCCTTGCACCATCTAAATCGACACTTTTCCACTCTAAAAGGCGCATATCACCGACTCTTTGAGCAAATTCGTAAGCCATATGCACGATAAGACCTATACTGCGCCACTTGTACTCGCCATATGCCGTGTCAAGGAATAATTTTACTTGATCGCGTGACCACATCACTCTTCTAACATCTTGCTTTGCCTTTTTTACTCTTCGCATAGGGTTGCTTGCCAGAAGTTCTAACTCCTCTGCCATGTTGAACACCACAGAGAGTATGGTGGCGATGTTGTTTGCCATTCTTTTACCTCTCAACAACCAATCTTGATAGATAACTTTGCAATCTGCCACCGAAACCTTTGAGATGCGTACACTCTCAAGCGTCTTAGAAAGACCCACAGAGGTCTTTAACGCTTTTGTGAGGGTATACTCGTAATCCTTCTGTGAACGCGGTCTGAGAGCCAAAAATTGAGGACTGTGGAGGTAATACTGCACCATATCCCCAACTGTCTTTATCTGCTTTATATTAGAGTGCATACATATAAACCCATATCATTAAACCAACTGCGATAAGATCGCAAACGAATAAAAAGAATAGTCTCATAAAAATCTCCTAAAGTAAAGTTTTAAATAGTAAGTCTAACAAATAACACGCGGTTACTAAAATAATAAATAATCTAAACTCTCTGCTCATTTCTCCCACCTATAGAATATATGTCTGTCAATCCGCGTAGTTCGGGTCTTGGTCTTTGCCCACGCAGGACGCACATATGTGGCATGATAATGAGTCGCACCATCTGTAAAGTCAAGCGTTATATCACCACCCAATACTACTACTGCATACTTCAATGCTTTTGACCACGACTTGCTATCGTAGTTTGGCTCGTCCTTTTTACCATCGCAGTACCACGAGAACTGACATTTGTGTAAGACTGGTTTGTCTGTACCTTTGTATGTCACAGCTTGCTTGACCACCTCACAAACAGTATCGGGGAAACGACTGTCCTCTACTCTGTTCATCACTACTTGACCGACTGCAATCTGCCCAAGCATAGACTGGTTGTTTGCTTCATGGTAGATATTGAAAGCCATGCACATCAATGCTGTTTCAAGTATCATTCTTCCAACTCCCTCTCTATCTCATATGGTATAGACTTAATCTTATCCACCTCTGAATCGTCCACCATATCATCAAATAAATCATCAATAAATTCTTCTTCCATCTTAACCCTCCACTATGGATACAATGTCAAAGTGAGCATACACAAGCATACCGCCCACAATAAAAATTACTATTACCGCCACCAAGAGGTCTTGAAAAAAATCTCTTGTCTTTTTCTTTTCTTTTGTCAAAGAACTTTTTATCCTTTCTTCCATCACATTATCCTCACAAAAAGATTAGCACACCCATTTAACACCAGAGTGCCAACGACTAGAATTGCTATTGTTGCTATCAATGTATATCCCTCAGTCATGGCAAAAGTTCCTCATAAACTTGCAGTTATTGAATCGCTTACACACTCTCTCGTGTTTAGCGGTTTCCCAACATTCTGCTTTTGGAAAATACTTGTTGGTAAATCTCTCAAAGGTATCGTCCATCATCATCATTAACACGACTGGCAGTACAAAAAATGCCAAGACAATAACGAGGAACGCTGTACCAAAGCCTTGATTATGATATGCTTTCATTTATATCCCCTTCCTTTTGTTTAAACCTTGTGGGTCATACTGATCTTCGTATATCTCGTCTGGCATAAACCTACTGCCAGTACCATCGTCAAACCAGTTATTCATAAACATCAGAACAATCATAAATATCATTACATAACTAAACCATTTAACAAACCAGATAAACAATCCGTATGCTTGTTGTGCTTGCTCTAGTGCTTGTTGCTTTACGTCATCATCACTCATGCGTCTACTCCTTTCAGTATATGCGCTATTACATCTACAGTAAATCCATTGCCAAGCATCTTGTATCGCTGACTGTTTGATATTGGCTTGACTTCACCTAGATAGCCATGCTTGTGGTCAAACTCTCCATACTGTGTATACAAGTCTGGAACTGTCTGCAAGCGTTCACATTCAAGAGGAGTCAAGGCTCGCCAATGTAGGTCGTCTTGGTCTACCTTTGGCATACGCCAACCGCCTTGCATGGTTGTTAGCGATGGGGACTTACCATATCGACTGTAAACACGCTTGATAATATCGTAGCCTTTGAGATCAGCGACACCCACTTGTTTACACTTCTTTGATCTACAAGCAATCTTCTCGCCACGCACATAGACTATCTGACGCTTGGACTTTTCGTGGTACATCTTCATGCTACCGCCTTTGAAGTAGTTGGCATCAATGCACAACGACTTATCTCTATCCGTCAAAGCGCCATCTTCAAGTATATCGTTGAGAACCAAACCTTTGTCCTCTATCAAATCAAAGTCAATGTTTGTCCAATACAATCGCTTACGAGATTGAGCAGATGCTACCGCGCTGTTTATCTCATGACATACAATGTCTGGGTAGATAGCTTGGAAAGTCTCAGTAAAATAGTCTTTCCATTCTTTAGGCATAGACGCAACATTCTCTATCAATACTTTGTCTACATCTAATTCTTTGAGAGCGTCAAGCAATACCTTAGACATATCTCTTGGATCTTCTTGGAACTTCCGCAATCCCGCAACCGAATAGCTCTGGCATGGAAATCCCGCCACCAATAAATCAATCTTCTTACCCTTGAGAACTTCCCAGTTCCTAGCGTCACCATGTCGCCAGATGCCATTAGGATAATTGTACTTGCTGACCGCACTTGAATAAGGGTCAATCTCAAAAGCATGGTATTCGTCTGGTGTAATGCCTAACTTGTCTAGGGCAACCATAGTGCCAGAGAAACCATCGAAAAAACTTGCCACCACTTTATACATATCATCTCTCCTTAAAACCTATAATTATCGAATCGTTTTCGTAGAATACACAATTATAACGCAAAAGTAAATCTTGATCTTGACCATAAAATTTTATTGGTAGTCTAAAATCTATCTTGGTATTTAGATCGTCTAACTTTATCAGTATCTTAATCATCTCTCTTGCTGTCACTCTTGAACTCCTTTTCTAGTTTTTCTTTTAGTTTATCTTTCAGAGTCTCCTCTGCTTTGCTCTTTTCTTCTTTGTTGTTAAATCCACCCAAGTCTATAATAACATGACTGTCAAACCAGTCGTGGTCAAATTCTTTACTCATCTTTCAGCTCCTCTACTTCTGTTAATTTAAAACATAACCAATCGTTTATATCAGCATCAAATATTACAACCTCAGTAGGGTGCAGTTTGATGATCTTGCCGTATATCTCTTGGTCTTTTACCTTTATCACATCACCTATCTTCATCTCTTAGCTCCTTTCTTAAAAGCTTTGCTTGAAACATCTCGTGTTCGTGTCTGCGCTTGGCAACCTTTTCCCTCTTGTCGTTGATGGATACAGTTGCCCTACGCACAAACATTGGGTTACGCGGTTTCGAGGGTTTTACCTTTTTGTAATATACTTTAGGCATTTATCTAAACAATCCCCATTTAATAGATGCTTTAATCGAATCAACTGTAGAATCACAATCTACACTATCTCCATTTTCATCGCAACCAATAACTAAACCTCTGTTTACTAGCGGTATGTTCTGGTGCATTTCATGGGCATTGTAGCGATAGGTAAACCAGTTCTTGTCGTCTTCTGGTGCATACAATCCCTCGTCATCGACATAGATGCCATCATTCCCTACTGGTATCCGCACAATGTCAAAGGCTCTTACTTTGTGCGAATTGCCAAACGAGTTGGTAAAACTTAGATGCTCGTAGATAGTTTCATAGTTTCCGTTGTAGTCTATCTGCATTATCTGTTTTGCCTTTGGGTCTATAAGTATTGCTCTCATGCTGATTCTCCTTTTCCAAAATACTTCTTAGCTGTAGCAGTAGTTATAATATATTCCCCACCATTTTTCAAGTCTTGAATTAAAAAAGGTTTGGTTCTGGCTTTGCGTCTGTATCCAGATAGGCTAAAATCCTTCCCATCAAGCTTTGCAATCTTTGTGAGGTCAAGTTTATACATCTGTGCAAAGTCCTCTAAATCCTTTTGAGATTGCGACTTTGCGCCCTTTAGACGTAGGTTTACTTTAAATGTAACCTCTGTATCATTAAAATTTGCATTACCTATTTCAACAATAAACTGTTCAAGACTTTCATTATCGTTAAGTGCATCGTCTAATATTGATCTAAGATCTTTTACTATTTTTCTATTTAATAACATTAATATAACTCCTTTTCTAGTTTAGTTATTAGTTTTTGATAGTTCGACTCGTCTGCTTGATACCTCAGACCGACACCGCCCCTCTCTATAAAGGCTTTTAGGTTGTGTGGGCGGTCATCAATCAGAAGATTTGGTACGTCTTTAAGCAATCTCTTTTCTATTGCAAAATTATGCTTGTGATGAGAGTAAAACCTAGCTACTGGCTGTATACCCTCTAGTTCATCCAGTATTCTATCTAGCCAACGATTTTTCCAATAGATGCTATTTTGTTCATCCCCCTTTAGAGGTGTGCTAAGTATTGACCAGTTACCCTCTGTTAGCCTATGCACATCCCTAAGTAGTTGATGTGTAGTTGGGAAGGGTTCTAGTGTATTGAAGAAGTCCGTACCAGATAGCCTTTTAACTGTGTCCTCTGAGGAGGGTATATCTTTCCAATGTTGCATCCCATAAAGTTTTGCTAATCTGTGGAAGAAGTTAGCCAAAACGCCATCCATGTCTACGAAAACCATTCCTATCTTAATCATGCTATCTTTCATTTTTTCTCCTTTTTATTTTCTATACTTATTTTTACCCTATTTAAAATGATTCGGTCAAGCTTTATTTCTCGAACCCTACCCTACCCTATCTGATGATAGTAGCCATGCGTAAGCATTTGATTTTATTAAGTTTTTGATCTCGAACCCTACCCTATCCATGATGATAGTAAAACCCATAAATTTTTAAAATTAAAAAAATGTGGGAGTCTTGATCGTTATCGACTCCCAAGTTTGAGGAGAAAACATTCTTTAATGCGTTATAAATAAAATCTTTTTACTAGGACAATCCCAACATAAAGCGCACGTTGTGCAATTGTCAGTTTGTTTGGTTTGTTCTGGACAAACTATAGACTCTCCCTTCACCATTTTCATTATGTCAGTACTGTTAGCGGAAAAGGATTCTTTAAAAGAATTAGAAAACCTAATAGCAAATCTATTACCAAACTTTTTAACTAATCGTTTAATCTCTAAACCTATTTCCGAATAGTGTTTGTTTGAGTCTTCTGGAAGATAAGCAGTATAACCATACAACGCCAAGTTTGGATATTTTTCCAACATAGACTCCCAAAATAAAACATATCTAATATTAAAAAAATCTCCTAATACATGCGTCCGCAATAAGACTCCATATTGTTTAGAGCAATATAGATTTAAATCACTATTAATTTTTTGTTCAAGTAGTGGTTGATCAAAATGTGATATGCGGTGAGCGAATGGCATGTTATTACCAAAACATGTAGACCAATGGAAACACGTTTTCGGGCATGTTGCCCTCTCCTCTAGTGTTAACGTATACATTCGGTAGTCTTTAAAACTGCCCTTCTTTACTATTGCGCTTTTATTACTACCAAGTTTTTTATTTTTACTTGGTTTAATCACGTTGTATTTATAATCGGATAAATTTTTAATACTCTTTTTATAAATAGTGTTTTCCAAGTTTGTATAATCTAAAGGCATTATTGACTCCTCTTATCTTTATATTTCTTTTCAATATCATTAAATCTTTTTTGGATAGTGTAATAATCGTATACGTTAATAATTACCATTATCACAATTAAAACAGCGGTAATTGTCGCATATGTTAAAAGAAAATTACTTGAATAAATTAAATGTAGTAAATCCATTTTCTTAAACTCCTAGTGTATGTGGTGCTAATTGTTCAGGAATAGCTAACAATATTGAAAGCGGTAATATTACGAATACTAAAAATTTTAAACTATCTATTATCATTTTGTTTTCTCCAATTGGTGCGGAGTCTAATATCCTTGCGTACTAGACTCCGCTGTTATGGTTTTACTGCATAGTAACTATAGTAGTGACTCTCTTGTCATTACTTTCTAGTCTGCGCTGTTTAGCAACTAAATAAGGATAAGCGCGAGTCTTTCCGTTGCGCTTGTAATTAGCATAGTAATTGACTCGCTTGCCAATTCTAATGACAAGAAATCCTTCTTTAGATTTACCACCGCTTGTAATGTATACGGAGTCTTCTTGACTCTTGTCATTAATGCGGACGCGGTAAGGGTTGATATTGTTTAACTCAAATAGATTGTAAAGCATACTTGCCCATGTAGGGGAGTCTAGTTCCGTATTTGGGTTTAACTCCGTATTCGCTTTCATTAAAGCACGTACGTCTAAATTATCTACTTTGTTAAAATCAAAATTTGTGTTTGTTATTTTTTCCATTTTTTTATCTCCTCTTAATGGAATGTTGAAATTAAAACTCAATTACTTGTTACGCTGTACAAAATCGTTGGTCGCGTCCACTAGTGATAGATCATAGTGTCCACCAAAATATGAATCGTCAAAATAGCCAATTGTAAAATATGGCTTATCCTCAAAAGTTGGTTGATCAAATTTACCTAAAATATAGCTATTACTTTTTTCGATAACCAAGGCAATCTTGCCACCAAGAATAATGGTAGAAGAGTCAAGCTTGACCGCTTTTTGAGTCTTCTCTTTTTGGTCTTGGTCGTAATGCGCCACTTCAGAATAGACGTATGCGTCCGCAGTTTGGTATTCGCGCAATGCGGAGTCTGGATTCTGCTTAACTGTTTTATTGATGTAGGTTAACAGCGCGAGTCTTCTTAACTCCTTATCTTCTATAAGATCGGAATTGAAATTGCCGTTAATGGTGGCGGTAGTTATTGCGTTTTCGATTTTTTCAAAAGTGTTCATTTTGTTTTCTCCAATAGTTGAGACATAAAGCGAATCATTAAATGCTAAATGTCGAATTAAATTTATCATGTAACAAGTGTCTCAAAAAATGACGCAAGAGTCCAGTTTTTTATTTCACCTATATTTTGCCCCTATTTTTTCTCAATATGTAAAAAGCTGCCGATATGCATTTTGTGCATAGATTGCATGCATAAATTAGATAGCTAATTACTACATGGTTTTCTTGCGGTTATTGCATAGGGGCAATGCGTCCGTTGTAGATATTTTTTTTGATCAACATCAAAAGCGGTGCGGTATGCTTTTTTTGAGCTATCAAATAGACTCAACGAATAAATAATCAGTTTAGTTATCTATAAAAAATAAATACTTAATTTATTAATCCTATCGCATTTTAAAATCTATTTATTTATTTCTACTTGGCGCGATCACGCGGAAAAACCGCCCCCTAAATTTTTCGGGGCGTGATAGTGCGTGGGACATCCCCCCATATATGGTTAGTGTATATGTACAAATACACAGAAGTGAAAATTTCGATTGACAGAATCTGAAAAACGTGGTATAACTAAGTTAAGACTTTCTAAGTCAAGACATTAAGTTATAACTTATATAATATTAACTTAATAATAGTTATAACTATATGTTAAAACTACCCAATGTAAACTTTCCTAAATTAACTATTGACAATGAGTAAAAATAAAGTAAAACTATATTCATCTGAAAACGTCCTAGATGAGTTCTACGAAGCGGTTAGCCAAAACAAACCTAGTAAAGTACAAAGACTTCATATTCCTAAATCAGATGTGTTCTATATTCGACAAGCTATCTATGCAAAAACTGGAAACCTGTACACCCTAGATCACGTAGAGCGAGCCTTGTATTTGGAAGGACACCTAAATCGGGAAGATGTTTTAGATCCCGATAGACCCAGAGGATACTGTTCCTATGACACCAGAAATGCTAGATAGATGGAAAATCCTACCAAGACTTATGATGTTAGTTATGACGGGCGTTTACATTCGTTGTATCGAATGGGCTTTGAGTCAGCCCGACTTGACGACACAACAAGCAGGACTGGTATCCGTAATTACTGGGGCGATGACTGGGAGTTTCGCCATATGGATGGGAGCAGAGAAGTCCGAACCCAAAAGAATGGAGAGGGAAGAGCAATGAGAAAGTATTTCAAAAGATTATGGTGTGCCTTGTGGAACAAGAAGTGCCACGATGACTGCGACTGCGTATAGTGGCTGCAGACCCAAGAATAAAACGTGCAGGTGTTTCTGGTTTTAACAAACCGAAGCGAACACCGGGGCATCCAACAAAGTCACACATCGTTGTGGCTAAGAGCCAAGGCAAGATAAAGACAATACGATTNGGACAGCAGGGCAANAAAGTCGGTACAGTNAGNGGTACGGCAGGAAAGCCAAAAGCAGGAGAGTCCAGAACCATGAAGATGAAGCGTAAGAGCTTTAAGGCTCGCCACGCGAAGAACATAGCAAAAGGTCCAATGTCAGCAGCATATTGGGCAGACAAGGTTAAGTGGTAATGATCGGAACAATATTTAGTTCTATTTCTANNTTAGCATCGTCCTACATTGAAGGTAAGACAGCCATACAAAANGCTGAAGCCACGATTAGGATGAAAGANGCAACAGGGGAGATCGACTGGGACTTAGCTGCTATGAGGGCATCGCAATCCTCGTGGAAGGACGAGTGGCTGACACTATTGTTCAGCATACCGCTAGTACTGAGCTTTTGTGGTGAATGGGGAAGGGGCATAGTAGCAGACGGCTTTACCGCTTTGGCAGGTATGCCGCAGTGGTATCAGATTGCGTTAGGAGCTATCGTATCGGCTAGTTTTGCCACACGGTCT
>FUFK010896283.1_pt1 | contig 32933 bp, 51 predicted proteins | sample 1021851 | NCBI WGS metagenome assembly FUFK01 (sample SAMEA51879418, study PRJEB19060) | metagenome | reverse complement strand
GTAGCACCTTGAAAATTTACATTACTTGCAGTACCATCATATCTAAAAGTTACATTTGTTCCTACACCATCATATTCTTGTTGGTCATCTTGAAAAGTACCATCAAATTTATAATATGCTTCAAGGTTTCCTGTTGGTATTGATGCAGTAGTATTGTTTGCAATATNACCTATTTCAGTAGTTGTTAAGACATCATTATATATTCTTACTTCATCAATAGTACCTCTAAAAAATTGCTCACTACCTCCACTATAAACTAAAGCACCTATGTAAGAATCTGCACCACTATGAAATAAAACATCTGTACCATAAGTATTTGTACTATAACTTGCTTCACTTCCATTTATATATATTTTTACTGTGTTTGCACTACTATCTGCAACACCAATAACATTTACCCAAGTTTCATCTGCTATTGTAGTTGATGTTGTTGCTGTAAATCTTTGCCCACTTGTATCTGCTGCATAACCTTCAAAATGAATAATATTTCCTGTACCAACTCTAAATATTAAACCTTTACTTACGCCTGAAAATTCATAATTAGAAAAAATAATTCTGTTTCCTGAACCTGATGGATCTACTTTTATCCAAGCTGAAATTGACAGAGTTTGGAATTGAAATGTATCTGCTGCAAATTCTACATAAGAAGTTGATCCATTAAAAATTCCACCCTCATTTAAATAACCTGAAGCACCACCTGTATCATTAGCATTATTTTCAAATTGATATAATGCAAGTGCTGACCTATCACCAAAGATGTCTGTTATAGATTTTGTTGCTGAATCAAATGTTTCACCATTTAAAGTTGTTACTTCACTTGCACTGATTGCTTTTGAAAATACACGAATTTGATCAAGTCCACCATTAAAATAAGCATAGGTACTACTTGATGGATGTTGCTGCCTACCTATACCTACTTGTGGACTACCACCTGAATAAGATTGTGCAGGTACACTACCTGATGCTACAAGTGATCCGTTTACATATAGCTTAGCTGTTGTTTGGTCAGATGTAACCACCACGTGATTATATGTAAAATAATAAGTTGTTGATCCACTATTTAAAGATAAATCTGAGTTGTTATATCTTTGAAAAAAGTTAAATACTCCATCATATACATATAATGCAATATTTTGATTTGCAAAATTGTAATCATCAAAGATTGCTAAATTTCCTGATGCTTCAGGTTTTACCCAAGCACTAACAGAAAAACTTTGTTTGCTACCAAAAAAATCATTTAACCCTGATACATCAATTCTACTGCTTGTACCATTGAACTGACCACCTTGATTTATATAAGATCCTACATTTTGTGTACCACCATTACCTTTATATAAAACAGTATTAAAATGTTTAGTAGGTTGAAAGGTGTCTGTAGATGCTGCTTTACTAAATACTTTTTTATTTATAGACATATTACAAACTTAAATCGTACTCTACAACTTTTGCTTTTGACGTTAGTTTTTTTATTTCTGCTTCTTTTGTATCAACTGCTGTTCTTATAGCTGTCCTTGCATCCGATATATCTATAGGTATTTCTGCACCTGTATCTGCTTTTCTTACAATATACCAATCTGTTTTTGCAAGTTCATTATTAGCTTGTGATTTCAAACTTTTAATAGCACTATCTTTCATCTCTGCAAGTGTAGCTGTATAAGTTTTATTTTTTACAGGATATGTAAAAACACCATTTTTAGAATCCCATTTTATTTGTCCAAGTTCTTCACTTACTTTTGTTGTAGGTATTACTACATCGTGAAATCCTATTTCTTTAAGTTTTTCATCACTGGCATATTGTAAACCCATCATACCACCATAGGATTTTAAAGTGCTAAATGTTTTTATTGTGCCTTTTTCGTTTATTGCTTTCATAATATTATGGTGTTGTGTCTGCTGTATAAGTTAGTATAGAGTAATTGAAAATTGCATTTGCTGAATCATCAATACATTCTACCATTAATGCATTTGTTGTGGATCCATCGTAATCATTACCACCTAATTTGTTGAATGTTTCGCTTGTTGCTGCATCAGAATCAAGTGTGATAGTATATGCACCTGTCAGGTTGTGTATTGTAATAACTTGTCCAACTTTATAATTAGTAAAATCGAACTCTTTATCACCTGTACAAGCTGAATTCATTTTAAAAACTGTAGCTGCTGACCAGTCTACACTAGTTGCTCCTGATGTATTTGATATCGTAGAACTAGCTGTATATCTATTTTCAAGTTTATCGTGTGTTACTGCATCATTTGCAATTGTCAAAGCTGCTGATCCTGTTACATCTCCTGTATGAGTTGCATTAGGTGATGAGTTTGTTACTGTTACATCACCTGTCGCTGAGTCTACTGATATTCCTGTACCTGCAATTATACTTCCTACATCACCTGCATCATCATTATACAGTTCTGTAAAATTATCATTGCAAATATCAAAAGCAGCACGTAGAGTTGATCCTGTGCCATCATTGGCAGTACTGCCTATATTAATAACCTGTTTAGCCATATTTCAAATTTTAAAATTGTGTTGCATCTGCTGTTACTGTTGTGCTACTTGCTCTAATACTTGTTGAATCTGCAGTTAAACTCGAGCCATCTGCATTAAAAGGGTATATAATCCCCCATCCATTGGCCTCATTTGTATTACCCCAATAACTAACAGAGTATATAGATCCGTAACTCATTTACTCTTATTTTTATTTTTTTCTACTAAAGCTAAATATTTTTTTAATTTAATAATATTTTTTTCTTTAGGTTTATATTTATCTCTTAAAGCACCCATCCATTAAATAAACTATCTTTATCAGGATATACATCCTCATTATTATTTGTATTATACTCCGGAAAGCTACTTATATTATATGTAACGTAATCAATCATCCTTCTTGTATAATATTCTGAAAATTCTCTTTCTTTGTTTACAAGATAATCAACTTCGCTTTTACTAACGCTTTCTGCATTTTCGCTAACGTGTTTAAATACACCTGCATTTTTTACTTGATATGCTGCAAAAGGCAAATAATCAACCATTGCATAATGTATTAGCATTGGCTGTATATAAGTATTTACTAAAGTTAAATAAGCACCTGCTAAACTATTTGCAATTATATCTGCACTAATTTTATCATATAGCTTTGACCCTAAAAAATTTTTAATATGTATCTCTTGGGCAATTTTGATAAATTGAATGAATTTATCCGTATCAACGTTACCATCTAAAATAGTATTTTTTACTAAGTCTGTCCTTGATATAAATAGTGCTGTCGCCATTAGTCAGTTGGTTTTTTAAATGATTTTTCTCTAGGTGTTTTAAAATCCTTAGGTTTTAAAAATCCTCTATTTTTTTGATCTCTTGGTCTTTTAGCAACCTTAGGATCATTTTTAATAGGTTTTAAACCATCTTTTTTTGCTTCATTGACACTAACCTCTGCATTAGGATTTTTTACATCAGGAACAACATCGACAGCCATATAAGTTTTTCGCATCCAAAAATGCCTGCAGGATCCTCCACCTTTATAAAGCCATATATCATAAGTATCTGAACCATTTGGACCCCATCCCTCATTTACTGGTATTTCAGACATTTTCATTATATCTTCTTTCCTATAAAGTTTTTTAGCTTGTACCATAAGCCTACAAAATTCTCTTGTTTCATCATCAAACTTTAATGGTGCATATTGATAACGTACTTTAAATTTCTTATTATCGACTATTGCATCTTGTTCACTTTCACTATTAGGTTTTGCAATTCCTGTAGATGCTAATCCAATCATTTTATCTAAAGTCTCTTCTTGATCATAATCAACAGGTCTTTCATCAACTAAAGTCCAATTTGTTAAATCTTCATCTTCGCCTAATTCTAAAAGTGCATTTGCAACATCACCACTTGCAGCAGAATATTTAGAAAGATCGACACCTGTTTCTTTTTCTTTTTGTTCATCTGTAATATCTTCATTTTCTATAACATCTTCATTAAATTCAAGTGGTTGTAGTGTTTCGAAATATAAATCTAAACTTATATTATTGAACGCTAATATTTTATCAAAACTATCAATTAGCAATTCTTGAAATGGTTTTATAACTACATTATTATTAAGTATAGATGCAGTTTTTAATTCTTCAGCATTGTTTCCTAAGCCTGTATTATCTTTTATACCAAAAAGCATAGGACTCACAATTCTATGTGCAACGAGTATTTTTTTAGAAGATTCATCAGATAAAAATTGATATTGATTATGTGCATCACTTAATTGTACAGGTTCTAATGAAGCACTTGATTCTGTATTATCATTAAATGCAAGTATAAATTTACCTGCTGCAGATGATCCACTAAACTTATCATATATCCTTTTTTCTATTAATTCTCTTTCTTCGTCATTAGGGATTCCATTGTTGAAATTGATGAGCATACTGGGGGCTAGTCCATTTTTTATGTTGTTTAAATGATAATTACTTATTTCTTCTTCTAATTCTGCATATTGTAATCCTCCTTGATAATCTACAGGAGAATAATAATAAAACCCTGCCCTATATGGTTTAATACAAAGTATTTCTATAGATTCATTTGAAGTACCGAATGCAGGAATTCTTTTTGGCTCTTCATTATGTTTTAATTTTTTCCAATCAGAATGATAATAAAATCCCATTATTTCATTGCTATCTTCATCAACTTTTTCAGCTCTTAATGTTTCAATAGGCAAATGTTCTACTTGTGCTATTTTAGTCCTGTCTTTTGAATAAATTACTTGTATTGCACATTGTCCCATTAATTTAAGATCATAACAAAATTTTCTTACTGTATCTTTTTTAAATAAAGAGACCATTTGTGCATATTCATCTGGTTTACGATTCGAATCTGTTGCATTTAGTCCTTTACCAAAAATCATTTCAGATAAGCCATTTACAATTGCATTGTTCGTAGGACTACCATTATATCTATCAATCAGGTACTGATAATAATCATTATCGGATCCATAAGAAATCCAATCTCTATTTCTAACTTCTTTAATCTCAGGAGATGTATAATTACTTAAATTTACTATTCCGAATTTTTTCATAAAATTATAAAGTCATTATCAAAACTTGTATCAGAAGTATATGTACCACTATGCACAGTATACTCTTGATTTGAAGATTGATTAATTGTTTGATCTGTGCAAAATATTTTGTCTTTGTAAATTATAGACCCATCAGTTTTTTTTACTACCATATCATAAAATCTACCCTCTTTTAAAACAGGATTAAATGTTACAGGTATTTGTAAATGATTTGTGTTTTCTGTAGCTGTTATGCTAGTATAACTTGTTGTTGTATTTGAACTATCATCTGTAATATCTAAAGTTATATTTGTAACGTATTCCCTAGGAATAACCTTAAATGTTTGTTCAGCAGATGTAGTTTTTAAAACTTTCATATTAGTATAACGAAAGTAAGAATTAATATTGCATAAAAAAAGGGTAACATTTCTGCTACCCCTGTTTATCAAATATAATAATAGCCATATACACATATTAATTGAATATAACAATAATATTTTAGTTATCAAAATTTTTTAATAACTTTTTTTACTGCATAAAAAAAAGGGCAGTAATTAAACCACCCTTTCAAACCAAATGAAAAAATTCTATTACGAATTTGTTCCTACTGTAATTGTAGCTGTTGCACTACTCATTCCTGCATACGGATTAGTAGCAGTTGCAGATTGCACAAAATTAGCAGGTTTTAACTCTTGTGCTGTAAAAGTTAAAGTATAACCGCTAAGATCACCCATCGCTGCACCTGTCACAATCGTGCCACCTGAAACATCACTTCCGTGTTCTAATCCCATTACCATTACATTGCCATTGTAATCTTCAACTGCAATATGTGGTCTTCCGAAAGCTAATAATTTTATTTCAGCATTATCCTCCTTTGATAATTTCTTTAATGTCAAGTTTAAAGTTTGTTCGAAAAATACAGTACCATTTTCTCTCGATGCATTTATTGTTTGTTCGAATGAACTATTGCCTTTGACTTCATATTTAAAAGCTGTGAAAGTTCCACTCATATCAGTAATTTGGTCTGCACTTTGTGTTACAGTTCCAAAATCTCCGAAATCTGTGAAGTAGACTGCACGCAAGCCACCTACTACATCCTTACACGGCTCTTTTCTTCCCTTAGTTAAATCACACGCCATATTATATTTTTTAAATTAAAAAAAGGCAGGTAGGCACTTGGCTTACCCACCTTAATTTATTGGTTATACATATTCTTAATTTGCAGAGTTTGTAATTCCGTAAGTAACTATATCTTCAATAATTCCATACTGAACACCTGCAGTAAATCTCATTACTACTCTCACATTTTGTGATCCATCAAGGTCTGCCATATCAATAACCTTTACTTCATTATGGTCAGCTAATAAACCAGTTCCGAAATACAGATTAGACTTTTCTGCTACAATCGCTTTATTGTCTGCAAGACCTTTAGCTACAAATAATTTTACACCATCAAATGTTAGTGATCCATTATTCCACCATTGTGTACCTTGATCATTTGTACCTGCAGCACCTAAACCACTTGCACCAAATCCTCCCAATGCTCTTACATAAGCTCTAGCTATATTGCTTGAAACGTACATAAATAAATCTTCACTTCCATAAATAGTACTAGGAATTGCATCGACAATAGATCCTAATTGTGCAATCACATTTGAAGCATCTACTGTAGTACCTGCAACCTCTTGTGCAGCAGGTAGAGAAGCATCTAGCGATACAAGTTTTGTAAGTCCATCAAATTGACCATTATTACTTGTATTTCCATCCCATATAGATTGTTCTGTACGTTGTGCAACTTTCGCTGAAACGTGTGCTATAAGAAAATCTGAAAAGCTAGGTGGCAAATTTTGATGTGCCGAAAATCCCATTGATTGTGCTTCCCAATCAGATTGAAAATCTTTTTTACAAAGTTGTAAATTTACTTGCTGATACTCTGGCTGAATAATTCTTTCTGCCAAAGTAATCGTACTTGTAGGATCGAAATCACAAGTAGCATCTTTTACAATTGCATTTGTAGATAATGTCTTTATTACTTCTTTAAATTTAATATTAGGTTTTACTGTAATCCCACCTGAGGCTAAAGTAGAACCCTCAAGTAAAGCTGCTGATATATATTCACCTGCTGCTTCACCTGCGTATGTAGTTGTTATGCTTGTTGTTGTTGCCATTTTTTAAAATTTAACTTTTTATTGAACTAATTCTTTTCATTACTCTATCGAGTGTTGTTTGTTGCCTATTTTGAGAATATAAAACTTTCTTTTTCTTCTCACTAGAAACTTCAGGATTATGTCTAATAGGATTAGCTGCAGGTTGTGATAATTCTTCTTTCAATTCTGCTATTTCCTCATCTTTCATTTTTTCATCATCCTTTTTCTTATGCTCATAAGCTTCCATTTTTTCTTTCATAGACATTACCATATCTTTTAAAGCATCAAATTCAGCTTTTGTTGGATAATCTTCTTCTAGTTTTTCTTCATCTTCTTTTTCAGGATCCTCTTCAGCTTTTACTTCAATAGAATCTATAATTCCATCTTCACTAACATCTAAAGTTCTACCATCTTCAAGCTGATATTCACCTTTAGGCAAAGCTACTTTTTCATCTTCAGTAACAATAAAAACATCATTGCCTTTAGTAAATTCATTTGACTCTAATACAGTTCCGTTTTCTAATTTCAATTGTGCGAGAACTACTTGTGGATCCTCTTGAATTTCTTCTTGAGAATTTTCTGATAATTCAACACCCAACAAATTTTTTATTTCTTTTAACATTTCTATTGGATTTTTCATATTAGTATTACGTTTTAGTATATTTATTTTGCATTTTCAAGTTCCATCTCCTACAACATTACCTACTCCTTGACTATAATAATCTTCTCCACAGCACTTTCTACTGTATGTTCCATTTCTACATAAACAGGCTCTTTTTGTACTTCTTGGTGTTGGGAATCTTCTATCGTAATTTTTTTTCTTCATTACTTACTTGATTTTGGATGCCCTTTTGGCAATAAGTCGTTATCCTGTGTATATTTTTTATTTTGTGGTCTACCATTTTTAACCAGATATAAAAAAGCGTTGGTACGAGCAAATGCCCACTGCGATGCTGAACTCACGCGTGGTGAACTGCTTGTGTTAAATGCACCAAGTCCTCTTTGATATACACTCGCTAACATTCCAACCGTTACACCATATCCAAGTTTTTTCTTATATCTTTTATTAAAATCATCAGCTTTTTTCTGTAGTGTCGCTTTATCTTTTGCAGTTGGCTTTGCACCTGTTTTACCTTTTGCACTTCCACCTGCTGAACCTTTACCTTTAGGATTTTTATTTGGTGTGTCAGATTTTGGTGCTTTTGGACTTTTCTTTATGCCACCACGTGGTCCAACTTTAGCGTAAGTTGATTTTTTCTTTTTACATCTTCCATTTTTGTCCTTTTCATATCCCTCTGGACATTTCTTTTTTAAATCTTCTGTATGCGTTTTACAAGGCATAAACCAAGTCTTGTCATCTAATTCGTGAGTATGAAATCCCTTGCAACCAATATTTTTCGCCATTTCTTCAGCTTTTTCTTTTGTTGAATAAGCCAATCTGTCGTCAATTATTGCGTAATCTTCATTTACTACTTGTGTTTCTAAATCTATCTCACCTAATTCTTTTAATTTAGACTTTGCCCACCTTTTCGCTGCTAATCCACCCCAAAGTAAAAAAGAAATTGTACCACAAGCTGTTGAATCACTAGCATCGTAATAAGCTTCTGCCCTTGATAAATATGAGTACATTCTCTTAATTGTTTGTTTGGTCAAACCAGTACCTGCAGACAACTGCTGTGCACGAATTTTTCCAACCTGCGTAGCACATTTATTGTTTTGTTTCTTATTTAATTCTATCCCCCTTTTAGCATTATTTTTTACTGCTTCTGGGTAATCTGCATAGGATTTTAATTTAACACCAGTAAGCATTTGTTTTACTTCATCAATAATAGATTCAGCTTCTTCTATATCAGATAATTCATCCTTAATTCCTTTATCTTTAGGTGTTTCTAATCTATCAGCAAAATAACCCTCAATGCTAAAGCCTTTAACTAAACCTGTTTTTACATAATTATCCCAAACCTCATCATTATCAACTTTTACTGTGCCCATCCAAGTACCTATAGGTACATTCATATCATATTTAGCTGATTTATCGTGCACTTTATCTTCTTTTATCCAAGATTCTACAAGAGTAAGTCCTTGTAAATTCATTTGATGTTCTAAAGTGCTATTTTTTTGATTACCACTTTTTAAATATTTCTGTGATGCTTTCCTTACAGTTTCACGAGAAAAATAAATATAGTATTCTTCTTTGCCATTTTTTCTATAAATAGGTTTATTAGGAATTAATAAAGCACCCATTAGTATTTTCTTTTCTTTGTTAACTTCTGCAAGTTTTGTTAAATCTTGATCTTTTAAAGCAATAAAATCTTCTTCTATTGCAGGATTTTCGACAATACTAATAGCTTCTACACCATTTAGTTCATCTTTTTCATCTATAATTAATTCTATTATTTTCATATTTATCCGATTGATGCACCCTCAATTATATTACGTTCAAGTGATTGTGCGTTTGTTATTTCATTACTTACTACAAAAGCCTTAACTGGTTTTTGTTCTTGTGTGCCAATAGCTTCTGCTAATTGATTCTCAGGTGCAGCACCAACTACATTAAATGATGGTGCTTGACTTGTGGATTCACCTCTTGCACCTTGAATATTTGTTGTAGCACTACCACCCATTTGTGTTGATTTTATTTTTGCAATATTAGTTGCAGCAAATCCTGCAGCTAATCCTGCTTGAACAACTGGATAGGCAGGGAAAACTGTTGTAATTGGACTAGCAGCAGCAGTTTTATATGCTTCTATCGTAGATTGTACACCTGCAACTGTAGCTTGTGCAATAGCTGCAGCTTTTGCAACTTTACTTCCTTTACCTGCAATTTGTCCAATTAATCCAAAAGCATTTTGAGCAGCACCGAGTTTTGCATTTAAAACAGCACGATCTAATTCTGCTTGTTTATCTGCATCTTCTTTAGCTTTTGCTTTTTCTTCTTGTCTTTGTTCTTCAGCTTTAGCTGCATCTTCTTTTCTCGCTTCATCTTTAAGATGTAAATAAAAATCTCTTATCTGTTGTTTAGCTTCTTCACTGGCATTTAATCTTTCTAATTCTTTTAACTTGTTACTTTCTTCAAGTTCTACTTTTGCAAGTTCAGTAGTAGCCATTCTTTCTAATTCTCTTTGGTCAAAATCTTCTTTAATGGCTTGTAATTGATCCAGTCTTTCTTGTTCTTTCTTCTGTGCTTCTGCTGCAATTTTATCTTCTTCAGCTTGTTGTTTCCTGAGAAGCATTTGCCTTTGGTTTTGGACTTCTCTTTGCCTATTAATTTTTTTAGCTTCAAGCATAAATAATTGTTTCTCAAGTTCTGCCTGTTCATCTAATGCTTCTTTTGTGGCTAGAGTTGTCATTTCGTTTTCTGACTTTTTAGCTTCAAACCTTAATCTAGCAGCTTCAATTTCTTTGTTTGTAATATCATCTTCAATAGTAATAGCTTCTTCCAAAAATTTAATTCTTTCTGCTGCATTAAACCTTTCTGTATTATATGCTTTTGTTCTTAACTCATTAACTTTTGTATTTGCTTTCTGTCTTTCAACAATTAACTTTCTATCTATTTTATCAGCCTTAGCAATAGCATCAGATAATTCCCCTGCAACTTTTACATCTTCAGCAATATCTTTACTAAAGTTTTTTACTTTTTCACTTACAGTATCATAAGTATCACTTATAGCATCGCCAACTTCTTTAAAACTACCTTTCCCAATTAAAAGCCGCCCTATTTGCTTATAAGTATTAAAAACACCCTTTCCTAAATTAGTATAAAGCTCTATTAAATTTGATACAATTGCTTTAGCTTGATTAAGCCCTTTAGTTAATTTATTTTGACCTTCTTCGCTTGACTGAAATGCTGCTACTAAAGATCCTAAGGCAATTACTAAAGCACCCACACCTGTGCCAATAAGTGCAAGTTTAAATCTACCCATTCCTTTTGTTGCTGCCTTTAATCCAGATGTCAAACCTGTAAACCTGCTAAACAATCCACCAGTTGCACGATCCAGTACACTTGTGCCACCTATAGTTTTAGTTAAACCTTGGCTTACTTTATTGTGTGCTTTAGCTTGTTCACTTAATTTTTTGTTAAAATTTTGATTTATTTTATTAAGTCTTTGTTTTTGTGTTTTATTAACTTTTAAAGCAGTATTTTCTTGCTTAATAAAAGCTTTAGTTTTCCTAATCGTTTCATTAAGTTTTTTCCTTCTTGCTAAGTCTTTACCACTTGATCCTGTTACTTCTGCAAGTTCAGCTTCCATTTTGTTCAGCTCCCTAGTAGCATCATTAACATTATCTTCAAGCCTCTGTATGCTTTTATCTAAACTATCAATTTCTTTAATAGCTTCTTTCGCATTAAGTTTTAAATCTATTATTTTTTCTGCCATAACTCTTGTTTTAACATTTTATACCCCTCTTTTATTGATTCAGGAAATTTATTTTTACCCAAAGCAATCTCTATATAGTAACCACTTAATTTATGTTCTTTAGCTATTTGTAATAATTCTAATATTGTTTTCATTTAAAATGTAGATTTAGTTGTTGCTGATTTTAATTCACTAATTACAGATGTTATTGTATGTTGTGGATCCGTATTTGTAAACACATAAAACCTGTAAAATATTGTTTGACTTTCTGATAAACTAGTGGCAGCAGTTTGTACAATATTAGGATTTATTCTTTTATTTAATTCTGTTGTTTCAAATTTTATTTGATTTACAGTTCCTATGGATTTAAGCACATCAATATTTTCACTTAGCATAGCTGATTGATCTGTGCTGTAGAAAAATCCATACTCATCGAGTTGTTTTACACCACCTAGTGTGCCAAGTTCATTTATTGTTGCATTAAATATAATTGTATTATTTGTTATTACTGTAGGTGTATTAACAGTAATACTAGCTTTTGTAACTGGTAAAGGATTGCTACTATTGTCAATTAGAGGTATATTTCCTGTATCAAGTTCTCTTGGTATTTCCTCTAATGGTGCTATTACTTCCACTCCATCAAAGTTTCCATCTGCATCTGCTTTTATTAAACTAGAATCTGCAAATATAGATGTAGTATCTGCAGTTATTGCGTTTGCATTAGGTTGAAATTTATCAGGTATAAGCACTGGCACTTCAATAACACCGACACCATCAGGTTTTATATTTATTAATTCTAGTGTAGATAGATTTGTTTCAAAGTTTGTTGTGATCTTATTTATCTTATATAAGTTTTCAAATATTCTAACTTTGTCTGCTAAATCTATTTCTATGCTAACTGACAAGGGCAAGTAACCTTTCACTGTTGTTAATCTTCTTTGTGCATCAAATATTTCTTTTATGTAATTTTTGTAATATTCTACAAATAAAGTTTTTCTAAATGGTGTACCTGCATACTCATTTGGCTCAGAACTAAAATTTATATTTCGTGAATCAGTATGCTCTAAAGAATTACTTGGTAAGTAAACATCACTTTGCAAAGATTTGCTACCATCTGTATTTAATACACCTATATCCTGTGTAGATAATATTGGATAAAATAGTAATGGTTTGCCAAGACTGGATTGTTGTTTTATGTCTACACTCCATCCCCATACTAAATCTTTAAAGCTACCATCATTAATATCTTTTAGTCTTTCATATTTAAAATGCTCAAAACCTACAGTTACTTTATATGTTTGTCCTTCTATTTTATCTAAATCTTCTGCTGTGTAATTTTCTGCACCCCATTTCTTTTTAAATAATTCTAAATGATTTGCTGCAAAAAAATTGTCTAAACCATCGTAGCTGAAATCAACTTGTTTAAAAGGTAGTACAGTATCTACCATTGATTGTGTTTTGTCAATAAATTCTGTTAGATCCCATATTTTTGTACTACTGGCATAAAAATTATCAAGTGTTTTGACTGATATAATTCCATCATCTGTTTGGAAACTTGTCAAGTTAAACATCTTAAATAAGTTTGTTAAAAAGTCAATTACTTTAATATCAGGAAGTTGGTTTGAAACTCTTAGCTGTGCATCTGATAATACATCTGCTGTTGCTGTAAAATGCGTTTTTCTTCTACCACCAAAAGTTTCGTATCTTACATCAAAGTTTATGTTATATGTAGAAGCTGTTCCTGTATCTATAGCAAAACTGTAAGTACCTGCATCTAAAACTAAATCTCGTATTAAAAAAGTATTTGTTGTTGCATCTCTTGTAACATCTTTATATTCTTCATAAACTAAGCCATCTCTATAAATAATAAATGTAAATGCACTCGATATGCTTGGCTCAATAGTTACATCTAATAATCTCTCTTTTTTAGGTTTTCTATTTGTAGGTGTAGTAAATGTATTTTTTAATAATTCTATAGGATTACCATTTGTATTTTCATCATCTAGAACAAAGTTTTCAATGGGTGTTTCATTACCCTCATCCTCAAACAATCCACCAGTTTTATTATGTAGCCACAGATACAAACTATGAAAAGGCTCATTTCCTACACTAAAAAAATCTTCGCTAAAGGTTATATTGTATTTACTCTCTATAGCTTTAATAATAGGATAAACACGCAAAGCAGGTTTTAATTGTGTTAGTTCTAATCCTGTGTCTGTTGTACTGGCTTCGTATGCAATATTATTTTGTGTAGCTGTATTGTCATTTGCTGTTGCAAAACCTGAATCGTAAACTAATCTTTTTGTGTGTGTGATCAAAGGAAATATAACTGCATCTGTGTATGTAATTTCATCTACAGTTACATCTAAGCCATCCTTTAAAAGTGTTTTAATATTTGCACTGTTGTATGTAAAGAAAAAAGATTCTCTAAGTAAAGGTAATGCACTCAATTTATCTTCACCTAATAAGTCTTTTAAGTTTACACCATTTCCAAAAAAAGTTAGCTTGTAAGTATGTGCTTTATTATCTTTTCTTGTTGCACCCTCAAATTTTACTTTACCATCTTTAAACAATTCATAATTAAGAAATAACTGTGCTGTTTTCTTTTTTCTCGCATCAAAAGCCTGTTCACCTACAATATGGTAATTATAAAAATGTCCAAATATTTTATTGTTTGTCTTACTGGCAGGTACAGAAAATGTTCTACTGAAATCTGTAAATACTTTATTTATATCTTTTACATCTTGTAAAGATTGTGTTAACGTTATGGATTCATCTTTGAATAAGTCTACTTCTTGTCCCTCTATGTACAACTGTATATTTAACATTATCGTACATTGTTTATCTTATTAAATGCAAAGTCAAAATCAACTGTATAATTAGCAAGTTTATCATTAAGGCTTGTTTTAAATGTAAATGATTTTGTTTTTGGTATTATAGGTAAAGTTTCTGTGCCTTGTCTTAAAAACACATTCTCTGATAAAAATAATTCTTCAATAGAACTGTTGCTATCTTCATTTATAAATCCTGTATTTAATGTTATACTTTTTGTTGCGTTTGAATTATACCTTTCTTTTTGTGCTTCGTTTTTTGCGTAAGTTGCTGTTGATACATCTATTGTATTTCTTTTGTAAGTTTCATCAGTAACTTGAAATGATTCTGTAGATTTTTTAAAAAAGTATTGATCTTGAAAAGCACCATATTTATTTACAAAAGTAACTTTTAATGGTGTGTATTTTGGCTCACAAACATTTATAACATTTATAGTTTTTTTAAGTGTTGCATCATCTGTATCATAAACTTGTATTGTGCTACTGTTTGCAGGTATTGTAATGTATTGTATTTTTTGTGTGCTATCACCTGTATCTGTTATTTGTGTTGTTGCAGAATCAATAATAACTTTACCTACACCCTCTGCAAAAATTGGTAGTTTACCTGCTGTATTTTCAGGCAAATAAATAGTGTTTGCAGATATTAAAGCATTTCTTGATAGTTCAGGATTTGCACTATCTTCAAAAAACCCATAACCCTCTACAGCTAAATAAGTATTTGTTACTGGTGATCCATAAGTAAACACTGTGCCATTCTCATCTAATAAAGTAGCTATTGTTGTAACCCATTTAGCATTACATAAATAATCATCATTAAAAGAAATATTAATGTAATCACGAATTAGTTCTGATATTTCAAAGACCACATTTGTATCATCACCAATGATAGAGTTCTGCAATGTGTATCTTAGATCAGTAGATGCATAGTTGCCTGAAGTTCCTGAGTAAACATATATTTGTAATTGTACTGTTTTTAATGCCATACTAAGTTATTTTTGTAAATGTTTTCTCAAGGTAATTAACAAACCAAACTTCTCTTATTTGTCCTGCAGGTGTAATTCCAAAATAATGATCTGATCCCACAACTGAGGGATTTCTTGTATTTTGTCCTGTTCTTGAATTAATTTTTGAGAGCCTTCTATAAATTATACCATCTTTATTTATGCCATTTCCTCGTGTTTCAGAATATCTTAAAGGAAAACTATCTGTTATAAGACCTCTAAAAATAAAAGTATTTACATTATCTTCTGCTACACTACTTGTAAGTATTACTGGTGTGCGTGTATCTGAAAGTGTATTATTAGAATTGTAACCAGTTATTTCTAATCTAGATTGTAAAGTTGAGCTATTGTTTGCATTTCTTCTAAAACTTGTCGATCCACTTGGATATGCTGCATCAATTTGTGCGTGTGTTATATATTCAAATGTTCTTAAATCTGCATACCATTGATTGTTACCTGCAGTTATTTCTAAAGCAGGTTGTATCATTGTTATAGGGCAACTTATATCAGATCCACCACTATTAGAATAACCACTTGATGGTGGTGTAATTTTATAAGTAACAGTCCTTGATGTATCTGTTGTTACTGAAGCAAAACCAATAGGTGTAAAATCACTTATTGTTCCTGCATTCGCAATACCTTTTGAAATAGATCCAAAACTTGTTATAAATTGATTTGACAAAGATGCAACATTACAATCAAAAGTAGGTAAACTGGCTGTTGGTTGATTAAAATCTTTAGAACATTCTATTGTGCTTCCAGTATTACTATAGCCTGTGGGTATTGTTATATCAAAAAATAAAGTTACTGTTCTGTCACTCCCTGTACTATTCGCAGGATAGCTTGTAATTGTACCACCACCACTAGAACTTTTAATGGCTGTAATTGTTCCATTTACTGTTGGATTTGTTATTGTACCTGTCTGCGTTATGCTACCACCTGACAAATAAGAATCATCACAGGTGTAAGCTGAAGCAGCAGTAGTTGTTACAATTATTTGTTGTGTAGCTTCACAATTTGCAGAAACTCCATCTGATGCAGTAACAAATATTTTTTTATTAGATCCAGCTTTTTTTTGTGCAGTTATAGTTAAAGTATCACCAACAATGCTAGTAAGCAAAATGTCAGGATGAGAGTTTGTAACAAAGTATGAGGAAACTGTGCCTGTAAAAAAAGATGATAAATCTACTGTTACACTATTTCCATTTGTATTTAAACTCTGATTTGGTATTGTGCCATTAGTTGTTATTCCACCTGTACAAGCTGTTGCAGGTTGTGTGGCTGTTGCAGTACAATCTATTGTATCATCAGATGCATTACTAAAATTAGGGGGGATGCTTATCGTAAATGTAATTGTTCTGCTTGTATCTGTTCCTACTGCTGCAAATTTACCCTCAGTAAAATCACCATCAGATGAGGTGTAAGAAAGTATATCACCATAAGTAGTTGTTGGCAAAGTAACATTACCATATTCATCAATAGCTAAACCTTGCAAGTTTACTGTTGTACAATCTAATGCTACACTTGGCAAATCAGGTGTGCCAAATTTTAAATAGAATGGCGATCTTACATTTATTTTTGTACTCATTTCTTAAATACGTTATCTATTGATAAATTAAACTCTTTCAAAACTTCTTTTTCTAATCTACTAAAATATTTTTCAAATGGTTTTGTGAAAAATAAACTTGCTTTAATTCCTTTACTATATATACTACGTGCAACTAAAAATTGTATTGATTTTTCAAAACCTACTTTATCAATTTTCCTAGGTGTAAACTTTCCATTTTCTCTTGGTGCTAATCCTCTTTTAACAATCCATTTATCAAGTTTAGATGGTGGAGGCATTTTAGTAGTATAGGCATAAACACTTTTTTTATCAAATGGTTTTTTTGCCGCATCGCTACCTGTATATGGATTTATTGCCCCTCTTACTCCTTTATCTTGATATTTACCATATTTATTACCTAAAAATTGTAAAATAAAACCTTTATCATCATCTGAAAAACCATAAGATAATGATTCACTTAAATTACCTGTAGCATTTTTATCTTCTTTTCTTAAATTATCTTTTGCCTCGGATATAACTAATTTTGCAAAATTGCTTAATATTTTTTTTACTTCACTTAATCGCATACTGAAATATCATTAAAAGTTATTAAATCAAAAGTCATTGCCCAACCTGCAACTTGATGTTCAAATCTATCTGTAAAAGGCTCACAATTAGGATCCCCTTGTAATTGATATTGACTTGTAAATAAATCACCTCTTTTTAATTCTTGTGCTAATCTATTTTGTACAGCTAATTGAGTATTTAAAATATCTTGCTCATTGTTATTGCCTCTGAATATATCTATAGTTTCAGATTTACTCATATCTACAATATCCATAGATAAGACAGATATATTAAAGCTTGCACTATTATTTAAAAATGTAACATTATTTACAATTATATGTGATAATGGAAACATTGTTTGTTTGCTTAAATCTATATCTGTGATATTACCAAAAGTTACAGTATTAACATTCACATCCTCAAGTAGCTGAGTTTTTAAAGTTTCTGTAATTTGATAAAATGCTCTAGTTCCTTGTTGACTCATTTATATTCTTGTGCTATCCTTTGTAGTTGCTCATATCTTTTTTCACTATAACTATTGTCAGTATTGAATATTCTACCATACATTTCTCCTATTTCTATTTCAGGTTTATCACCTGAGCATAAAAGTGTATAATCTGATTCTGTTAAACAGTTAGGTTGATGATATGGAAATATTTCTGCTAATTTAATTCTCATATCACAATAGCATTTTGAATCTACACAAAATACATTATCATTAGTTTCTTTTTTATTTTTTTTCATTATATAATTTTTTAATTTGTTTAGCTTCTAATTCTGCTTTCTCTTTCATAAAACTTAGCATTGTCAAACATTTGGTTGCTTGTAACTTTGTGATATTTTCAAATCTTTCAATATTTCCTGCAGAGAGAGCAAAGATTGATTGATACCAGCCCCACTTTGTTCCAAAGTTTTCAATTGCTCCGTAGTTAAGTTCTCCCCCAGCTGTTTCCTCGAAAAGCTCAGGGTACGATCTAACAATTCTTTCTTTAAATCCCAAAAAAAAAGCATAGCACCTATAACTACTCCTAGTGGTGCATAAAGCATTTTTTCAGCATATACGGATCCATTATATTTTTCAATAACATATCTTTCCCCTTTTCTATAATCAATAGGTCTATATAATACACTCATAGCTTTGTGCATATTTTTCCAATCACCTAAGTAATTATCTAAGTCTATATATTCGCCTAAAGTAATATCATCAAGTTTAGGAATAAATCCATACTCAATATTATCTAATTTAAATATAGGTGCAAGTTCTGGACTGCTATCTAACAATGAATATATATGTTCTGTAACTTCTACTAAATCATTATATTTAATTTGAAGTGTTAACTTTAAATCCACTCTGCAAAAAATTTCAATTGTCTTTTGCATTAAAAAAACAGTATCCTTGTTATCATTGATATTTAACCTATCAAACTCCATATATTGTGCTAAGGTTATATCGTTTAAATTATCTGGAATGTTTAATTTAAGTTTCATATTAGTATAACGTATTTTAAAAAAGGTTTATAAAAAAAAAGGTAGCCATAAAGACTACCTCTAAACTACGAAAAATATTAATCATTCATTTTCATCAGCATATTCTATAGCTTCTTGATCTACGTTTCTATAACGTTCCCGTACATAATATTCATAGAGTTTAAGCCATTCTAATTCTGATTTCATTTTAAGATACTCGAAATAATCTATATTCATTCTTGTTCTATTAAATAGTTATCATAAATATGTTCTGCTATTTCCCAATAGTTTACATCTTTTAAAAATGCTAATGCATAATCTTGTGCAAGTCCTCTTGATCTTTCAGTAATATAGTTTTCAATATCCGTTTTAAGTTGCGAAGATATTTGCCTTATAATTGAATCTTTTTCGTTATTTGTATCAAAGTTTTCAATCTCATCTTCCCAATACATTTCTTGATAGTTATCAAAAAATTCTAAATTAACTCGCCAAGTTGCGTAGTTAGTCCATCCATTATGTTTAGTCGATTCTGCCATAGTCTATTGTTATATTATGAGGATCCACTCCCTCGCTAATTAAATATTCTTTTACTAACTTATAAAACCTTTCGCAAGATAAACTACCCTGCCAAGGTTGTCTACATAATTGTTCTCCGTTTACATACATTTTGTAACCTAGAACACAAGTTCCTTTATCGCCCATATCTAAATCTACAAGTGTTTTAATTGTATCGATATTTGATATTTGTTTTTCTGTTAAATCCATTGTAAATCGTAATGTAAATAAAGAATAATATCTAAAGCTACATACATTGATACTATAGCTATTATTTGAAATATTATTCCTAGTATTATATTTTTTAATGTAAAAATTTGTTTTAATAAATATATATGTTCTTTCATAAAATAATAATTGGTTAAACAAAAACACCAAGAAAAGTCAGTCCCTCTTACACCACTTTGAATGCATTTTAATGGTTGGTTATTTAAACCTCCCCCCCTTGATGTTATTTCTTTTCTCCACATAACGGATAAATTCGTGTGTAATAATTTGTGCCTTTTTTAATAATTTTATTTGATTGTAATTTTATATTTTCGGTAGCTGTAGCATCTATTCTACCATAATAACCTATAATATCTCTGTCAGGTTTATCAATTAATACTGTACCTATAAATTTGCCATTTACAAAGTATTCTCTAAAAAACCCTAAGTCTTTAAAAATTGTTTTTGTTTTATTCATATCATAAATATATAAGGAACAAATAAGTTATCAAAATATTTTAATAATTATTTTAATTTAGCTTTGTAGTACTCGCCATTTTTAAAATCAACTTGCACAGCGATTTTGTGATTGTTCCACATATACTTACTAAAAGATAAGCTATAATTTTCATCAAAAACCAAGTACATACTACACTCTTTTTTGATTTGTTCGATTTGTTTTTTTGTCAATTCCATATTGCCAATATAAACATTTTTTAATAATTATTTTAGTTTATAGCATATTTTCCAAAGTTTGGTTTTGATAATAAACTATAAGTTCCATATCGTAACGCATCTATTAAATGGTTGTGATTATCTATTGGTTTATTAATAATTTTCCCATTACGATCTTCATCCCATTTATAATTTCTAAATTCTTGTATCGCATTATTGCTTTCTGATGTTATATATATTTTATATCGTTTTAATAAATCAATTCCTGCATTCACACTATCTCTGCCTTTAATACTTGGTTTAATATTCCAACCCATTCTTCGTAATTCATCAATTAATCTACTTTCTGCAGAATCTGCCCATATCATTTCACGATCAATATTTTGTTGATTTAAAAATTTATTAATATCTGTTGTTGTCATCATTGTTCTGTATAAATATTCTTGTACATATAAATTAAAACCATCAACCCAGATTCCAACCAGAGCTGTCGGATCATTTGTATAGCCAAAGTCCATTCCAAAACTTAAAAATTTAGCTTGTTCTGGAATTTTATTAATTTCTGTATATCTAAATATTGTAGACTTTGTGATGCCTTTAATACCTAATCCATAAATTTGCCAATATTGTTCATCTGTTTCTTTTAATCTTTCTATTTCTTCAATAATACTTTTATCTAAAAATGGATTATTTGTGTAATTTGTTTTAAAGAAGTCTGCATCACTTCTTGGTATTACTTTATCGTAAATCCAATGGTATTCGTCAGATGGATTGTAATCTAAAATTATTCTGCCATTTGTTCTAAATAAAAGTTGTTGCCAATCTTCCCAAAATAGTTCATTCGCTTCATTTATAAATAACAAATCACGCTTTCGCCCACGCACTTTTTGTGGTTGATCTAAACTTATAAATTCAACTAAATTTCCATATAAAATATATTCGCTTGATGATTTATTATGTGCTTCTTCGCTATACATTTTTTTTTCTCTAAGTATGTTGAGAAAATCACGCATTACTGAAGCCCTTAAACTTGGAAATGTTTTGCGACAAATAGTTATTGTTTTCCCTCTTTCTTTCGTACAAAAGCTGAAAATAATCCATAGCAAAATATTGTATGTCTTTCCAGATCTTGTACCGCCCTGTTCAACAATTATCTTTTTATTACTGAGAATTAAATGGTCATAAACATCATTGGTCAGTATTTTCATTGTTTCTTATAATCTCAACAGTTACGTTATTTGGTAAACCCTCTGCCCCTGTAATTTCTTGTCTTTCAATATAACCTCTACGTTTACCTTTTGTTTTTAAATAGAATATTGTAGCAGATGTATTTCCATCTTTGATTTGTTTATGTAATTGTGATTCAGCAAAATCTAAAGCAATATTTTGTATATCATCTACACTATTTTTAAAATCTGGATCTTCTAGCCATTTATAAAATGTGCTTCTAGCTATTCCAACTTGTTTTACAGCTGTTGTAACTACTCCAAGTGATTTTTCTAATGATTCTAAAACTTTCTTTTTTATAGTGTCCGTTTTGTCCATTTATTTATATTTCTGTTCTATTATTTTTGGCACCGCTTTGTTCCAATTTATTTTATGATGTAATCTTAAATTTTTCGCACCCATTCTTCCAACTTTTACACAACTTGGGTTATACATTACAGAGTAAAAACTCTTTACAAAAGTCCCTTGATCTTGGTACATTTCAGACATTCCACCCTTATTGTGTTGTGTTAATTCCTGTGTCAATGCAAACTCACAAACAGTAAAAAATAAATGTCCTTTATTACCTAGATTTACATATGTATTTACATCTTCATTTACTCTACCTAAAAAATAAAACTTTCTTTTTGTCGAGCAAACAAATGAATTCATAGCTTTTCTTGCTAAACCTTTTTTAAAAACTGAACAGCTTTCACCACCTACAAAATCACCTGCTTGTGCCATACATACTGCCTTCGCATTTGTTTTTTTATATAACGTTAACAAAAGTTTAAAAAATAAATTTATATTCTTAATTTTTGTTTTACTTGTATTGTATTTACCATTTTCATCTACTCTATAATTAAACGCAGTATAATCATCATCAAGCTGTATAAAATATTCATATCCTAATTTTTCAGCAATATCCCAACAAGCGTTCCTAGCAAATATCACCGTTCTTCTGTCTTTCTGATTATCACCTGTATCAAATTGTTTTGCAACTTCTTCTTTGTTAAATACTGATAAATTATTTGGATAAAGTTCTTTATACTTATCTAAAGTTTGATCATCATCTGAGCAGACAATTCTGTAATCGCCTTTAAATTTATATCTTTTTAATGTTTTTAAAGTCTTTATGTTTTCTGGTCTACCAAATGACAAAATAAAAACTAAAAAATTATCCATAATCTTCCAGATATTGTTCGTAAACTGATTCTTGTAATTCAACGTATCCGTTTCTTATTGCTTTATCGTAATCAATAATTACAAGTGCATTATTTTCCATAAGTTCTTTGGTTTCTTTTTTACTATGTGAATAGTAATCTGCAATCTTATCAAAATAAAAAACAATATGTCTGGTCGCTGCTAATTTTAAAAACTTTTTTTCTTTATCACTTATTTTACTCTTATCTATTTCTTGAATTAATTTTTCGTATTTACTAGAATCAAAAAGATTAGTTAAATCTGGTTTTACTTCTCTAGGTTCATAAAGTGGTGCATTTATCTTTTTACTATAAATATCATTTTCATCTTCAAAATCTAATAATTTTGGTACATCAACACCCCAATCACGCAAATTTTCTACGTCCCAATCATTCGCCAAGTCATCCCAATCCCATTCACCATAGTTTAAATTGTCTTTTATTATAAACTCTTTTTTTTGTTTCTCATCCCATTCTTTAGCAACTAAAACATCAATTTTTTTGAGTCCTGCTTCTTTACAAGCTTTAAGTCTCATATTTCCCCCAAGCACTTTCATATCTTCATCAACCACAATTGGTCTTTTTTCAAGCATTTCTGGAAATTCTTTTATTGATTTTACTAACTTCTTGAATTTAAGATCTTTTATTAATCTTGGATTCTCTAAATTTTCTTTTATTTTACTAATATCTATTTTCATTCAAAATCAAGTTTACTCATTATATAAATTAATATTTCTGTTTCAACAGTATTTAATTTATCTAAAAATTGTTTCGCTAATAATTTTTTAGCATTTGGTGATTTTGTTTTTTCTAATAAAAGTTCAAATATTGGATCTAATTTTTTATTAAATTTTCTATACATTGGGTAAGAATTTTGTGCGTGTAATACTGTAGCGTGATTATATTCTTTGCCATTGTTTCTAAAAAAATCCCTTACTTGAAACAAACTCATATCGTGGACTTCTCTTAGCATATAAACTAACATTGCCCTTGTTTCAATGACTTCTCTTTTTCTTGAATTTGAAAAAACATTTACACCTGTAAGTATTTTTAAAACTTTTGAAATTTGAGATGCATAAAACAATCTTTCTTTTCTTTTTTTTCTTCTTTCAAGAGTTCTGCCTAATTTTTTTTGTTTTTTTTCTATAACGTTTCCCATAATGTGTATTCATTAATATCTTTATCTTTATTGTGGTTATATTCATTTATTGCTTTTCTGCATTTTATTTCACCACTTTTATAAAATTCTTCTGATACATCAGCAATTTTTGGCACTAATGTATCTTTATCAATCGCAATAAATATAAAATCTTTATAACTGACTTGAAATAAGTTACAATATATAAAACATTGTAAATCGTAATGCAATCTATAAGCTTCAGCTCTAAAATCTTTAACTTTAATAGTTGTTTTTAAATCAATTATTTGACCAGTTTTTGTAATTATATCCGCCTTACCACGAAATGGCATATGCATAACTGTACCTGCCATAGGCACTTCAGTTTCTGATTTATTTAAAAATTCAACTAATTGGCTATTTTTTGAAAATGCATCAACTAATCTTTCACAATCTTGTTTTTCTTGGGCAGTAAATACTTGTACATCTGGATTTTCTTCAACTGCTTTTCTATATGCATTTGTGTTTTTACCCTTTACTTTTGTAAATATTTGTTTTTCATAGACTTCTGGTTCAAGTATATATGTATGAAACAGCCACCCATCCCTTAATGCTTGTTTTGACTTTTCACCATATTTTTTAATGTAATAATATTTTTTATAAGAATGTAATAAGTGTTTTGCTACTGAACTGCTAAGCATATTCTGTCCACACAATTTATAGTAAAACTCATCGTTATCCATATTATTAATTAGTTCATACTTATCCCATACGGATCCATCTAACAATTTAATAGTTTCTGTCATAATTTATTTTTTTTGCTGTATATATTTTATGTAGTGATCCTTTACGTGTTTGTACATAGTAGGTGTAAATGTATCTAGCCAATCCTCAGGTGTAAATATTAAAGTGATTTGCTCTCCTTTCCAATCTTTACATTCTACATAAATTTCTTGCGTATGATCTATGTGATTAGGATGTACTGACTGGCATCTGTCTATATATATTTCTTTTACATTTATCTTATTTGTTTTCATAATTTTGTTTTTATTTTTTCTAATTCTTGTTCTACTCTCCTTGCCCTTTCAATAGCTCTTAATTTATCTTGTCTATATTCTGAAATGCTTAAATGATATAAATTTTTCTCATACATCATTTTATTTATTATAACAGATACTTTTACTATTGCATCTTTCAATAATGATAAATCTTGATTATCAGGCTTTGCATTATACCATTTAGATATAATCTTTTGCATTAATAATAAATTAGAGTTTAGGTCTAACTCTTCGAGGGCATTAAATTTTTTATACTGATGAATTTTTCTATGATCCATAGTATAAATATATTAAAAAAATTTAATAAACTATAGTTCATTTAAGGTTATATACGAAGCATCATTTTCTTCGAGCAGGTAGCAAAGCTTTTTTACTTTTTTGTTGTTCCATAAAGTAGTATCAGGGCACCACATTTCCTGAGCAGCAGGCATTTTAATATTATTTAACCAATAAAGATAATTTCCTTTAGGATCATTAATAAAATATAATTTTACTAAATCTTCAGGCATATTCATTAACTGATCATATTTATACTTTTCTAAAAGTTTTTTTTCATAATATTTGTTTCTAAATTTCATTTCCATAACACACTCGTATCCCTTAGGTGTTCGACCTACAGCATCATAATGCTCATAGCCACCACCACACCACTCTAACTCCCACCCATCGAAAGTATTATAAAATGTAATTAATGCTTTTTCTAATCTATGTACACATTCAAGTTCCACCTATACCATTCTTATAAATCATATTAACTTGCTCAATCCATCTGTTCCAAGTTTTTGGACTGCAAGTGCAGGGTAAATAATAAGAATGTTTATAATATATAGAATGTAATCTTGCTAATAATTCTTGTTCTTTAGCATTTATTTGATTGCTATCATTTTGCAAAAATTCTGTCCACCTTTCATAATGTAGTTTTGTCATTTTTACAGCATCAGCCATTTCTCTTTATTTTCAATTTGTTCAATCTTTCCCTGCGATCATTACAACCACAACTCTCATAACCTAAAATGTCAAACCATATTTTATTATGCAACCATTTAATGCCAGTTACTTTAAATATTTTTTCTACTAAATCACCTAACTTCATTACTAAAAATTTTTCTTTGTAAATATTTCTTCACTCTTGTATAAGTATTATAAATAGAATAATAACTAATAGTCGTTTTATCAGATAAACTTTTTATGCTTTCACCATTTTGTATATGGTTATATATTTTCTTGTCATACCAATGTAACGTATCTAATTGCTTTTTTATTGTTTTTGAATATTTTTCAATATTGTCATATTCACTATATTCATTAACTTTTAATTTTTTAAAAATCTTTTTTATTTCTTTATCATTAAAAACATCTTGATCTAAAGATATTAATTTCACCCTACCTTGTTTACGAGTTAGATCAATAAACATTGATCGCAATGTTCTAAATATGTAAAAATGATTTATTTCATTTTCATTGTACATAAAATTGCCACCTTTTTGTGTAAGCTTATGTATTTTAATATACATTTCTTGAACTATATCCTGTGCAGTATTTTCATTACATCCAAAACTTTTCACTATTCGGATCCAATCATTATGCTTTTCTGCTAATAGATTTAATACGCTTTTCATAACTTAAACCAAGTGATGTGCAAACCAATAAAAAATAGAATTAATGTCACTTGTTCGTAAAAATCATCTCGTTTTACATTTTCATTATCTGGCTCTAAATTAGGATTATAATATAAAATAGCTAAGCCTAATCCATAAATAGGAATAAATTGAAAATTAAAATGAGTATTATTTATGTTAAAGTTTATCAAAATGGTAAATCAGTTTGGACTCTTTTAGGTAAATCTAGTAAATTTTTACCATTAATCTCAAACCCTACATTATTTTTAACTGATTTTAGTATTATTGGATCATCTATGCTCGTAGGTAAACCACCAGTATCAACGTCTTTAATTTTTCTAACGTGTATCATTGAATTCATCCATTCTGATGGATGTTGAATGTATCTATGTATTACTAAAAAATCATCAGCACGATTTACGAACTTGCCCCCTCCCTCAACATCACTTGACATAGGTGGTATTGGGTGACCTGCATACTCGTGTCTTTCTGAATGTCTTTTTCGCAAAGCATCAGTATTTGCGTGTGTATTTAACCATAAAGTGACTGCATTTTTTTTACAAAATAAACGCATTTGACTAGTAGCATAATAATCATATTCGTGCCCATTATGTGTTTTTGATAGTTCTTTATCTTTGACTAATGAGTTATAAGGATCAATCATTAGTCCGTGATAATCCCAACCTTTTTTTATTTGTGTAGCTAAATCTAAAATTTCTTTATAAGAATATAATAAATTAGGATCTATAAATTTAAAATGACTATTTATAAATTCTGCCCTTTCTTTAAAATAATCTTCCTCAATTTTATTTATTACTTGTCCCTCTAAAAATTCAATAAGTTTTTTTATAAGCGTATAAGGCTCATTTTCACTACTAAAAACAAGCCATCTTAATTTATGCTTTATACTATATAAAAGCATCAAGTAAAGTATTACAGATGTTTTGCCAGTATTAGCGTGTCCTAAAATTACATTGAAGTTAGATCCTTTAAAGCGAAAGTGTTTGTCAATTTGTTCTATATCAAGTTTAAGACCCTCCTTTATTTTACCACTTCTTACATCTTTTATTTTATTAAGATGTTCATCAAAATTTATTATCATTTTACTTGTTTAGGATAAAAGTAAAAAAAAAAGGGAAAGCATAAAAACTCTCCCTAATTTCCGACTAATAAAACAAAGAATCAAAAAGGAAAATCATCACGATCAGGGCTATGATCTGCACTTGTAATTTTGTCCTTTTTAATATGGTATAGATTCCAAGAGGGATATATTTTTTGTCCATCTTTTGATAAACAAATTTCTAAATCTAAAAATCCATTTTCGTTTGCAAACTCTTTATACTTTTGTAATTCTTTAATTGCTTCATCTATTTTTACACCTACTACAGCAATTTTCCATTCTTTATTACCTTTTTTTGTATAAAAGCCTTTAGCTAATTTTGTATTTTCCATTATAAGTTATTTAAATAATTAGACATCCATTTAAAATCTTCTTCAGTTTTGCTATGGACTAAATCGTTATTTTCTTTTCCGAATAAATCCATATTAGCTTTATAGCAGACTTGAAACATAATACTTGTTTGTGTTTGTTGATAAGAAGAATTTGTTGTAGGTGTATTTTGAATTAATTTAGCACCTTTTGCAGTTTTGTATGTTTCATTTGATACTTCAAATTGTATTTGATCACCTACATTAAATTTAAATTTACCTCTAGCTTTGAATTTATATTCTGTGCCATCTGCAAATCCTATTGTATAATTATCTAAAATTACCTCTTCACCTGTTTGATTATCAATAAATGGTGTGCCTGGTCCTTTAGGTTGTATAAATTTAATTTTACCTGTTTTCATAATTTAATTGTTCTTGTTGTATTTCTAATTTAGCTTCTAATTCTTTCACTCTTTGTGTTAATGCAAAAACTTGTGCATTTAATAAACGAATAATATCCTCATTATAAGTCATTATTTTCTCTTTTTAAAAGTTCATCTTTAGCTGCTTTTCTTGTTGCATCTAATAATTGTTCATTATCTGCTAAATCTTGTAAATCTCGATCTGATAAAAGTTCTACTAATGAAATCATATTATTGTATTTATATCATAAATTTATAAAAAAATTTTAATAAATAAAAATATTAGCATAAAAAAAGGGATCCACGAGTTGTAGATCCCTATTGAATAAAACAAGTAAAACAAATTTATGTTTATCAAATATAGTGTTTTTCTAAATCTTTTACTATGTTTTTATAATAATCATACATTTCAATTAATTCATAATTACTAAATTTTATTGTTTTTTTACTTAATATAAATAATTCATCACTTAATTCTGCTCCGAGCATCATTGAAAACTTATATTGCTCACCTGCACCCCAATTATTGCAGTATTTGCATTGTGGCTTCACATTTCTTTCATCCCATCTAGTTGATAAATTTTTTCTAGACATAAAATGCCCTGCATCTATTCCTTTATTCCATTTTAATTTTTTACCACAAGTAAAGCATTCACAATATCCATTTTTATCAGCATTACTTAATCTAATGTATTTACTAAATATTATATCAAGTTTATTTATTAATGTGCTTCTTTTTAATTTTCTAGGCATTAAATTTTGATAATTAAAAAAATTTATTTTATTATACAATAGTAATACAGTAATACTATAGTATTAAATATTAAATTAGTATTAAGAGTCCATATAGTAAATCAAATCTTTTCCAAGATTTTCATCAATGGATTTAATTTGTTTATAAATAAACTTGCTGTCCGATTTAACCTTATTTTTTTCTGCTTTTAAACTATCAATCCCCAAATTTGTATATTGGGTTGCATCAAGCATTAATAATTGATCAGTACGTTCTTTAATTGTTTTATTAAAATCTGTAGCGATTTTTTGTGCAAGTAATCTAATGGTCATTTCCTCAGACATTATGTAAATTTTTAAAAGTTAATAAAATAAAAATAGGGAATTTATCGCCCCTGTCCACGATATTTTTTTTTGTAGTTCTTACTGTTTTTCAATAAACTACTTTTTGTCTTTGCGTGTATTCCTTTGCGTTTTACACTTTTGGTTTTATAAACACTTATTTGTTTTTTAGCCACTATTTATGCTTGTTATTTCCAAAAACCTTTTCAACACCTCTGCTGCCAAAATAACCACCAATCACAATGCTTAAAAGTCCTGTGATACTATCTAAAGGATAGCCAAGATACCACCCCACAACGTAGCTTATTGTTAAAAAAACAAGCGTTAATGGTCTAACGTTACTAGCGAGCCAAGATCCAGACCTTGCATCAGCAACCCATCTTTTTGTTGTACCATCTATTTCCGCTCTTTCTAAATCTAATTTTTTTAAAGCTATTGTTTTATCTTCATCAGTCATTTCAGAACCGCCAATTATTGCTTGTATTACATTACCTGCAAGCGTATCACCAGCAACTGCTCCAACAACGTTTGGTATTTTATCAAGTAAAAATTGACCTACTTTAGTATCTTTAAACTTCTTTTTTTCAGACATATTGTAGAACCTACAGTATTAGTATACCCAGACCGAGTTGTTTTTTTCTGTATCTGAATCAACGTGGATGAAACTTTTTGCAACACCGATACGTTTGAATCCTGCTCTAATAAGTGCGTTAAGTACAATGTATCTTTGTTGACCACTTGATATTGCAATATCGGCTGCAACTCCCTTGAGGTGGCTTGATCCTTTGACACCACCAACTTGCTCATTCCTTGCTTGTGTTCTATACCCACTGGTGATTTTAAAGGGAATGTTTGCAATCTCTCTTGCTTGTTCCAACTTAAGTAAAAAACTAGGATCCATATTTTTGCCACTATTAGGTAAACTAGGGCAATCGAATTCTTCAAGTGTAAAATAATTTAAATTCATTACAAAATCGTAAAAACTATTTTAAGTAAAATACAAAGCAAAATAATACCTATAAAAACAACTTTGCCTTTATTAAATATATAATCACTTTGCCAATTAGATAATATATAATTTTTAATTTTCATTTTAGCTAATTCGTAATATTCTTTCATAATTTATTTTTAGGTGGATTATTCTTATTGTCAAAATCTATTGCTGCTTTCAGTATAATTTTGTCCATAACGTTTTCTTGATTGTCTAACATTTGTTTTTGCAAATCTATAACCATTGCTTCTAATTGATCTTTTGCACTAATTAAAAGTTCTATTTGGTGTTCTTTTTTTTCTAATGTTTGTTTTAGTGCATTTACATCATCAGGTTTTGTGCCAGTTATAGAACTTATAATTATTGGAATACTGGCAGATATTGTTCCAATAAGCATCATTACAACCTCTTTGTTTGAATCAAGTACAGGAAACTGTAATAAAGTTACAATAATACCAATCACAAACAGAAAGATAAATAAACTTCCTGCGTAAGAACGAATCTCTTTCGCCACCCCATTTCTTGGCATACTCATTTTTTTAACTTTTTATAAATCCCTATCATACTATATATAGTTGCAGATACTAAACTTAATACTTGTAGAACAGGTGTTACATCCTGCATACTAATTAGTAGTGCTAAAGCTGTAAGACCTAATGTTCTAAAATCTTCCATTATGCAAGTGCAAAATATAAATAAGTATGACCATTTGAATTACTATCACCTGAATCACCACTTATAGTAAAACCATTTGAATTAAATGCTATAAACCTACCACTTCCTGCATCTGATCTTTGACCTGCTGTGTTTGCATAAATAACATCATTGTTATCATTATCTGCACTTGGATTTGATAAAGAATCCCAAATTATCCAATTTCCTACTGCTGTAGTTCTTTTCATCATTACCCATCTTGGTTTAAAACCTGTAGTTACTGTTGTAGAACTACTGTTCCCTGTATAAGTACCAACTGAACTATATCCTGAAATTTCTCTCCAAGCATATGCAATCATTCTATCACCTGATGAGGAATTACTACCATCTCTAAACCCTAAAGTTGTTGTTGATGTTGTAAAATAAGTTGTACCACCATCAGGACTTAAAGCATCTGTATTAAATTGTATGTATTTATTTTGTGGTAAATCTTTATGAAATATCATCCATATACTACTTGAATCCATTGACTTGACTATTGCAAAATCAACTGCTGCAGACATTCCGTGTCCTTTTGTAGTTGCAGTAGAACCACCATCACTTGTCCATTTTATTATAGAAAATCCTGCTGCATCATTTACACTAACTGTACTATCAACTGCACCATCTGTATTTAAAGTTGGTAAATTACCCTCGTGTGAACCTGCACTCCATAAAAATGCAACCATTTCTGCACCACTTCCATTTGTACTTGGATCAATTCCAACTGAAAAACCTTTTTCGTTAAATGCAGTAACCTCATCAGATATAACTGTTTCTGCTAAAGTGCTGTTGCTCATTAATCTTGATTCCACACCTCTTATAGAATCAAACCAAAAATGATTTGTATCACCAATGGCATTATCACTTCTTTTACCCCAAACTAAATCAGGTGATGTGTCAGCAAGAATATCTGTGTTAGATCCTGTACCTGTCCACCTTACAACATCAAAAGCATTTGTAACTACAGGTGTTGATGCAGTAGATGGATCTGCAGCTATTGCCCAATATAAATAAACTGCACTATTATCGTTAACATCACTATTTCCATTAGTCAATTCAAAACCATTAGTTAAAAAATTAACGTTTACTGTTTGTGTAGCTTCTTGATCACTTGTATTTGGTTCTAATACTTCTGTTCTTGGGTTTGTTGTATCTCTTTTATTATCAACTATTATCCAATTATTACTTGATGATGTAGTATTTTTAATTAACAACCAAGCAGGTTCAAAACCTGTTTCAATTACATTATTTTGATTATCACCTGTATTATTACCTGTATAAGTACCTATTTTCTGATAAGATCCAACGCTGTGGAAGCAGTAAGCTATCCAATCTCCTAAAGTTGAAATATTACGAATCAAAGATGAATTTGCTGCTGTATTACTTGAATCACTTTTAGCATCAGTAGTATTTAATCTTAAAAAATCCCAACTACCGTCTATTGCGTCTGTATAAACACTCCAATTTGAGGTTGAACTTGTTCTTTTATAAATAATCATTTCAGGCGTTGAACTCAATCCGTGACCTACTTCTAACCCTGTACTACCATCAGAAGTCCATTTAACAATACTAAACCCTGCATCTTGATTAACCTTTACTGTACTTGTAATTGTGCCATCTGTATTACTTGCTGCATTTCCACTACCTGCATTAAAACACCAAGCTACATAATCCACACCACTTTGATTTTCATTATTACTTGAGCCAACTTTAAATCCATTAGAATTAAAAGCAGT
>FUFK010041615.1_pt1 | contig 32947 bp, 29 predicted proteins | sample 1021851 | NCBI WGS metagenome assembly FUFK01 (sample SAMEA51879418, study PRJEB19060) | metagenome | reverse complement strand
GGTTTGTTCGTCCAAACCCTAGCCCCTGTGTAGTGGAAAGCACCAATTTCGTAGGGAGCAGTATGGAGGACCCCGTTGTAGTATGTTGTCACGTGCCCGAAAGAGGCGAATGCTCCTCCATCTATCAGAGCATCAGTCTCAATTCCACATATTCTCCCTTCGTCATCAGCATGCAGGTTCATCTCAATTCGCGAAGGATGACGACCTCTATTTACCCAGTAAACCTCTTCTCTATCGAAAGTTATACGAACAGGTTTTCCTGACTTTCTCGCGAGAATCGCAGCGCACATTTCGTGGGGGAAAGGGTCAGACTTACCACCGAAACCCCCTCCGACGAAGGTCCTATGCACATTGATCTGATGCATTGGAATCTCCAATACATCGGCTAGCGCCCTATGAACGTAGTGTGGAACCTGCTGCGGAGTATAGAGCGTAAGCCTTCCATTTGGTTCCCAGTGCGCAACTACTGCATGTGGCTCAGTGAACGCGTGGTTAACTCCGGCGAAAATCCAATTCTTTTTGTGGCTAGCGACAGAATTTTCTTTCATTCCCTCTACGTCTCCGAATTCTTGGAAAACCCTCTTCTGGACGTTTGACTCTCCTATGTGGTAGTCCCCTCTGTCATGTATGGGCTCCTCACTGTCTTCGAGCCCTTCCCTCATGTCATGAATCGGAGCAATCAATTCGTACTCCACTTGGATTAGCCTTTCCGCCTCTCTAGCCGTAGCCTCATCAATCGCTGCAACACATGCAACAAGATCGCCTGCATGCCGAACCTTCTCTACGGCCATCGCGTGCTCGTCCTTTGTCACCGGTAGAACTCCGAACCTATTCTTCGCATCATCGCCAGTTGCAACTGCGACTACACCAGGCAACTCAAGGGCCTTTGTGCAATCAATAGATAGAACTCTGGCATAGTGATGAGGTGAACGAACAATCCTTCCAATCAGTTCTCCCGGGAGCCTGACATCGTCTCCGTAATGCGCTTGCCCCGTTACCTTCCAAGAACTATCCACAAGCGCAGTAGATTTGCCAATCACTCTGCCGCTAATGAGTTCATCGTGCCTATGTGGGCCCCATTCCTGAGCAAGCTTCCCTCCCTGAGATTCAGGAATCATTTCTTGATCAGTAGACTCTGAGAATTTTCCTTTACCCCCAGAACCAGGTCTGGAAAAGGGTAGTTTTCCGGGTTGTTGTCTATACCCCACTATCTCCTTCGGAGCATCCTCTTTTTCAGACATACTAATCTCCACCAAATCCCGGATGAGGATCACTCTTTGATAGGGTCGAGTCGCTAACTGCTTCCCCCGAGACTAGGATTTTCGAAGCGGCTTTGACTGAGTCAACTATCTGCTGGAATCCAGTACAACGACATAGGTTACCCTCTATTGCTTGTTTTATTTCCTGGTCGTTAGGTTTGGTGTTTTCAGATAGTAATGCCGAAATTACCACCAAGAAACCGGGTGTGCAGAATCCGCATTGACTGCCACCACACTCCGCGAAGGTCTGCTGTATCGGATGCAGATGGTGCCCATCAGCTAATCCTTCTACTGTTGTGATGTCGGCTTTCTCAGTATCTACAGCTAGAGTAAGACAAGATAACCTAGGCTCCCCATCAACTAGTACAGAACAGCATCCACAGGTCCCCATATCGCATCCACGCTTGGTTCCCAGGCTCCCGACACGGTCCCTAAGCACGTCAAGAAGAATCGCATTGCTCTCAATAAATATGGATACTTCTTCACCATTTACCTTGGCGTTCCACTCAATCCCATCGGAAGGGGGTAGCATAGGTAGCCGGAACTGCACCATATTACTACCAATCGAGCCCATCCTTTGAGCATTCGGTTCCCCGTGGTGTCTAATTGAAATCATTGATGGCCCTTTTCAGAACTTCAGACTCGGCCCTTTTCAGATGCTCTCCTGTGGTGCTTCTTGCAATTCCAAGCTCATCAGCGAGTTGCTTCAACGTTATTTGCGCTCCATCTTCGTAATACCCTCTATTCACAGCCAGTTCTAGTACTTCTCTCTGCTTTTCTGTTAGGAAATCGAGCTCCTTAGAAGATCCGTTCTTTACTGTCTGCACACTAATTGTATCCGGTGGCATCACTTCTCTGACAAACTCCAAGAAACTTCGTATGGAGCTTGAAATCCCAAAGATTCTGAACTCCAGACCGCTCTTGGAATCGATTCCGTATGGGGGGTATACATAGATATTCGACAACTGTACAGCAGAAAGCGCTAGTGGGTGCGTGCAACGAATGCTAACCAACACGCCGCTTTCGTCCTCTTCATGTGTTTCAATAACATCAAAACTCTCCAAATCCGAGATTTCGGATAGATTCCGTCCCTTGTTGATCCCCAACTCTACCAGTTGGGTAACCCCTCCGGTATCAGTAGAAAGGTGCCCAAGAACCTCTATTCTGTGACAAATCTCCATCAGTTTGTCAATCTCATCTATTCCGGAAAGCGAGGAAACTTTCCATCTAAGGAGTACCTTCCTCATAATGTTGGAATCCCTTCTTGTTATTTAGAGAAAACCCTAGTTCCAATATGCTTCTCTAATCTCCTGATTGGACTCCATACAGAGTTCCACATCGAAGGGCCTCTGGGACATCGCACTGCTCCCATTTAGGTGCTCAATGATAGGGAGGACATTGCTTTCGTTCACTACTCCCCATCCCACTTGTGTGCACGGCGCCACAGGTGAAATTGGAGTTGTTCCCGACAGAGGGTCCCAACTGGAAAATGATGGATACCATGCTGAGAGGTTCAAAGCATCTCTGATGTCATCGTTGGTGAGTGTGAAATTCGATCCGTTCACCATTAGCCCCATCCTATCCACAGGATCGGCACCGGAGGAAAAATCCCCGAATTCCGATCTTAGAGATACGAGCACTTTGGAGAGCAATCCAGCGGTCCTTGGTGTTGCAAACGAGGTTCCCGAGGTCTGATGATATCCGTCAATGTCGTCATGGTTGGGAAGCAATTGAGTCCAGTCTGCAGCTATATCGGGGTAAGAACCGCTCATGGTCTCCTTCTGATCGTCATCCTCCTCAGCATATCCCGAAACTCCAATACTCCACGGAGGTCCAGCCGTTGAGTCTTGAATGGCAGGAGAGGGGGAGTTATCCGCAGCACCAGTATGGATCTTCTTTTCGTCAACAACTGCGACTTTGGTCGCATCCTCGATGCCAGGGACTGGAACCGAAAGTATGGGTCCGAAGCTAGTCGTAATCAAATCCACCAAAGGTTGGTTCGCAGCAGCCAGAACAGCTGCATCACTGAAACCCTCGACGAAAAAAATCACCGCGTCCGGGTTCGCATCAATTACCGCACCAGTTACTGCGGTCCCGTGTCCGTCGCTAGGGTCGTCGAGGATCGGTATGTCCGTATTATCATCGGGGGTAGTGCCAATTATTCTCGAACCCTTGAACCATACAATGTCGTCGGAACCAATCACGTCCCAGCAATCTTCCCTATCCGCTTCATAGCGCTCTTCCCATGTTCCATTTTTGCTAATTTCACAAACCTTGTTAACTCCTAGTTGATCAAGCAGCCACTGAGGGTAAGACTCGTTCATAGAGAAGTGATTATGGTATACGTTAATCCCAGTATCTATCGGGGCTACGACACTGAAAGCTCCGAAAGAGTCGTCTATTACGGAGATATCCTCCTCCTCCTCACTCTCACCCACACATCCGACTAAGCTTGCAGAAATTATCAATATGGAAATCAGGGTCGACAGAATCTTCATGACTTCCCCAATTCAACACCAAATTTGATACTTAGGTAGTAATGTTCTTCCTTTCAAGGGATAGAACTTCTGCACAAACCGCAATTGCAATTTCTTCTGGAGTATCCGCCCCTATGTCTAGGCCAATAGGGCATCTGACGGAGTCTATCAGCCGCTTCTCAACCCCATTTTCAATAGCCTTCTTTTCGAAAGCAGACCATTTCTTCTTCGATCCTATTGCCCCAATCCTGGGCCTCCTTCCTTCTTTGCATAATTGTAGTAATCCAATTAGCATCTCTTCATCAACCGACCAGTCATGACTCAATAGTAGAATATCTGAAAAACGAGTCATAGAATCACTACTTTCTTTTTGGAGAAATTCCTCGACAGATGAGCAGAAATTACCCTCAGCGTTTGGATAACGCTGCCGGTTACAATACTCCTCTCTTACATCGAATACGCTATACAGCCATTCCAGAGAATCACACACATTTGCAATTGAAAGACCGACGTGACCTCCTCCCGCAATCAAGATGTGAGGTCGTGGAGTAATCACTTCCATAGCTACTTTCACCTGTCCTCCGCAAAGACTGTCGAGGGCAGATGCCTCTTTTCCTTTGCCATCTCTGTTTAGGAGGAATGACTCAACCTTTCCTCCTTTTTTTCTCAGGTCAGACAAATCTCGCAACAGAATTTCTTGAAGCTCCTTTTCCACCTTTAACTCCAATCCTGCACCACCGATAGTCCCGAACTTTTCCCCCGAGGAGCTGATTGCTAGCCTTGCTCCCGGTTTCCCGGGAACGCTCCCGCTGGCCTGAACCACAGATGCGATGGCGACTCTTTCTCCAGCCTCTACTCTCTTGATGGCCCAGTTAAGGACTGCCACAGTCACAAAGCCCCGTCGGGGTTCTAGCCTTTGGAGTTGTGCAGATGATCAGATATGTTTGTGCATCTCTCGGATTTAGAACGACACGTCCACTATCAAAAGCGCGCTTCCCAAAATTAGGGCAGGAACAGTTGTGTGTAGCGTAGCCCAAAGGCTAGCTAACCTGTGTCTAACCAAGAGTGGAAAAAGAGCATCTCCGTCTTGACTAATCGCATTCGCAGCCAAAGCTGGGAACGAAATCAGGTCCTTTGTGTAGGCGGTAATGGCGATAATTTGAGGCCCACAGCCGGGTATTAATCCAACGAAAGAGGCGACTACAACTGCAAAAATTCCATCACCATACTTGGCCAAGTCTGCTTCGTTAGCACCTGAGAATAACATTGTAAACTCGAATATCAGGTAAGCAGCCATGACCCAGAACGTGACAAATGCGGTTTCACTTGCAGAGTGTATTAATGTCTCTCTCATCGAATAGAGCTTGTCTCCGATTGAAGCTTCTGTATCGTCACGAATCCAGGTTTTCTGAGATAGATACAGAATTACTGACAAAGTTGTTCCTATCAAACCTATCCAAGTTATGAAACCATCTAATGTAGACGGGTTATATTCTATTGAAAGCTCGAAATCTGCATCTTGAGAATTCCAATAAAGCAACATTATTGCGAAAAATAATCCAATCGAGGTAACTATCCACCAGAGGGTATAACCTTGGTGAAGAAGAAAATAACCCGGGCCACTTTCATCTTCTCTTCCAAGATCGTCAAAGACTGTTTGCGTATCTTCAAAATCGTCTAATTTGATTAGTTCCTGTTCCTTCGGGGACTCGAATCTTTGTATAAATCCGCCTAAAGGACTCTGCGGCGTGATGTTTAATCCATCAATGAGGTATCCCCATGTTACTCCTGTCACGAAAGAGATGACATGCACCGCCACTGCGGGAGCCACGAAAGAGGAGTCAGTGAGAGCAGCACCAATCAAGACGAACGCAGCATCCCCGAGGGTCGCGATCAAAGTGGCTATTACGGTTCCATAGCTCACGAAACCCCTGGTGTACATTGGCATGATTACAANGGCACCGCCACAACCAGGAGTGATGCCCATAATGGCGCCGATTACCGGCTGCCACCTCCTTTTCGATCGAATCACGTCTACGAACTTTCCAGCGGTGATGTACTGTAACCAACTGAAGAGCAGAACCATCGAAGCAACAAATACGGTCACGGCTAGAAANGCATCTCGCATGCTCACAACTACCACTTCGATTACTTCAGCAGAGGTTGGCATTACACATTCCACTCCAAGTTCGTATAAATCATTTGACATCTAAGTATGAAGGAGTCCGATACTCCATTTTCTCGTTTCTGAAATAGGACTCAACAAATTCAATTAGTCCAGAACCCAGAATTAAAATGAGTGATTTCTGTTCTATTCATTAATCGATTTTAGCTTATCTTTTAGATTGATTATATCCGCTGGGGTATCTATGTTTAGATCTAGAAATCTATCTAAAACCTCGAATCTACTTGCATTGATTATTTCTCTCAATGGTGAATTTGCTGAACTTTTCCTTACCTTGTCAACATCTTCGAAAGTCAGCATAAGGGGGTGCCCCCCTTTTCCTTCTTTCATAGGACAGCAGGTCTCTTGCGAATAAATTAGACGTTCCAGAGTTGAATCTGAGAATCCTGGCCGATCTACGGGAACAACAAGCAATCTGTAATCCTCTGCTCCTGAGGAATCTATACTGTCAATTCCCACTTTAAGAGAGCCTGTTCTCCCTTTGTGCGGATTTCGGTTTAGTATTACATTCACATTAGTGACCGTTTTGGAAATCTCTGTAAAATTTGACTCATTTGCAACTATGGTGATATTAGCCACACGACTCGATAATCTTCGTGAAATCCAACTGATGAGCGGTTGAGAACCGACATCAATCAATGCCTTATCCATTCCAAGCCTACGGCTTAAACCAGCCGCAAGAATGACGCACTCCACACTATCTCTCCCAGTACCTAACTAGCCTATCTCGCTAAAATAATCCGTCTAGGAAACCACCGAGATATGTCATGTAGAATAGGTAAGTTATGATCATCATAGTTCCAATATTTTTGGTGAACTCCTTTCTAGATAAGAGCATCCATACTACGAATCCCGATGTTGCTATCACAACTATGATGTCTCTTTGAAACTCCACATCGACAGGAATCCCACTCCCAACAATACTCGCTATTCCAATTATCCCCATGATGTTCATCACATTGGAACCTAGTACGTTTCCTACGGCAACCCCTCCTTGCCCTCTAATGCCAGCTACTATGGTAACAGCCAGTTCGGGCAATGAAGTCCCCAGTGCTACCACTGTCAGACCAATAACGGCCTCCGAGACTCCGAAAGTCTCAGCAATACCAGTTGATCCAGATACAAGTAATTCAGCACCAAACCATATCATCCCACCACCAATAAAACAGAAGGGGATAGCAAGGGACAGTTTGTTTGGTAGCCATGAGTCTTCGAACTCATACTCATCTTCATCTGAAATTGCAATTGAATAGGTGTAGTAGTAGTAACCAATCAGACATGTCAACATCAAGACGCCTCCTAGAAGAGGAACTTCTCCATAAATAACGAATATTGCCATGAACAAAGTGGCTACCACTACTGCCATCGCATCTCTGTTTACCCCTTTCTCTGTATCGGATTTAGCACCTAAGACAGCTGCCGCCCCCAGGACCAACATCACGTTTGCGACATTAGAACCTAGGACCCCTCCAACTGCAATATTTGGTACGTCATTTTCAATAGCCTCAATCGCAACAGCCAGTTCGGGTAGCGATGTTCCAATTGCTACCACTGTGAAACCCACTACTAGAGGTGATACGCTGAGACTCTGGGATATCCTAGTAGCTCCTTGAACCAGAGCCTCTCCCCCGAACATTAGCAAAGCAAACCCAATAAGAACGAAACCTACGTCAACCACAGTCTCATCCATATTCTACTCCTGAGACATTTCACAATTTACTCTTTTCCAGACATTTCGTTGAATTTCATTTTGCACATGCTCTCTCGATATGCCTGGAAACAACTTCGATACTTGGTATAGTATGGTCCTCTAGTGTTGGAGAGAAAGGAACAGGAGTATCCAACGCTCCAATCACTACGGGAGGGGTTTCTAACCTCCAGAATGCCCCTTCTATAATTCTGCTCGAGACTGTATGGCCAAAACCACCAGTCCACTGCGACTCTTGTAGAACGATTAGTCTTCCAGTCTTGAGAACCGAGTTGATACATGCGCCAGAGTCAAAGGGAACGAGAGTTCTCAGATCCACGACTTCGACTTCAACCCCCCTATTCGACATATTCTCTGCTGCATCAAGGGCAACGTGTACCATGGCACCCCAGGTGACTATCGTGAGATCCTCGCCTCCTCTGACTACTCTCGCTTTGCCAATCGAACTATCCCCATTATCCAGTCTATTCATTACAGCCTCAGTATCCACTATTTGATTGATTGATTTGCCCCAGCCAGTTATGCCTCCTCTAAGTCCGTACAGCCCAATATGCTCTAAGTAGACAACAGGATCTGGTAGATGGTGTGACTCAATAAGCAGATCATAAGCATCCTGGGGATTACTCGGAGTCACAATGATCAATCCAGGATCGTTTGTTAGCCATGATTCAATCATGTTAGCGTGAAATGGCCCACTCCTAGTCTTGGCTCCCAGGGGAATTCGTACTGTCATCGGTACCTCTGCGCCCCATCTCCATCTCAATTGGGCCGCATTGTTAACTAGGGGGTTCATTGCTAGTGCTGCAAATCCTCCGAACTGTATCTCTGCCAGTGGCCTCATCCCTCCTAGGGCTGCTCCTGTCGCTGAATGGATTATTATGGCCTCAGATAGCGGCATATCGAGAAGTTTTGATTGATGACCCTTAGCCTTGAGCCCTAGATTCATTCCGAATGCCCCTGCTATTTCCATGTCCTCTCCCATGAACACCATCTGATTGCCGAATTGGTCTGCAAGTGCCGCCATGCCATTCTGAATTGCTCTACTGTAACTCCAAGAATTAGGGGCATCGGAGAACTCTATTGAAAGCTCCCCAGATCCTAGACCGGTACTCACAATAGCCCCTGCCTCGTCAATTCTCCGTAGTTGATTCTCGTGACTTGTTGCGTCCGAGATTGATGTAACTCCTTTTACAACCGAATTCCCCTCAGGCCACTCCATTTTCTCCAGTTGGCTTCTGGCTGACTCCACGTTGTCTTCTTCTTCCATCTGAATGCGGTTGAGTTTTTGTTCGCCCACTCCGAGTTTAATCAATAACTCCCTGTGGTTTGGCAAAGGATCTTTCTCGGACCAGTATCGCAGTAACCCTCTATCAACATAACCCGGGGGGTTGCCGCTCGATGCTCCAAGATACAAATCATCATGGTGATGAGCGTGCCCGCAACCCCTCATTGTTTCCACGTGGATGAGGGTTGCTCCGCATCCATCCTTGGCGAACTCCTTAGCAGCTGCAGTAGATGCATAGAATAGCCCTGGATCGGATCCATCGATAGTCCAGGCGGGGATCCCCATTGCATGCCCTTTATCACCGAAAGTCTCCGCTCCCGATTGAGCAGAGTTTGGTGTATCAAGTGCTATCTGATTATTCTGAATCATGAAGCAAATCGGCAAACCACGAACTCCAGCGAAATTCATTGCCTCCCAGAACTCCCCGCTACTGCTACAACCCTCTCCCACAGGTGCTAAGTGGAATCTACTTATCCCCAACCTACTCGCAGCTAATGCTACCCCCGTGGTTGTTGCACTTGCAATAGGCAATGGTGCAGTAGGGGGGAGGATTCCTTTCTCCCAGTTCCCTATATGCAGATCTCTACCGCCGCTTCCTTGAATGCCACCGTCCATGTAGGATCCTGCCTTGCCCATTTGGGCAGAAAAAACCTCGATCGGGGTCTGTCCCATTGCGAGTGCTAGGCCCATATCCCTGATCATCGGGGCTATAANGTCTGCATTGTGACGTTTTTCTTCCGGCAAATCAACTGCGCGTGTCATAGCCGTAGCGCAGGCAACCACTCCTTCCTGCCAGGTTGATCTGAAACCCTTTCCACCAAAACTACCTCCATCTGGGGTAGGCAAACCATTCGTAGAGAGGTCCTTCAACTCCTCATCCACTAATCTCGTACGAATCATTCTCCTTTGCCATTCTATTCTATTTTCAACAGTAATCGAAGCATAATGTGCAATCCTTCTCATGCAAAGTGTCAGATCAATTAACAGCCTATCCAATCTCCTCTTTAGGAATACTTCGCCCTGCCTCATCGGTATGATTTCTGATTTCGCAAGCCCAGCAAGGTCAGGCTCCAACGTCCTTTCTAGGTATCTTTCTTCGATAACTCTCATCAATTCCTGAGAGAATTCATGAAACTCTTCACCCGTCATTTTGTCTTTACACTTCATTGAATCCCAACATTCTGAAATGGAATTCAGATGACCATCGTGTCTTTCTGCTACAAATTCTAGCAAACTCTTTTTGGCTCTTATTGAGTTAAGCTTTGATGGAAAAATCAATGCGTTTGGAGGAATCCACCCTACACCCCAAATTTTTGGAATATTGGATTGCAGTTTCTCATTACCATTCTCACTAACAGATAGTATGGGTTCTGAAAAAGACCCCATATTCCTTCTCCGAATCTCTTCTTCCAGAAATGCCCAATCCCTTGGATTCCTTTCCCAAATTTTGACGTTCCTCACCCTGCCTTTCCCTGAGACAGACCTATCTAGGGTCGTTCGAACCCTTTTCCCGCATCCCGTACACTTACGATCCAATTTGTTTGACTTATCTGACCTAGTCTTCCAGGTTTGGTGAAGTTGGCATTCTGGACACTTCCAAATTCCCACTCTCGCCATATTGTTTGAACCACGAATGAGCCTAGTACAACAATATTGGCTTAGATTTTCATATTTCACCACAATAAGTAATATTATGTGGTATTAGATAGTTGAAAATAGAATTTTAACCACAACTAAACGATATACTAGGTTTGTTATTACCACATTTACTGAATAAATATATAATTAAACAAAATAAATGATATATTACCACAATAAAATGACATATTGAGNTAAAATATACCACATTAATATTTAACTAAGGTAGGATCCACTTCATCCGCCCAGGCATTAATGCCCCCTAATAGGTTGTAGATTGTGCCGTTGAATAATCCGGAATCCACAATGAACCTGGCTACGGCATCGGACCTTTGTCCACTTCGGCAATAAACCACAATATCACCTTGCAAGGGCAATTCTTCCAATCTGGAAGGTATTTCTAGGTGCATTATTCTAGAATCAGTGCCCCTAATTGAGGAAATTTGTTCTTCATCGGATCTTCTAACATCGAGTAGGAATGGGGTCCACCCCTCATTTCTTCTTTGANAGAGTTCCTTAGCACCTATCTCAGAAAAACCCTTCTCTTCCTTTTTTGAGAGAGAAGTTACCTTTTTTCGTCCAGCGTCCATAGAAAACTCAAGTTTCCTAAAATCCATGGTCAGGACATCAATTACTAGCAATTCTCCGGACAGACAGTTTCCGACACCAAGAATGATCTTGATCGCCTCAGTAGCTTGGATGGTTCCGACAATCCCGGGAAGAATTCCAAGAACCCCCGCCTCCGAGCAATTAGGCGCTAATTCTGGTGGCGGGGGAGATGGAAACAAATCCCTGTAGTTGGGGCCGCCGTCAAGATTGAATGATGACACCTGTCCCTCAAATCTGTGAATACTACCAAAAATCCACGGTTTACCTGCAACCTCGCATGAGTCACCAATCAGATATCGCGACTCGAAATTGTCTGTACCGTCAATAACTACGTCATATTGGGAAATTATCTGAATCGAATTTTCACTAGTTAGCTTCATCTCAATTTCTTCTATCTCTATGTCTGGATTTAATTTAGAAATCCAATTTGATGCGGACTTAACTTTCGCACTTCCGATAGAAGAGGTACTGTGAATTATCTGTCTCTGCAAATTGGATGAACTGACTTTATCATTGTCAACAATCCCTATTCTGCCCACTCCAGCAGCGGCCAAATACATCAACGCCGGAGACCCAAGGCCCCCTGCCCCTACCACAAGAACTGATGATTTCAGCAATTTCTTCTGTCCCTCAGAACCAACTCCTGGTAGGACCAGGTGTCGTGCATATCTATCCCTCTGCTCCGGACTAAGATGGTCTGACATTGTAACCGTGAAAGGGGGTCCAATCAAGGTACCTTCGGTCCTCAATTTTGCTCTTCCAACCATTTTTCTGCATCAATCGCAGCTTGGCACCCCATGCCAGCAGCTGTAATCGCTTGACGATACCTTTTGTCGACAACATCCCCTGCAGCAAAAACTCCAGGAACCTCAGTCATTGTATTCTCCTTGTGGACTATGTATCCCTCCGAGTCAGTCTCAATCTGCTCTCCTAAGAATTGAGTAATTGGTTTGTGACCTATCGCAATAAATGCACCAGCGCAACTAATCTCTTCCTCCGATCCATCTCGAGGATCCTCCAGGACCGCTCCAGTAAGGCCTTGTTCGCCTGCAATCCATTTTTTCACTTGCCTAAATGTCTTGATTTCTATTTTAGGATGCTTTTCTGCTCTTTCATACATGACCTTAGACGCTTTGAAAACATCTCTCCGGTGAATAACAGTAACCTTACTCGCAAACCTAGTCAGGAAGGTGGCCTCTTCCATCGCCGAATCACCTCCTCCAACAACAATGATCTCTTCGTCTCGGAAGAAAGCACCATCACATGTGGCACATGTGGAAATGCCGCGCCCTTTCTGCTCCTCCTCACCTTCTGCTCCAAGCCAAATTGCCTCTGCACCCGTGCAAATAATCAGTGAATGAGACCTGTACTCCTCTCCTTCGACCCAAACCCGAAAGGGCCGTTCGGAAAGATCGACTGATTCGACATTCTTGTCATGGACCTCCAAACCGAACCTTTCGGCTTGCTCCCTCATGTGTATCATCATTTCGGGTCCGCCTATTCCCTTTGGGTATCCGGGAAAGTTCTCAACATCTGATGTTAACATTAGTTGACCGCCGGACATGTAGCCTGCGAACATCAATGGATCCAGCAGGGCTCTAGCCGTGTAAAGTCCTGCAGTATATCCTGCAGGGCCAGAACCAACAATGATTACGCTCCTGACATCCTCTCCCATAAGTCATCCAGGTGTAAGGCATCCCTTGAATCTTGACAGTCAGAAATCCCACTCGATTTTGAAAAAATAGACAAAGAAATCGTAATATAACAACCATCGAGGGGGCGTTTCATGCCAAAATACATGTATTCTGGAAACTACACTAAGGAAGGTGCTGCAGGCCTACTAAAAGACGGGGGCAAGGCAAGGAAGGAAGAAGCGATGAGGATAGTAGAAGCCATGGGAGGGTCCCTAGAAGCCTACTATTGGTCATTCGGCGAGATGGATTTCGTGATGATTGCCGATATCCCGCAGGCAACGGCCGTGAAGTTCTCTCTCCACGTCGGAGCATCCGGAGTCTTCAATGGAAAGCTGACACCTCTTATCACCGTAGAGGATATGGACGAAGCTACTTCGACTGAATTGCCTTCCATGAGCCTTCCTGGCGAGTAAAGCCTTCTTTCACTAAGACATTGCCGCTACCGCGCCAACTGCTGATCTGGCATGCGGCTCAAGTCTGGGCTCGATATGCTCAGGCTCCGCTCCTGGTCCTATGATTCCCAACCCTATAGGCTTGTTATGCTTAATTTGAAGTTCAATTATGGACTTCGTGACCGACTGCCCCATAACTAGGCCATGATCGGTTTGTCCTCTCTCGATAATTCCCAACACTACCGCCCCTTGTATCTCGGTACTCTGAAGCATCCTATCTATTGCCAGTGGGGCTTCCATCGAACCTGGAACCCATACGACTTCAGAAACTTCCCAATTATTCGAACTAGCCTCATCAATAGCAAATTTCAGCATCCTCTCGACATGTTCCCTGTGGAAAGATCCGCAGACAATACCTAGATTCAAGATTCAACACCCATCCTCATCATTGCCTCTACCACTGCTTGGGTCCTAGAGTCTATCTCTATGTTCACCAAATTTCCCTCGGACTTATTTCCAATGCTCGTTATCCTGAGCGTCTCAGGGATAATGTGCAGGAAGAAACAATCTTCCTCGCATTTTCCTACTGTAAGAGACATGCCATCAACTGCGATGTAGCCCTTTTCTAGAATGAATTGGTTACAGCCATCTGGAATGGAAATCAGGAAATCAACACCGTCCCCAACCTCTTCTCTTTTCAGAATCTCCGCAGTACCAATAATGTGTCCAGAGAGGATGTGGCCGCCTAACTCATCCCCAAGGCGCAGAGATCTCTCTACATTTAGCAAGTCTCCTACCATCCTGTTGGAAAGGGTAGTTCTGTCCAATGTCTCAGAAATCGCATCAAAGGAGACTATCCCGTTATCTATGTTCACCACTGTCATACAAACTCCGTCCAATGATACGCTTGCACCTATTTCGAGATCACTATCGAATCCGTTTAGATCCACAGAAAACGTACGTACTGAATCATCACCGCCGATATCCACTATGGGGGCAGTTCCTGCTACAATTCCGGTAAACATCCTCAATCCTCCTCGTAAGGTCCACCCTCTGTTCCTGGCCATAGGTCAAGGATTCTTGCAATAATCTTCCTAGTTCCGTCTAGGTCGTCAGATAGTCCTTCTACCCGTGTCACTTCTACATCTTCGAAACCATGTTGATCTAATCCTTTCCTAATTGCATCGATAGAGTGCTTCTGATCATAGCCCAGTGCGATTAAATCTGGATTTATCTGCCCGAGAATCTCGAATATGGGGACTCCGGGAGGGTTCCCAATTATTGCCCGATCCACCGGTTTCAGTCCCTCAACCATCCTTCTTCTCAAGTCCTGCCCTGTCACTGGCTCGTGCTTCTGCTTTCTCACTGTTTCATCATGCGCGATTACCACAATTAACTCTTCACCAAGTGATCTGGCTTGCTCAACATAGTGCAGATGGCCGGCATGTAGCAGATCGAAGATGCCAACTGCCATCACCCTAGTCATCATGTATCCTCCTCAAATGCCTCGCCTAACCTTTTTCGTTGAAAATTGCTGAAATCTGCTCTCCGGTTATCATTGGAATCCCGTGCGTGTCCGCGTATGCCCTGGCACCTTCCAAGGACAAAGCGCCATCTCCTTCTGGTTCTAGCATCTCCGCACCTATCGTACAAGCTGTCAAACCCGCCAATCTCGCAATTGAAACGGCGAGTTCGGTATGGCCCTGGCGCGTCTTTAGACCACCGGGGGACTCTCTGCATACTGGGATATGGCCAGGAGTTCTGAATTCCTTCCCAAGCCTTTCCTTCGCCCCAGCTCCATTTTCCTCCTTTTCCAACAGTTCTCCGGATAATTCTCCAAATCTTCTCGTTGTTAGCGATCTGTCTCTATCTGTAATTCCCGTATACGTCTCCCTATGGTTAAGAGAAAGGGTGAACGCCGATCTTGAGTCATACTGGAGGTCATTCGTTACCAGATGTCCGAGNACAGGATTTTCCTCCACCAAAGACTTGTGAGAGTGAATGTCTTGTAACCAAGGAAGGCCGAACATTTCTCCAATTTCATCACCTATTGCAAGGAATAGGAGGCCACCACAGTCGTTTCTGAGCCTTCTAATCACTTCTGGTGTCGCTGCTGCTGCATGCCACAGCAGATCAGTTTCCATCTCTCGATAGTCTGAATCGTATATCATCACGGGTCTTCCAGATTTGAAGGCAGATATCGCCTCCCCTACCTCACCGTCCATGTCACGCGGAGAGGCCACAGATACTCGACATTTTAGGTCTAGAAAAAGTGATGTCTTCGAGCCCCTCGCATTATCCTGTGAGCGGCTACTCAGAATCTTCTGCCCCATTGAGGGTAGATTTGGCGGGAGGATGGACCGATGTTCCTCCCTATCCAACAGAATTTGGTGGAGAGGTAGTAAATTTCGCGATAAATCATAGAGTTAGGGTAAAGAAAAGTGAGATATTGGGAGATTCGGATTTAGAATTCGACTTCCCAGTTCCTCGTGGTTCCGGTCTTGGAACCAGTTCAGCGTTGAATGTTGCACTGGCAGCGCTAAATTCGTCCAGCCTATTAGAGAACCTCGATGAATTAGCCGAAGAGGCATTCCTTTCAGAGTCAGAAGCGAATCGCTGTGGAAGGCAAGATCATTGGGCCTCTGCATTTGGTGGTTTCAATCACCTTCTATTTATCGGAGACTCGGTTGAGAGAATGCCTTTCGAGCCAATGCAGTCCTCGTTGAATTGGCTGAAGAAGCACCTGCTTATTGCTTACTCAGGAAGCAGTAGGAATTCAGGGGAAATCCAGGAATCGGTATGGTCCAGTTACTTAACTGGGGGCGAGGGAACAATCCAAGGTTTGCACAAAATAAGAAGTTCCGCGAGAGAAATGGCAAACGGTTTACAGCAGGATAGGAGAGATTTGGTAGTTTCTTCATTGAGGAGAGTCTGCGAGGGAGTCGATATGATCGACCCCACCATTCACGATCCGTTTCGAGGTGTTGTCATGCCTCTTATTGAGTCAGGATCGATTGTGGCTTGGAAGGCGCTAGGGGCCGGTGGAGGGGGGTGCTCAGCTTTGCTTTGCTCACCTTCTGGCAAGGAATATGCCACTCAGTACATCGAGGACGAGGGTTGGCAAATTCTGGAATGGGACTTCGATAATCAAGGAGTACAGGTTATTTAACGAATATTGTAGTACTAACTCTCAAACATGACCATTTGTCCGCGGAACTATGGCCGGACGCCGCTCGATGATCTTGCCCTTGGCTATACTGGTCCTGATTGCCCCCATGGCGTCTTCCTCTATCTGGGTGGAGGAAGTACCTAACGGTGGTTATGATGCCGAAGGAAAGTGGGCCTCATCAGTGGAGTCAGAGATACATTGGAAATGGTGGACACATTGGAGCAGAGACAAGGATTCCAACTCCATTGACGACAGACTGGAATGGCTAATTGAGCAACCGGAGGAAGTCAAGAGGGATTGGTGGAGGAGAGCTCCGGAAGGACATGCCAGGATTTTCGTAGACTACGACCACCACCCAACTGATGCCGATATCTCTGCCTTGGAGTCACTGGGGGTCGAAGTTACTTTCAGGTTTGGATACCTAAATACTGTCTCGGCAACCTCGCCTGTATCCTCAATATTGGATGAAAATGGGATTAGATCACTCAACGGGGTTGTGATGATTGAGGACCTTGGACTGGCTGAGACAAACATGAACGAAGCCGTGCCAAACATGGCGGTTGACAATGTCTGGAATGACTTCGGACTAGACGGAACAGGCTCGGTAATTGCCATTCTCGATACTGGAGTTCGTGGCGATCACGAGGGACTAAACGACATGGACGACGACCCCTTCACCTGTGTCGAGGACCCTCCGGATCCAGATCCACTGGATCCAGAGCCACAGCCAATTCCCTCCGACTGCGATCCGAAGATTATCGCTTTCTTTGATGCTGTTTTCACCGATGACGAACAAGATCCTTCCACGTCATACGATTCGGGCACCCATGGTACTCATGTTGCAGGAATTGCTGCCGGCTCGGGCGGGGGCCAGACAGACCCTGGAACGGGTGAGAGATATGTCGGTGCCGCGCCTGGAGCTTACCTGATAAACATCCTAGCGTGTTGCGATGGCGATATCGAGGATGTGATGCAAGGTGCCCAGTGGGCGATAGATAATAGGGACAAGTACGGAATCGACATAGTCACCTCTTCCTTGGGGGAACAGCAGTTCGAGGTTCACATCGACAATGATGGAAGCTCAGCTTGGAGCCGTCAGATGGACATGGTCGTCGAGGCCGGAATCATAACCACTCTCTCTGCAGGTAATGAGTTCGGCGGAGCGACCCTTGCTGGGTGCAACACAATCGACAGCCCGGGTGATGCTGAGCTACCAGTCACAGTGGCTAGCCTGGACAAGGACCTTGGTCTGGCGATTTACAGCAGTCGTGGGTACACCTCGGACCTCCGAGTCAAGCCGGATGTGGCTGCGATTGGCTCCAACATAATGGCTCCTGACGCAGCGACTCAGGATGGGTACACGAGCAAGTCGGGCACTAGTATGGCCACTCCACTTATGGCCGGAATCGCAGCATTGATGGTGCAAGCGAACCCAGATTTAACTCCGACAGAGTTCAAGGACATAATCTCCGCTCACTCCATTGAGAGAGATATCCAACTTTTGAACGACCCCGGATTCAACGACTGCAGCCTCCTGGAAACCCGCCCCGACAACGAGTTCGGTTTTGGTCAAGCAGACCCAACTGCCTTTGTACAGGCGGCTGGGAGTATAGACAGATCCCTTAACGTCTCAATGGGAGTCTCCACCCTGCAAGAAATAGGGAACGGGAGCTATGTCACAGGCACGTCCAGTGGAGCAGCCCCGGGCACCGGTCTGGTCGAGGTTAAGTTAGGCGGAGGCCCTTGGTCGGGAGCTGCCGATTTATCCAAGGACGGGGACTGGTCATCTTGGAGCATAAAACTAGATCCGCATGAAAAATCTGGTAACTCGACGATTTATGCGAGGTTGGTAGTTTCCGATGACAGCATTTCCCCAGTGGATGCAAGAAGGGTAATTCTGGTAGATGCCCAATTTTCTGGCTCATCGTCTTCCTCGGGATTGACCAACCTAGGACCACTCGCCTTCTTCGTACCCTTCCTCCTGGCAATAGCCTTGGTTTTGTTCGTCGGAAGGAGGGAAGAATGGCTCAATAACGCGACTTCTCCAATCGTCGAAAATCACGAAGATCCGACTTCGTCGGTTGAGCCAGAGGAAACCCTGTCTTGGTCTGAGAGGATGTCAAGAAACGTATCTGAGCTAGGCAAGGGTGGGGCAATAACAGAGAACTCCATCAAGAGAGTCCTAACGCTTTGTCTACTCTACTTCGCCCAGGGGTTGCCACAGGGTTTCGCAAGCGTAACCTTTGCAGCATATCTCGTGGCAAATGGGGTTTCAGTACCCGAGATAGCGATCCTCTTCGCAACTGTCTCTCTCCCCTGGACCTTCAAGTGGATATGGGGGCCCCTGGTTGACTCGATATACATCGAGAAGTATGGACCCCGAAGGCAATGGATCGTTTTCGCCCAGACTGGAATGGCATTGACACTTGGCTCCTTGCTTCTGGTTCCAGACCTGAATGGGCAGATCGACCTAGTTGCAAGAATCCTATTCGTCCACAACATATTCTCGTCTCTGCAGGATGTGGCAACCGATGCTCTCGCAGTGGAGGTCCTCGAGCCCGATGAGGTAGCCAGGGTGAACGGGCTCATGTTCGCCGCAAAGAGGGTTGGAATCATCTTCGGAGGGGCAGTCCTGGGGGTATTAATCACCAAGATAGGAATCTCTGGAGTAATAGCCGCGCAATTAGTGATGCTCGCATTCATCATAATGGTGCCACTTCTCATGGTCGAGAGGCCAGGCGTTCAACTGTTCCCATGGTCAAGAACTAGGGATGTCACTGACTCGCTCGAATCAAGTACAGACTCAGGGGCACTGGTTGCAGAGGTGGTGGATGACTCGGAAGAGGCTCCATGGGAGGAAGAGGAAGAGTTCAGAGTAGCAAGAATAGTCGGCTACAGTATTTCCAACAAGCGAGTATCAATCTCCTCATTCCTCGCGGTTTCGGGAGTCTGCATCTGGCTAATCGGCTTCGTGATGGATGTCTTCACGGTAGACTGGGGCTTCGGTAAGAACGTCCGAATAGGCTTCCCTGCCCTAGAAGCAAAACAAATCCTCGGATTTGACCTAAGGCCGTGGTCTGGGACGAATAGAATCAGCCTCGCGCTGATTCTTCTATCAGTGATTTCGTTGGGGAGGTCAAGGTTCATTTCACCACAATCCGAGGATGCTATGCCAAACCCGATACTGCTGATCCTCGCTCCAATTGGCGTAATATCCAATTATCTGCCTGGAAACGGCCGTTTCGATCCAGAGTCTGTCAGTAAAACAGTAGCAAGAACATCCTTCTATCTGACCAAGGCCTTCTCAGTCAGGTCCGCCTTCTTGCTGGTTGTAGCCGGCCTCCTCGGTGAGCTGTATTATTTCACCAGCCCGATTTACGTTGACATTTTCATCAATGAGGCGGGCTGGTCCCAACAGAAGTACAATGGGATAGTCGGAGGTATTGCCTTGCTCGGCTCAGTATCGGGGCAGATAATCGGTGGGATCCTCGGAGACAAGTTTGGGATCCGCAGAGTAGCGATGGTCTCCTTCTTGGTACTGGCCCTGGCGAATGCCACCTTTGCTTTCCTTGAGCCCATGTGGGGGAACACATTGGTCATGACAACATACCTGATAGGCCAGTATTTCGTTGCTGGAATCGCCCTGATTTGCATTATTTCTCTGTGTATGAGGCTGACATGGAGCAAGGTAGGAGGGACCCAGTTCACAGCATACATGTCCATCCTGAATACCTCGGTCGTTTTCGCATACACGTTGACAGAGAAGATGATATCCGTCTTCAATTATACATCTGCAATCTACATTGGCGCTGCTCTGACCCTAGTCACCACCTTCTTCCTACTCTTCATAGACGAGAATGAGACTGACCGAGTGCTTGAAGGTAGATGGGACGGTGACGATGAATTCGATGAGTTAGGGGAATCNCCATGGTGGGATGCGGAAGAAGGGGGCGAGCAGCCTGTCGCGAGTGTATGAAATTCTGGAAGGTACGGATGAAGACTTCCTAGTCTTCACACAGACAATATGCCCATACTGCACTCGGGCTTTCAGAACCTTAGATTCCAAGGGACTAACTTACTCCGAAGTGAATCTGGATAACTTCGAAGGCCTTCGAAAGGAAGTCGTGATGGAGACTGGTCATAGGACGGTACCTGTTGTTTTCGATATGCGGGGAGACGCCCCAGTATTCGTGGGAGGGTCAGACAACCTTCTAGAATACCTCTAGAGTGTCCAGGACTGTGTGATTCCACCGGCAATTCTGACTCTCAAGAACGTCGATCCACCTGTGAATGTCGCGGTTAGGGTATATTCGCCAGAAGGATATGGAATGGTGCCCAGGGTGCCCATCTCACTGGCTCCCGGGCCCCAAATCCTCTCAAGTACTGAGATTGACATATGATCCCTCAGCGTAAAGGAAATGGATGAACCAGAACCGCATTCTGCGTCCATGAAGTAGATCATCTCATCCCAGTCTCCATCACTAGGATGATCGTTGACGAGGATAGTGTCCCTAAACTCAATGTCATTACCCGGGTCTTCCCATGTTTCGCTGAAGAGGTCCCCCCCTCTGACGAAATAGACGTCACCAGTGTGCCCAGAACCCGAGTCCGACAACATCATTCTAAGGTTCGAGGTTCCCGAAGCATCTTTCCATGTGAATGACTGGAAGAATCCAACTTCGTTGTCGAAAACATAATCCAGCCTAGAACCATCATCGGAGTTTGCGATTACTATTGCAGTACTGCCTGCTATATCGGAAACGAAAGCACTCCACTCCATTGAGAATAGGGTGAATGTCCACGAGTCCCCCTCCTCTATTGGGAAATTGAGCACTTGCTGGGGCGCTCCGTTTTCGAAAGCACCCAGATCAGAGTGGGTAATCCTGCCAAGGAAAGGGTTGTGGTTCAGTACGGCATGTCTCCTGGCTTCAGTCAGGCTAGAAATCGCTAGCATGTATGCAGTCCCATCTTCTTCGCTAGTACTTGCTACAACTAACCTCGCAGTATCGTCGCTGTAGTCTGGGGTTGAGAATGTGTACAACCACCAGTCTCCCGTCTCCCACGTTGGCACCTCAATCTCGTTGGATCCAGTGTTGCCCACTCCTGAGGGCCCCCCGGTGCATCCTGCAAGGGAGAACGAAAGAATAACCACGGTCATTGCCAACGCGCGGTGCGGACCCATGGTGCACGCTAGAGCCGACCTGTCAAGAGTCTGACGCTGTTTAGTTTCGTCTCACAGAGTCCCTAGTTCCCCGCTCTTTGTCAGCATTCCAGCAATAACAACGCTGACTATGCTCATCAGCTTGATTAGTATGTTCAGAGATGGGCCGCTAGTGTCCTTGAATGGGTCTCCGATGGTATCTCCCACTACAGCAGCACTGTGGGCTTCGTCGCCCTTTGCAGCGCCCTCAATATGACCTTGTTCTATCGCCTTCTTGGCGTTGTCCCATGCTCCTCCTGCGTTTGCCATGAATAGTGCCATCAGGACACCGCTAGCAGTAGCCCCTGCTAGCGTTCCGCCCAGTGCTGCGCTACCTAGTAGTAAGCCAATGACTACAGGGCTCGATACGGCTACTACGCCCGGCATTACCATCTCCCTAAGGGCTGCCTTGGTGGAGATGTCCACGCAGGTTGCACTGTCTGGCTCGACTCCCTCGCGACCCTCCAGAAGGCCGTCAATTTCCTTGAACTGTCTCCTAATCTCGGTTATCATGTCCTCGGCTGCTCTACCAACTGACTTCATGGTCATAGCTGCGACAACGAAAGGTAGGGCAGCCCCGATTAGGAGTCCGATTACCACCATTGGCTCGGTTAGGCTCAGATCTGCGGCCTCAAGCTCAGCACTGGTCTTGAATGCTGCGAAAAGAGCGAGGGCAGTCAAAGCAGCACTTCCAATCGCGAATCCCTTGCCGATTGCTGCGGTCGTGTTCCCGATTGAGTCGAGCCCATCTGTTATCTCTCTGACATCATCGCCTAGACCGGACATTTCTGCAATTCCGCCGGCGTTGTCGGCTACAGGGCCATAGGCATCCACTGTCATCGTAACGCCAACCGTGCCTAGCATCCCCATAGCCGCCATTGCTATCCCATAGAGTCCTGGATCGCCGCCTTCCATCACATGGTTCGCTCCGAAGATTCCTGCGGCCATCAGTAAGACTGGAATGAATACCGATTGCATCCCTACAGCCAATCCTGCGATGGCGTTGGTAGCGCTCCCGGTCTTGCTTGCTTCCCCGATGTAGGGGATGGCCTGTACCTTGAAGAAGAACACATCTTCTATTCCAGTGTAGTACTCAGTGACCAGCCCAATTAGAATACCGACAAGAGAACCTATTGCCACAGCTTGGATTACCTTCGTAGGCAAATCTAGGAAGTCCAGGGCAAAGTACCCGCCAACGATGAAGAGTCCAGCGGCTATGAAGGTCGTATTCCTCAATGCTGCCCCCGGATCCATGTTCTGCATTGCGGTAATGGAGAATACGCCAATGATGGAAGCAATGTAACCAACTACTGCCAGAACGATTGGAATCATCACGTAGTCAGGGCCAAGGAGATCTTCACTTGCCGCTGCGATCACCATTGCTGCGATAATGCTCCCAACGAACGACTCGAAAATATCAGCGCCCATTCCCGCAACATCTCCGACGTTGTCCCCGACGTTGTCTGCAATCACGCCTGGGTTCCTGGGGTCGTCTTCGGGAATTCCCGCCTCAACCTTTCCAACAAGGTCCGCACCAACGTCTGCTGCCTTGGTGTAAATGCCACCTCCAACCCTCGCGAACAATGCTATCGAAGATGCTCCCATGCCGAATCCTGCAATGTTATCAACGGTCAGGAACGATTCGGATCCTTGGGTAAGGTAGTACATCAGGGAGATGCCGGCTAGACCCAGCCCTCCTACGGCCAGACCCATCACTGCACCTCCGTTGTATGAAGTGGTTAGTGCGGCTGATTGGCCACCATCTGCTGCTGCCTGTGCAGTTCGACCGTTTGCACTAGTCGCAGATCGCATTCCGGAGAATCCTGCCGCAACGCTGCATATCGCCCCAATGATAAATGCGATCATGGTCTCAAACCCGAGGCCATTTTCTTCCCCTCCAAGGAAAAGGGCTATTGCAACGATTACAATGAACCCTGATAACAACCTGTATTCCGCCCACAGGAACGCCATCGCACCATCATAGATTCGTCCAGTGATCTTCGCCACCGTCTCGTTTTCGATCTTTATTGAATTCACCTTGTTGTATAGGAAAAATGCGACTACAAGTCCGAAAAGACCCGCTGCAATCCCTATCATCCCTAGTTGTTCTCCATCCATAGTTACACCATCAGTTCGGCTCGCCGAATCGAGTGCTCTATTTAATCCAAATCCAATCGTAAAACTGCCTCTGCTGTTTAGTCAATATTTGCGTGAACAACCGAGGCAAACGAATTCAGAACCCCAGCTCCGTCGTGTTCACGTTGAAATGCAACCATTTCTTCCTCAGAAATATGGCCCCAACCGTAGGCTCTTTCGACCCTCGCTTTGGCTGCTTCGGGGTGGAACTGAACCCCCCAAGCAGGAAGCTCCATGCCATTATCGCCCATTACCCGAACCGCGGTAACTCTGTTGTGTTCAGCCGAGCCAAGTAGCAAGCAACTTTCTGGAACGGTAGTTACATGATCTTGGTGGGAGTACAAAGCCACGGGGGCCCCTCCTTCACCGCTTCCTATGCTGGAAAATAGTTCGTCAGAGGACCCACGTGAATTGAGTGCAAGCTCCCAGACTCCGCTGGACATCGACTCTGCTCTTTCTACACTAGCTCCAAGGGCGTGGCATAGAAGTTGGTGGCCGAAGCAAATTCCGAGCGTGGGAATGCCCATTCTCGATGAGCATCTCATCAGCGCTCCCGCGCCACTCATCCACTCTTCCCACATTGTCACGTTTCTTCTGGAGCCGCTGCAGACTACCGCATCTGGCCCAATGGCCCGCACCCAATCCCGAGTCATTTCATCGTCTCCATGCAATGGCATTGCTATCCTCCTGAAGACCACCTCATTCCCATGCATCTCCATGCTGCACTCTTCCCAGAATGGATACTCATAGTCCCAATTAGGTACGTCATTCTCTGAGATTCCGACTAGCCCTTGTTCTTGAGCGCGAAAACTAGCTTCCTCGGACTGCATTTGTGGAGTCACCAGGAGGACCTCCACCGCACTCCTCTCTGCAATAGGCTGAATCACCTCCTGATTACCACCATGACCAAACTCCGATCTTTCGACAAGGAGGTCAATCAGGATGACTCGCGTAACTCTGCTCACGATGCTCAGAGGAGGCAATTCTTTGAAAGACCCCCGCCCCTCAAGGGGGTAACAACATGGTAGACAAACAACTCATCCTTGACTCCGTCGGGCCTGTTCAGGCCGTTCTAGACGCTCATGATGGAGTGGTAAACGTCGTAGATACTACTGATGGGGTGATAATGATCTCATTGGAGGGAGGATGCACCGGGTGTAGTGCTACTCCTATGACTGCCATGCAGATTTTCTACTCTCTGATGAAACTAGATGAGGTTCAGGATGTGGTTTTCGTGAATGGAGAGCTTCCAGACTACATGCGTTCTTTCATTAATGACAAATTAAATTCAGAGTGACTACTCTTCATCCCTTCGTGCCTTCATGATATTGTGAGGATTCGCCTCTCCTTGCACATCCTTTCCCTTTATGTTCATTACCGATGCAACTGCCATCGTTACTGCAATAACTGCAAATGGCCTTGCAATGTTCTTTGACCCCCATATCTCTCCTCCAGAATAGTGCAAAGCGAAAAGAAGTGCGGCCGAAGATAGGCAAATCACAGAGATCAGCCTCTGAGCTAATATCTCGCTTCTAGTTGTCTTCGACAGAGAACCTATGGCCATCCAGAGGAAAGTGGCAAGACCACAAAGACTCAGAGAGGCAGCCTCAATCAACTCCAGATATTCCATGTTAGAACCCGATGAGAGGTGGTTTGAGTATGTTATGATTAATCAACAAGCCAATATATTGTACTATTATGGGCATTTATGGGAATATCGCCCAGATCTAGGTGGTCAAATCGCGATGAATCATCATACAAGGAGCAGAGACCAGTAACCAAACCAGGCATTAGGTCTAGAACGAGTANATGGGCCGAGCCATTCGCAGACGCTTCTGCATCAATGCTGATTATTGGGCAGTTAACAAGCCTAGTAACTTTGGCAATGATGCATGCAGGAAAATCTCCCGATTCAGGATCTTTGGAGAATACCTCATGGGCACTAGGAGAATCGGCATTTCTGGTGACTGGAGGCTTCGGAATCACCTCATTCCTCTGTTTGTTCAAAGTATCCTTTTCCCGAAACGCCCCCCGAAGGCGAAAGAGGATGGCTAGAATTTGGCTACTATCCTTCATCCTTGCAACACAACTGACTTGAGTGCCTAAGTACTCCGAGGACTGGTAAACACCATGCATCCAGCAACCAATGCGACCTTTGCAATCTCCGGATCTCTACTATTCATTGGAATCCTCTTCTTCGGTACCGGAACCCCAATTCCTCTTCTCGACTCGACAGAGGATGACCCGGAGGTACAGTTCTTTTTCTCTGGAAAAGAGACAACCCTATTGTTCGAGCAAACCGACTCCGGGTCCAACAATGGATGGGCAGTTTACACATATGGGATATACAATGACTCGGATGGCGATGGTTCGTGGGACGATTGCCTTTCAGTCGAGATTTCACTTCTGAATGAATCGGGAGTGGATTTCCATTACCCAGCTTGTGAAGTTTCCACTCAAAGCAATGATGTCACAGACATGATATACATAGGCCAGTTTTGCATCGATCCAAACAACTCTTCCTCCCCTAAGTGTAGTGATGGCAACTACTCGATGGAGTCAAGCCATTTCGTCAGAATCTCCCAAGAGTTCGAAAAACCAGACGTTTCCATATTGTCCTCAATTGCCAGTTGGATTAGGGACGGACTGGTTTCCGGTGTTTCCCTGATTTGTGGAGGGTTAATGTTGCTTTTTCTCGCGATCTTGCTGGCATTAGTCCTGCCGGATCAGTCGGAAGAACCGGTAAAAAAGAAGAGAAGCGGGCCAACCGCCGAATGGCGGGCATACTCCCTTTCTGGCCAAGAGAGGGGAGATGATGGCATGCCCAAGGCATTCAGCAGACATTCCGAGAGGAAGGATCTCTTTAGGAAGCCAAGGAAGGGAAATGTAATCGGTGGCGTGCATAAGTCGGGCGGATTGTATTTGGAGGGATGGAAGTCGGAAGACTCAGATGCTGCCTACAAGAAAAAGGTCGAAGACAGAAGGAAAGGATGACTCATAGCAGCAGAGGAACGAACATCAGAAGTAATCCCAAAGCCAAAATTGCCCCTATTGATTTAATTAGAAGCCCGAAAATTGAATCAAGAACCATGCCACTGTATGGCTTACGGGCCTTTCTCACGTAGACCGGAGAAACCTCTTCCTCTTCCATTTAGTAGCCTCAATCGGTCGGATACATCTTGAAAATCGGAATCGGATTCATTTTGTGAGAATTTGATTTATTCAGTCTCTGGTAGATGCTAAAAACCTCCTTCTCGCGTTCAGACAATTCCTTGTTGCTTGGATTTTTCGATTCCTTCATGGCCCACTCTAACTCTTCGTATGAGGCGCCCAATTGCTCTTCATCCGATCTTCCGTCCCCCCATAATCCGTCAGTAGGTGCTGCTTGAATTATTTCCTCGATGATATCCAATTCTCGTGCAATTTGGTATACCTCAGTCTTGAGCAAATCCGCAATCGGAGATATGTCTACTCCTCCATCGCCATATTTTGTGTAAAAACCAACTCCGAAATCTTCTACTTTGTTACCTGTTCCTACTACTATTCCTCCGTTAGAACCAGCAGTTGCGTACAACGCAGTCATGCGAAGTCGGGCACGAGAGTTTGCCAATGCTAAGTCGGACACTTCATCAACTGAGATCGTCTCAACAAAACTGTCATACGTCTTTGAAAGATTTACTATCCTTTCCTCTACGTTGTTGAAATTATCCTTTAACCAGGAGATGTGTTTCTTGGACAAATCGTCCTGATATTTTTTCTGATGAATAGGCATATTCAGAACTATTGTGCGGATTCCTGTTCGTGCTGAGAGAGTGGAGGTGACTGCAGAATCCACTCCACCCGACACTCCAACAACTAGCGCCCGAATATCATTTTCTAGAGCATAGTCCGAAATCCAATTGGTTATTGCTTCCGTCAGGGTATTCCAATTTCGCATGCGGGCAACTCCTAGATTTCGATTGCCTGATAACCCGTTGAATTAATCATTTCAATCACTCGGTCAACAGAAACATCACTCAAAGTGGTGACAAATCCATCGCCTGATTCATGAGAAACATCGACATCTATAACCCACGAGGCCTCGCTAAGGACTGTATTGACCCTTTTTGAGCATCCGCCACACGTCATCCCGTTTATCTTCAACTTGTGTACAATTTCTGCCACATCCCTTGCAATTTCGCATGTGATTTTAATTATCGTATTCTCAGTGCGGGTTAGTTAGGACCCCATCTTTTGAGCATAAGGGAATTTCCAACCACGCTTACTGAAGACAGCGACATCGCCGCAGCAGCGAATGAAGGTGGCAACAATTCTCCAGTCCATGGATAGAATAAGCCCATTGCAATAGGAATCCCGATAAGGTTGTAAAGAAACGCCCACACTAAATTACTCCTTATTTTGCTCATTGTTGCCTTCCCTAAATCCAATGCTGCCACTGCGTCTGATAGGTCATTACGAATCAGGACTATGTCTGCACTCTCTAGAGCAATCTCACTACCTGAACCCATTGCTATTCCTACGTCTGCAACCGCTAGAGCAGCTGCATCGTTAATTCCGTCCCCGATCATGGCAACCGTCCCAACCTTCTGTAAATCCAGAATTGCCTCCGCCTTTTCATGAGGCTTAACCTCCGATATCACTCTGTCAATTCCAACAGTAGCTGCTATTGCGCTCGCAACCTCTTCTCTGTCACCTGTCAACATCACAACTTCGATTCCATTTTTTTGTAGTGCCGATACGGAGGACTCAGAATTCTCACGGATTTCGTCTGCTACCTCGATGTACCCCAATATCTTTGTATCTTCAGAGACAAGAATTACGGTTCTCCCCAGCGTCGACCTTATCCTAATCTCTTCTTCGATTCCCTCTGGTATCTCAACCTCTAAATGGTCCATCATTGCTAGATTTCCCACTCCAACAATAACTCCGTCTAGAACTCCCGATAAACCCATTCCGGGGAATGTCCTAATAGAGTCAATTTTGTATCTCTCACATCCATATTCAGATGATGCTGAGTTTATTGCGCTAGCAATTGGATGGGTTGATTCGTATTCTAAACCGGAGGATATTGATAGAATCTTTTCCCTACTGCCTCGGACAACATTGATTCCTCTAACTCTTGGTCTTCCGGAGGTTATGGTTCCAGTCTTGTCCATAACCACTATTGAGGTCGAGTGTGATTTCTCCAATGCAGTTATTCCCTTGATCAATAAACCCTGTGAAGCTCCCACTCCAGTCCCCACGACCAAGGCAGTTGGCGTTGCCAGACCCAGAGCGCATGGGCAAGCTATAACCAGTGTACTGACCAATACCATGACAGATATCTCTGCCGATGACATGGCTGAACCAGGCGCAAATTCATCCGCATAGATTAGCCAGAACGAGGAAGCAATTATTGCCGCAAATATTACTGCAGGTACAAATACTCCCGAAACTCGGTCAACCAATCTTTGAATTGGTGCCTTCCCCATTTGTGCTTCTTCCACTAATTGGATTACCTTAGAAAGCATGGTTTCATGGACAAGTGAAGTAGTTCTGATCACCATCGTAGTGTCCATTACGATGGTTCCTGCAACAACGCTGTCACCAGGGGCCTTCGGAACCGGGGCAGACTCTCCAGTCATCATTGACTCGTCTATCAAACCGATTCCATCTTCTATCGTCCCGTCTAACGGAACAGTCTCGCCTGCCAGTATTTTTACTAGCGAACCCCTTGGAACTAAATCCACTATTTTCTCTNGAATTTCCCCATCATCTTTTACCAATCTGGCATTTCTCGGTTGGAGCTTCATTAACCCGTGAATGGAGTCCGTTGCCTTCAGTTTGGCTCTCGATTCTAGGTATCCGCCCAACAAGACAAACGAGATAATGAACGATGAACCATCGAAAAAAACGTGATTCGACTCTCTCAGAAAATCTGGTAACTCCGAAAAAATGGGAGCGAGAGTGACAGAGCAAGACCAAAACATGGCTACAGAAGTGCCGATATGGACTAATACATCCATGTTCGCGATTCTATTTGCGATTGATTTCCATGCACCCCGATGAAATTCCAATCCGCAGTAAAGGTAAACAATAGTTGATAGAATCATCGCAAGAAAAAGACGGATGTTCAAAGATCCCCACTCCCCAANATCACCTCNCACCATCGTCAACCAAAAAACGATACATGAGAGTGAGAGCGAAAAGATCACTCTTGTAAGTTGCTTCGAGACATTTTCTTCTTTCATCCTTCTGAATTTCAGAGCTGGGATCAATTCCATTGCACCAAAACCAGCACCGGTTACCGCATTCACACATTCTTTAATCTGGGACTCTGAATATCGCTCGGGAAATGATATCGTCGCTCTTTCTAATGTCAGATTCACTTCAGCCTTAGTGATTGAATCAATTCCAGAAAGCACCCGCTCAACGGATGAAGCACAGGCCGCACATGTCATTCCCGTAACACTCAGTGTTAATTTCCGATCATCCATCGAGAACCCCCTGTTTCGAACAACACTCTGTTAATTGCCATTCTCCTGCATCCAGAGAAACACACCCACATCCGCAGGTGCACATCCAGCCAACGGGGTCCCACCCCTTTCCGCCATCGGAACGAGAGTAAATGCGCTTCATTTTGCAGCCGCAGTCACAAACCTTTGCTGGTATNCTAGGCATTATTATCCCGAATATTGTAGTCAATATAAATACTGTTATTGACTACATAAAATGATATTTCCAAAAAAAGAGATCATAAATTTTGATAATAAACTCCCCCAACTTCAAAAAAACCAATCAACCCCATCACCTCGTGGTAGTGCCCAAGACAGTAGGGGAATTGGACCCTGTTTCTTTAGAATCTAGCCAAATCCTCAATTGGCAAGAGGAAGAGGTCTTTGTTCGAAGCATTGACCAAAGACGGGTGCATGATTCTCCGTTCACATTCTTGGAAGGACCCCCAACAGCGAATGGGAAACCCGGAATCCATCATGTTATTTCCAGATTATTCAAAGACATGGTTTGTAGATGGAAGACAATGGAGGGCCATGTAGTAGAAAGGAAGGCAGGATGGGACACGCACGGTCTTCCTGTTGAGATCGAAGTCCAGAAACAATTGGGCCTCATGAGTAACGAAGCCATCGAGAAATATGGGATGGAGGCATTCAACAAGAAATGCAAGGAGAGTGTTTGGACCTACGAAGAGGCATGGAGGGAGATGACAGAGAGGATGGGCTTCTGGGTGGACATGGAGGATCCATATGTGACTCTGCAAGACGAATATATTGAATCGGCATGGTGGTCTCTTAAACAGATGTTCCAGAAGGGGCTATTGTTTCGCGGACATAAGGTGCTTCCTTATTGCCCTCAGACTGGAACGAGTTACTCGACTCATGAGGTCTCACAGGGATACAAGGAAGTCACCGAACCAGCAGTCTTCGTGAAGTTCAAACTAGAAGATGACGATGCTTCAGTTCTCGCATGGACTACTACTCCGTGGACTCTCCCTGGAAACGTCGGATTGGCCGTTGGCCCGGATATCACATACTGTAGAGTGAGAATCACTGAACCGGCTTCCGATTCATGGGAAGGACGTGGAGGGGGCGAGATTGGCGAGGAACTGATATTGGCCAAGGACCTTATTGGGAACGTAATGAGAAATCATGCCGACGTGATAGAGGAATTCCCGGGCTCGGATCTCGTCGGAAAGTCATACTCGCCCCTATTCCCGGGGGCAATTGATAGGGGGTCATCCGAGTCAGCCTGGACCGTAGTCTCTGCGGACTTCGTTACCACCACCGATGGAACAGGGGTGGTACATACTGCTGTGATGTACGGTGAGGATGACTACAGGTTAGGAATGGAGGTCGGATTCCCAGCCCAGCACACAGTTGGTATGGATGGGTCTTTCGTTTCCGGAGTCCATGAGAATTTAGATGGAAGATACGTGAAGGACTGCGATGACGAGATCATCAGCCTACTGGATGCCCGGGGACTTTTGTACAGGGAGCATGATTACACTCACGACTATCCTCATTGTTGGAGGACAGACCACCCTCTTCTATACTATGCAATGGACAGCTGGTTTGTTAGGATGACGGCTGTCAGGGACCAGATCCTTTCCCACAATTCTAGCGTCGAATGGGCCCCTGAGTGGACTGGGACAAAGAGGATGGGCGAGTGGCTGTCCAACATCAAGGACTGGGCCATCAGTAGGGAGAGGTACTGGGGGACGCCCATTCCGGTATGGATCTGCCCCGATTGCGGAGCCGAACACTGCGTCGGAAGCATCGAGGAGATGAATACGTTGAGTACCGCAGACTCCCCCACTCCTCAGGAACTACACAGGCCATATGTCGACGATGTGAAATTGGTATGTACGAACGAAGAATGCTCAGGAGAGATGGTCAGGGAGCCCTATGTCATGGATTGCTGGTTTGATTCTGGATGTGCTTCATTCGCACAATGGCATTATCCATTCGAGAACAAAGAATTGTTCGAAGGATCATTTCCAGTGGACTACATCTGCGAGGCTGTTGATCAGACTAGAGGCTGGTTCTACTCGTTACTTGCGGTTGCGACCACAGTGTTCGATGAGCCTTGCTTCCGTAGATGCCTATCCTTGGGCCATATACTGGACAAGGACGGAAAGAAGATGAGCAAATCAAGAGGGAACGTTGTGAACCCGTGGGACCACTTCAACAATGAGGGAGCCGATTCGATTAGGTGGTACATGACCACACAAAGCGCACCATGGTCTCCTACCAATTTTGATCCAAGTGGAGTTCGGGAGTCGTACGCAAAGATGTTCCTCACCCTCTGGAACGTCTACAGGTTCCATGCAGATTATGCGGCTCTGGATGGTTTCGATCCCGATGAAGACTCAGGCTTCATTCCAGTCAGTGAAAGAAGTCCATTAGACCGTTGGATACTCTCCAAGGTCACTGAGACGGCCGACGACTATCACTCGAACTTCGCCTCATGGGACTTCCACAAGGCAGGAAGAGGGCTGGAGGACTTCGTTGTCAATGATCTATCAAATTGGTACGTCCGCAGATCAAGAAGGAGGCTATGGGACGAGGCAGATAGCAACGATAAGAGAGCGTGCCAGCACACCTTACATGAGATTCTACTAGTGGTCTGCAGACTCATGGCACCAGTATCTCCCTTCACACCAGATCACATCCACAGGAGCCTGACCGGGTCCTCCGTCCA
>FUFK010038319.1_pt1 | contig 32970 bp, 34 predicted proteins | sample 1021851 | NCBI WGS metagenome assembly FUFK01 (sample SAMEA51879418, study PRJEB19060) | metagenome | reverse complement strand
GAAAATTATCTCTCGTTGAAAGAAGAAAATATTTAGAAAAATTTCAAAAAGAAAATAAAACTAATCAAATTGATTTATCATCCATCATTAATTTTTCAACCTGGGAAGAATTAAATAAATATAAAAATAACATTCATGATGATTTGAATGAAGGAGTTATGATTAAACTTAAAAATAGTGAATATTTACCAGGAAGAAAAAAAGGATATTGGTATAAATGGAAAAAAAATCCAAAACTAGTTGATGCTATTTTAATGTATGCTCAACGAGGACATGGCAAAAGATCATCGTATTATTCAGATTTTACTTTTGGTGTTTGGAAAGAGAGTGAATTAGTTCCAATAGGAAAAGCGTATTCCGGTTACACTGACAAAGAGCTATTAGTGTTAGATAAATTTATTAGGAATAATACTATCAATAAATTTGGTCCTGTGAGAGAAGTAAAAAAAGAGATTATACTAGAAGTAGCATTCGATGATGTTTTTCCGAGTACTAGACATAAGTCAGGTGTAGCTATGAGATTCCCAAGAATACACCGNATTCGNTGGGACAAACCAGTTAATGAGGTATTAACAATTAGTGAATTTAAAAAAGAATTTAAGCTGAGTTAAAATGGTATTATCAAAATATTGCATTAAATATTAAATATAGTAAAAAAATTAAATAAGATGATTAAAGAAGAAAATTTTGGATATAGAGATAAAAGAGGTCANTTCGTTCCTAAAGANGCNGCTGATAAAAATCCTATTTGGATACTTCCNTTTAATTTAAAAAAAATTTTAGATTGGTTTATCTTTTCGTATATTTTTTCTTGGAATCTTGTTTACTTAGCTGTTGCNTTTATCGCTTACTATTTTTTTACACCTGCNCTTTCCGAAATGAAAAATCTTTCNCCAGGTTGGATTTCTGAAATTTTAATTCGGAACTATGTAATNGGNACAATNTTTTTTAGTTTAATACATATACCTCTTTACGTAAAAAAATCTCAGGGAATTAAATTTAAATTTAATCCAAACTGGCCAGAAAAAATTCAAAAGATTTTTACATTTAATAAACAAATATTTGATAATTTATTTTGGAGTTTGTTTTGGGGTGTTCCTATTTGGACAGCTTATGAGGTTTTATCTTTTTGGTTTTATGCTTCTGGTTTGGTACCTTTTGTTCAATTTAGTGAAGCTCCAATTTATTTCTTTATTATTCTTTTACTAATTCCAGCATTTAGAGATGCTCACTTTTATTTAATTCATCGATTTTTGCATTTTAAATTCATGTACAAAATTGCTCACTCTGTACATCATAGAAATGTTAATCCAGGACCTTGGTCTAGCCTATCAATGCATCCTATTGAACATTTATTATATTTTTCTGGTGTTATCATTCATTGGATTATTCTCTCACATCCGCTTCATGCTACTTATCATTTATTTCACGCGGGCTTAGGATCAGCAAATGGTCATATAGGTTTTAAGCAAATGATGATCAATGATAAGAGAGCAATAGATCTCAGTAATTATAATCATTATCTTCATCATAAATATTTTGAGGTAAATTACGGAAATCTNATGATTCCTTTTGATCAATGGTTTGGAACTTATCATGATGGATCNAAAGAAATGCATGAAAAAATGCTTAAAAGAGTTAGTATTAAAAACTAANTTNNNTNANNANTTTCAATNANTTAGNTANCTTTATTNNGNNTCATNTTATACCTTGTNTANANNTNAACATTATGTTTATATNNANANTATATGCTAGCTAGTAGNGTATTTNACTCAATAGGAGGAAATATGAAAAAACTATATGTGGTTATAGTTGCAGTGTTGGCTCATCTGATGTTCATTTCATCAGCTTCAGCTCAACCTACAAACAGTAACCAATTATCCGATCCTCGTGTTAGACAAGCTTTGTGTATGGCTATTGACATGAAAACAATCGGTGAAACATTATTTGAAGATCAAATCATAATGGCGGATAGTTTATTACCAAACGGTCCAATGAAGTCTCCAAATCTACCTGATTACAGTTACAATCCTGAAAAGGCTCGTCAACTGTTAGCAGAAGCAAATTGGGACTCTAATAGAGAACTTGATATGGTTTTCTATTATGGAGATCAGCTAACAGCTGACTTCATGGCAGCAATTCAAGCATACTTTGCTGATGTTGGTGTAAAAATGTCTTACCGTCTATTACAAGGTGATGTTGGTGCACAACTTAACTCAGTTCCTGATGATGGTGTGAACGGACCAGCTGCTGTTGACTATGACTTAGGTTATGGTGCTCGTGCAGCAATTGCAATGCAAGAGTATTACAATACTTTTAAAACAGGTCTAAACCCACAAACTCCTGGTGATCCAAAAATGGATGCGCTAATTGAAAAAATCAATTCAAGTGCAGATCCAGAAGTTCTAAAACCTGCTTTCTTTGAAATACAAGAATATCAAATGGAAAAAGTTAACATTTGTCCATTATACTATCAAAAATTATTCATCTATGAGAGTAATAAAGTTGATAGAAATGGTGGAGCATATGGTAACGCTCAGTATAACTATAACTGGGGAATTACTGATTGGAACGTAAGTGGTGGTACATTACAAACTAACACTGGTCCNGTTGAATTCTTTGAACAACCTTGGTACAACCTTGGTTTATGGATACACAACAAAGTTGTATTCGATAGACTATTAGTTGCTGATGGTGCGTTACAACCAGTTGGATGNTCAGCTTGTGAAAGTTATGAATTAGCTGCTGANGGTTTAAGTTTAACATTTAAACTAAAAGANGGTCTTACTTTCCATGATGGANANGATGTNACTGTTGAGGATGTAGCATGGAGTATTCGTACTGCNATGAAAGCACCTCAAATGCACGCTCTAATTGGAAACACAGTTGGATCAATCAAAGGTGCTGATGCATTTAAAGACGGCTCAACTGATGATGTTGCAGGTATTAAATACAATATTGCAGACAGAGTTATTACGTTAGAATTAACAAAAATTGATCCTAACATCTTAACTACTTTCACTCAATTTGCTATTTTACCTAAGCATTTATTAGGTGATGTTGATCCTTTGAAATTCCAACAAAGTGATTTCTGGCAAAAGCCAATAGGATCTGGAGCATTTAAAATTACTGAAGTTAAAATGAACGACTTTGCAAAGTTCGAACCTTTTGACGGCTATCATGGCGGTAAAGCTGGTTTTGATATCATTGCTTACCCAAGTTATGATGGTGATGGTAACTTAATTAAGAATGCTGCTGCAGGAAAAATGGACTACGGATTTACTAAAAACGTAGCCGATGTTGCTGCACTAGATGCTATGGACAACATGGGAACTAAAGCTGTTGATATCCCTTATACTCGTATGATGTGGATTATGCAGTATCCAAAACCATAGTTAAATTTAATCATTAAAGCTGAGGCATACGCCTCAGCTTTCTTTTTTTAATAATAACGGAAAGTAAAAGTGACCACTTATATTATTCAACGTTTATTTATTTTCTTTCCGATGTTGCTTGTCATAAGTTTTCTTGTTTATTCAGGATTAGAATTATCACCTGGCGATGCTGTTTCACATATGATCAGTCCTGAACTCGCATCAACAATTACTGCAGAACAACTTGATGCAATGCGTGAAGCGTATGGGCTAAATCAAAGTTTCCTTACACGATACTGGATTTGGTTAACCAGTATGGTTCAAGGAGACATGGGTTATTCCATGGCTGGCGGTGTTGCTATTTCTGAAATAATGGTAAAAACAGTTCCTGCAACTTTAGAGCTATCTATGGTAGCTTTATTTTTCTCAACAATTTTAGGTTGTTCTTTAGGAGTTATTAGCGCATTAAAAAGAGGTTCTGGTACTGATAATTCTCTTACGGTTGCTGGAATGGCTGGAGTTTCTATACCTGAATTTTTTTTTGGACTTGTAGCTATTCTTTTATTTGCAATCGAATTAAAATGGCTTCCTGTTGGAGGTAGATTATTACCTCATTATGAAACACTATGGGATCGTATACCAAATATTGTTCTCCCCTCTTTAGTATTGGCATTAATGATGACTGCAGGAGCTATGCGTTATGCACGTTCATCAATGTTAGATGTTTTAGCACGAGAATTTATTACTACTGCTCGATCAAAAGGAATGCCTGAGTGGAGAGTAAATATATTACACGGATTTAGAGTAGCCCTAACACCAGTTGTTGTACTAATTGGTTTTCGTCTACCTTTACTTATAGGNGGATCAACTATTATCGAACAAGTTTACCAATGGCCAGGAATTGGGAGTATGTTTATTCGCTCTGTGCGNGCTTCTGATTATCCTTTAGTTATGACAATTTCACTAATGTATGTTTTTGTTGTTCTTACAGCAAGTTTAATAATAGATGTTTTAACAGCGTTAATTGACCCAAGAGTTAGGTTAGGAAAAGAATAATGGCAAAGTCTTCACTAGATAAGAAATTTGATCAAATAAGAAAACGTGAAGAGGAAAAAACTTTTTCTACAAAAAAAAGAAGTAGAATAGTTAATAAATTTTTAAATAACCGTTTAGCAGTTTTAGGTTTAATCATTTTTACAATAATTATTTTAGCTTCTATTTTTGCTCCTCTTCTCTCACCATATGATCCAATGCGAGTAGATTTACGTTCTATGAGACAACCGCCATCGTTTGATCATTGGTTTGGAACAGATAGTACAGGACGAGATGTGTTTACAAGGGTCTTATTTGGAGGCAGAGTTTCAATATTTATCGGTTTAGGAAGTGCTATTCTATCAGCTGTTGTGGGAATAGCGGTTGGTTGTTACGCTGGATATAAAGGTGGTTGGATTGATGTTATTGCTCTTAGAATTTCTGAAATATTTATGTCTTTCCCTCAAATTATTTTAGTTTTATTACTCGTATCCATCACAGGTCAAAGTTTATTTAATTTAATGGCCATATTTATCCTTACAGGTTGGGGAGGTATGTACAGGCTTGCTCGAGCTAGAATGTTGTCTTTAAGAGAGGAGGAATATGTTCAAGCACTAAGAAGTTTTGGCTTATCTACATTTACGATATGCTACAAACATATGTTGCCNAATGCATTAAGTCCCATAATGGTCAATATTACTCTATCAACGGCAATGTTTATTTTAACAGAAGCAGGACTAAGTTTTCTNGGTTTAGGNGTNCCNTTAAATATTCCTACATGGGGAAATATTTTAAATGTTGCACAAGATATTTTAATTTTACAAAACTATTGGTGGATGTGGGGACCNGTNGGAATTGTTATTTCAGTTTTTGTTCTNTGTGTTAATTTTATAGGAGATGGTCTACGAGATTCAACAGATCCATCACAACAAGGTTAGTAATGGAAGATAAAAATAATATAGCGCTTTCAGTTAGAGATCTTAAAACTTTTTTTTATACGAATAATCGATGCAACAAAGCAGTTAATGGAGTTTCCTTTGATGTTGAAAAAGGTAAAACACTTTGTATCGTTGGTGAAAGTGGTTGTGGTAAAAGTGTTACCGCAGCTACAATTATGCAATTACTTCCAACACTATCAAGAATTGAAGAGGGTGAAATTAAATTTCAAAAAGATGATAAAATTATCAATATTGAAAAATTAGAAAAAAATGGAAAAGANATGNGNGANATTAGNGGCTCAGATATTGCAATGATATTCCAAGATCCCATGACAGCACTTAATCCTGTGTACACAGTCGGATTTCAAATAAGTGAAAATCTTAAGTATCATACTAATCTCAATAAAAAAGAAATAAGGGAAAAGTGTATTTCTCTTCTCAATGACATGGGCATACCACTTCCAGAAAAAAGAGTTGATGAATATCCTCACAGTTATTCTGGTGGGATGAGGCAAAGAGCAATGATAGCAATGGCCATGGCTTGTAATCCAAAAATATTAATTGCNGATGAGCCAACAACAGCTCTAGATGTTACAATTCAAGCACAAATATTTGAGCTAATGGATAAATTAAAAAAAGAAAATGACACAGCTATTATTCTTATAACGCATGATATGGGAGTTGTTGCTGAGTTAGCTGATAATGTTGCAGTCATGTATATGGGAAACATTGTTGAGGCTGGAACAGCAGATGATGTTTTAAGACGACCAACACACCCATATACTAAAGCTCTTTTAGAATCAGTACCTGTACTTGGAAGAGGAAAAAATCAAGATATTAATCCTATTAAAGGATCAACGCCTGATCCCTATAATAGACCTATTGGTTGTCAATTTGCTCCAAGGTGCAATTGGCAAACAGAAAGTTGTGACGTGATGCCAGAAATCACACAAATAAATGAAACTCACCAAGTAAGATGTCACAAGTACGAACAATTTTTTGAGAAATATAAATGAAAAAAGAGATTCTTAAATTACGCGGTGTAAAAGTACATTTTCCAGTACAAGCAGGTGTATTTAATCGTGTTGTAGGACATGTTTTGGCTGTTGACGGTGTAGATTTAGATATTTTTAGAGGTGAAGTTTTAGGTCTAGCTGGAGAAAGTGGTTGTGGAAAGACAACTCTTGGTAAAGCCATCCTAAGATTGGTAGAACCTACAGATGGAGAAGTAAAATATATTTCACAAGATGATNATGAGACAGAATTAACATCTTTAGAAAAAAAAGATATGGATCCATTTCGAAAGAAGTTACAAATAGTCTTTCAAGATCCGCACTCCTCTCTTAATCCTTCATTTACAATTTTTGGCTCGCTTCAAGATCCATTGAAAAAATTTGGTATAAAATCAAAAGAGGAAAGAAGAAAAATTATTGGTGATCTCCTAGAAGCAGTAAATATGCGCAGAGAATATATGGATAGATATCCTCACGAATTTTCAGGAGGACAAAGACAAAGAATTGGTATTGTCAGAGCTTTATGTCTTGAGCCGGAACTTATAGTTTGTGATGAAGCGGTTAGTGCTCTTGATGTATCAATTCAGGCACAAGTACTAAAATTATTAATGCAACTTAAGAAAGAAAAAAATCTAACCTACCTTTTCATTACTCATGACTTGAGTGTTACAGAATATCTATGTGATCGAATTGCTGTTATGTATCTTGGGAGAATTGTTGAACTTTGTGATTCTGAAGATCTATATAATAATACTCTTCACCCCTACTCTGAAGCTTTGATTTCAGCTATCCCAGTTGCAGATCTTGACAAACAAACGAAAAGAATTGTTTTGGAAGGAGATGTACCAAGTCCAGTTAATCCACCTAAAGGCTGTCCTTTTCATCCTCGGTGTCCTAAAGCAACTGACATTTGTAAAACTGAGGTACCAACATTAAAAAAATATTCAACAAATGGTAATGAACACTATGCATCTTGCCACTTAATTGATTTACCCGAAATTAGCTAAATGTCTAAATATGATCCAAAAGATCTAAATGGTGTTATGCCTGCTATGATCACATCGATTAATAAAGATGAAACTATAAACAAGGAAGGTTTAAGAAAAATAATAAATCATTTAATAGCCGAAAATGTTAATGGCTTGTACGTAACTGGTAGTACAGGTGAAACTTTTTTAATGTCACCAGAAGAAAAAAAAGAAGTGCTTGATATTATTGTTGAAGAAGTAAATGGCAGAGTTCCTGTTATTGCGCATGTTGGATCTATTGGAACTAAAATTACAACTGATCTAGCAAAATATGCCACTCATGCTGGAGTCGACGCATTATCAGCATTGCCACCTTTTTATTACAATTTTTCTAATGAAGAGATTTATAATTATTATAGTGACATAGCTCAATCCTCACATTTGCCAATTATTATATATAACATTAGTCATGCAAATTTGATGGACATTGATATGTTAAAAAGATTGGCCGCTATAGATAATATTAAAGGAGTTAAATATACGGCAGCAACTCATTTTAATTTTGAGAAAATAAAAAAGGAGATTGGAGCATATTTTAAAATTTATTCTGGTATGGATGAAATGGCTATCTCTGGTCTGATATCAGGTGCTGATGGTATGATTGGATCGTTTTATAATTTAATGCCAGAAATGTTTGTAGGTATTTTTCAAAATATGAAAAATGGTAATGTTGTTGAGGCAAAAAAATTACAAGACAAAGTCAATATGATCATTTTGTATGCTTTAAAAAAATCAGGTTATCCATTTATTAAAATGGGATTAAGTTGGATGGGAATTGATTCAGGGTATGTAAGGAAGCCTTTTTCAAGTATTGTCAATACAGAGATAGAAAAGGGAATAAAAGATGATTTAAAAAAATTAATGTCGGAAAATGATCTTTCAGAAATAAAATTTTTAAAAGCATTATAATTAACTTTGTGAAAAAAAATATTTTAAAAAAATTAAAAAATAAAATCATTGTATCATGTCAGCCTAATGAGGGTGGGCCTCAAGACAAGACGTCTATTGTTGTTTCAATGGCAGAAGCTGCAATTATAGGAGGTTGTGGTGGTGTGCGAATTGAAGGAGAAAAAAATATACGAGCAGTCAAAAAAAATATTTCTTTACCAATAATTGGCATAATAAAAAATGACTTAGATAACTTTAAAGTTAGAATTACGCCTCTCTTAAAGGATGTCGATAAAATTATTAATAGTGGTGCAGATATAATAGCGTATGATGCCACAAATAGGAAAAGGCCTTTTCCAACAAAAGAAATTATTTTAAAAATTAAAAAAGCAAATCGTTTAGCTATGGCAGATTGCTCAAATCTAGATGATGCTAAAAATGCTATTTTAGAGGGTGCGGATATTATTGGAACAACACTTGCCGGCTATGTTGGTAAACAAGTGAAAGATACGGATAAACCAAATATAAAATTAGTTAAAGAATTTAAAAAACTTAATTGCTTTGTAATGGCTGAAGGGCGTTACAACACTCCAGAGCTTGCAAAGCAAGCTATACAAGCAGGAGCAGATGCAGTTACAATTGGAAGTGCTATTACGCGTATTGATAATATTACGAGTTGGTTTGTAAAAAAAATTAAAAATTAAAATGAATAAAAAAATATTTAACAAATCAGGTATCGCAATTGATTTTGGAGCAACTAAGATATCAGTATCTCAAATAATTAAAGGAAAGTTTAAAAAAACTATTACTGAGCCAACTTCAATAAATAAAATAGCAAATAATTACATTCAACAAATTGAAAAAAATATTAAAAACTTAAATATATCTAAATCTAAAAAAATAGGCATTGCTATTACAGGAAGGGTTGACCAATACGGAAATTGGTACCCAGTAAATAAAGAAAATTTAGGAAATTTCAAAATACCCCTTAAAAAACTTATAGAAAAAAAATTTAATACAGCTTCTACAATAATAAATGATGCAACAGCTGCAGCTTTGGGAGAAGCAAATTATGGAAAAGGTTTTAAATACAAACGTGTGGGATATATTACAATTTCAAGTGGTATAGGAGTTGGTGTAATTTTAAACAATAAACCTCTTCTCTCAGAAAATGGATTAGCAGGACATTTAGGATTTACAACTTCAACGTTAGCAAAAACAAAATGTGGGAGTGGTAGAATTGGAACTTTTGAAAGTATCGCTTCTGGTAAAGCAATGAGTAAAATTGCTAAACAAAAAGGTCATAAAAATATTAGTGCTAAAGAAATTTTTAAGCTTAGTTTTCAAAATAAAAAATGGGCAAAAGAAATAATCGATCTATCTGCCAAATCTGTCTCAGAACTGTGTGCAAATTTGAAAGCTATATTTGATATAGATATAATTATTCTTGGTGGAAGTATTGGAATGGCACAAGGTTATGTAGAGCTCGTAAAAAAAAATTTGAAAAAAGAACCTAAATTGTTTCATGTAAAAGTAGTAAAGTCATCTCTTGGAGTAAAAGCAGCAAAAATGGGTGTTTTGCTATAAACACAAGAAACTGATTGTGCTTTTAATGAAAATTGCATAGGTTAATTAAAATGGGAAAAGGACAAAAATTATATTCNAAAGCAAAGCAAATTGTTGCTGGTGGNAATATGCTTTTATCAAAAAGACCTGAAATGTTTTTACCTGAACATTGGCCTGCTTATTTTACTAAAACAAGAGGTTGTGAAGTATGGGATCTCGATGGAAATAAATATATAGATACCTTAATGATGCCAGGAACTAATTCACTTGGCTATAGTCATCCAGAAGTCGATGAAGCTGTCAAAGAAACAGTCGGGAATGGAAATATGTCTTCCCTAAATGCCCCGGAAGAAGTTGAGCTCACGGAAAGATTAGTTGAACTACATCCATGGGCTGATATGGCAAGATTTGCAAGATCAGGAGGTGAAGCTAATTCAGTCGCTATTCGTCTTTCAAGAGCTGCATCTGGAAGAGATAATGTAGCATTTTGTGGATATCATGGCTGGCATGATTGGTACTTAGCTTCAAATTTATCTGACTCAAAAGGGTTAGATGGTCACCTGCTACCAGGTTTAGATCCTCATGGTGTACCACAAAATCTCAAAGGAAGTGTATATCCGTTTGAGTATAATAATTTTAATAAACTAGAAAACTTAGTCAAAACTAAAAATATTGGNGTTATCAAAATGGAAGTTTACCGAAACAAAGAACCAGAAAATAATTTTTTGCAACGAGTAAGAAAATTAGCAAATGATAATAATATTGTTTTAGTTTTTGATGAATGTACATCAGGATTTAGAAAAAATTATGGTGGTTTACATATGCTTTATGATGTTGAGCCTGACGTCGCAATGTTTGGAAAAGCTCTTGGAAATGGATATGCTGTAACTGCAGTCCTTGGTAAAAGAGAGGTAATGCAAGCAGCAGAAAAATCTTTTATAAGTAGCACCTTTTGGACTGAACGAATTGGATCTAGTGCTGGTCTTGCGACACTAAAAGTTATGGATAAAGAAAAATCATGGGAAAAAATTACAAAAATTGGTGAATACGTAAATAGTGAGTGGATGAAGTTGTCTAAAGAATTTGATCTTCCAATTACTATTAGTGGATTAGCGGCACTGACAACATTTTCATTTAAAAGTGAAAATGCATTGGCCTATAAAACATTTATTACTCAAGAAATGCTTAAAAAAGGTTATCTTGCTGCAACTGCAGTCTATGTTTGTACTGCACACACAAAAGACATCATTGATGGTTACATTGAAAATATACGCCCTATTTTTCAAACGATAAAAGAGTGTGAGGATGGAAGAAATATTATGGATTTATTAGANGGCCCTATTGCACATAATGGTTTTAAACGATTAAACTAATCTAAAGATATAATTTTATTTCCAATTTTTTTAAAAGGCAATCTTTTTAAATTGCTTGTGCAAAGACCTTGGCTATCAATATAAAAACTCTGAGATGCAATTGGATCATAAGCATCTTTATGAGACACAGCTGCTTTAATTATTATTAATTTTGCATCTCTAGGATTAATACCTTGTGAAGTTAGTTGACCTAAATCCATTGGTGGTGTTTTAATTGATGTTAACAATAAGGTTAATTGATCATTTTTTAATACAGCTGAAGGGCCCATATTAATTTTTGTTCCCATCATTGAAGCTAAGTGAGATTGTTTATTTTCAAGTTCAAATCTTCCATCAGAAATTCTTTCTAAATTTGCTTTAATAAAAATAGGTTTGCCATGAAATGCATCAAATTTTGCACCTATATGTAGCTGAACTTCATTATTAATATGAGCTTTATGACAAGCATCTGCAGCTTCAGGATCATTAATGATAGCAACGATCCCGGTATGATTAGTTTGTAATAATCGATCTAATAAATCAGTAGCATCTCCTGGTGTTCCTCCACCAATATTATCAGCTGGTTCAATTAGTAAAATAGGTTTTTTAATTTCTGTAATATTATCAATCACATTTAGNGCTTCATCCANAGAATTTTCTTTTGGATAACCATCTTTAATTTTTGCTTCTAGTATATTGACCAATTTATCTAGGTAATTTTTTGCATCACTAATTTTTCCTCTGGTACAACAATTTATACTAAAACCACAATCTGGAATATCNGCGTATGAATATCCTGCCATAACATTAATGCATAAGATCTCTGGATCTTTCTTCTCTATTTTTAATGCTTCCTCTAAAATTGTTTTCATTGGATCATTTGCTGTACCAACACCTGTTGGAGGTAAAATATATTTTGTATCCAGATGTACTTGTTTTACATTAGGATCTAGAAAAAGGTCATTTAAAATTGATGCAGCTTTTACTGCTGTTTCTCTAGAATCACTGTGAGGGTTTTTTCTATATGCATAAACACATGTACTATACTTAATCATATTTTCTGAAACATTGGCGTGTAAATCTAAAACTGCAACAATAGGAATAGATATATTTTCTTTTGATAAAAAACTTTGAATATCTCTGAGAAAATCTCCCTCAAAATCATCATGGTTAGTGCTTACCATAGCTCCATGTAAAACTAAGAAAATAGCATCTATGTTGTGACAAGAAACTTTTAATTTTTCAAAGAAATTTTTTTTAAAATAGTTTTCTGATTCTTCATCAACAGTACCTGAAGGTCTGGCTGACATTTGAATTCCTGGAATTATATTCCAATTTTGACCAGAAGCATATTCTATAAAACCATCTGTTGGAGATCCATTACCAGTGTTTTCATTAATTATTTCTTCATCATGAAAAATAATAAAATCTTTTAAAGTAGTTGGTTCACCTAAAAATGTATGGGTTTCATGATATATACCTGAGAGAAAAATATTTTTAGACATTTAGTATTTCTTCTAATTCATTATTTGCATGTATTTTTATTTTTTTTACATCTTCTGCAGTTGCTCCATCATAAGGCCAGAGAACTTTTTCAGATACTGGTCCCCATCCACCAACAGAAGCAAGTAATTTATCTAAACCAGTNTTTGATAGTTTATTAGCAAAAGGTAAAATATNTTGTTTCATAAAGTTTAGGACTTTTGCTTCTAGTTNTTTTGCTTTTTCATAATCTTTCTCGATTAAATCCCAAATTTTAACAGCGCCATTTGGGCTTAAACATGCAACATTGGAATAAGATCCATTTGCTCCTAAAGGTTTTCCATATACAACNGTATGTCCAGGCACAAATACCGANAAATCNTCTAATAATTCTCTTCTTTGTGAGTACCATTGCTCNTCACCCCCTGCACATTTAATTCCTACAAGATTTTGAACTGATTGTTTTAATAAACTAATCTCTTCAAGAGAAAGCAGGACTTTTGCATGAGGAGGATTGTATAAAATCATATAAATATCCTCAACCACCTCTTGCATTCCTAAAATAAAATTTTTTGACTCATTAAAAGTTGGAGGCCACCAATCTGGTAAGGTAATTTGAAATCCATTTGGTTTTAAACTTACCATTCGCTTTGCTCTTTCTTGGCAAACTCTTGGATTAGTATGACTTAAACCAAGTTGAAATTTTTTCTTCTTTTTTAAGTGCAATNGTTGANACTATTTCCGATAATTTATCAAATTCTTGTTCTGTTTGATTATGACATTCTGCAGCGGTACCATTAGTATAGATACCAGAAACTTTTGAGTCACATAAAATATGAATCTGTTCTTCAAATGCAACCCAGTCAATTTGATTATTATTAATTGGTAAAAGAATAGTTCCCCAAATTCCATTTGGTTTCTCTAGTGTTTTCATTTTAATGTTTATGNAATTGNTCTTCNGCTTGCTTAANNATATCNACNCCNACTCTATCNCTCCATCCTTGAATNAANTTNTTAGTTANTGGNCCAACATTTCCATCAGCNATTGGCATTCCATTAAANTTTGTTGCAGGCATTATTGANTANGGCGTACTAGTAATAAACATTTCNTCNGNAGTNGCTANNTCATAAGATTGAATNACNGCTTCAATCACTTCNATNTCNAAAGATCNNGCTATTTCCATNGTTGAATTNCTTGTAAGTCCCTCCAAACAATTAGCAGTNGTTGGTGTAATTAACTTTCCATCTTTGATCATAAATATATTACCACCTTTATTTTCTGCAACATTTCCATGAATATCAAGAATGACACTTTGTGCATCAGGATCAACTAATTTAGCTTCAATTTCAGCTAACGTGTAAAACAGACGACTTCTATTTTTAATTCTAGCATCTAAAGATTGTGAGGGTACCATTCTAGTGGGAGGAGTTACTGCATGACAACCTTTAGTATAAAAAGGAGCCCACAAAACAAGATTCATAGGTTGAGTATAAATCATAACAGTTGGCTTAGAGACTTGCAAAGCTGGATTACCTCCAGTGATTGAATGTCCTCGAGAAATATTGTGCACAAGCCAACAATCCTCATTAGCCTTGTAATTATCTTTATTAATTTCTAATAATTCAAGACTAACCTTTTTCATTTCCTCTATTGTCATTTGAGGGTCGATACGTGTTAATTTAAATGATTTATATAATCTTTCTAAATGTTCATCTAATTTGAATGGTTTGAAATTAAATGTTCTAGTAGATTCAGTAACTGTATCACCTAAAAGTACAGCGCTATCAAATATTGAAATTTTAGCATCTACTTCTGGTACAATCTTACCAGAAATATAAACTTTTCTATTGTTCATTTTATAATTTGTTTTTTGATTTTAATTCTGCTTTTAATTGTTCTTGTTCCATTTTCTCTTTCTGCTTGTCGTGTTTTGCAGAAACACCATGATAAACAAAACCAAAAGCTCTTCGTGATCGAGTTTTAGATTTATTGGGATCAGCAAAATGAATAATTTTAGCATGGTGCATTAAAAACATTCCAGCTTTACCTTCAAACTTTACAGTATTTTTTTTATCCTCTTCAGTTCCAAAATCAGTTACCCCTTTTGAAAAACCTAAAATTTCTGATTTGCCATGTGGTCTGTATCCTTCATATTTATGTGAACCTTTAACATAATGGATACATCCATTTTCATCATCAACATCTTCAAGTGCAAGCCAACCAGTAACAGCTTTATCATTATCTAAATTAAAATAATAACCATCTTGATGAGGTGGAGTAGGATTGCTTTTACCAGGAGGTTTATTAAAGTATTCCATTGCTCTAGGTATAACATCCTCGCCTAAAGCGTTCGCAGCTAATTCTTTTATTTTACTATTGTGAAATAGATCATGAAAGAAAGGATCGTATTCTTCTAACTTTTGCATTTGCATTAAAGTATCTTTGTTTTCTTTATCAACGTAATACACTTCCCCTTCTTTCATTTTAGGAACACAGTCTTTAATATATCTATCAAACTCATTATTTATAAGCTCCATATCAGACTTCGAGAAAAGTTCAGGAATATGATTATAACCATTTTCATCATAAATTTTTTTAAGATCACTTAATTCAGGGGTGTTGGTATTAAAATTCATATTAAGTTTTTCTCCTTCATTTCTTTTCGAAGTTTTTCTTGATAAGCATCATGTGCTTCTTGATTTATTTCTGCACTTTCTCCATAATAAATAAATCCCAGTGCTTTTCTAGTTCTTGTTTGAGATTTATTTCCTTCAGCCCAATGTATTGTTTTAGCATTGTGAATTAAAAAAGTTCCTGGCTCTCCAGGAAAAGAGACTGTGTTCTTTTTATCTTCCTCATTTCCAAAATCAGTAATACCTTGAGAAAAACCTAATACATTGGATCTACCATGTGGCCTGTATTCAGATTTATGAGAACCTTTTACATAATGAATACATCCATTCTCTTCATCTACTTTTTCTAGAGCTAACCAACAAGTAACGGCATTATGTTTTTTTAACATAAAGTAATAACCATCCTGATGTGGTGGTGTTGGCTTTCCAATTCCTGGTGGTTTATTAAAAAATTGTAAATTTTTGGGCTCAGCTTTTTCTCGTAAAACTATTTCTGCAACTTCTCTAATAGGAGATTTTTCAATTAATTCTTTAAAGTAATCATCATAAGTAAACATTTGCTGAAGTTGCTTTATAGAAGTTTTATCATCTTTATTTTCATAAAATATATGATGATCAGGTACATTAGGCGTAACTTCTTTTATGTATCTAGATAATTCAATCTTAATCTCCTCTATTTTATCAATTGAAAATAATGGGTTTATTGCAATATAGCCGTTGTCATCAAATTTAGATTGAAGATCTTGATTATTAAAAGTTGTCATAATTTAATAAAATTATGGTAACTGAAATTAAAAAGATAGCTAGTAAAAATTAATTATTTACCATATTTTCTTAATTAAATTATAAATCATAGAAGAATGCAAAAAAAATATAAAAGAGTTTTTTCTATAAACAATGATCTAGGATATAGAAATTATACTGTCAGAGATTTAATAAATTTAAAAGGTAAGAAAAANCTAACNCAAGTAAGAGTTACNACAGTNGAAGAAGCTGCNGCNGCTGAAGAAGCAGGAATTGATTTATTATTAACTGGACCAGGAAAAGATTTTCCAAATATTAGAAAAGCTGCTTCAAAAACTTTTATGACTGTTGGTGTGCCTTTTATTGAGAACCCGTCAAAAAGAGAAGCAACAAAAAAAGCATTCGAAATAATTGAGGCTGGTGCTGATTCACTAATGTGTCAAAATTGGAATCTTGAATGGATGTCACATTTAAGTAAATTTAGAATTCCCTTTCAAAGTCATGTTGGTTTTATTCCAAGAAGAACGACATGGATAGGTGGTATTAGATCTTTTGGAAAGACAGCAAATGAAGCTGCAGAATTATTTAGAGATATAAAGGATATTGAGAATACTGGTGCATGGGGCATAGAAGTAGAACTCGTTCCAGAAAATATTTTAGAAGTTATTACAAAGCACACATCACTTGTTACTATTTCAATTGGTTCTGGAATAGCCGCGGATGCTCAATTTTTATTTGCAGAAGACATATTAGGGCAGAGTAAAATAGCTTTTCCAAGACATGCAAAAAAATATAAAAATTTTGATAAAATATTAAGTGATCTTCAAAAAGAAAGAATTGATGCTTTCAAAAAGTATAGAACAGAAGTTCAAAAAAATAAATTTCCAACAAAAAAACATACTATTTCAATTGAAAAAATAGAATTAAATAAATTTAGAAAGTTTCTACAACAACATTAATTATGAAAAATAAATATAAAAAAGTTTACTCTCTTGCACATCAAGCTGGTTATAGAAACTATACCGTTAAAGATTTAATAAATTTAAAAGGTAAGAAAAAATTAACACAGATAAATGTTGTATCTCCTGAAGAAGCTGCAGCTGCAGAAGCTGCTGGTATAGATATGATTATTTGTGGGGTGGATAAGTTAAAAGAAATACGCGAAGCAGCACCCAATACATTTTTAACGTGTGGAATAAAATATACTGAACATGCTTCAAAAGAAAGTATGATGAAGAAGGTATTTGAATTACTAGAAGTTGGTGTAGACTCGATACATACAAATTCTTGGAATATAAATTTCATAAAATATTTAAGTGAGTTTAATATCCCTTTTCAAGGACACGTAGGTTTTGTACCTATGAAATCTACTTGGACTGGAGGTGTGAAACCAGTGGGTAAAAATTCAGCAGAGGCAATTAAAGTTTATCATGATATAAAAGAATTAGAAAAAATTGGCGCGTGGGCTATAGAAGTAGAATGTGTGCCTGAGGATATCTTAAAAGAAATAACAAAAGAAACTAAAGCTCTTACCATTTCAATAGGCTCAGGNAGGTATGCAGATATCCAATTTTTGTTTGGTGAAGATATTTTGGGTTATCACTTTAATTCTAATGTAACACCACGACATGCAAAAAAATATAAAGATTTTAATAAGACATTTGAAAAATTACAAAAAGACAGAATACAAGCTTTTAAAGAATACCAAAATGATGTTGTTAGTAAAAAATTCCCATCAAAAAATAATGTTATCTTTGCAGAAAAAAAAGAGTTAGAAAAATTTAAGAAATTAATAAAAAAACTGTAAATGAGGATAATTGATGAGATCATTCTTTACGAAAATCCTGAACCTTTATTGGTTAGTAAACAAGGTATTTTCCCGGGTATAGTAAAATTACAGGATAATTCCTTACTTGCATTATTTACTATTGGGCAAGCTTTTGATTCTGCTGATCAAAGAACATTTGTTTCAAAAAGTTTTGATGATGGAAGAAGTTGGTCTAAACCAAAACCTTTACATAATCATATATATAAAAATAAGGAAGAATCAGAATCTCTTAAACCACTATTATTACAAAATAATAAATTGCTGGCAATAGGTTATGCTTTTGTAAGACCAGATAGTTTAACACCAATTGTTAATCCTAATACATTTGAAATACTGCCGCTCAATAATAAAATAAGTATTTCTAATGATAATGGTGAAAGTTGGTCTATGCCAAAAAATTTTAACGTCAATGAAACACCGCTTGAAATATCAGGGCCGTGTATTCAATTAAAATCAGGTAGAATATTAGGAGCAGCGCCACCTTTCCATTTAAAAGAGTCAGATCATTCAGGATGGATAATTTATAGTGATGATGAAGGAGAAAATTGGAGTAAACTATCTGAATTTTATAAATCAAAGGAAGGACATGTTTCAACTTGGGAATGTCGATTATGTGAAACGAACAGCAAAATTATTGTTATTTTTTGGGCTTATGACAATAAAAATAAAAAAAATCTTAGCAACCATGTTGTAATTTCTGATGATGCTGGAAAAACATTTAATACTGTAATTGATACTAAAATTAGAGGACAAGCGTCTAATGTAATGTTTTATAAAGATGATATAATTTTTACCATTCATTGTCACAGAGAAAACCCAACAGGATTAATTCTAAGAAAAGTTGATGTCAGAGATAATAAGTTTTCAATTTTAGATGAAATCAATTTGTTTTCTAAAGATGGTTTATCAAGTGATGATACTAACATAAGTAAACAGTTTGGCTCGCTTAAGTTTGGTCAACCATCAATCCTTCTTTTAAATAACAATGAATTACTAATTTGTTTTTGGTGCATTCATGAAAACCAACATATTATTAAAACGTATATCGTAAATATATAGTCATCAGTATGTTCAATCTAATATCTAATGAAAAAGAAAAAATGAAAGTAATTAATTATTTTCATTTTTCAACTGCACTACAAATGTGTGCTGTTATAGGAACAGTTGCAGCACCTTTAACATTATATTCTGTAGAATTAGGATTAGATCCAGATAGAATTGGTATTTTAGGTAGTCTCATGGCTTTTTGCCAAGTTTTAGCTTTAATTAGTATCCCTTTAACTCTTTATTTTGGTAGTAAGATTTTATCTATTTGGACATTATTTAGCAGGTACATTTTTCTTTTAATTTTTTTAATTGTTCCGTTTTATCAAGATAATTTAACACTTGTTTTCTACTTGTTATTTTTTGCAATGCTCATGTTTTCTATTTTACGTTCATTATCTGAAGCTGCATTTGTGCCTTGGATGCAAGAATTTATTCCAAGAGATGTTAGGGGTAGAGTTATTGGTATTAATGGAATTATCTGTACACCCTTTGCTTTAGTTGCATCATATGGAATAAAAATCTGGTTGGACAGTAGAGAGGGTTTAGAGAGATTTTACCCAGTTTTTTTTATAGCAATAATTCTTGGACTAATATCAGCTCTGTTACTTTTAAAATTAAAAGGGGGAAAAAAGATTAAAGGAAGAGATNATGATCAAGGTTATTTAAAAAATTTNCTTAAAGCAACNAAAGATAAAAATTTTAACTTATTTTTAGTTTCATCAGGAACACAATATTTAGTCATAACTATACTAGCTATTTTCTTAACTCTCTATTTTAAAATTAGAATGAATATTCCAAGTGGGGAATTAATTTTTTCTTCAACNTTAATTNTAATTGGTGGGACGTGTAGTGGTTTAGTAGTTGGAAGAGTNACAGATAGTTATGGTTGTAGGGGTATAAGAGTAATATTCCAAAGTCTACAAATAGTACTATTACTTACTTTACCATTTATAAATTCTGATACTCCTTACTTAAGCTACGTAATTGGAATAATTTTCTTTCTCTTTGGTTTCTTAATGTGGGGAAGTGCATCAATAGGTTATATTTTTATGTTAAACTATGTACCAAGTAATAACAAAGAATCTTTTATGTCACTTGCGTACAGCTTAGATGGAATAACAGCAGGAGTGACAACAGTATTAGCTGGTTATTTAGTTGTTTGGTTAGATAATAATGAGATAATATTATTTGATAAATTACTAGGTAGCTATGAAGTTTTATTTGTTATCTGTGCAATTATTATAGCAATTTCTATGAATGTTTTTATTCTCATAAGAGAAGAAGGAGCAATGGGAGTTAGAACTTTTTTGAGACAATTAATTTTTTATAGAAAGCAAATTCCATAATTATCATATTTATTTTTTACCAGGCCATTTCATTAATAGTTTAGCATTTTTTTCTTCTTCAATAGCCTTTTCTTTATCTTTAAAAATTTTCACTACGCATTGAGGTTTATTACGATCAATTACATCATAAACTAGATGGTGATCTACTTTATCAATAAGTGGGCCTATCCAACCAGCACAATGATCGCAGTATCTTTTCATAGGCTCTGCATCATTATCCAAAACTTTACTAAGACTTGGACAAACATTCATTCTTAATTCTAATTTTTCGTCATCTAATTTTAAATCCATATCACAGTTTTCTTCAATTCTAATATGATCCCAGTATTCATACATCCCCTTCAAACCTTTTTCTTTGAATAACTTTAAAGTATGTTTTTCTTGATTTTTACTGATTTCCAACCAGTAAGCCTCTAGATGTTCTTCTCCTTGATCTTCGAGAAACTTAAAAACTTCGTTATAGAAACGGGTAAAATGATCACTAGGTATCATGCTCTTTTCCTTATAGTTTGTCTGCATGCTGCTTCTCCTAAAATTTCAGTTTTAATTTCGTATGGAGTATNTTCNGCCAGTGCTTCATTTGTTTTAATAGTTTGATCACANAAGTTAGGNGAAACNTTTCCANCCAACTTNCTTACATGNTCATANGCTGTACAACGATTAACTGTTAAAATAATNTCTTCATCATTAATAGAAATATTATAATCAGCATTTTCCCGATCAAAAAAATGTTGCCAATGTTTAGCTAACATTTTGATATTCCCTTTTTTAATATGATCTTTGATNTCNTTATAAACATNATTACCAACTTTTTTGAAGATATCNTTCATNGTATCGATACCATATTTATTAATNATAAACTCAATAGTTGTATTTGTAGCACCGTGAAAATCCATGTGGACATTGCCACCATCGTTGTAACGAAGTTTTTGATCTAAATTATTTTTATTCACTTTTATATACAGATTTTCCAGCAATATAGGTTTCACTAATCTCCAAATTATCTTTTTGTAAAAGAATAAAATCAGCTAATTTATTTTTTTCAATACTTCCCATAATATTTTCTAAACCTATTACTCTTGCTGGTACTAAACTTGCAGCAATAGCAACTTGGGATAAAGTTTTTTTTGAAAACTTATAATAATTTTGTAATGCTTCAATAGAAGTTAATGATGACCCAGCTAATAAACCATTATAAGTAGAAGCTTTCCCTTTTTCTACTGTACACCATCTTCCAGGAAAAAATTCAAACTTAACAGGAACTGGAGAGCCGGCTCCCTTAACAGAGTCCGTTTCTAAGAATACTCTATCAGTTGGTAAGTGAGATAGTAGTTCAACTAATTGAGGGTGAACATGAATACCGTCACATATAACTCCAAGAGCAATTCGTGTTTCAGCAATTAAAGCATCAGTTAGAGATAATACATGAACACCTGTGTCATCTGGTGGATAAGTTGGAAGTGCATCATACATATGTGTTACAGCATCAACCCCCCAATCTGCAAATTTAGGAACATCAATTGGATTNGCTCCACTGTGACCNAAATGAATTGAAATNTTTTCTTTTTTAAGTCTCTTTATAAATTCTTCTGAGCCATTCATTTCTGGCGCTAATGTCAGAGCTTTTAGTTTACCCTGGCATGCATCTAATAATTCTTCGGCTAAAGATACAGAAGGATTTCGAAGATTTTTAGGATCATGAGCCCCAGGTAATGCAAAACAAGGTCCTTCTGAATGAATTCCTAAAACACGCGCTCCCTCTTTAGCTTTATCAATGTCATTTGATAGTGCGTTTAATAAAGTTTTAGTTTTTTCAGGTGGTAGGCATGGTGTTGACGGTAAAAAACCTGTCACTCCGACTGATGGTAGTATTTTAGAATTATCAACAGTACAATTTTCTTCAGCATGACCATACAAATAATTTAAAAAACCATGTTGCAGAACATCAATCATTCCAGGAAAGATAAAGTTATTCTGACCATCAATTATTTTCCATTCATCAGAAATATTTTCATTCGGATTTAAAATATCAACAATTTTATCGCCATCAATTAGAAGATCTTTATCTTCTTCTCCATNTGGAGTTACCAAAGTAACATTTGTAAATCTTTGTTTGTGTTGCATATATTTAATTTAATATTAAGGTAAAACCTAAAACAACTATAGTGAAAAAACAAGAACTAGGGGAAATAAGATGAAAGACCAATGTGTATGTATAACTGGATCTACACATGGTATAGGATTTGGAATTGCAGAGGCATTTGCTAAAAAAGGAGCAAAAATTGTCATTAATTCTCATGAAAAAGATAATGGCGCTTTAGATAAGCTCAAAAAATTGACTGAGTGTTATTTTGTACAATCAGATCTATCAACAATTGATGGAAATAAAAAACTAATTCAAGAAGCAAAAGTTAAACTTGGAAAAATAGATACTCTTATAAATAATGCTGGTACTTTTCAAGATACTGATTTTGAAAATATTAATAAAGAAAAATTTGATAAAACATTTAATCTGAACGTTAGAGGTTATATGTTTACATCTCAAGAATTTGTAAAACAAATTTCAAACGATCAAAATAATAGTAGTATTATTTGTATTGGTTCCTCTAACTCCTTAGCAGCTGAAAAAAACAGCGTCATGTATGATACTTCCAAAGGAGCTGTACTAATGATGATTAAATCAATGGCTGTAAGTTTAGCATCAAAGAACATACGTGTTAATGGTATTGGTCCAGGTATACTCGAAACACCACTGACTAGTGCAGGCCTAAATAAAGGAAATAATAAAAAAGTAATCAGTTCACAAATTCCACTTGGCAGGATTGGGGAGCCATCAGATATCGGTGGAGCAGCTGTATTTTTAGCATCTGAAGAAGCAAAATATATTACAGGACAAATGTTATACGTCGATGGTGGAATTTTAGCTAATCAATTAAATTGGGATGAGTCACTTTTATAAAAAAATTTAAAAAAGGAGAGAATATGATTAAAATAATAACCACTGGTGCAAAATCAGTTTTACCTTTTAGCCCCGCAATTAAAGCAGGTGATTTTGTATATGTTTCAGGGCAAGCTTCCGTTGATCGAGAAAATGGGTCAGTCATTGAAGGTACATTTGAAGAAGAAATGAGACGTTCAATTGAAAATTTAGAAGTGATTTTAAAAGAAGCAGGTCTGACCTTGGATCATGTTATTAATGTTAAGGGCTACGTAGCTGATCAAAAAGATTTAAAAGAATATAATAAAATTTATCCTGAATATTTTACAGATCCACTACCAACAAGAAGTACAATTGTAAAAGTATTGCCTACTTTCTTAAAGTTTGAGCTTGATTGTGTTGCTTATGCACCAAATACTAGACAAGAAGGATAATTAAAAATAAGTTAATATTCCATCAAGAACATTATAGTCATCATCAACAACTGGAATAAACTTCCATTTATCAAATGCTGTGCATGGATGTGAAATACCAGAACAAATCATATCCCCTACCTGCCATTGATGATTATCAGCAAGTTTAACAAAGGCATGCTGATCATTTGTGCTAAATATTTCTGCTTCACCAATATCTAAGAAACCTTCACCAGGTCTAAATCTTTTTATTGGTTTTGGTAAACCTGAATCATATGGAGCATCTCGTTTTCCCATAGTTAGAAAAGCAAGATTATTTTCAGGAATGGATTGTACATAGGACCAAATTTCAAGAGCTGGTTGCAGAGATTGATCCCATTGTCTATTGGAATCACTTTTAGCTGTCTCAAGTGCATCCAAATAAGGTCCGTGATCATGTGTAATATAACATCCGCTTCGTAATAGTACTTTGATTGGAACACTGAGTTTAATTTTTGAAAATCTTTCCCCCACAATATCAAAATGAGTTGATCCACCAGCAGTAATTAATAATTCATTTAGATGAGAGTAATAATTTGAAGGAATATCATTAATAATATCTTCAATCTTTGAACAAAAATCATGCACAGCATCTGATCCTTTCATTGCTACAGCTGCTATACCCTCGTATGAAGAAATACCTGCGAAAGTAAAATTCTTTGATGAATCCTCTCCAATTATATTAACAAGTTTTAAAAAATCTTCTTTTTTGCGTATACCTGTCCGTCCATTTTCAGCACCTACTTCGGGCAATAAATTTATTGGATTGGTTAAATTTTGATCACCAAGATTTTTTTTTATATTTGAGAACTGCTCAATTGAATCAACAAAACAATAGAAAGAAAAATTTTTATTTTGATTAATATATGATGCTATTGTTTCTAAATGTGATTTACCTAAAAGTTGATTAGCAAGTAAAACTTTTTTTATACCAAAATCAAACATAACTTGAATTTGATTAATAGCACCAGCTGTAATGCCCCATGCGCCATGTTTTATCTGCTCAGAAAAAATCTGAGGGGCCATGGTAGTTTTACCATGAGGAGCAATATCTAGATTGTGTTTTTCTAAATAATTAGAAAAAGTTTTCAAATTATGAAGATAATTTTTTTGTTTTAATACCATTAATGGCATAGGCATATCTTCCTTCAAAATATTCCATTTTTTATTTTTTAATTCTTTTAGTGGAAATGGTTCACTTGAACCTGGAATACCTTTGGTTCGCCTATCTAAAATAGTATTTTGAATTTCACTTAAATCCATTAAGAATTAATTTCTTCAAACTGACTAACTAAATTCTCTGCATAATCAGATAATGCAATTACATCAGCACCAATATTTAGAAGATTGTATCCCATATCAATATAATTTTTTGCAACTCCAGGTCCACCTGGAGTAGCTGCAATTTTATTATTTTTTCTTGCTACTTCTGCAACTCTTTTTCTTGCACTTACAACATCAGGATGATCCATTTGACCTGGAACACCTAGTGAAAGAGAATAATCTCCAGGCCCAAAAAATAGTGCATCTACACCTTCCATTTCAGCAATGGCTTCGACATCATTAATTACTTCAGGTGTTTCAATCTGATAGATTACTAATCTTTCTTGATTAGCTTGTTTAATATACTCTGCCATATCAAGCTTTGTATATTTTCCATCATTGTTACCACCATCAACTCCTCTTTTGCCAATAGGAGGAAATTTTGTAAACTCCTCAATCTCTTTCGCATCTGCTAAACTTTTTATTTGAGGTATGATTAATCCCGTACAATCAACTTCTAAACCTCTAATATAATTACTGTAGCTACCTCTATTAACACGAAGAAGAGAGTCAACATCATATATCTTNGCAGCNTTACTCTGATTTTCAGCTTGATTNTANTCNAGTGATCCATGTTCCATACAAAGCCAGATGGCATCTGGTTGTGCTAAGGCAAAAATTTCTGCTACTTTAATATCAACTGTGTTGCATTTTAATATTGTTGCAACTTTCCCTGCACTAGTCGTTCTTTTTACTCTGCTCTTTCGAAAAGTGTTAAATGGTTTTTTTCCATTATTTGTTGTTGTTTCATCATATTTAGTCATATTCTTTATCCTTTGTTATTTTGCAGTATATCCACCATCAACAGCAATAATTGTTCCAGTCAAATAAGCTGATGAGTCTGATGCTAAAAAAATTATTGGGCCTTTTAAATCAGTACTATTAGCCATTCGTCCTAGCTGAGTTCTTTTACTATAATTTTCAACAAATCTGTCTGGATGAGAAGGAACTTTAAATCCTCCTGGAGCTAAACAATTTACTCGAATATTAAAAGGACCTAACATACTTGCTGCCCATCTTGTAAAATTGTGCATGCCTCCCTTTTCATAAAAATATAATGGAGAAGTAGCAGGTGTGAAGTCTGTACCTTCATAATTACCATTTTCTACACCAACAGTACCCATCATTGATCCAATATTTATAATAGATCCAGATTTATTTTTTTTCATTCCTTCAGCAAACATATTTGTAATTTTAAATAATGCTGATGCATTTATTCTTAAACTTTTATCAAAGTCATCTAGACTATTGTCCCAACCTAGACTGCCATGCTCTCTGGAAACTGCATTATTTATCAAGACATCACATTTTCCACTTTTCTCAATAATGTCATTGTATAATTTTTCGATTGAGTCATCCTGAGATAAATCTAATTGTAATGCAGTAACTTTATAGCCTCGTTTTGTTTCTTCTTCTGCTACTTGTTGTAAACTTTCAAAATTTCGTGAAGCTATATATGTATCTGCTCCAGCTTCAGCTAATGCTTCCACTATTTGTCTCCCGTAAAGTCCAGCACCTCCAGTAACAAGTGCAACTTTACCTTTTAAAGAAAAACTTTCTAAAACATTCATCTAACTAACCTCACTTAAATTAATTTTAATTCCACCCTCTTCTCTACTCTTTATACCAGCAGCAACAAGTTGCATTAATTCTTTGGTTTCCTCCCATGCAACTGGTTTTACACCTGTTCGTAAATAATGAACGTATGACTCTAATTGTTTTTTAAATGCATAAAANGTATCATTTGATTTTATTTGTATTCCACTTTTAGTTCCAACTAAAGAAACAAGACCAAAACCTCCAATCATATCAAAGACATTAGCAATATTGATATCAATACCTTTTGAATGATGTAAATGAACAATATTTCTATCTTTATCTCCTAGATTTTGTATTGAGGTAAAGCCTGGACCAACAATTGGATATAATGTTTCTAAAGCGTGTATCCCATATTTTTCCCAACTTTTTGCCATAGTGACATTAATGTATCTTAAATCACCTAGTTCGTAAGTTGATTGATGGTATGGCTCGTACTCTTTACAATATCGCATTGCAGAAGAACTAATTATCGGCTTTCCTTCATCAATCCACTGTTGAAAAATTTTTAGATCAGTAAAATTATCGCATAATGGTTTATCAACAAAGATTGGTACATTTGCCTCAACGAATGGTTTACACCTCTCAACATGCTCTGAACCAATATCAGTTGCAACTAAAACTGCATCGACTTGTCCAATCACATCTTTTGGATCTTCAACAATATTTTCAATTTCTGCAACTTTAGCGACAAGTTTTGCATCCTCAGGATTATCTGTCCATACATGTGAAACTTCTACATCTTTTATACCTAGGGTATTTTTTGGTTGCTTTGAAATATAATCAATAATTGCTGCATAAGGACATTGTGCTAATGCTTCAGCGTTATATCGACCGTTAATAATTATGCTCCATGAGTAAGGATGTCCATTTCCTTCCGTCATTCCTAGCATTGCTAATTTGATTTTTTTATTTTCTATGGGAAACTGAGTCATTAATTAATATCACTTACCACGCTGTCCAACCACCATCAACTATAAGTGAATGACCCGTCATATAACTTGATGCATCAGATAAAAGAAAAATTGTTGGTTTTGCGGTTTCGATAGGTTTACCGAAACGTTTTAACATTGTAGAATTTTTTAAATTACTCAAAAATTTTTTATTATTGTTTGCAGCCTTAGTTATGTTTGGAAAAGGTCCAGGTACAATTGCATTAATACGAATATTATTTTTACCATAATACGAGGAAAAATATTTTACCATTTGGTTTAGACCAGCTTTTCCAGCACCATATTCTACAGGATTAGGATTAATATTTTTTGGATACATTTCCATTTTTGGCGATACTAATCCATACATTGAAGCAAACATTACGATACTTCCACCTTTTTTCATTTTATTTGCNACACCTCTCATAAGTAAAAAAGAACCTGTTAAATTAATTTGATTAGCTTTATTAAATTTTTCTGCAGTTAATTCTGATAGTTTATCAGAAGTTGATCCAAATGTTGCATTAACTAATCCATCTATGTATTTAAATTTTTGATAAGCTAATTTAATATTTTTAGAAATAGATTTAGGATCAATCATATCTAAGTGAGAAAATATAATTTTACTCTTGGGATATTTTTTTTGTAATTTTTTTATTACTAATTCAGATCTTTTGATGTCTTGGTCAGCTAAAAATAAATTTCCGTCTAGTTTCAATATTTCTTCACATAAAACTGAACCAAGATATCCACTACCTCCAGCAATAAAAATATTTTTATTTTTCAAACTAATCATATTAACTGATTTTAATTATTTTTTTATTTTTCCAAGACGATTTAGCAGCCAATACAACTTTTAAATTTAAATAAGCTTCTTCTAAAGTTGCTAAGTCACAATCCTTACCTTCATAACCATCCAAAAATCTGTTTGCCTGTAAAAGAAAATTATTTTGATGTACTTCCATTGGATCTTGACCTTTCATATAATCTTTTTGATCTTTCCAAACACCACTATCATCATCAGCAAACATTAAAGTAGAATGATCAAGTTTAATATTACCTTTAGTGCCAACAAACTCATATGTATTAATATTTGGTTTCTGAAATTGATTAACAGTTATATTGGCTAAACATCCATTAGAAAATTTTATATTAATAAGACAAGTATCCTCAGTTTCTGTTCCCTCTAATACTAATCTGTCGTACATACATCCTACCTCTTCAGGAATACCCAATATCCAAATTAATTGATCAATCATATGAGTAGAAGCATCAAGAATGGCTCCGCCTCCGGTTTCTTCTTTTGCATAATAAATAGTTTGATAATCTGGCCTATATTTAGGAAACTCTTGAGAAGAATTAATATAAGCTAATTTAACGTTCCCAATTTTATTATTCATAATTTGATCTTTTAAGGCTCTGGAGACTAAGCTATTTCTTCTTGTATATCCTACACGAACAAATAATTTTTTTTCTCTGACCTCTTCTATAATGTTTTCCAGACCATCAATTTTTGTAGAAAGAGGTTTTTCTACCATAAATGATAGATTATTTTTTATACAAAACTGCATATGTTCCANATGCCAATTAGCTGGTGAACATATTATTGCTAGATCAAATTTTTGATTAACGTCATCAAGAGAATTAAATGTATGTTGAATTTCAAATTCACTATTTAAGTTTTTTTGTTTATTAACATCTGGTTCAACAATAGAAATTTTAGCTCTGCTAGTTCCCAAATAACCTTTAATATGTCTTTTACCAATTCCACCTGCTCCAATTATTAAAATATTATAAATCATTATTTATATAAAACTAACTTGACCACTTTATAATAGTATGATGTTATATGAATAAGTAAATTGATAATATAAATAAATTCAAAAAAAATGGCTCTTAATTTTGAAGAATATAAAACGAAACTTTATTCAGCTGTATTAGCTGATACATTAGATAGTTTGGGTTATCATAAACAAACATTAACGCCTGGTATCAAATCAATAAAACCAGATGTAATTATATGTGGGCTTGCGAGAGTTGGTTTGTATATGCCTATTTATCATGATGATGAAAATACAAATGTTTACGAACATGAAATAGCATTGATTGATAGTTTAAAAGAAAATGAAATTGCTGTTTTATGTTGTCATGGAAATGAAAAGATAGCTCCATGGGGAGAATTATTATCAACTCGAGCAACTTATCTAAAATCAGCAGGTTGTTTAACAGATGGTTGCGTTCGTGATACAAAAATGATTAATGAAATTGGTTTTCCAGTTTTTGCAAAAGGCACTAATCCTGTTGATACAAAATTTAGAGGTAAAATGATGATGGCAGATGTGCCAGGCGAAATAGCAAATGTCTATGTTGAAAGTGGAGATTTGGTATTTGGCGATAATGATGGTGTTGTTATTGTACCATCTAAAGTTATTGATGAAGTAATAAGAAAAGCTCTAGAAAAAGTAAGTAGTGAAAATACTGTTAGAGATGAACTAAAAAAAGGTGATAGTTTAACTGCCGTATTTGAGAAACATAAAATTTTATAATTTTATATTATTATTTTCAGCAACTGCTACCCATAAATTTGGATAAGTTTTAAGAAAAGAATTTTTTGCATTTTCAGCTGTAAGTTTATTTTCAAAAACTGAAAAAATACATGATCCACTACCTGTTAGTCTTGTAAAAATAGTATCTTCTAAATTATCCATCTTATTATAAATAGAATTAAAATCAGGCTCGAGTTTTTTAATTACTTTTTCAAAATCATTCCCGTTATCGTTATCATTAATTTCTTCAATATCTTCCTCGACATTATAATCAAAATCAGAAGGAATGAATGTGTCGTACATTTTTTTTGTGGAGCAATTAAAATTAGGTTTTGTTATTAAGAAAAAATATTTTGGGAAGACAATATTTGAAATTAAGTCCCCTCTTCCTCTTACCAAACTATCGTGCTGATTAAGAAAGAAAGGAATATCAGAACCTAAATCTGTATAGTCAAAAATATTTTTTTTATTAATAATTTCTAGATTTTCTAGNATCTTTATTACTGTTGCTGCATTTGAAGATGCCGAGCCCAATCCAGCTTGATAGGGAAAGTTTTTTGTAATTGAAAACGAAATGTTGGGAGGTGAAATATTCAAAAAACTAAATATTTTTTTTATAATACAATCATCAAATATATTATTTTCTGGAGCAAATGCACCCCTGTATTCAACATTGAATTGATTGCTTGGCTTTACCTCTATTTCATCACATAAATTAATACTGGTTATTCCTGTTCTAATATTATGATAATTATCTTCTCTTCGATTTAAAATTTTAAGAAATAAATTTATTTTTGCAGGCGACTTCTCAGTAATACTATTATCCATTAAATTTTTCTAATTTAATTTTAACATTTTCTTCAATTTCATCTTCAGGTTCAGCTAATTCTAGTGCTTGTTGCCAGAAATGAATAGCTTCTCTTTTTCTATTCATAGCATAATAAATATCTCCTAGGTGGTCTAGAGATATTGCTTCACCTGGCGCAATATCTATTACCATTTCCATTAAACGAGCAGCTTCTGAAAGATTATTTTTTTTAAAATGTGCCCAAGCAAGACTGTCAATAATATANAAACTTTCAGGGTTAGCTTCATACGCTTCTTCTAACATTTGTAAAGAACGATCTAATTTCATTTCTCTTTCAACCCAACCATAAGCAAGATAATTTAATACATTTGGACTATCAGGTTTTATTTCAAGTGATTTTAAAAAATCTTTTTCTGCTAAATCCCAATCACCTAATTGTTCAAAACATATACCTCTCATATAATATATATTCCAAACGTCACCGCGGTTTTCTTCAATCATCTGGTTATAAATTGATAAAGCTAAATCATATTTTTTATTGTACCGATAAAAATCACCAAGAATTTTTTTAAGAGAATAATTGTTATTGTTATTTTGTAGAATAGATAAAATTTTATTTTCAGCATCTTCATATGAACTATTATATAAATAATTTATTGCTAAACTACTTTGTGCATCTAAATAATATGGACTTTCCTTCCCTATCTTCTCAAAAGTATCTCTTGCCACTTCGAATTGACCAACTTGATCAAATAGTTCAGCCTTAATAATTATTGCTCTTTCATTTTTTGGATCAATTAATTTGGCAAGTGAAGTATAAAATAATAAAAAATTATAATTTAAACGTCTTTGCTCATTGTTTGAAAAAGATGATGCCACAATTTCAACAAGTGAACGACTAATGGTAGTTCCATCCTTAAGTCTATTATTTGTGAAGAAAATAAAATCTAGTAATTCATTTGGTTGGTCTAAATTATCTCGTAATTCTTTTATCTGATTAAATTTTTTATCTAAAAATAAGGATGAAATTTTAATTATATATGCTTCTTGATTATTTTTGTTTTTTTCCAATATTTTATTAGCAATATCTTTGGCTAAATTAATGTCTTCGGTAATAATCGCCGCTATTGCTTTATCAAGTAGTTGGTCATGAGATAGTTTGATTTTATCGGCATTAAAATTCAATAATGTTGCAGGATAATCATAATTTTTAAAGGCTAATTGTGAGATTAAAAAGTTAGAACTACTCGTTGCAAAAACACAAGTATTGAACGAGATAAGAAGACAAATAAAAAAACATTTTTTAATCAAATTAATCATTTTAAATATACTAGAGTTGCACTATGAATAGATAATTGTAATTTTGCATGAATCAATCAAATAAAAAAAATTTAGAATTCATAGTTAATTCTGGAGTAAACTATTTTCTTCAAGATTCTCCAAGAAACTGGTTTGAAAATGAGAAAAAATCTGAATTACCTGATCCCAATATCAATGCTGGGGATAAAAAAAAGAAAATTGATGATGTGATTAAAGACCTTAAAGATCACAAATCTAATCTTCAAAAAACTGCAAAAAATTTAGTNGTCTATGATGGAAANTTAAATGCAAAAGTTATGTTAATTGGTGANGCTCCNGGAAGAGATGAGGATCAGCAAGGTATTCCATTTGTTGGTAGAGCTGGGCAACTTTTAAATAAAATGCTTTTAGCAATCAACTTACAAAGAGAAGACGTCTATATTACTAATGTTGTTAATTGGCGCCCGCCTGATAATAGGACCCCAAATGATGAAGAAATTTTAGAATTTTTGCCATTTTTACAAAGACAAATTGATATTGTTAANCCAAAATTTATCTTNCTNTTAGGAGGCGTTGCAGCAAAAGCTATTTTATCAACGCCTCTAGCGCTTGGAAAACTCAGAGGTAAATGGCATGAATACAAATCACTCAATTTAGATGAATCAATTCCTACGATAGCTTCCTATCATCCTGCTTTTTTACTGCGATCTCCTCAGTATAAAAAACATTCTTGGGAAGATTTACAAATGCTACAAGAGAAATTGAAAAATGTATCATAAAAAATTTTTAATTTTTTGTTTTTTT
>FUFK010042490.1_pt1 | contig 32992 bp, 55 predicted proteins | sample 1021851 | NCBI WGS metagenome assembly FUFK01 (sample SAMEA51879418, study PRJEB19060) | metagenome | reverse complement strand
GTTGGCAGACTTGGGTTACACTTATGTTTTGAACGACTTAATCAGGAAAGTAGCAGCACAAAAGTATTACGACCTACCAGAAGGAGATTATCAAAATGACTAAGCTAGAAGAATTAGAGGCTCGGATAGAGCACCTTGAAAACACACAAGTAAGGGTAATCAATAATGTTACATTTATACAACAAGCAATCGAAAAACTCACTAAAATCATTGACAGAATGTACGAATTCCTGTATGCTAGAGGAGATACTTACACAAAAGAGGACGAAAATGAGCAAACCGATAAGTCTAAGTGTCACTGAAAATAATAATGGAGTTAAGACGTACCATGTATTATTTGATGATGGCTCGATAAAATCACGCCTGGAGGGGCATAATGATTGGACAGATGAAAGACCTTGTATTTCTGGATATAGAGACAACGATGTGTCATCAAAAGATACATCTGGTGGTAACAAACGCAAACGGAGTAATTAAATGCCACAGAGAACCACGAAGTCTAAAGAAAGAGATATGGGGAAAAATCTTAGTAGCTCACAACGGAATAGCGTTCGACTTCCCAGTGCTAAACAGGGTGTGGGGTCTAAAGATCAAGCTACATCAGGTCTTGGACACTCTGGTATTAAGCAGATTGCTGAACCCAATGAGGACAAAGCACAGCCTTGCAGCTTGGGGAGAAGACCTAGGATTTCCTAAAACAGAGTTCAACCAGTTCGATCAATACTCAGAAGAGATGAGACAATATTGCATCAATGATGTGAAGGTATTAGAAAAAGTGTATAACCAACTTTTAAAGGAGAAAGAAAGTCATGGATTTGATGAAGAATCTATACAACTCGAACATGAAGTTTGCTCAGTTATCAGCAAACAAGTCAGCAGAGGCTTTAGGCTTGATGTCAAAGGCTGCGAAAGACTATGTGGAGTTTTATCAGGACGAATGGAAGAAATATGTGAAAGACTACAAGAATCCTTTCAGCCAATTGTTCACAAACGAGTTTCAGAAAAAACAGGAAAGCAACTAAAGGACTACGTTGAAGTCTTTAATCCAGCATCAAGACAGCAGATATCTAAGAGGTTACAAGCAGTTGGATGGAAGCCAAAGAAGTACACAGAGAAAGGTTCAGTCATTGTCGATGAATCGGTTCTACGAGGAGTTAATATTCCAGAAGCAAAACTTATCTGTGAATACTTACTCTTACAGAAACGGCTTTCTCAGGTTACCTCTTGGATTGAAGCTGTATCAGACAAACACAGGGTTCATGGTAAGGTCATAACGAACGGAGCAGTAACAGGGCGTATGACTCACCATAGCCCGAACCTAGCACAAATACCATCAGTACATGCAGAATATGGCTCAGAATGTCGTGAGCAATGGGTTGTTGACCCAGGATATAAGCTGGTCGGTATTGATGCTAGTGGATTGGAGCTACGGATGTTAGCTCATTACATGGAAGACGAAGAGTATACAAAGGAGGTTGTGGATGGTGATATTCATACAAAGAACCAGTTAGCAGCAGGACTGGACACTAGAGCCAAAGCAAAGACTTTTATCTATGCTTTTCTGTATGGTGCTGGTCCTAAGAAGATAGGCAGTATTACAGGCACAAACGGAACAGTAATCATAGATAAGTTTATGAAAAACGTACCAGCCCTTGCAAAGCTGAAAGAAAAGATAGCTGTGAACTTAAGAAACAAAGGTTCACTACCNGGACTAGATGGTAGAAGGTTATTCATTCGTTCAGAACATGCAGCACTAAATACTTTACTGCAAGGTGCTGGTGCGGTAGTGATGAAAAAGGCTCTGGTGATATTTGATAAGTACATAAAGCTACATGAATTAGATGCACATTTTGTAGCCAATGTACATGATGANTGGCAACTAGAAGTTAAGGAGGAAGAGGCGGAACTTGTGGGGCAACTCGGTGTCAAAGCAATTGTAGAGGCTGGTAAGGCTCTGCGTTTAAATTGCCCTTTGGATGGCGAGTATAAAGTAGGTGATAATTGGAAACAAACTCATTAAGGAGAACGTATGGACTATAAACAGTCGATTAAGTTAAATGCAAAGGTTATGTGGGCATTTCATAACAAGGTAAACAACCTATCAGAGAAGTACCAGATTGACTTGTGTGAACTCTCTGACGCTGCTGTAGAGGCGTTGCAGAATGACTTAGGAGTAGAAGCTAGAAACAAAGGTGACGAGAAAGGAAACTTTATCACCTGTAGGAGTGTCATGCCTTTGAAGATAGTTGATCTTGAAGGTAAGTCATTACAGGATGTTGCTATTGGTAATGGTTCTAGCGGAGTGGCTATCGTATCCTCTTATGATTGGAAGAGTAAGATGGGTAAGGGTACATCACCAACACTACAGAAGATGGTAATTAATGATCTTCAGGTATACGAGGGTGGTGTAGCTGACGATGGTGATGGAGATGTGTTGTAGATGATTGCTTTAGTCGATGGCGATATTCTTACTTACAGAGTAGGCTTTGGTTGTGAGGATACTAGTGAGCGTGTCGCCATCGCTAAACTAGCGGAGTACTTAGAAGACCTCGTGTTTATTCATGCAAACTGTGAAAAGGCACGAGGTTATCTAACTGGTAGAAGTAACTACAGAGATGATATAGCAAAGACACAGACGTACAAGGGACACAGATTAGGAGTAGCAAAGCCAAAGCATTTTGATCTAATGCGTGAATACATGGAAAAGGCATGGGGCTTTGAAATGCAAGAGGGTCAGGAAGCTGATGATGCCATAGGCATAGAAGCATACAAACTAGACCCCAGAGATTACGTTATCTGTTCTATTGATAAAGACCTGAACAACCTTAGAGGATGGCACTACAACTTTCACAAGAATGAGATGTATTATGTTAAAGAGGAAGAAGCTATCAAGAATTTTTATAAGCAGTTGTTGACAGGAGATAGGACAGATAACATCCCAGGTATCAAAGGTATTGGCGACAAGAAGGCTGATAAGATACTTGATGGATTAGAAGAGGAAGAAGACTTATACAAAGCAGTATTGGAAGTATATAAATATAATCGTGACTATTTATTGGAACAAGGAAGACTGTTATGGATACGAAGGAAAAAGGAAGAACTCTGGATGCTTCCAGAGTAACTTTGGTATATTGGAAGGATGCAGTAGCAGATGTTGGATGGGAAGAAGGTGTCAAGTCAGAATTACATGACTGCACTAGCATAGGATTTGTAGTTGATGAAACCAAAGATGCTTTGACTCTAGCTAATACTGTATCACAAGACCAGAGCAACTGTAGGATACATATACCTAAGAAGTGGATACAAAAACGAAAGGATATAGAACTTGAAGACAAGCAGCAAAAAAGGAAAAGGAAGAAGTCTACAACAATGGGTCAGAGACTTAATAATAGACAAGTTCAACCTTACGAGTGATGATGTACGATCTACTATCATGGGTTGTAGCGGTGAAGATATCCTACTTTCACCAGCAGCAAGGAAGAAACTAAATGTTTCTATTGAATGTAAAAGCAGGGCTAGAGTTGCTGTATACGGCTTCTATGAGCAAGCTAAGACTAACTGCCCTGGTGATGCAGAACCAGTTGTTGTGGTTAAACAGAACCGATCTATACCTTTGTGTGTGGTTCGGGCTGAACATTATTTTGAACTATTGAGAAAGGCTAACTCTTGAAACATTTGATCATACCTGATACACAAGTAAAGAGAGGCGTAGACCTTAGTTACTTAGAGTGGATTGGAAAATATATCGTTGACAAGAAACCTGATGTTATCGTACAGATTGGTGATTTTGCTGATATGCCGTCACTATCATCTTACGATGTAGGTAAGAAGTCATTTGAAGGAAGAAGATACAAAGATGATATTGAAGCAGCCAGAGAGGCTATGGATATATTATTAGAACCGATGAGGGAATATAATGCAAGATGCAGAAAAGACAAGAAAAAACAATATCGACCTAGAATGGTTCTCACGCTCGGTAACCACGAACAAAGAATTGAGCGAGCAGTCGAAGGAGATTCTAAACTCGACGGCACTCTTGGTACAGATGATCTCGGATACTCAAAAGCTGGTTGGGAGGTGTTTGATTTCCTTGATACTGTTAGTATTGATGGGGTTGTATATTCTCACTACCTTGTAAGTGGCGTGATGGGCAGACCTATTGGTACTGCTTCTGCTATGGTCAACAAGACGCACCAGAGTTGTGTAGTAGGTCACCAGCAAGGCAGACAGGTAGCCTATGGCAAAAGAGCAGATGGTTCTATCATAACTTGTATCATAGCTGGTTCTTGTTATCTACACAATGAAGACTACATGGGAGTGCAAGGTAACACTCATTGGCGAGGTATCGTAGTATTACATGATGTACAGGATGGACAGTTTGATGAGATGTTTGTAAGTTTAAAATATTTAAGGAAGAAGTATGGATAATTTTATAACTAAGAATAACAGCGATTTGTATGAGGAAGATATGAAGCTAGAAGACAAAGTAAACCATCCAGCACACTACAACAAAGGGACGATAGAAACCTATGATTACATAGTTGATACACTAGGCGAGTATGAATCTATCAGTTATTGTCAGGGTAACATAATCAAATACATTAGCAGAATGTGGCACAAGGGTAAACCATTAGAAGATGCTGAGAAGGCTGAATGGTATTTGAAAGCTATGATTAAATTATTAAAAGAAACGAAAGGTAGTAATTGGGGGTAATATGGCATTGACAATATATGACATTTGTGATAGACTTAAAAACCTTGACGAGATTTCCTTGTTAGAGGTTTTGGATATATCATCAGAAGATATCGTTGATAGATTCAATGATAAGATAGAAGAGAAAGCAGACGAACTAGAAGAGGAGTTAAGAGATTGAAGACATACAGCCAATTTATAGCAAAGAGCCGTTACGCAAGATACCTAGAAGAAGAGCAGAGAAGAGAGGATTGGAGTGAGTCTGTTCAAAGATATATGGACTTTATGGTAAATCATTTAGAAAGAGAAATAGGTCATGTAGTAGATACACCAACAAAACTAAGAGTACAGGAAGCAATAGAGAACCTAGATGTTATGCCATCTATGAGNGCTATTATGACTGCTGGTAAGGCACTAGATAGAGATAATACTGCTGGATATAATTGTTCTTATCTTCCTATTGACGATGTAAAAGCTTTTGACGAAGCTATGTACATCTTGCTGTGCGGTACAGGTGTAGGGTTCTCTGTAGAGCATAAGTATGTTGAGAAGCTACCAGAAGTCCCTGAGAAGCTTTTTGAGTCTGAGACTACCATAGCAGTAGCTGACAGTAAAGAAGGCTGGGCAAAGGCTCTGAGACAGCTTATAGCCCTATTGTATAGCGGTGAAGTACCTAAGTATGACTTATCCAAAGTAAGACCAGCTGGTGCTAGGTTAAAAACCTTTGGTGGTAGAGCATCAGGAGCAGAACCATTGAAGCAATTGTTTGAGTTCTGCATCTTCAAGTTTAAACAGGCTGCTGGTAGAAAATTATCATCTATTGATTGTCACGATATCCTGTGTAAGATAGGTGAAGTAGTGGTAGTAGGTGGTGTAAGAAGGTCAGCTATGATATCTCTATCAGACTTAGAAGATGACAAGATGAGAGCCTGTAAGTCTGGTTCATGGTGGCAGTATAACCCACAAAGAGCATTGGCTAACAACTCTGCTATGTACGATGAGAAGCCTGATATGAGTCAGTTTATGAAGGAATGGTCTAGCTTGTATGAGAGTAAGTCAGGAGAGCGTGGTATCTTCAGTAGGGCAGCATCAAAGAAACAAGCTGCTAAGAATGGTAGAAGAGATATCAACTATGACTTTGGTACGAATCCTTGTAGTGAGATTATCCTTAGACCATACCAGTTCTGTAACTTGACTGAGGTGGTAGTAAGAGCAGATGACACAGTAGAGACTCTGAAAGACAAAGTAGAGGTAGCTACAATACTAGGTACATGGCAAGCTACACTAACTAAGTTTCCATACTTGCGTAAGATATGGCAGAAGAACACAGAAGAAGAAAGACTGCTAGGAGTATCTTTGACAGGTATCCTGGATAATAAAATGATGGGAGAAGTAAATGATAACACAAAACAACTCCTTGAAGAACTCAAACAGGTGGCTGTTAAAACAAACGCTGACTTATCTGTTCTTCTCGGAATTCCTCAGTCGACTGCTATCACTTGTATCAAGCCTAGTGGCACTGTGTCTCAGCTTGTTGATTCTGCCTCTGGTATTCATCCTAGACATTCTAGTTATTATATTCGTAGGGTGCGTGGAGATAAAAAAGACCCTCTTTCCAAATTCTTGAAAGAAGCTGGAGTACATACAGAAGACTGTGTGATGAAGCCTGATTCTACTGTGGTATTTTCATTTCCAATAGAAGCTCCTGAAGGTGCTATGGTCAGAGATGACTTAACAGCTATAGATCATCTTGAGTTATGGATGATGTATCAAAAGCATTGGTGTGAACACAAGCCATCTGTAACTATCAGTGTTAAGGAAGAGGAGTGGATGGAAGTAGGAGCATGGGTATGGAAGAACTTTGATGATATATCTGGTATATCTTTCTTACCTTATGATGGTGGTTCATACAGACAAGCACCTTATGAAGAGTGTACCAAAGAAGAGTATGTTAAGTTAGAAGGTGACACTCCTAATACAATAAGCTGGAGAGACTTGACTGAGGTAGATGATAACGTTAAAGGAGTACAGGAACTAGCTTGTACTGCTGGAAGCTGTGAGGTTCAATAATGGGATACGAATTTACACCAATAACAGGATTGATGGTAGGGTTTGAATACACCAGTGATGTTGAAGGGTATAAGTACATAGTGATAGATTTCTTTCTAGTGAGGCTTACCTTTCATATTGATACTTTATGATTGAATTTGTATTAAAGATAATCAGACATGTACTATTAATATTATATGTTAGCTTCTTAATAAACTTGTTTGTAATAGGGTTGTTTGGAGAGTTTGTAGATGAGGACAAAATAGCACTTAAAGAATTTTTAGTTGTTCTTTCTATATTCACTCCAATATACCTCTCTTTCTTATGGGGTAAGAAATGAGAAATATTATCATATTCATACTAGGTTGTATTACTAGTTATTTTTTACTGTATCAAGGCACAAATGAAGTATTCAATCTGTGGAAGGTAGCTTATGATATTGGTAGGGAAGATGCTACTGCGGTAGCTAAGGCACAGTATGAATGGACTGAGGAGAGACTTAGGCAGGAGTGTGTGCTTCTACACTTTGAAGAAGATCAAGCCAGAAGAGACAAGCTAGGGTTGAAAGGCTTAGGAGAATGATAACAGTTGAATCACCCTGTATTGGTATTTGTGAACTAAAAGACAATATATGTATTGGCTGTAATAGAACAGTTGAACAAATCACCAACTGGGAGACTATGAGTCACGAACAAAAAGAGAAGGTAATAAATGCCTTATTTAGTACGACCACACAGTAGGTCTAGGACTGCGTGACGAGCCTGTAGACGTATCCAAATGAATAAACCTACCTACACCCTTCTGCTGTACTCCAATGCCTGTGAAGCCAATCTGAAAGGCTATCAGGAGTAGTTTATAAGCATCCTCTCTACTTACTGCTACATCAGCAGCTATACCTTCATTATGGACACCTGGAGTTGTTTTCTTTGCTTCTGCTGGATGCAGAGCACTTCTATACCCTGATGTGATAACTATAGGTTTACCAAACATCTCTCTGAGCTGGTTCATCTTGTCAATGAAGTCTTGCTCCATCTTACAGTCACCAGTTGTACTACATTGAAACTCTTTCTTACTGAAGTATTTACCCCACTCGATATCACCTCTCATCTGCATCTCCATAGTAGCGTTTAAATGTGTCTAACTGATCTTGATACTCTGATAGCAGTTTCAGTTCTGCTAGTATAGCTTCTGTTATATCTGTATGCTCTGGTATGCTCTGAGTATGATCTAGTAGTAAATCTATATTTAGTTTGTGTTGTCTTGCTTTAGCGTGTAGTAGCTGTATAGTGTTATTGATTAGTGCTTTTTTCATTTGTTTACTATGTTCTGTAGTTCTTTTGTTTTATCTTTACTACTAAGACTGCTACCAAAGTAGTATCCTAATACCATGGTTACTGCTGACGATAGTGTGCCTAGGACGTATATCAAGATATCCTTACTAGCTGGGTCAACTTCTACAAAGATAATTACTAGGAACAAAGCAAAAGCTAATATGACTGTACCTAACGCTAGGACTGGGGTCACGATCTTATTTAACATGGGGGCAAACTCTGAATTAGCAATCTTCATCTCTCTTTCACGAGCAGACTGCTTATCACCAAACTCAGCTTCTATTTTAGCTAGTTCCCCTTTTTGTTCAAGTTCAGCCAGTTCTTTTAGTGCTTGTTGTTTTGCTTTAGGGTCTGGTATTACCCTGTCTATAACCTTCTCTGCCACAGGCAGCAGACCAGTAAGTAGTTGTAGCATTATGACTCCTTATGTTAAATGAAACTTCTTTCGTATTTTACAGCCTTTTTCAGACTCTACTTCAAACCATTTAAACCCTCTTTGTTCATTAGCACACCAGTATACACATAGTCCTCTTTCTATCCATTCTAGCTTGCAGTAGAACTGTGTACGATCTGGTACTACAGTTACCATCATGCTAGACAGTATTAGTTCTATCATTGTATTCCCTTTACAGAGTCAATTAGAAATTGTATCAGCCACCATAGAACCATACCCATAATGGCTATGACAGATAACATACTGGAATTGTAAATGAGTTCTTTACGTTTGCGGATTTGTTGGTATACTTCCTGTTCACGTTTGCGTTGTATTGATCGTCTGATTTGTATTAGCTGTTTGTACCCATCTGCACCGAGATGGTGCAATTCGCCCCAATAGAACATATGTTTTAGTTCNTTTTCCATCTCTTTGATTCTCTGCCTTGCAGCAAGCTCATCAAATGCTTCTGCTGTGGCTGACTTTCTGTAAGTAATCTTCTTGAATATAGATGGCTTTTCTTCTTCCTGTGTTAGACAGAACTTCACATCTTCTACCGCAGAAGCCCACTTCCCTAGCTGTGAAAATATCTCTTGAGCTTCTTTACCATAGTTTACTGCTGTCTTGATACCCTGAAATACTGCATTTGCTGTAGCCAAAGCTGTGATTGGGTCGATCATTCTATTTCTATTTCAAATGTTTTAGGTCTACCAGTATCAGATATTATGTCTTCTGGTATTTCTATTTCTAATCCTTTATAAATTTCTTTTTCTTCTTTAGGGTCATTTAAACTTTGAACAGCTCCTGTAATTAGTGGTCTATAATCATCAATAGATTTAGCAGATAACATAATTTCTCTTCCTACTTTAGTATTAAATGCTGATCTAGTAACTGCTTCCATTATTCTACTAAAAGACAAAGAACCTACTGGAGCAGCTACTGTAGTAGGTAATTGCGTTTGTATGGTTGCTTTTGTTGCTTGAGTAATAGTTTCATCACCACTTCCCATTATAGTATTTTCTTTTCTAGTTAAAGAATTAGCAAGAGCGTTGTATTTATTTAATATTGTTTTCATATCAACAGCATAATTAGTAAAAAAAGGACTAAAGTTCTTTTCTCTATTTTTTATATAAGATATNAATTTTTGAGGGTCAAAAATATCATCTGTTATAGCTTGTTCTCTAGCGTCTTCAAATATTTTAGATGCAACGTTTTGTTTTACATTATCAGGTAAAAGAGGAGCAATTTGTCTTACTGCCCTCTGTGCTCCTTCTTGACCTTGCGTATCAGGAGATACCAATTTAGAAACTAATTTAGCTACATCCTCTTTTAATTCTCCAGATGCAGGGTCTTTTAACAATGTTATTGCTAAATCAGCGTCTCTAAAAGGTATAACATTTCCTTTGTAATAATCTCTAGCTTTTGAATAAGCATTATATAATTGTTTATTATTTAAATTAGATTCAGCCCATGTGTCCAAATCTTTATCTAAACTTTCAATTACACTCCTAATTTTATTAGTTTCTATGCTTCCAAATTTATTTGATTGTTTAGCTGCTTGTAATGCTTGTGACAATGCTTCTCTGGTTGCTCTAATTTCTTTAAATGAAAATTCTTTATCTTTTATAATTTGAGGAGTTAAAGGATTTCCTAACTCATCTTGAATTAAACCTTTAGATTGTATTGTAACTTTTTCATTAAGATTAGAAGCCATTTTTTCTAATTTACTAACTAGCTGAGGTCTTTCTAATAATGGAAATAAATCTGGATATTCTTTTAAAATATCGTTTACTGCTATTTTTGTATTATCAGTAGGTATTTCATTTAATTTACCTTTATTAGCAATAACATCTACTACTTTATATAATCTATTTGCTCTTAATTGATTTTTCTTTAAAGAATTTTGTATAGAATTAGCTATTTGTTGTCCTTGTATTCCTGTATATTTTTTTCTTGAAGTCATAGGTTCTGTTATAGTGCCTATGCTTTTTTCTAATTCTTTTATATTTTGTTTAAGTTTTTTATTAGCACCGCCTCCTCTTAAATCACTTACGGCTTCAGCAGCTCTTTTTGCATTATCGCCAGTAAAATCTCCTAATAATCCTGGTTTTATTCCAAAAGATTCTGCTGCATCTTTTACTCTTTGTATATTATCTTTAAAATCAAAATTAGTTATTTTCTCTAAAAATCTACCAGCAGTTCCAAATACTGCTTGAGCACCTGCTGTTAATAAACCTGTTTGAGTAGCTTGTTGTAATCTTGTTTTATCTTCTGTTTCAGGAGTAGTTAAATAATCCCAAATAAAACCAAAAGTTCCTTGTTTATATATTTGAGCTAACTTACCTCCTTTACCAAACCATCCTAAAGTAGCTAAAGGAGCTACTACAGCAGTTTCTAAAACAAATTCTCCAGCAGCTCCTAAGAATTTATCCTGGTCGTTAAATCTACCATATCTTTCTAGTGCTTTTTTCTTTAAAGTTTCTTGTACATCTTCTGGAGATTGTCCTGTCAAAACTCCTAAATCAATAACAGATTGCTCTAAACCAGTAGCAATATCTAATGCTTTATTTACACTACCTTTTTCAAAAGAAGATAAAGCATCGCCTAAAAAAATTCTAGTACCTACTGTTTCAGGCTTAAGTAAACCTACAGCCATTCTTAATTCTTCTGTAGGTATTTTATCTAATCTTTCCTGTGAAAATAAATTCATAATTATTGTCCTATTTTATTTTTTCTTCGTAACGCTTTTATAACTTCATCATATAACTCAGCTTCAGTTACACCAGGATATTTTGATCTATTTCTTAAAAAAGTTTTTTGTATTATTTCTTTATCTTTATTATTAAAACCTTGTAAATATTTATTATCAGTAATATCTACTGTTTTTACATCAGTAGATTTAATCCCACCTCTTCTTTCTGCTATTATATCTTCTTTTGTTCTTAATAATTTATTATAGTGCATTTCTATTTTATTTAAAGCATTTAATAAATCTTTTTCTGATTGTAGTTGATCTAATTTAGTTACAGACCCTTGTAAAAAATCTAATTCTTTTACAGCAACTTGACCTAAAGCACCTCCAGTTTTTGATTCTTCTCTCATTTTAGCAAGTTCATCAAAACCTAGTCTTGCTTTTATAGTATCTATATAGCCAGCTAGTTTTCTAGCATTAGTTTGTGGTAAATTAGCTAAAATTCCAGCATATCCTGTAACCCCAATGAGATCATCTTTAGCATCTACAATTAATTGTCTAGCTCCTTGTATTTCTGCTAAAACTGATTTAGCCCTTTCAATAGAACCTTCTGCTCTTAATTCCGTTTCTTTTGCTTCTAATTCTTTTTGTCTAACTATCTTAGATTCAGCAGCAAAAGCTTTTTCTTGTTTTATTTTTTCATTAACTACATCTAAAACAACAGGTGGATAGTCTTCTATAAATGGTTGTAATTGATATGGCTTACCTTGTTCATCCTTTAAAGAGCCTACAATTCTTTGTATTTGTGCTGTAACAGGAGTTTTTCCAAACCCAGCTCTTTTTGCTTTTGCATCTTCTAATTCTGAAAGAATTTGTGCTTCAGATAAAGACATATTCTGTGCTTTTATTTTTAAAGAAATTCCTATTCCTTCTAAACCTTGATTTATAAGTTGTTCACCTAATAAATTCATTCCTTTAGAAGTACCAACATCAATACCTGCCTTAGAAACTCCTTGTATAATATTTTTAATTTTATCTTGTTGAACTTCTAAAGCAGTCTTTTGACCAAAACCTCTTCTTATACCAGCACTTGCACCAGTTTCAAGGCGTTGTAATACTCCTTCTAAACCAGCAGCCCTTTGTGGTTCTTGTATAGGTGCATCTAACCCAAATAAACCTTTCATTATCTCTTGTGCCATATTTATTCCTTATCCGTAGAATCCAAACAATCCATCCTGTTTGCCAATTTGTTTAGCTACTTGTTCTGCTATTTTATCTATAACGCTTTGTGACATAGGTACATTACCAGGTTGTGTAGGTGCTCCTATTGCTCCTCTAGCTGCTTCAGATAACAAACCATAACCACCAGCTTGTGCTCTCAAAGCATCTACATCATATTGTTGTTGTAGTCTTAGTCCTGCTAAACCAGCCTCAGCAGCTCTGCCAGCAGTTTGTTGTGCTAATTCTGTTCTAGCACCTGCTAACATTCTAGCTTGCTCAAATGGTTGTAATGCTGCTGTATCTATTGCTCTAGCTTCTCCTGCTAATGCACTAGCTAGTTGTTGTTGTCTTTGTGCTTCAGTCAATCCAAACTGTTCAGCAGCTAATGCTTCTCTTGCTCTTCCTTGTTCCTGTGCTGCTAACACTGACTCAGCTAATGGACTAACTCTTCTAGCACCATCTACACCTGGTAAAGTCTGACCATAACCTAATAAACCTCTTTGTGCTAGTGTGCCTAACATTCTTTCTTGTTCTCTTTGTCTTTGTGGTTCAGTTAATGCTTGAATNCTACTTAAAAGACCCTCAGTACGNCTCTTGCCTAGTAGCAGGTAGTCCTGTAATCATACCTTCAGCAGCTCCTAGTGCTGCCTCTCTAATAGGAGCATAACCTGCACCAACTTCAGCTACTGCCTCTTCAGGAGTTATTGTAGCAGTTCCTAAACCAGTAGTAACAGTATATGGTTTAAAGTCTGTTATACCAGCTTCTCTTCCTAATCTTAGTGCTTCTTCATAAGTTCTCGCACCTTGTTTTTTATACTCATCTGCTATTTTGCTTATAGCTGCTATATCAAAACCAGCACCTACTAATTCTTTTATGTTTAAATCACTAAAGAAGTCTTTTACTCCTTCTGGTAGTTGTTGTTTTATATTTTCTATTGTTTTATCTAAAACACTATCTTCAGCAGCTTCGCCAAATACACCAGCTTCTTCTAAAACTTCTCGACCTGTTAGCAATCCTGTTGCTGCTGCTGCTTCATCAGGAAAACCTAAGCCAACTGTACCTGCTTCATCTAATAAAGCAAACCTGTCTCTTAATTCTTGAGAAGTTAATCTTGGTAGATCAGCAAAAGTAACATCTTGTCCTAAAACTCTACCAGCAACTGTTGGGTCATCTAAAATACTAGGAGCTAAAGGTATAGTAGATGGTCTAGTTAATAAACTATAATCAGCTTCAGTCAACATTCCTGTTGATGGTGCAAATTCTACTGGAGCTGCTTCTGCTAATGAAATACTTTCTGGGGCAGATGTTAATGAATATGGGTCAGCACCTAGAGCACTTTCACTAACAGGAATATTAAAAGTGTCTGTAACTCCTGAAAGACCAACTTCATTAAGAGTGTCTCCTAATGTTCCACTATTATATAAGTAAGAACCACCTCCAACAAGTGCTCCTGAAACCAATGCCTTTTCTACATCACCAGTAATAACTCCTGTTGTTGCTCCTGATAATATTGCATTACCAATAGCTTGCTGTGCTGCTGCACTTGCTCCTGAAGCAAATGTTGCTCCTAAGCTAGAAGCTAAAGAACCTACACCTGGTATTGCCATCAAAGCAAAAGGAGCTACTGTTCCTAGTAGTTTACCTATACCGCTAGAAGTGTCTTCATATACAGGAAAATACATAGGATTACCTTGGTCATCAAACTCAACACCAAAGTTTACCATACCTTCAATATTAGAACTCTGATAGCCCATTCTAGTATAATCACCTCTAGGCTCTAAGAATCCTACTCTACTACCTAGAGGTAGTCTAAAAGGCTCTCCTGTAGTTTTATTTATAATTACATCTCTACCTTGCTCATCTACGCCTTTTCCTGCTTGATAAATACTAGTAAATCCTGCGTTAGCAAAGTTCTCTGCTTGAATCTTAAATATCTTATCTAAGTCTGATTGTTTACCTTGGTAACGATAACCACCCTGAGCTAAGTTTTCATACTGTTGTCTAAACTGTGTCTCTAGCTTTTTCTTAACATCGTCTGTAACGCTCTCACGAGCCTGTGTCTGCGTTCTTGACTCTGTAAGCATGGTAGGGCTACTAGCGTCTCCAGAGGGCTGTGGTGAGGCTGTGGTGGGTTCTGGAGACGTAGTAGCTAATCTCATTATATCTTGTTCTTCTTGTGTCAGTCTAGGAGCAACAGAAGGGTCTATGCCTTTCGCACGTTGCTCTTCTTGGAATCTTCTGTAATCATCTAAGATACTCACGAGTATGTCCCTCCTTCTATTGAACCACCAGAAAACGTACCTGATAGTACAACATTCGTAATGGTTGCTGTGCCTGTCACCGCTGGGGAGGCAGAATTAGCTTTTGTCGCAACTGCTGTAGCAATGTTATCAAATTCAGTATTAATTTCCGTTCCTTTAACGACTTTGTTTGGGTCACCACTATTTAATGTGTCCTTTGCTGCGAAGTTAGTTGTTTTTGTATAATTACTCATTTATATAGTCCTTCCTAAGACTGAATATATATCTATCTTTTGTAGTGATAGAGGGTTACTATCTATTGCTGCATTTACGCCTACCTGTAAGATGTTACCATTTCCTGACAATTGTGTACTAAGTTTATCAATAAATACAGAAGCTGAATATTCTGCTATGTTATATTCTGCTGTACCATACTCAGCAATGTTTCCTTCTTGTGTTTGTACATCAGAAGTATTAAAACTGTTTTCATAATCAAAAGCCCACTTCAAAGCTAATGTAGTATTGGTAGCACCTATAACTGTTACATTAATTTTTTTAGGTATTTTTGTTATATCAGGTCTACCAAAGTCTAAGTATGGTGATAGATAACTAAATACATAACTAGAACCATTATCTGTAAAGTTTTTATACTCTGCTATACCATCAGGTTGACCTAGAAGTAACCTATTATCATTTGTAACGATAAANGATGATGGGTCTATACTATCCCATCTAGTTACTCTGTATGCACCATCAGGTAGTGTTGCTCTTACATCAAAACAAAAAGTAAATCCTGAAGCTGGTAAAGTTAGTAAATAAAATGCTTCTTTCTCGTAATATACACTTCTTATCTCTTCTTTGTTTTCTACCGCTACAAGTGCAAGAAAGTTATCCCTTACATTCTTTGACAAGTCTCTTAGTGGTGCTGACTTCTCTTGTATAGTTCTACCTAGACTTCTTAGACCACTATCAGATAGAAATACTAAATCAGTGCCTATAACCTGTACAGAGTCTCTTGCAATACATCCTGTACCTACGATTACATCATTCAATGATATGTTACTTATATCATCTGCATTTTGATACAATACAATGTGGTGTTCACAAAATATTACTAGAAAGTTGTTGTGTGCAGCTAGTGCTGTTATTTTATCACCACCAGGTACGACTTTCTCTAGGTTTAACTGTCCTGAACCAGAACCATTAAAGTCTGAACCATCTAGTAATACACTGTGGTATATTGTTAGTGGGTCATTTGCTATATCAGCCATCCACATTCTACCAAAAGCTGATAGTGCTACATTAGGTGTAAATGTATCTGCTGCATAACCATGAGGAACAACTCCTACATCTGCTAATCTTTGTAGTCCAAAATCTCCTGTGTGGGAATGACTACCACCTCCACCACCTCCACCAGTAGGTAACTTATGATATACTAAAGGAGGATGATCTTTCTGTACTGCATACATGTGTGGACTAAAGTCAAGACCACTTTCAAACTCTGCCTGTTTAAACTGCCAGTTGTTATCTGTAATAGTATATGTAATCGTTGAATTAGCATTAGCATTGTATACAGGCATAGCAGACATAGTACCTTCACCTTCATACAAGTTGTTGTTACCGCCACTAATAATATTATAAGAATTAGTAGCTGTATATGCGTCAAACTCTACTAAAGCCTCTGGTAGTGTTGATGTACCACCAGCAGTTGTCTGATACTCCCAACCTCTTCTGGCAGCCATTCTACCAGACTTATCAATCACAGCATTGTCTGCTTCTAGTGTAAATGATAAGTCAAGAGTAACACCAGAGTCTTGCGTGTTAATACCAAAGAAACCTGGTGATACTATAGCTACTGGTTGTATAGGTTTGTTAGGCATTATGATGGATACCACACAGTTTCTTCATCAGGTCTTCTTGCAGCTTCTATAGCTATAGCATCTGCTAAAGCCTGTTTAGCTACTGCATATTGACTTGATACGCTGATACCTCCATCTTCACCACGCTCTTCTATTGCTTTAGCCCATGCAAGAGATGTGATTACATTCTTCTGCATAGCTGTGGTGTCAGTATCAGTTGTTAGTTCTTGTTCTGGTATTACTAAGTCAAACCTTATTACATAATCACCATCAGGAATAGGATACAAGTCTATTTGACCATCTCTTTGTGCATCTACACCATTAGGATTATAATATAATGGTGCTCCCTGTGTAGGAGTATCTGTTAATAATAAGTTTTGTATAAAGTATCCTGTTGTCTGATAACGTAAGAATACATCTTCTGTATCATTGTGTGCAGAGATGATTCTAAACTTGTTTCTAGCACCATCTAAGTTATAATTAAATGTACCTTGCTGCGTAGTAAATGATACTGTATCTCTTAGTACATCCCAGTTCCATGCGTCTTCTACTTCTCTTTTAGCATCATTGACTAAAGCACCTACCAAAGAAGAATACCCATTCTGAGATACACTAGTTACTTGAGCTTCTCTAAGCCTGACTAGTACATCATTTACTAAATCTAAATATGTTGTTGTTAGTGCCATTAGCAATCCCACTTTCTAAGTGCTTTATTAATCCTACTATTAGGGTCACTTGCTGTTTTACTACCTGTTCTCTTCTTTTTCATTCCCTGCATCCTAGCACAAAAACTTTTGCGTCTAGCTGCTGCTTTAGGTGACTTCTTTGCCTTTTTAGCAGATACTGGTGGTTTTAGGTTAGCACCAGTAGTTCTTTTAAAATAAGCCCTACCAGCTTTGTTAAGACCACCTTTAGGATTTTGATACTTTTTTTGAACCATTCTTTTTCCTTGCAAATGTTCTTACATTGGTAGGTTTACCTCCTGGGTTTCCTGCTGCTCTCTTTCTTCTTACAGCAGACTTTCTTTGTGCCTCTGTCATGCTCTTAGCTTTAGACCTAGGAACACATTTAGGATAGGCTCTTTTACTGTCCTTAGTAGACTTACGTCCACAAGGCTGAAACTTGCCTTTCTTCTTAGGTGCTCCTATGTCTACCCAATCACCTTTCTTACCTTTACCAAACCACTCCTTGAGTGACATTATGCGTAACCTCCACCTCTTTTCTTGTACTCTCTTACTAACCAAGCATTAGCATAAGCACTAGGATATACATCAAACTTGCGTTTAGCCTCTGCTTTCACTCTGCTATACAGAGCCTTGTTAGTAGGTGTAGGAGACTTCTTAGACTTTTTTGCTGCCACTTTTAGCCCTCTTTTGTGCTGTTTTAGAAAGATCTTTAAAATGGTAGAGTTTCTTGCTAGACTTGGTATGCGTTGCACCAGAATGTAATGTACCATCACTCATCTTGTGCATCTTACCTTTATGCTCTTTACCATCTCTAAAGTAGTGCGGTACTCCCTTAGCCACTATGCTTTCCTCTTAGCTGGTTTCTTCATTGGCTTTTTAGCCATCATCTTCTTACCACCATAACCTTTATTCATACCATTCATGGCTTTCTTCATTGGTTTCTTCTTGCCTTTCATCATGCCGTACATAGACTTCTCCTTAGCTTAGTTTTAAAATGATAGTGATAAGTATTAATACAATAGAACCAAAACAACCAATCAAGATTGTTTCAAGTCTCTTGATTTTAGAAATTGTCTCAGCCCACCTTTCTGCACATATTGCTTCATGTGTAGTAAGTCTTTTGTCTAATTCGTTTAGTAACTCTTCTGTTTTCATTACTCAGCTACCCATGTTTGATTATCTTCATCCCAGTTATATATACCACCATCAGTAGGCATAGCTGAAGGAGCTATCCATGTAGCATCAGCAGTAGACATAGACCAACTATTATATGGCTTAGGAGGCATAAATAAATCTTGATCTACAAAATATGTATACCCTTTACCTGCATAGTTACCACGCATGTTACCATTATAAGAAGTTTGTTTCCATGTACCACCCAACACTTTTTCAAGATGTGCTTGACCAATGTATTCTTTTTCAACGCCATTTACATCTGCGGTATCTTTGTTTTCTACTACAGTAACTCTTACTACAATATTATTGCTATCAAGTTCAGCAAAATGTGCCATCTTATACTCCTATATGTAATCCAGTTAATTCTAAATCTTCACCAATATAGCCTTTTAAGAAAGTATTAAACGATAAACTAATTCTTTCTTTACCTACAACTTTTTCTACCATGTGGGTTAAATTAGAAGGAAAAAGAACTAAATCATTTGTGCCTGTTTCAAACCACCAACTTTTGCTATTAAAAAGGTTATATTCTTTAGCTGGTAAATCTATCCTTTGGTAACCATCTTTATAAAAATAAATCTTATCTTTTGTTTTATCAGCTTGGACATAAAACACTCCTGAAATAAAACTATTCGAATGTGCGTGTTCATGATGAAACTGACCTTCTTTTGTATAGTTGCACCATGACTGCGTTATGTAAGGCTCAACATTATTTTTAGGTATATATATATTTTGAAAATATTCTTTTAAAGATTTTTCAATAAACTGTTTTAGTTTTTTCATTTCTTTGTTTTCTAAAATATTATTATCAATAGATGTTGTGTTTCCTTGATTGCTTCTTGTCTCTTGTTCAGTTAAAAACTTTGTCTCTTTTTCTGTAATTCCTTTGTGTTGAAAAAACGTAACCGCAGTCGGAAACAAAGAATAAGTTCTCAATTTAATGCACCACCGATCTTTCCTTGCATTTCTAATATTTGATTTTCTTGGTCTTTTGTCCAAATTGTATTTATAGAATCTTCAAACTCTCTTGCTTTACGTTGTGCATCTCTAACCTCATCCATAGAAGGGCATGGTCTATCATCTTCCCATCGAGTAAAAGTAGAATTAGAAATTTCCCATTTAGCACCTGGTCTTAACATTTCCATAGCACTATCAATTCCAGTTAATCTATAAATTTTATCTTTTGGTTTTATTTCCATTAAAACTCCTATGCGTTCATAGTTATAACAACAATTCCAGAGCCACCATTGCCTCCTGTTACTGAACCTCCGTCAGAACCGCCTCCACCGCCTCCACCAGTGTTAGCTGTCCCATCTGAACCTGCACTATTAGAGCCTCCAGACCCACCACCTCCGTCTGTGGTTGTGCTGCCTGTTTCACCTCCACCACCACCTCCACCTGCATAACGAACAGTAGAACCAGTGATACCTGAATCTTCCCCAGACCCGCCATTACCTCCAACTGTAGAATTTTGAGCAGATACCTCTCCTCCTACTGCACCTGCACCTCCACCTCCACCGCCTGAGTTAGCCCCTCGACCACCATCATTACCTTGGCTTGGTGTTGTGGAAGGTGTGTTGCCTGTTCCTGCGGTAGTATAAGCTGTAGTTGTTCCTGGTATACCACTTCCATGTCCTCCACCGCCTGAGCCACCATTACCTGCAGCTGTACCGGGACTGCCACCTATACCACCACCTGCAGATGTAATAGTGCTAAATATAGAGTCTTCTCCTGCGGTATTGCCTCCACCTGCACCACCTCCTTTAGCTCCACCACCACCTACAGTAATAGTGTATTCTGTTCCAGAAGTAACAGACAGAGACGTTCCTGTTCTAAAGCCACCACTTCCACCACCACCACCTCTGTTTGAACCACCTGCACCACCACCTGCAACTACTAAATAATCCACAGAAGATACCCCGGTTGGGCATTTCCATTTTGTTGTACCTTTAAATATTAGTGGGGAACTTATAGGTACTGTATATTTAATGATTATAATTCCTGAACCACCATTTTTTCCTGTGCCGTTACCAGCACCTCCACCACCCCCAGTATTTGCAGTACCATCTGTCTTAGTTACTGAAGGACTTGCTCCATTACCACCGCCACCATTACCTCCAGAACCTGAATTTGGAGTGCCTGAGCCTCCTCCACCACCTGCATAAAATACTGTAGAACCTGAAATATCTGAAGAAGTTCCAGTACCTCCATTACCTCCATTACCTCCAGTAGAATCAGCACCAGAACCACCTGCTCCTCCACCGCCACCTCCACCATCAGGGTTACCTGAATTTGTTCCAGAACCGCCATCATTACCTTCTGATGGAGTAAAACTTCCTGCGTTTCCAGAACCACCATTAGGGGTTGCATTATCTCGTTGACCACCTCCACCACCAGAACCNCCATTATTTCCTGGTTGAAAATCAGTATCTCTACTACCGCCACCACCACCTGCGGTAGAAGTTATGGTTGAAAACACTGAATTATTACCATTGTCACCTTTGTCTGATGAACCAGTAGAACCTGATCCTCCTGCACCCACAGTAATTGTGTATTCTGTTCCTGCTGTCACACTTAAACCAGTACCAGTACGAAAACCACCTGCACCTCCTCCACCACCTTCATGGTCACTAAGTCCACCACCGCCTCCACCGCCTCCTGCAATTACTAAATAATCAACACTTGTAACACCAGTAGGGCAAGTCCATGTAGAGTCGCCTGTAAAAGTTTGTATTACTACAACTTCACCTGCTGCTGCTGCGGTAGTAAAGTTAGAAAATAATAATTGATGTATTCCAGTCATTATGAAATATTCCCAGTGAGTACAGCTAGGTCTGCTGTATAACTAAACATAATACTAGCAACTCCATTTGCATCTAATGTGTGCAAGGCAGTTGCTGCTAAGTCTCCTGCTTTAACTGCATTAACAGCAGTACAAGCTAATGTAGCTGTACATCCGTTTACAGATATAACTGATACAATATCACCTACAGCAAACACTCCTGTAGGAACAGTAACTATGACGTTTGCTGAATTTATTGTAACTTGATTTCCTGCGTCGCCTATAGCTAAGGTATAATCTCCTGATACTTTAGTACTTACAGGTATATCTCTTAAATCACCATCTTGATCTGATACTGTAGAAGCTCCTGTTAATGTTCCTCCTACATCTACATTACCACTTAGCCCTGCACTTCCTGTAACATTTAGTGTTCCAGTTACAGAAGCATTAGTTCCTACATTTAATGTTCCTGAAGCAGTAACATTATTAGTAATTCTAAAAGAACCTCCAGCAGATACTGCACCAGCTACATCTAGTGTAGATGGTTTAATACCTACTTCTACAATATCATTACTACTGTTTTTTGTATAAAGTCTTTGATCTAAAGTATTTATTGCTAACTCAGCACCGCCTGTGCTGTTTGTTAAGTCAGCAGTGGCAGGTACTCCTGTCGTATCCTTTTTCTTAGTTAAAATGGTTGTCATGAGTAAGTACCCCCTTCAATCGTACTTGATTCTGTTAGAACTGTGCTTCCTCCATCTTGTAGCACTCCTGTAAAGTTTGCAGTTGCAGCATCTAAAAATGCTGTGTTAGCGTCATAACCTTGTACTAGTACGCCTATATTAGCACTCACTAATACATTATCACCAGCTTCTTGTAGCACACCAGTAAAATTAGCTGTAGCTGCATCTAGTTTAGCGGTATCAGCATCATATCCTTGTACTGTAACTCCTAAATCAGAAGCTACTAAAACATTACTACCGCCTTCTTGCAACACTCCTGTAAAGTTAGCAGTGGCTGCATCTAAAAGAGCAGTATCTGCGTCATATCCTTGTACTGACACACCTATCATTGATTGTGTTAGAACATTACTAGAACTGTGTTGTAAAACTCCTGTAAAATTAGCAGTGGCATCAGAATAACTTACTCCTCCTCCTGTAACTCCAGCAGAAGCTACTGACACACCAATGTCAGCACTTGTTAATACATTGCTACCGCCTTCTTGTAGTATTCCAGTAAAGTTAGCTGTAGCATCACTATAATTTACAGCAGACGCTGCTGCTGCTGTAACAAATTCTATATCATCTTCAGTTGCATTTACTGCTAGAACAAAGGTAGCATTACCAGAATAAGAAGGCAACAAAGCTACTCTAGCAGAAGCTACAGTAGTCGCACTTGTTCCACCTTCACTAATTGCTAATGGTAACTGTTCAAAAGTAGCAGTACCAGCACCACCAGTACCTCTAAAAAAAGCCATAATTATTCCTTAACAAAAAAACCCTCCGAAGAGGGTTATCATGTTTACCAATTTGGTCTACCCACAAGGGCTGTGTATTGGGCAGTAGCTAAGTCAATTGCTCCGCCTGTATTATTGTTTAGTTGAAAAGTTACTTGTGCTGTTCCAGTAACATTAGCTGTTAAAGCTAAATCTGCTACGTCTACATTAGCAGCAGCTCCTAAAACCATATCACCTAATTCAACACCAGAAACAGTAACTGCTGTAACTTCTTCATTACCATCTGCTATAGAACCAAAGTTAAATGTGTCCTTTATAGTCCAGGTATCAGAGAAAGCTCCCTGAAACTGTCTATGTTGTCCTCTTTTTACTGTAGCCATTATTCATCCTTATAAAGAAAAGGGTTGACTGCTAGAGCCAACCCTGTTATTAAAATTAAGCTGGAACAATAAGAGCAACAGCAGAAGTATCTCTTAGCTCACCAGTACCATACAAGGTATCAGCAGTTAAGAGCGTACCTAAATGCTCTTGCTTGTATTGTGTTTGAACACGAACACCTAACTGTTCAACCAATACTCCAAACTCAGGATGGAACAATAAACATACTCTAGCAGCACCAGAACCATTAGTTGTGTCTACGTTGGTAGATACATATACTTTGATACCATATATATCACCAATTTGACCATTTCTAATCGTGTTAGCAGTACCTGCCTCACCTGTAAACGCTTGCTCTGTGAATCGTGATAGACCCATCATTACATTACGAGCTACAGGAGGTATGACAAAGTTACGATTATCCATAGGAACATCTTGATCATCAAGACGCTGGATAGCTCTTCTAAATCCTGCATCAGTAATAGCACTTTCGTTATTACTAGCAGCTACATAGAATGTAGAACCATCACCACCTAGAAAACCTTTGTCATAAGCAGCACTACCAGAACCAGACTGTGACTGTCTACCTAGAGCAAGTACGTCTGAATCAATCCTTGTAGCTAGTGCATAACCAGCATCATCTGTGTAGAAACGTCTTAGTGAAGTCAATGCCTGTACTTCTGCAAAGTCTTCAATCAAACGGCTATACTCATAGTGTTGGTTGATTGTTACAGTCTTTTCTGTGCCAGACTCTTGAATCAAAGTTACCTCTGTTTCAGCAGCCTTGGTTGTAGCTGAACCTCTTGCTGGGGCTGGGAAGTGAACTACGTCACCTTTCTTGCCCTTCATGTTCATCTTCTTAATTAAATTAGCAGCAACAAGATTCTTCTTGTAAGATGCTATGATTTCATCCGACCAAACCTCAGGTATAAAACCTGCGGTATTGACTTCTGATTGTATTACATGATTAGTACCTAAACCCATTTTACAATTCCTTTTCTAAAATATCATCCTCTGACTCTGCCTTCTCGATATGCCTTTTCTATTTCAGGCAACAAGGCTTCATACTTGTCAGGATCACTGTTAATAAGATTTCTTATGTCAGAACGTCTAAAGATTTTCTTAGATGGTGCTTCTCCACTACCACTTGGTACAGTTGTAGTAGCACTTTTGATGTCTTGTGATCTAGCCTGTTTTTCCATTTCTACAGTTTTACCACCTAGTTGTTTCTTTTCTTTCCATGTAGAAATAAGCTCATCAGCAGCATCATAATCATACCTACGATCAGCCCTAGCAAATAACTCTGCTCTTACTTTAGAATTACTTATCCAGTCTTGAAACCCTTGATCTTTTACGATCTCTGTAAAGTCTGGATGTTTTTCTTTCAGTGACGAAAGAGCTTTCGACCTTTGCATTTCTAGGGTTAGCTGTTCTGCTTCTCTGATCTTAGGATGATTTTGTATTGCGTTGTCTACAGCCTGTTTAGGGTTAGCAAAAAAATCATCATCACTAGTTTCTTTGACTTCTGTTTGCTTTGCTTGTGGTTGACTTTGAACATAAGAATTAGCAACCCTACGAAGTTCTCCTAACTCTGTACCTTGTCTGCCTATTAACTTCTCAGCTTCTTGGTGCATAGCTATAACGTCTTGAAGAGTTTTCTCCTTGTACTTCTCAGGAATCTCTGGTTCTGTTTTAACTTCTTCAGCTTTTACTTCTTCTTGCTGTGGTTCTTCTTTCTTATCTTCTACTTCTTCTACAAACTCAGCCACTATACTCTCCTGTGTCAGTTGACATTTTAGGAAAGACACTTTAAATGGGGGTCTAACCTTATCCCATACTACTATACTCTTGACCTATGCCCATCTTTCTCTCATACTTCATGTGACTTTCTCTGCGTCTAACCCATGCGTCAGCAGCAGTAGGAAAATCACCTGAACAACCCTCCAGGTCTATTCTTGGTTTACTGATTATGCGTTTTGCTTCAGTATCACAAGCGGGGCAGGTGGTTGTTTTTAACGAGTCATCAATGTATTGTTCAAATACATGATCATTATTACATTGAAACTCAAATATTCTTCTAGTCATTATGTGTTTGAATAACTCTGTTCTTCTTCTGCACACAAGTCTTCATATACTTTCTCAGACATATCCTTTAGTCCTAACATATACTTTAGTATATCTACTTGTCCTTTAGCAAAATGAAACTCTTCATTTGTTTCACAGTTTTGAACACTGTTGTATTCATCATACATCTTTTGTAAATCTTCCATAAGGTCTTTCCAACCCTTAGAAGACATCATAGCAAAACGATTATCATAATAATCTAATAATTTTTTATCCATTGGCACGTTTTTTGCTTTATTAATGCGTGATTATAGCATACTTTTTTGTAAAAGTCAAGTATTTCTTGATGCTTGTAGTTGTAATTCTGCAATTCGTGCTTTTGTATCAATATCTTTCTCTTTTAGAGCCACATTTGCTAGTTTTATACGTCTTTCAAACTCTTTTGTTGGGTCATCAGCGTCTCCTAAGTACTTAGAAGCACTAGCAGCCACTTTAGCCTGTGTTTCTACTGGTTTTAACTGTGTTTCTACCGCCTCTCCTTGTGCTTTAGCCTGTTTTAGCTGTACATCAGCTTGTAAATCTGCTAATTCTAGCTGTGCTTTCTGTAATTGTAGCTGTACAGCAGCTTGTTGTGATTGTGCTTCCTGTGGATTAGGCTGCATCATCTGCTGTAGTTGCTGTATTAGCTGCTCTCTGTTGTTCAAACTAGAGTTTTCTATGATCGCAGACAGAACTAAAGGTACGATTGGTGACTCTGCACCTAGTGTTTTTAATAAATTCATAAACTGCATCTGCTCATGCTCTCTAGCTATAATACCTAAATTACTAGAAGGAGTAAATATAAAGTCTTGTGCAGGATATCTCTCTGGGTCAAACTGCATAAACCTGTGTGCAGACTTAGTTACAAAGGGTATCAAGAACTGTTCTTGGAAGTTTATTAGTGTTCTCTTGTTTTTCTTTATGATTGATGACAATGCTACAGATAAACCAGCTCCTTCTGCTGTAGTCATAGCTTGTAATGATGAGCTATCTATTGTTCCTGTAGCCATAAGTAACATATTCATAAAAGAAGTAGCAGTATTAATATTAGAACCATCGACTGAACCTATCTTAAAAGGATAAAGAATCTCTGCTGGGTTACCATTTGTAAGAATAGTCTTACCAGGTTTTACCTCAAACCTAGCACCTCTAGGTAATCTGGTAGCATCCATAGCCATCATTGGTACTGTAGCTAGTGCTACGCTGTCAAGGTGTGATCGTACCTGAGCATCAATAGCCTTTTGCATATTGTAGCCCTTCTCAGCAATACCACGACCCCAGAAACGATTAGGAACACTATCATTCTGGAAAGAAACGATAGGTCTATCTTTCATCATGTATGGTGACTCTTCTGCTTTGAGCAAATGCTGGTCATTTGCTATGACTACAATACCTTCTACTAGGTCGCTATAGTCTGCTGCCTGAGTACCATACTCATCTGCTTGCTTGTTAAATACTTCTTCAAACTTCTCTGAGTCGTCTTGATTATCTAACATATACTTTGGTATGAGTCCATAGTATCGTAGAAGCTTAACTCTGTTTTCCTGATAGTCAGATACTTCTTGTGATGGCTCTAAATCAGTCTCTATTGCATACTGAGATAGGTCTGGGACTGTCTCATAGACTCCTGACTCCATTGCTGACACTACAGAGTGGATAGATACCAGTTCTTCAATAGCACAGCCTAGAGCCTCCTGTACGTTGCTTGCAGAGGGGTCTATCAAGAAGTTGTATGGTGTTATTGGTTTTAGTCCTACACAGAACCTTGTTTTCTCTTGCACACCTACTGCTGTAATACCCATCTCTACTACTGGTTGCATAGCTGGTATTAGCTCTTTCTTCTCGTATACAATGATCTCACCAATACCATTACCATAGATTGCAGATAACAAAATAATGTCAGATACTGCTTTTCTTACGTTACCCTTCTTGAAGTCCTCAAGCATCTGATTACGAATTAACTGAATATCAATTTTCTGTGGGTCTGCTAGGTTATCCGTAATATCAAAGAACTTCTCACCTCTACCAAACACAGCCTCTTCTATCTCTGCTGTGTGGGACTCTATTGCTTGTTGCAGTGCAGGAGTGATAATCTTAGCTCTTTCAGAATCTCTGGTTTTATCCGCAGCATCAAAGATGCCTCTGAAGAGTCTTTCATACTCTTGCCACTTGTCAAGGTAGTTTGTATCTCTGTGTACTTTCCATTGGTCACATTGACCTAGTACCCATGATACTAGAGGATTTACTGTGTAACTTTCATTATTCATATTGTTTTCCTAGGGTGGTAGACATAAGGGTATTGTTAGTATCCTGTTACTGTGTCTAGTGGTTCATATTCTTCTTCTTCGTAATACACGTTGTATTCTGGTATCTGTACTTGTTCTATGTATGATAGTGCGTCTATTAGGTCATCATGTACCTGTGGGTTGGGAAACTGAAGCAACTGGTCTAAGAACTCACTATTCCATGAGCCTTTGTTCAGAGTTATCTTACCATGCTCAAACCTACCCTGTAGTGACCATGTAATCCTATCAATCTTTTTCTTGTTTCCATGAGTTACATCTTCTACTCTGAAGTAGGTGTTGTATTGACGCATCATGTCTGACAAGTAACCCATTACTGCATTTTTACCAATACCTTTTTCTATTCCTACGCACAGAGGTTGAAAGTCTGTTACTGCTTGGAATATCTTAGAAGCAGTCTTCTTAATATCCCAGCGACCATGTTCTATGCTACGAACCCACCATCTGTCTTCATCTACTTTTACTATTGCTATAGCGGTTTGGTCTAGTCTTTTCTTTCTAGCAGTATTAGCATGAGCTACGTCAGAGAATCCTGCAATATCACAAGCTATGTACCATCTACCTCTTTCTGGTTCTTCTTCATCATACTGTATCCAGTCTTCTCTAAATAAACCACCACTAGCAGCTTCAAAAGAAGCCATAAACTCTTGTCTGAAAGCATAACTAGACATAGACTTTCTAGCTGCTTCTATCTCTTTAGGGTCTAATAAATCATTATCAAATGAGTTAAAATGCCATGCTTTGAACTCTGAGTCACCGCTATCATTAGCATAGTTGTATAAATCAAAGAAATGATTTCTACCATAAGGAGTACCTATAAACAATGCAGAACCTTTCTGGTCAGCTAGAGCAGGTCTGATAATTGTCTCCCATACCTCTGACTTCATAGAGCCGTACTCATCCATCACAACAAACTTGAGAGACACTCCTCGCATTGTCTCAGGTCTGTCAGCACCCTTTAATGATATGGTTGTACCATTAATGAGCTTAATCTGTAAATTATTAATATGACTAGACTCTACTACTGGATGACCCAGATCAAGCAGAGTAGACCACATTACGTCCCTAGCCTGACTTTGAGTGTTGGCTATATACCACACATGCCCTTTTTCTGTTTGAAGAGCATTAACAATTAATAACCATGCTGCTAACCTGGATTTACCAGTTCTTCTACCAGCTACAACAACTTTGAATCTGGTAGGGTCATTCCATACCTTTTGTTGCCATGATAATAACTTAACATCAAGTTCCATCAGAATCCTCTATCACTACTGGTTTTGGTTCTGCTGCTGATGATATGTTAATAGTTATTCCTTTATTTAGTTGTTTATCCTTTTCAAATACAGAAACAGGTAATGCACGATCTATTAATAATTTTAGTGCTGCCATCTGATGTGGATGCTCATCCGTCATGGCGATGTCAATTGTCTTTTTGAGAACCCTATCACCATTCGTAATTAGCATCCTAGCCATAAGTTCTCTGATTTTTTGAGTCTCTTCTCGTTTTGAGACAAGAGAACTCTTTTTTCTCTTTGTCTTGAGAGCTACATACTCCATCTCTTTCTTTGAGGGTCTACCAGGTCTTCTCTTTACTTTTGTTCCTACTGGAGTAAGCTGTTTGGCTTTGGTAGCGTATGTTCTCTTCTTCTCTGGTTCTATTGAGCTTTGAGTAGAATCCTCTAACTCAGTCTCAATGTTCTGAGAATGTTCGATATCCATTGATTTTCCTATATTACTCATTATATAGGTCAATATAGCTATAATGTTCGTAGTAATTCGTAGTAAGTATAATAAATAATTATTAATAATTAATTACTATGAACCTAAATGTCCAGTATGACTATATAGACTCTTTCTTCAAAAGCATAATTCTAGCATATTTTTTCTCATTTGTCAACTACTTTTTTTAGTGTCTGTGTGGGTTCAGCATAAATACAACACCTACAGCACACCCCCTCCCCCCNTGTNGNNCNNNTTGNACAATGATTNNTGCATATAGCAATTTCTGTGCCACAATAACCACTCAAGTATTAGGGTAATATCAGGTAAATTGGCATGATTCTTGCTTGCGGTTGCGTGTGTTTCTATGTTGCACCACAATGCAGCATTATGCACAATCTCGGTGCATCTAATACTTTAGTATATTATACTTAGGTATCAAGTAGTTATCATAGTTTTAAACTATCAAATTAAAACAATTAATAGAAAAATAATATTGAATTTATTCTATAAAATACTTGACATATAATAGTAGTACACTTATATTGAAAGTGTAATACATTTAAACGCTAAGGAGGTTATATGACAGAGTTAGTTTGTGAAAAATGCGGTAGAGATGATTACTCAGCGGAGTATTTAAGTAATTATCCATTTGTGGGAGGCGGTGAGTTGTTTTGCTCAAATTGTGATGCTGAGACGTTGCCTATTCATATTGGTGCATACATCAATATTAAAATTGCAAGAGAGAAAAAAAAGAAAGAGTTATTATATCGTCTCTATAAAAAAATAGGCTTAAGAGGTTATAATTTAAAATAATTGATACATCGAGGGCTTTTCGGAGTCCTCTATTGTATTAATTTGATTTAAAACTTTGAAAGGAAATAAAATGACATATCAATTTATAGCAACCACAAAAGAATGGCGTGATAAGGTAAATGGGAACAGTTATTTCTCATCCGTTGTTGAGGATTTAGAAGGTAATGTAGTTTTGAAGCTGCCCTTTCAATATGGTTATGGCTCTCAAAGCGAATATGAGATTGAAAAATCATTATCTGGTAGAATTAAGTTAGGTGTAATAAGTAGATTTATTAAATTTATTAAAATAGACGGATGCAAGAAAAAAGAAGTACAACAACATGGAGGTAATTAAAATGAAACTCAATCACCACAAGTACAAGCAAAACTACATAAATTATATTTTGAACTCTGTTGAAACAGATTCAGAAGGTAAACCAATACACACAGAGACAGAGAAAGCAAAGTATATTATTGATCGTTTTTATAAAGAATATGGTTTTCAGGTCGATAGGATAGGAAAACAAAAAGCTATCGCAGAATGGTTGTCTGGTCTAGCCTTGAACATAGAATATTATGATCAAGATATTGTACAGCTAGCGATAGATATGGGTAGTATTGACTCCAACCCTAGCGAAAAGATACAAGAGAAAGTTATTGATAATTACTGGTTATTTATGGCTAATATCATTATACTAATTGAAAATAAACTAAACAAGGGAGCGTTTAAACAATTAAAAATATTAAACGAGTCTGGAACAGCAAAACTTCGGGAAGCAATTAATAAAGCAGAAAAATTATTAGCTGGTTAAACTAAACAAAGGAGGATTTAAACAATGAAAGTATTAATCGCTTGTGAAATGTCAGGCATTATCCGAGAAGCATTCAAGGCACGAGGTCACGACGCATGGAGTTGTGACCTCATGGATACAGAAATTCAAGGGCAACATATCAAGGATGATGTATTAAATCATTTAGATAAAGGATGGGATTTAATGATTGCTCATCCGGTTTGTACTTATTTATGTCGTAATAGGGCAAAGCTTAACAAGGAACAAAACATCAAGCCAGATACGTCACTATTCATGGCGTTACTGAATGCAGATATTCCTAAAATATGCGTAGAAAACCCAGTTCCGTCTAAATTGGCACAGTTACCAAAATACGATCAAATCATTCAACCTTATCATCATGGACATGATCACAGTAAAAAGACGTGTCTATGGCTAAAAAACTTGCCAAAGCTGCAACCTACTAAAGTAGTAGAATTGACCTATATAACTACAAAAAATGGTCACAGGTACACAAAAGGATGGTATAATACACCACGAAATTCGATCGCCAGAAGCAGAACATTCAAGGGAATTGCTGAAGCTATGGCACAACAATGGGGGTAATTATGAACACACTATTCAATTTTCTTTTAACTGTGGCTTTATGGATTATTTTCTTATTGCCTGGAATACAATTTTAATTTAAGGAGTATTAACAATGAAAGATATTTATGGCAAAGGGATGCAAAATCCTAAGGAATTATGGATTAGTATTGTTAAACAGGAGCAAAGACGCAAACGTAAAGAACCAAAAAATAATAATCCATATTATAGACAATTTGAAAAAAGAGGAGTATAAACAATGAGAGGTGTTGAATTTAAAGAGGATTCAAGGGCTTACATTTTTTGTTGGGTTATGGATTCAATGGTATACCGGCATATCGACCATAGCGACAACAACAGATTATACGGCAACATTTCAGCCGTAAAGCCTGAAAAATTAAAGAAAATATTTAAAATTAATACTAAAGAAGCTAAATTTTGTATTAAGAGGGCTAAAGACTATTTGAGCAGTAAAGGATATAATAATTTTAACTAGAGGAGCAGAAACAATGAAAGAGAAACTAAAAACGTATTATTATGTATTAATGACTGCTGTAGGTTATATGCTGCCAGCTTTTATATTTGGCGTGTTATACGAAGCTATACAGAACACTAATTTTTTACTTGACAGAGGTTTAATAACTCTGTTAGTGGTCTACACTGTAGCAATATTAATGTTATACATTACTTTTAATAATCATGTAAAAAACATAATACCAGATGATAATAAGGAGGGCGTTTAAATGTCTAGGTGCAAATCATGTAACACTGAATTAACCAATTTTGAAGACTCTCTCAAAGGTAGCAACACGAACGAACTGGTACAGCTTTGTTCGTCTTGCTTGCCTTTGCCGGAAACTGATGATGATTTTGGCTACTTTGGAGACTCTGAAGCGTTGGAAATAAACGACAATATCCACTTAAGTGATACTTAAGTATAATTTACATTTTCAAAAAAATATGGTATTACTATGTAATATATTATTATGTATTATTATAATTATAATTATGATTATTATTACTATGTATTATAATAACTATGTAGTTCTCAATTGATGAGGAATTTTATGAAAAACGATAGAAGTGAATTATTAGAAAACTTATCTTGTGCTCAAATTGTGGATTGTTCTCAAGCTGGAAGCAAAAACCTTGCAAAATACAAAAAGATCGTAAAAGGTAAGGTTGTTATATATTATTACTGTTACAAGTGTAATAAGCCAATAAAACCCACTAAAAAGCCCACAGAAGCCCGTCAGAGCGTTTCTACCGCTGAAGTACTATCTATGCACCCAAAAGCACAGAAACACGCTGACGAGCCTGTATTAAGCTTAGAGGGCATACCCGATAGAAACCTAACTGAAGAGGTTTGCACGAAATATGGTTGTTATGTTGATAAAAAGGGTAGTCATTGGTATAAATATGGCGAAAATGTCTGGAAAGTAAGNGACAAAAANAAGAACTTTCGATGGATTGATGGTGGAGGCGAAAAAGATGTATTATTCGGTCAATCAAAGTTTACGCCACAGTCAAGTAAAGTTTTACTCATAACTGAAGGCGAAATTGATGCAATGTCAGCCTATTCTATGGGGATTCATGCTTGCGTAAGCTTGCGTGATGGTGCATCGTCAGCAGTTAGAAGTATTAAAGATGCTTGGGAGTACATAAACAGCTTTGAAAGTGTTTGTTTATGTTTTGATAA
>FUFK010037604.1_pt1 | contig 33002 bp, 32 predicted proteins | sample 1021851 | NCBI WGS metagenome assembly FUFK01 (sample SAMEA51879418, study PRJEB19060) | metagenome | reverse complement strand
ATCAAAGTCGTGATCAGCATTTGGATTTGTCATAACAACCCAAAAAGAACTACTTCCTTGGAATGCAGCATCACCTACCCCAGGAATAGTTTTAGCTGCCTGCTCCATATCACTTTTGCCAGCTAGTGCATTGCCAATGATCATAAAGCTTAATGCAGTTATCAATAAAATTTTTTTCATAATAAAAGATTATCAAATCCCGAAGCATGTCTCAATCTACCTGGCCGCACTAAAATTTTGGCCGCAATCTGGGCGCAGTTGAAAGCTTAAATTATCAACTTATGCTCTAATTATTCAGGAATAAAGTTACANAGTTCGGGGCACCTGGCAACAGAACGCCCCTATTTTAAAATTTCATTTTCTAATATTTGGTGCGGCCAGAGAGACTCGAACTCTCATGGGCTAGGCCCACACGGCCCTCAACCGTGCCTGTCTACCAATTTCAGCATGGCCGCAAATTATGTCTCAGATTAATTGAATGACAATTCTAATTCAAGTTGATAAGTTTTTAATATGGAATTCACTGCTGAAATAAAAAAAGCAACCAGTTCAATCTACGAAAAAGTACAAAAAAAAATTCCAGAAATTGAATGGGCTACACACGCTCCATATATTTATAAAATCAATAAGCTTAAAAAAGAAAAAAATGCTGTAATTTTAGCGCATAATTATCAAACACCAGAAATTTACCATGGTATTTCAGATTTTTCTGCGGACTCATTGGCTTTAGCTGTTGAGGCTGCAAAAACAAAAGCAGATATAATTGTTATGTGCGGTGTTCATTTTATGGCTGAAACGGCGAAATTAATGAGCCCTGAAAAAAAAGTATTATTACCTGATATGCAAGCGGGATGTTCTTTATCCTCTTCTATTACAGGAGACGATGTGAGAAAATTAAAAAAACAATATCCGGGTGTTCCAGTAGTTTCCTATGTAAATACTTCTGCTGAAGTAAAAGCTGAAACAGACGTATGTTGTACATCAGCGAATGCAGTTAAGATTGTAGAGTCTCTTAAAGTTAAAAAAGTTATATTTTTACCTGATGACTTTTTAGCTAAATATGTTGCTTCGCAAACAAATACTGAAATTATATCATGGAAAGGAACTTGTGAAGTTCATGAACAATTCAAAGATGAGGAAATAAATGAAATAAGAAGAGCTAATCCTGGGATTAAAATAATTGCACATCCTGAGTGTCCTCCTGATGTTATTCAAGCATCTGATTTTGCTGGATCGACTAGCGGTATGATAAAGTATGTTAGAGATAATCAACCTGAAAAAGTTATGATGGTTACTGAGTGTTCAATGAGTGACAATGTCCAAATAGATAATCCAAATGTTGAATTTATTAGACCGTGCAATCTATGTCCTCATATGAAAAGAATTACGTTGCCTAAAATATTAAATTGTTTGGAAAATGAGTCTAATGAGCTTGTAATGGATGATCAAACTATTGCAAAAGCAAGAAAGTCTGTAGAAAGAATGGCAGAAATAGGCAGATAAAATCTGTGTCAAATATTCTATTAAGCAATCAATTTATAAAATCTACATGTAAACTAGCTTTGAATGAAGATCTTTATCCCTCAGGTGATATAACTTCAGATCTTATAAATAATAACATCAATAAAAAAGTTAAAATGAAAATTAATCAAAGAGGAATTATTGGTGGTTTAGCATTTGCAAAAGAAACATTTAAATTAATTGATAAAAAAATAAAATTTATAATAAAAAAAAAAGAAGGTTCATATATACGAAAAGGTGATATTGTAGCAATAATAGAAGGTAATCTAAAGAATATACTTATAGGAGAAAGAGTTGCTTTAAACTTTGTTTCCCATATCTCGGGTATTGCATCAAAAACAAATAAATTTGTAAGACTGGCTGGAAAAAAAACTAAGGTATGTTGTACTAGAAAAACTATCCCAAATTTAAGAGTGATTCAAAAATATGCAGTCAAATTAGGTGGGGGGATTAATCATCGATTTAATTTAAGTGATGAATTTTTAATTAAAGATAACCATCTTAGTTCGGAAAAGAATTTTGAAAATATTATTAAAAGGGCGATTAAAAATAAAAAAAGAAGAAAAATTACTGTGGAAGTTGATAATTTAAAACAATTACACAAAATATACGGACTAAAATTTGATACAATTTTGCTAGACAATATGAGTATTCAAAACCTAAAAAAGGCTGTTAAATTAGTTAAAAAAAAGTATACGACAGAAGCTTCAGGTGGCGTTAATTTAAATAATATTAAAAAAATTGCATCAACTGGGGTTGATAGAATTTCAATAGGAATGTTAACTCAAAGCGTTTCTGCAATTGATGTAAAATTAGAAATATAATTTATTTATTTTTTTAATTGCGCTTGAGCAGCAGCTAATCTTGCTACTGGAACCCTGTAAGGAGAACACGAAACATAGTTTAGTCCTATTTTAGCACAAAGTTCTATACTTTTTGGGTCTCCTCCATGCTCTCCGCATATACCTAACTTTATTTTTTTATTTTGCATTCGTCCTTTTTCAGAAGCGATTTCAATTAAGTCTCCTACTCCTTCGTCAATTGATACAAAAGGATCTATGTCAAATATTTTATTTTCAATGTAATCATTTAGAAATTTACCACTATCGTCTCTGCTAATACCAAACGTAGTTTGCGTTAAGTCATTAGTGCCAAAACTAAAAAATTCTGCATGTTTGGCAATATCATTTGCTTTTATCGCGGCTCTAGGCAATTCAATCATTGTACCTACCAAAAAATTTAACTTTATTTTTTTTTCACTCTCAANCTGTTTCGCAGTCCTTATCACTAAATCTTTCATAATTTTTATTTCAGCTTCGGTTGAAACTAAAGGTATCATTATTTCTGGTATTATTGATTTAACTTTTTGTTTTTTGCATTGAACCAAAGCTTCAAAAATTGCTCTACACTGCATTTCATAAATTTCAGGAAAAGATATTCCAAGTCTACAACCTCTGTGCCCAAGCATTGGATTTTGTTCGTGAAGTTCGGTGATTCTTACCTTTAATTCCTTAATTGGAATATTTAACGAGCTTGCAACTTCACCTATTTCCTTATCAGTTCTTGGTAAAAATTCATGTAATGGAGGGTCTAATAATCTAACTGTTACTGGCAAACCATTCATAATTTTGAAAATATCAATAAAATCTTTTTTCTGATGTGGTAATAATTTTGAAAGTGCTAATAATCTATCATCTTTAGTTTTTGAAAGTATCATTTCTCTAACTGACAATATTCTCTCTTCGTCGAAAAACATATGCTCAGTTCTACATAACCCAATTCCTTCTGCTCCAAAGTCTCTTGCTGTTTTACTATCAAGAGGTGTCTCAGAATTTGTTCGTATTTTTAATTTTCTATAATTGTCAGCCCAATTCATAAGCTTAGAAAATTCTCCTGAAATTTCTGGCTTAACAGTTTTCACTTCACCTAGAATTATCCTACCAGTAGATCCATCAATAGTGATTAAATCTCCCTCTTTTATTTCTCTGTCTTGAACTTTGAATAATTTTTTCTCATAATCAATTTCGATTTCACTTGAGCCTGACACACAAGGTCTTCCCATTCCTCTAGCCACTACAGCTGCATGACTGGTCATACCTCCTCTTGCAGTTAATATGCCTTTAGCAGCATGCATACCATGAATATCTTCAGGTGAAGTTTCAACTCGAACTAATATAGTATTTTGCATTGATGCGTTTAACCTTTCAGCATCATCTGATGTAAATACCACTTTGCCACTTGCTGCGCCTGGTGATGCCGGCAATCCCTTCGCAATTATTTCTATATTTGATTTTTCATCTAAAGTTGGATGAAGCAAAGTATCTAAAGAATTTGGTTCAACTCTTAATACTGCCTCTTTTTTTGAAATTAAATTTTCTTTAACCATATCAACAGCAATTTTTACAGCTGACTTAGCTGTTCTTTTTCCTGATCTCGTTTGAAGCATCCAAAGTTTTTTATTTTCAACTGTAAATTCAACATCCTGCATATCTTTGTAATGTTTCTCTAATTTATGTAATATTTTTTTTAATTCTTTGTATACGATGGGCATAGACTCTTCCATTGACGGTAAGCTTTCATTTGAGGCTATTCTTGCTTTTTTAGTTATGTGTTGTGGCGTTCTTGTTCCTGCAACAACATCTTCTCCCTGTGCATTAATTAAATATTCTCCGTATATCTGGTGATTGCCATTGGATGGATTCCTTGTAAACACCACTCCTGTTGCGCAATCATTGCCCATGTTTCCAAAAACCATTGACTGAACATTAACTGCAGTACCCCACTCTGATGGAATTTGATTTAACTTTCTGTAAACCTTAGCTCTATGACTTTCCCAAGATAAAAAAACTGCACTAATTGCTCCAAATAATTGCTCTCTTACGTTTTGAGGAAATTCTTGATTTGTTTTTTTTTTAACAATATTTTTAAAATCTTTTATTAATCCATCCCAATCATTCTGATCCAATTCTGTATCTAACAACACGCCTTTTGTTAATTTATAATTTTCGATTAATTCCTCAAAATTATAATTCTCAACTCCTAAAACAACATTTGAATACATTTGAATAAAACGTCTGTAGCTATCTTTTGCAAAACGCATATTTGAAGTTCTATTTGCAAGAGCGTGGACTGTTTCATCATTAAGTCCTAAATTTAAAATAGTATCCATCATGCCTGGCATTGATACNCTTGCTCCAGACCTTACTGAAACTAATAATGGGTTATTCAAATCTCCAAACTTTTTTCCAGTGTCTTTCTCAATATTTTTTAACTCTTTATCAATCTCCCCTAAAATTTTATGATTTATTTTCCTTTTATTTTTATAAAATAACTCGCAAACTTCTGTGGAGATTGTAAAACCTGGAGGTACTGGTAAGCCCATTCTGCCCATTTCAGATAAATTTGCACCTTTTCCACCCAGAATATTTTTTGATAAGTTTATTTTATTTGAAACTTTAGATTTAAAATTAAATATATACTTTTTCATTAACCTTCTATTTTTGAAAAATTGAAATAGTTATCAAAACTTTTACATAACATTGATAAAAGTTCTAGTCTGTTATTTTTAATCGTTTCGTCACTATCGTTTACGATAACGTTCTCAAAAAAATCGAAAACTTCTGATTTACAAAATGAAAGTATTTTTAAACTTTCTTCAAAATTTTCATCTCTACCTACACTTGAATAGTATTTTTTAATTTCGTGTATTTTTTTATAAAGATTTTTTTCATAATCATTTTTAAATAAACCTGGATCAACATTGCCATTAAAATTGGATAAATTTTTATTTTCGCTTAATAGAATACTTGCGGACCTTTTGTAAATAGCAACAACATCTTTCCCAAAATCTTTGTTTATGCTTTTATTTAAAACGTATGTTTTTTTATAAACTTTTAATAATTCATCAATTGAAAAATTATGACTTGCACTTTCTATAATATCATTTCTAATTTGTTTTTCTTTAAGATAATTCTTTACCCTTTCATATAGAAAATCTCCAAGTTCTAAATTTAATTTCTTTAAATCAAATTCAAAGCCTTGTTCTTTGTAAAACATACAAGAATAATTAATTAAATCTCTAAGTTTTACTTTTAGGTTATTTTCAATTATTAATCGTACCACACTGATTGCTGTTCTTCTTATGGCATAAGGATCTTTTGAGCTGGACGGCTTTAGATTAATTCCAAAAAAACCAACTAAAGAGTCAATTTTATCACTGAGTGATAAAGCAATACTATAAATTTTCTTTGGTAACTTACTATCCATACCAATAGGATAATAATGCTCTGCTACAGCTAGACTGACATCTTTTTCAAAGCCTTGTGTTTCTGCAAAGTAACCTCCCATTACACCTTGAAGCTCNGGAAATTCACCCACTAAGTCAGACATTAAATCAACTTTACAAATTGTTGATGCGATTTCTATTTTTTCTTTACTAATCATAAATTCATCAGATATTAGACCACTAAGTTTTCGCATTCTTTGAATCTTATCAAAATAAGTTCCTAGACCTTTGAAGTAATTGACATTTTTTAATTTTGTAACCTGCTTGACTAAATTTTGAGTTTTGTTTTTATTCCAAAAAAATTCTGCATCACTCAATCTAGCATCAATAACTCTTTCATTTCCTGACTTAATAAGTCCTTTTTTATCGTTCGCATCTGAGATTACAAAAAATAAGTTTGTTAAATTTTCTTTTTTGTCAAAAGTCGGTATATATTTTTGGTGTGATTGCATTGTAATAATCAATATTTCTTTAGGTATGTTTAGAAATTTTTTATCAAACTCACAAATTAATACTTTCGGTTTTTCAACAATATTTGTTATTTCATTTAATAAACTTTCACTTATATTTATTAAAATATTTTTGTTATTTGATAACTTTTGTAATTCAGAATTTATGAAATCCTTTCTTTTTTCGTGGTTAATAATTACTCCTTTGGTTTTAAAAAATTTTAAATATTGGTCGAAGTTATTAAATGACTTAGTTTTTTCTTCTATATCTTTTTCTATAAAAGTGAGATTAGAACTTTTCAGGTGCTTAAAATCAAACTCAAGTTTTTTCCCATCAAATATTGATAAAATAGATTTCAATGGCCTACCCCAAAGCAGGGTATGTTCCCCCCATTTCATTGATTTTTCCCATGTAATTTTAAACAGAATGTGAGGAAGATTTTCTCTCAACATGTTATAAAGACTTATCTTCTTTTGTGGCTTCTTATAAAAATAAAATTCTCCCTTTTCAGTTTTTTTTTTATATATCTTATTTTTATTTATTTGATTAGAATTTAAAAAGCCGTCTAATGCTTTATCTGGTGCATTTATACTTGGACCTTTTACCTCTTTAGATTTGAATAAAACTTCTTTTGGAAGGCCTTTAGCATTAATAGCAATCCTGTTTGGTGTTGAAAAAATTCTAATTTCACCTTTATATTTTACACTATGTTGTTCAAAAAAATTTGAAAGAATTTCTTTTAATTGTTCTCTTGCTTTGATTTGTAACTTTGCTGGAACTTCTTCGCTAAATAGTTCAATAAATAATTCAGACACTTTAACTCTGACTTTCTATCCAAATTTTTCCAATCTCTTTGGTTAAATCTCGAATTCTTGAGATATATTCTGCTCGTTGCGCAACACTTATAACGCCTCTGGAATCTAATATATTAAACACATGACTCGATTTTAAACATTGATCATAAGCAGGGAGAGAAATTTTATTTTCAATCATCGATCTTGCCTCACTTTCTAACATATCAAACATTTTAAAAAGTTTTTCAGTATTTGCGTATTCAAAATTGTATGCTGAAAATTCCTTTTCAGCTTGATGGAAGACATCTTTATATAAAATTCCATCATTATTCCAATCAAGTTCAAAAACATTTTTTTTGTTTTGTATAAACATGCATAATCTTTCTAATCCATAAGTAATTTCAACAGAAATAGGATCACATTCAACTCCTGCCATTTGTTGAAAGTAAGTAAACTGTGTTACTTCCATTCCATCACACCAGACTTCCCATCCAAGCCCAGCTGCTCCTAAAGTAGGGCTTTCCCAGTCGTCCTCTACAAATCTTATATCGTGCTCTTCGTGTTTTATTCCAATTGATGCAATGCTATTAAGATAAAGTTTTTTTATATTTTTTGGAGAAGGTTTTATTAATACTTGGAATTGATAATAGTGCTGGAGCCTATTTGGATTTTCTCCATATCTTCCATCTGTAGGTCTTCTAGATGGTTGAACATACGCTGTTTTCCATGGCTTCTTTCCTAAAGATCTCAACGTTGTTGCTGGATGAAATGTTCCAGCTCCAACCTCATTATCATAGGGTTGTAAAATAATACATCCCTGTTTTGCCCAAAATTTTTGTAAGCTAAATATTGTATCTTGAAATGATAAAATTTTTTCTTTTTTCAATTTAGGTCTTTTAGAAACCATATTTTTGCCAAATAGATCTTTCTTCGATCAAGTTCAAAATTTTATCTGCTTGATTTTCTGAAGAAGATAATTTTTTTGCAAGCCATCCTTTACTTTTCTCAAAAATTTTCACTTCAACGTTTTCACCAAATTTTTCTCTTAGAATTTGTTCGGAATTACCCAAACCATCAATTAAACCAAGATCCTTAGATTTTTTTCCTGACCAAAATTCTCCTGAAAATAATTCAACCCCAATATCTTTTTTCAACTTTGTCTTTCTACTTTCCTCAACTACATCAATAAATTCTTGATGAAGTTCTAATTGTATATTCTTTAACCTTTTTATATCTTCTTCTTTTTCATCGAGGAATGGATCGAGTGTGCTTTTATTTTTTCCAGCTGTATAAACTCTTCTTTGAACACCAATTTTTTGAATAAGATCTTTAAATCCGAATGAAGAATAAATAACTCCAATAGAACCAATTATTGAACTAGGATTAGCATATATTTCATCTCCAGAACAAGCAATTAAGTAGCCGCCAGAAGCCGCAACATCCTCTGCAAATACAATCACTTTTTTTTTATATTTGTCTGCCTGATTTCTAATTAGTTTATAAATTAAGTGTGACTGTACTGGTGACCCGCCTGGAGAATTAATTGTTATTGCGACTGCTTGGGCTTTTTTCAATGAAAAAGCTTTTTTTATAATTTCCTCTTGGCTAGAATAATCAATCCCCTGTTTAAATTTTCCAACATTTCCAATAACACCGGATAGCCTGATATGGCTTACAATTTTTTTTTTTTTGAAAAAGGAAAACATAAATATGCTTATTAAAAATTTCGATATTAATAAAGCATACTTATAGTTGAAGAAATAGGTGCGTCAATTGATAAGTATTATAATAAACTTAATGTAATATTTTCGATCTATGGGATCTGTAGTTCAATTAAAAAAGACAATTAACAACTCATATTCGGACTTACTTAAGTCTGTCGAGGATAAACTTATATTGGTCAATGAAAAAATATCATCAAAATTAACAAGTAAAGTTGATTTAATTCAAAATATGACNGACTATCATTTGNATACAGGTGGAAAGAAATTAAGAGCCCTTTTAACTTTATCTAGTTCAAAACTTTGTGGATACTCAAAAGGTGGCAGAGATATAAACCTTGCAGCATGTGTAGAATTAATTCACGCTGCAACCTTAATGCATGATGATGTTATTGATAACGCGCTTGTTAGAAGAAACAAAGAAACACTCAATACTGTCTGGGGAAACAAATCCTCTATTTTAGTTGGAGATTATCTGCTTAGCAGATGTTTCGAAATGATGGTAGAAGATGGAAGCCTAGAAATTTTAAAACTACTTTCTTCTACTTCTTCAGAAATTGCACAAGGAGAAGTGTTACAACTTCAGCATCACGGAGAGATAGATATGCTNGAAGAAACATACCTAAAAATTATTTCTTTGAAAACTGCAGCACTTTTTTCAGCATCTACTAAAGTTGGGGCAATATTGGCGAATAGAGATAATAAATATAAAGAAGCTTTAGAGTTTTATGGAAAAAATTTAGGTCTTACATTTCAAATAGCAGACGATGCTTTAGATTATAATTCAGAACTTAAATTATTTGGAAAAAAAATAGGTAATGATTTTTATGANGGAAAAATTACTTTACCAATAATNTTGTTATATCAAANGTGTTCAAGTGAAGAAAAAAAANATNTGAAAAATTTGTTTGAAAAACAAAATAGANATGAAAATGAATTNAAGAAATACTCTTGANAAAATAAAAAAATATAAAATTATAAATGAGTGCTATAAAAAAGCTGAATATTTTATAAACTTAGCATCTAACTCATTGTCAATCTTCGAGGAGAACCAAGATAAAAATATTCTTAAAAATTTGACATCATTTAGTTTAGAAAGAAATTTTTAAGGAGATAATAAAATCTTTTTCCAATCCTTTTTTTCTTTAATATATTTCAGTCTCTCATGTATTCTAAATTCACCATCTAGCCAGAATTCTATTGACCTCGGCTTTAACCGCCATCCTGACCAATGTTTTGGTCTTGGGACATTATTTTGTTCAGGATATTTGGATTTAAAGTTTCTAATCGATTCTGTAAGCTCTTTTCGATTTGAAATTTCTGAGCTTTGATTTGATGCCCAAGCACCAATTCTGCTTTCATATTTTCTAGAGGAATAATATTCGTCTGCCTCAGTATCAGAAACTTGTTCAGCTGCACCTTCGATCCTTATTTGCCTAAGTAAACTTTTCCAATGAAAACACATCGATATATTTGGATTTTTTTTAATAGCTAATCCTTTAGCACTGTTAAAATTTGTATAAAAAACAAACCCTGTCTCATTAAAATCTTTTAATAAAACCATTCTGACCGAAGTGTATCCACGGTCATCTGATGTGCCTAGTGCAACTGCATTTGGGTCATTTAACTCTGTTTTTTTTGCTTCATCAAACCATTCCTTAAATAATTCAAATGGATTATTTTTTTCACCAAAACATATATCTAGACCAAAAGAGTTTTTTTCGTTCATAATTTTAACAAAATAACTTATATAATAAATATATGTCATTTAATACCTTTGGGAAAATATTTAGATTCACGACGTGGGGAGAGTCTCATGGACCAGCAATTGGATGTGTAGTCGATGGTTGCCCACCCAATATCAAAATAAATATTGACGAAATTCAGAAAGATTTAAATAAAAGAAAACCTGGTCAATCAAAATTTACAACTCAAAGAAAAGAAGATGATAGAGTTGAAATTTTATCTGGTATTTTTGAAGGCAAAACAACTGGAACTCCGATTTCAATGATAATTTATAATAAAGATATGAGATCTAAAGACTATGGAAATATTAAAAATAAATTTAGGCCAGGACATGCAGATTTTACCTATTTTAAAAAATATGGAATTAGAGATTATAGAGGAGGAGGAAGACAATCTGCAAGAGAGACAGCCTCTAGGGTTGCAGCAGGAGGTATAGCAAAACAAATATTAAAATTTATTCTAGGAAAAAAATATGATGTTGTTGGAGGAGTAACNCAATTAGGAATCTTNGGATCTAATCCAGAAAATTGGAACGAAAAATTTATCAAAAAAAATCAATTATTTTGTCCAGATAAATCTGTGCTAAAGCTTTGGGAAAAATATTTACTTAGTATAAGAAAAGCGGGATCATCTTGTGGAGCAATTATTGAAATCAGAGCTAAGGGAGTACCTGTAGGATTAGGGGCGCCAATTTATTCAAAATTAGATATGGACCTTGCATCAGCTATGATGAGCATCAATGCTGTAAAGGGAGTAAACATAGGATCTGGAATGAATTCTGCTCAATTGACAGGTGAAGAAAATTCAGATGAAATTAATCAAAGAGGGAAATCTACAAAATTCAATTCGAACAACGCTGGCGGTATTTTGGGCGGTATATCAAGTGGTCAAGATATAATTGTATCATTTGCTGTCAAACCGACTTCATCGATATTATCTACTAGAAAAACAATTGATAAGTTTGGGAAAAATACAACTATATCTGTTAAAGGCCGACATGATCCTTGCGTAGGGATAAGAGCCGTTCCTATAGGAGAGGCTATGATGCATTGTGTAATACTTGATCACTACTTGCTAAATAAAGCTCAATGTGGAAACTAATTAATCTTTTTTACTATTACTTTTGAATTTAAAACTTCTAGTACTTTATTTTCAATAGATAAAGCATCCAGTCCAGCAGATTTATACATATTTTCAGGCTTATCTTGATCTATAAACTTATCTGGGAGTATCATTGATCTAAATTTAAGATTTGAATCTAAAAGATTTTTATCATTTAAAAAATTACTTACGTGTGCCCCAAAACCACCTATAGATCCTTCTTCAATTGTAATTATCACCTCATGATTTGTTGCTAATTGCCAAATTAAATTTTCATCAAGAGGTTTGGCAAAACGTGCATCTACGATACTTGCATTAACTCCTTTTTTTCTCAAATTTTCTTCAGCAATTAAACATTCATTTAATCTTGCTCCAAAATTCAAAATAGCAATTTTCTTTCCTTCTCTAACAACTTTTGCTTTTCCTATTTGGATTTTCTCACTTATATCAGGTAACTGAACTCCAGTGCCATTTCCTCTGGGATATCTAAATGCACATGGTTTATCATTAATTTCAACTGACGTGTTTATCATTTTTACCAATTCTGCCTCATCGCTAGCTGCCATAACAATAAAATTTGGCAGAGTAGCCAAATATGTTATATCAAAAGATCCAGCATGTGTTGGGCCATCTGCTCCCACCAGACCTGCTCTATCTATTGCAAATCTTACTGGTAAACTTTGAATTGCAACATCATGTACCACTTGGTCATAAGCTCTCTGTAAAAAAGTAGAATATATTGATGCATAAGGCTTATAACCTTCTGTTGCTAGACCGGCAGCAAAAGTTACCGCATGTTGTTCTGCTATTCCCACATCAAACATTCTATTAGGAAATTTATTTCCAAAAATATCCATTCCTGTACCTGAAGGCATCGCGGCAGTTATACCAATTATTTTGCTGTCATTTTCAGCATGCTTAACAAGAGTATTTGCATATACTTTTGTNTAAGATGGCGCTTTTGAATCACTTTTTTGCTGTATGCCTGTTTTTATATTAAACTTAGATACCCCATGATATTTATCCTCTGACTTTTCTGCGAAACTGTAACCTTTCCCTTTTTGTGTTTTAATGTGAATTAATATTGGTCCTTTATGTTTTGACTCTTTTGCATTTTTTAAAACAGGTAGCAAAACATCCAAATCGTGTCCATCTATTGGGCCAATGTAATAAAAACCTAATGAATTAAACAAAGTTCCACCAGTAACAACTGATCTAAGAAAATCCTCTGCTTCGCCAGCTTTTTTACTAAATCTTTTTGAAAATGATGAAAAAATTAATTTTAATGTTTCTCTAAAGTTAAAATAAATTTTTCCTGAAAAAATTTTTGCTAGATAAGACTTCATTGCACCAACGGGTTTTGCAATCGACATATCATTATCATTTAAAATAACTATCATTTTTGTTTTTGATGCACCGGCATTATTCATAGCCTCATATGCCATTCCAGCACTCATTGCTCCATCTCCTATTACAGCAACTACCTCTTCTGATTTATTTGAAAGTTTATTTGCAGTTGCTATTCCTAATCCAGCAGATATTGAAGTCGAGCTGTGTGCTGCACCAAATGGATCAAACTCACTTTCTAATCTTTTTGTAAAACCTGATAAGCCATTGCCTTGTCTAAGAGTTTTAATCTTATCTTTTCTTCCAGTTAATATTTTGTGAGGATAAGATTGATGACCAACATCCCAAATAATTTTATCTTTTGGTGTATCAAAAATATAATGTAAAGCTACTGTTAACTCTACAACTCCAAGACCCGCACCTAAATGACCACCAGTTTCTGATACCGCATTTATCATTTCCTCTCTTAACTCATCCTTAAGTATTTTAAGTTCAGAATGATTCAACTGTTTCAAATCTGTTGGAAAATTAATTTTATTTAAGAATTTTGTTTTGCTCATTTACTTATTTCTATTTAAAATATATTTAACAGATGCCTTTAAATTATTAGAATTTTTACCATATTTTTTTAATGTGGCAAAAATTTCTTCTTTAAGAATATTGGCATACTTTATTGAATTTTGTTGTCCTAAAACGCGAATAATAGTTGCCTTACCCCTCGCTAAATCTTTTTGAGTTTTTTTACCAGCAATTTGCATATTTCCATTATAATCAATTAAATCATCAGCAATTTGAAATAAAAGTCCAATTTTTTCTCCTATTTTTTCAAATTTTTTTATTTCTTTAAATTTTCCAGAAACAATAACTGGTGCCAAACAACAAAAAGAAAATAATTTACCAGTTTTTTTAATTTGCATATCTATAATTTTATTTAATGGTATTTTTTTTTTTTCAAAATTTAAATCTGAAAACTGTCCTCCAGCCACGCCTTCATGACCGGAACATTTTGATATAGAATTAATTAATAAATTTTTTTTTTTATCATTAATATTTAAAATTTTATCTGACAAAATTTCAAAGGCTAAGGTTAGAAGGGAATTCCCTGCTAAAACCGCTGTAGATTCACCAAATTTTTTATGTGTACTTAATTTTCCCCTTCTAAAATCATCATCATCCATGCAAGGCAAATCATCATGAATAAGTGAATAAGCGTGTATGCACTCAACTGCAGCTCCAATATGGATTACAGATCTATAATTTATTTTAAATATACTTCCAATATCATAAATTATTTTTGATCTTATCTTCTTACCGCCTGAAAATAGGCCATAAGACATTGGTTTAATTAAATCAGTTTTATTTTGTTTTTTTAAATATTTTTTAAGAAAATTATTCGTATCTATTGCAATTTTATTTAATCTTTTTTGCATTTTTAATCGATATTTCGTTGATTTTAAATTTTGCTGACTCTGAAATTTCTTTAGAGGATTTTTGGAATTTTTTTTCAATTAAATTATTTAATCTAATAAGTTTTTGATATTCATCTAGTGACTCTTCTAAATTTTTTTGATTTTCTAAATTTTGAATAATTTTATTAGCAATTTCTGTTAACTCATTCAAAGTTTTTGAATTAATATCATCTGGCAAATTTTTTTCATTCATATAATAGTTGGTAATATTATATGAATATCAATCTTTCAAATATTAAAAAAGCAGTAAAATATCTCAATAAAAATGAGTGTATTGGAATTCCTACAGAGACAGTTTATGGTTTAGCGGCGAATGCTTACTCAGATAAAGCAACAGATAAGATTTTTAAATTAAAAAAAAGACCAAGAAAAAATCCTCTTATTGTTCATTATTATAATTTAAAAGATCTAAAAAATGATTGTAAAATTGACAATCAATTTTTGAGTCTATATTCAAAGTTTTGTCCTGGACCCATAACCTTTGTCTTGGAGTTAAAAGAAAAAAGTAAAATTTCAAATAATGTTACTAATAATAAAAATACTATTGCAGTTCGCTTCCCAAAACACAAAATCGCTAGAAAACTATTAAAAAATTTAAATTTTCCTTTAGCTGCACCTAGTGCTAATATTTCTAAGAGTATTAGTGCTGTATGTAAAACCGATGTGATTGAAGAGTTTGGGAAAAAAATCAAATTTGTCTTAGATGGTGGGAAGTCAAAAGAGGGCCTAGAATCTACAATAGTTAATTTAGTAGGTAATCAAAAAATATTGAGATTAGGCAGTCTAGACAGAGGTAAAATAGAAAAATATTTAATTAAAAAAAGAACTAACAAAAAAAAAGATATAGTAATGCCCGGGCAGGGAAGAATTCACTACTCACCGGGTTTGCCTATAAGACTAAACATTAAAAGACCAAAAAAATTTGAAGCTTTCTTATTAATTTCAAAAAGAATTAAATCAAATAAAAATTTTTTTTACCTAAGTAAAAATAAAAATTTAAAGGAAGTAGCGAAAAATTTATATAAAACATTAAGAAAAGTTAAAAAAAAAGGTTTTAAACAAATCTCTATCGAGAAAATTCCTAATCGAGGTATCGGTGAAGCAATTAATGATAGATTGTTACGGGCAGCTGTAAAAAAATGAAAACTTTAGTTGAAGTACAAAATCTAAAAAAAAACTATGGTGATAAGCAAGCTGTAAAATCAATATCATTTAAAATAAATGAAAATGAAATTTTAGGCCTTTTAGGCCCAAATGGATCTGGAAAAACAACTACTATTGGTATGATGTTAGGTTTACTAAAACCAACAAGTGGAGAAATTTTAATTGAGGGCGATAAAATAGAGGAAGATAGAATTAAAATACTTCAAAAAATTAATTTCATATCTCCCTATATTGAACTTCCAAAAAAATTAACTGTGAAACAAAATTTAATTGTCTTTGGAAAACTCTATAAAATTAAAAATTTAAATGATAGAATTGACTACCTGACATCAAAACTTCGTTTAAGTGATATACTAAACCGAATAACTGGTGAACTTTCATCTGGACAAAAAAATAGAGCGAGTTTAGCAAAATCATTAATAAATGATCCTAAGGTGCTATTATTAGATGAGCCTACAGCATCTCTAGATCCAGAAATTGGTGATTTTATAAGATCTTTTTTAGAAGATTATAAGAAAGAAAAAAAAATATCTATTTTGCTTGCTTCACATAACATGAATGAAGTCACTAGATTATGCAAATCAATTTTGATGATGAAAGATGGGATAATTGTTGACAGTGGGAGTCCTGCTAGCCTTATAGAGAAACATGGTAGAAAAAATTTAGAGGAAGTATTTTTAAAACTTTCAAGGAGACCTAATGAGCATAATTAAAATGTATGGGTTATTTTTAAGGCATTTTTATTTAATCACTAGGTCATTTCCAAGAATACTGGATTTAATCTACTGGCCATCAATTCAAATTACATTGTGGGGTTTTATTTCAAATTTTTTTGCATCTCATACTACTTATTACAACAATGCAGTTGGTGTTATATTAACATGTGCAATACTTTATGATTTTTTGTTTAGAACAAGTATTGGTTTTAACATGTTATTCCTTGAAGAAATTTGGAGCAGAAACTTTACAAATCTCTTTATAGCTCCAATGAAAATTAGTGAAATTCTAACCTCACTAATTTTCACTGCTTTGGTGCGAGCATTAATTGGTTTAATACCTGCTGTTTTATTAACTTCTCCACTATTTGGAATTTCAATCTTAGAACTTGGAATTTATCTATTTTTTCTTTTTTTAAGTCTTTATATATTTGGGATTACATTGGGAATTTTAGTATCAGCAGGGCTTCTAAGATTTGGACCTTCGTTTGAAAATATTGCTTGGTCAACTATGTTTTTATTAGCTCCATTTGGTTGTATATATTACCCAATTGAGATTCTTCCAGAGATTTTTCAAAAAATAGCTTATATGTTNCCACTCGTTTATATTTTTGAAGAGGCAAGAAACATATTAATAAATAATACAGTTGATATATCAAATTTAATACAGGCTTATATGTTAAATATGGTTTATATCATTATTTCAATTACTTTATTTTTTTACTCATTTAATAAAGCACGAGATAAAGGCACACTAATAAATATTGGTGAATAATGGCGCGCCCGCAAGGAGTCGAACCCTGAACCTCCAGAGCCGAAATCTGGCGCTCTATCCAGTTGAGCTACGAGCGCATTATGTACTATTATATCAATAAATGAAAAATATCATTAATTTAGTTGTAGAGGAAGAATTACACGGAAAAAGAATTGATGTAGTAATAGCTAAAAAAAATGATTCTCTTAGCAGAACCAGGATCAAAAACCTGATAATAAATGGAAATCTTAGTATTAATAATAAAATTGTAAATGACCCCTCAAAAAAAATTTTTAAAGACGATAAGGTTTTTTTAACAATTCCACTTTCTAAAAAGGCGTCTCTAAAACCATACAAATATAAATTAGACATAATTTATAATGATGAAGATTTATTAGTTATTAATAAATCAGCAGGAATTTCGATGCACCCTGGGGCTGGAAATTATGATAATACGATTGTGAATGCTTTAATGGACTTAAATGATAACAATCTATCAAATATTGGGGATGAGCTAAGACCAGGTATAGTCCATAGAATTGATAAGGATACATCAGGACTGGTAGTAGTTGCAAAAAATAATAAATCACACGAAAATTTATCTAATCAATTTTCCAAACACACAATTACAAGAATATATCAAGCTCTGATCTGGGGAAAACTGAGACCACAAAATAGTAAAATCGAAACTTTAATAACCAGAAGCACAAAGAATAGACAATTAATGGAGGTTGGTTTTGCGAAAGGAAAACAAGCAATAACGAATTATAAAACTATTGAAATTTTTGAAAACTCTAAAGTACCAACATTAAGTTTAGTAGAATGTAAACTTGAAACAGGCAGAACACATCAAATAAGAGTACATATGAGTTTTAAAGGAAATAATATTTTAGGAGATAAAAAATATAAAAAAAAATTTAAAAAATTAAAAAATATTGATTTTGAATTAGAAGATCTTTTATTGAAACTTGACAGACAATTCTTNCATGCAAAAGTTCTTGGTTTTGATCATCCTTCAACTGGAAGAAGATTAGAATTTTCATCAAATTTACCTCCTGAACTAGAAAATATTCTCAAAAAGCTAAGAAAAACATGAAAATATAAATATTGTAAATTTCCTTTTCTTTATTAAATAAATACTTCGATGAGTACAACGTCTTATAATTTGCCAGCTTTGTCTAATGAGGGTGGTTTAGCAGCCTACTTAGCGCAAATAAAAAAATTTCCTATGCTCGATGCAGAGGAAGAATATATGCTTGCAAAAAATTGGCAAACTACTGGAAATGTAAAATCTGCAGAAAAACTTGTGACAAGTCACCTTAGATTAGTTGCAAAGATTGCAATGGGATATAAGGGTTATGGTTTACCTCTAAATGAAATGATATCAGAAGGTAATGTCGGATTAATGCAAGCTGTAAAAAAATTTGAACCAGAAAAAGGCTTTAGACTTGCAACTTACGCGATGTGGTGGATCAAAGCATCAATTCAAGAGTATATTTTAAGATCATGGAGCTTGGTAAAAATTGGGACAACCACCGCTCAAAAAAAATTATTTTTTAATCTTAAAAAACTTAAAAACCAAATTGCACCAAGAGCTGAGGGTGATTTAAGAGATGAGCACGTAAAAGATATTGCCAACAGATTAGATGTAAGTGAGGAAGAAGTTGTTTCAATGAACAGAAGATTGTCTGGAAAAGAACAATCTTTAAATGCTCCGATTGGTGAAGATGGCGATGAGTGGCAAGATTGGGTTGTAGATAATGAAATGGATCATGAATTGAAATTTGCACAAAATGAAGAAATGGAGCAAAGAAAAGATCTTCTACAAGATTCTATTAAAATCTTAAATGACCGAGAAAAAGAAATTCTTTACTCAAGAAGACTTACAGATAACCCGATAACCTTAGAAGATTTAAGTAAAAAATTTAAAATTAGTAGAGAAAGAATNAGACAAATAGAAAACAAAGCTTTTGAAAAATTGCAAAAGCANATGTTAAATAGTGCTAAGTCAAAAAATCTTCTGCCAGCAAATTAATTATTAAAAGGATCGTCAACTAATATTGTATCGTTTCTTTCTGGNCTAGTAGAAATACTTGAGATTTTCGCTTCAATAAATTTTTCTAGGTCTTTTATGTAAATTTTTGCATTTTCAGGAAGATCATTGAAATTTTTACATCCCACTGTTGAAGTTTTCCACCCTTGATAAGTTTTATAAATAGGCTTAACTTTTAATTGATCCGTTACCGCTGCAGGNAAGTAATCAATTTCTTTTCCATTGATTTCATATGCAACACAAATTTTTATTTGATCTAGTTCATCTAACACATCTAACTTTGTTAATGCAATTCCATCAATTCCTGAAATTTTTATTGTTTGCCTCACTAATACGCCGTCAAACCATCCACATCTTCTTTTTCGACTTGTGACAGTACCAAATTCCTTACCTCTGGTACCTAAAAGCTCACCGATCTCATCAGTAAGTTCAGTTGGAAATGGTCCTTCACCAACTCTTGTAGTATATGCCTTGGTTATCCCTAAAACATAATTTATTGAGTTAGGTCCACATCCAGAACCTGTTGCTGCTGAAGATGCAACAGTATTTGATGAGGTAACATACGGATAGGTGCCGTGATCAACATCTAAAAGTATTCCTTGAGCACCTTCAAATAAAATTTTTTTTCCAGACAACTTGAATTGATCAATTTTTTTCCATACAGGCTGAGAAAACTGAAGTATATGAGGTGCTAATTTTAGCAAATCTTCTAATAATTTTTCCTTATTAAAAAGTGGTTTATTTAAACCTTTCCTTATTGCATTATGATGAGACAAAACATTATCTAATCTACTGTTTAAATTTGTTTCAGAANTTAAATCCATTACTCTAATTGATCTTCTACCAACTTTATCTTCGTAAGCTGGACCAATGCCTCTTCTGGTTGTTCCNATTTTAGAATTTCCAGCTGCATCTTCTCTTATTTCATCCATTTCTTTATGGAATGGAAGTATTAAGGTTGCTGACTCAGAGATAATTAAATTTTTTTCATTAATAGTTACGCCCTTGGATTTAATTTCCTCAATTTCCTCCAAAAGAGCCCATGGATCNATAACAACTCCATTACCAATTACAGAAATCTTATCTTTTCTAACNATTCCCGAAGGAAGAAGTCTCAGTTTATATGTAATTCCATCAATTACTAATGTGTGTCCAGCGTTATGACCACCTTGAAATCTTACGACNACATCGGCTTCACTTGATAACCAATCAACTATTTTACCTTTACCTTCGTCTCCCCATTGGGAACCTACAACAACAACATTTTTCATAAAAATTTTCTTTTAATCTCTATACTATTTAAATGGTTTATTGGTCCATGACCTTTTCCATAATTAGGTCTAGATGCAATTGCTTCGTTAACATATTTGATAGCCATCTCACAAGATTTCTTTAATGTTTTTCCACATGCAAAGTAAGCTGTAATAGCGCTAGATAATGTACAACCTGTGCCATGGGTATTTTTGGTGTTAATCTTTTTGTTTTTAAAAATTGATATTTCTTTTTTGTTAACAAAAACATCAATAATATTTTGTTTTTTTAAATGACCCCCTTTTATTAAAACATTTTTTGCTCCGAGTTTTAATAAAATATTTGCCGCAAATATCATATCCTCTTTTGAACTGATTTTGGTTTTAGTAATTATTTCAGCCTCAGGAATGTTTGGAGTAATTAATGAAACTTTGTTCAATAATTTTTTTTTTAATATTTCTGTTGAATTTTTATCAATTAATCTTGCGCCTCCCTTTGCTACCATTACAGGATCTAATACTATTTTATTAACCTTTATCTTTTCTAATGAACTTGAAACTGAANTAATAACTTTTCTNGAGTGTAGCATGCCAATTTTAATTGCATTTGGTTGAATATCTTTGCAGGTAAATTCAATTTGTTTAGATATTTCTTTATAGGGGACTGGTATAATAGATTTTACTCCTGTAGTATTTTGTGACGTAACAGCAGTAATAGCGGTCATTGCGTATCCACCTAATGAAGTTATAGTTCTTATATCAGCTTGAATTCCTGCTCCACCAGAAGAATCTGATCCTGCAATAATTAAAATTTTAGATTTAGGTTTCAATTTATTTTAGTGATTTAGAAACTATTTTTATACACTTGTTAAGAAGTATTTTGTCTTCCGACTCACACATTATTCTTATTTTAGACTCCGTACCAGATTTTCTTACCAGTAGTCTTCCTTTTCCAAATATGATTTTTTCTGCTTTTTTAATTGCAAATTTACATTTTTTTGAGCTAATTATTGATTTGTCCTTAACTGAAATATTTTCTAGTACTTGAGGTGTTGGCCTAAAAATAGAGAATAATTCACTAGCTTTTTTACCTTTTCTNAAAGAAAAAAGTATCTCAAGTGCTACAAGCAATCCGTCTCCAGTAGTTGCAAAGTTCCCTAGTATAATATGGCCGGACTGCTCCCCACCTAAGTTAAATTTTTTGTTTTGCATTAGCTCTTTTACATATCTATCTCCAACATTTGATCTAAAAAATTTAATTTTTTTTTCTTTAAAAAAATTCTCTAGACCATAATTTGACATTAAAGTTCCAATTACGCCTCCTCTTAGTATTTTTTTTCTTTTCCATCTCTCAGCTAAAACAGCTATAATTTTATCTCCATCTATAATATTTGCTTTTTCATCAGTCAAAATTATTCTGTCTGCATCTCCATCTAAAGAAATTCCTAAATCAGTTTTAAATTTTTTTGTTAATGATCTAATTTTTTCTGGATGTGTTGAACCACATTTATAATTAATGTTTATTCCATTTGGTTTAGTTCCAACTTCAAAAACTTTCGCACCTAAAGATCTTAGTAATTTTGGAGCACTTTTGTATGCAGCTCCATTAGCACAATCAATTGCAATTTTAAGACCTTGCAGTGAGAAATTATTTGGAAAATTACTTTTTAAAATGTTTACGTAATTTTCATTTGCATCCTCTAATCTTTTTACCCTTCCAAGATTTAGAGGTTTTGTCAGTTTAGATGAAATATTTGAATCTATTATTTTCTCAATTTTTTTTTCAATTTTGTCAGATAATTTCATACCATCAGGTCCGAATAATTTCATCCCATTGTCAGTAAACTGATTATGTGAGGCAGTTATCATTATACCAAGATTNGCTCTCATTTTTTTTGTAAGCATCGCTAATCCATTTGTTGGTAANGGTCCAAGGGTAAATACATGCATTCCTGCTGAGGCAAGTCCAGAAACTAATGCTGGTTCTAAAGTATAACCAGATAATCTGGTATCTTTTGCAATAATTGCTATTTGTTTTTTTTTTTTTAAATTTTTAAAATAAGTGCCAGCAGCTAAACCGAACTTAAAAAACATTTCACCATTAATTTTAGAATTATTAACTTTTCCTCTTATTCCGTCAGTTCCAAAATATTTTTTTTTCATTAGAAATTTAGTTTTTTATAAACTTTAATTGATTGATTAACTTCATTAACATCATGCACTCTTAAAATNTGAACNCCTTGTAACATAGAGAATATACAAGATGATACNGTTCCACCTATCCTNTCTTTGCTATCATTTTCATTAGATATATCTTTAATAAATCTTTTCCTAGATAAACCAAGTAATATTGGAAAACCCAATGTATGAAAAATAGAAATCTTATTAATTAATGTAATATTATGTTTCAAATTTTTACCAAAACCTATTCCTGGATCTAATATGATATTGTTATGTTTAATACCAATTGATCTTAAATATTTAATTTTTGCCTCGAAATAATCATAAATATCTAGCAAAACATTTTTATATTTTGGACTATTTTGCATTGTTTTAGGTGAGCCTTTCATATGATGTATTACAAATGGTACTTTACTTTTTTTTAAAAAATTTATTGTTTTTTTGTCATACTCAAAACCTGAAACATCATTTATAATTTTTATTCCATAATTTAAACTTTTTTCCATCACCAGGCTTTTTCTTGTATCCAGTGAGAAGATCGCCTTTTTTTTTCTAATCAACCTTAGTTTTTTGGATATTCTTTTCCACTCATCAAATACTGAGATCTCTTTAGCACCTGGGCGGGTAGACTCACCACCAATATCAATTATATTTGCTCCAGAGTTTATTAAATTATTTATTTGTCTTTCTGCAGATTTAAATTTTATGAATTTCCCACCATCAGAAAAGCTATCAGGTGTTAAATTTAAAATACCCATCATTATTGGAGTATTATTAAATTTTAAACCCTTAAATTTTTTTTTTTTGGATATATTTTTTAAATCTTTATTTATTTTATTTTGTAATCTAAATGGTAGTTTTTTTATTTCATCTAAATTAATTATTTTTTCTGATTTCCTTGTTAAAAGCTCAATAGANCTAAATTTNATGCCGGAGTTTCCATTTAAAGGTAAATNATTTTTTTTTTATTTTACCAGATTTTGAANTATAAAAAAAATTACACGCTCTTGTGTAATATTTTTCCATTAAGTTTAATGGACTATCTTAGGTTTTAAACCAATTGATCCAAGTGCTGAACCTTGATCGTCTTCCTCAACTTTTAAATCTTCTTTATTTTTAGGGTAAACGTTCTTGTCGACTATGTCTAAAATTTCCTCACCAGTTAGTGTTTCATAAGTAAGCAACGCTTTTGCAAGTTTATGAAGGTCGTCTATTTTATCAGTAAGAACTTTTTTAGCTCTATCATACCCTTTATCAACTATTTTTCTAATTTCATTATCGACTTTTCGTGCTGTTTCCTCTGACATATTTTGTTGTCTCGCAACAGATCTTCCTAAAAATACTTCCTCCTCATTTTCTCCATACGCAACTGGGCCTAGCTCTTTACTAAGTCCAGCTCTCATAACCATAGCTCTTGCTCTTTTTGTTGCTTGCTCAATGTCACTCGCAGCACCTGTAGTAACTTTATCCTCTCCAAATATTATTTCTTCNGCTACTCTTCCTCCCATGGCTATAGCGAGTTGGGCNTGTAATTGCTCTCTAGTTTGAGAAACTTCGTCTCTTTCTGGAAGTTGCATAACCATACCCAAAGCTCTTCCTCTAGGAATTATCGTAGCTTTGTGAATTGGATAAGCGGCTTTCTCATTAATTGTAACTATGGCATGACCTGCCTCATGATAAGCAGTAAGTCTTTTCTCTTCCTCNGACATTACCATNGAACGTCTTTCAGCTCCCATCATTACTTTATCTTTTGCNTCTTCAAACTCCTGATAAGTTACAATTCTTTTGTTTTTTCNAGCAGCTAGTAATGCGGCCTCATTTACTAGGTTTGCTAAATCAGCTCCTGAAAATCCCGGTGTTCCTCGAGCAATAGTTCTTAAATTTACATCTGGAGCCATCGATATTTTTTTTGCGTGTACTTTTAATATTTTTTCTCTTCCTATTATATCTGGATTTGAAACTACAACTTGTCTATCAAATCTTCCTGGTCTTAAAAGTGCTGGATCAAGAACATCTGGTCTATTAGTTGCAGCTATAATTATCACACCTTCATTTGTATCAAAACCGTCCATTTCAACTAACAATTGGTTTAGAGTTTGCTCTCTTTCATCGTTTCCACCTCCTAGGCCTGCGCCTCTACTTCTTCCTACTGCATCTATTTCGTCTATAAAGATTATACAAGGCGAATGTTTTTTTCCTTGTTCAAACATGTCTCTAACTCTAGACGCTCCAACACCAACAAACATTTCTACAAAATCTGATCCTGATATTGTAAAGAATGGAACTCCAGCTTCACCTGCTATAGCTCTTGCCAATAAAGTTTTTCCAGTACCNGGAGGCCCCACTAATAAACAACCTCTTGGAATTTTTCCACCCAATCTACTAAATTTTCTTGGATCTTTTAAAAATTCTACGACTTCTTCGACTTCCTCTTTTGCTTCTTCAACTCCAGCAACATCATTAAATGTAACCTTACCCTTGACCTCATTCATCATTTTAGCTTTAGATCTTCCAAAACCCATCGCTCCACCTTTGCCACCTTGCATTTGTCTCATAAAAAATATCCANACAGCTATTAAAAGTAACATGGGGAACCAAGACAATAATATGCCTAGGAGTGATGGCATTTTCTCCTCTAATGGACTCGCAGAAATGCTAACACCTTTGTCACTTAATTTTTGAATAAGGTTTGGATCGTCAGGTGCATAAGTATTAAACTGTTGACCATTTGACAAAACACCTTTTATATTTTTTCCAGAAATCTCAACTTGAACTACTCTTCCATTATCTACCTCTGTCAAAAATTCAGAGAAAATAATATTATTTTTTTGAGCCATAGTTCCCTGTGGGTTTTTAAACATGTTGTAAAGACCAATTGTAAGGAGAACTATAATTCCCCACATAGCTAAGTTTTTGAAATTCATGTTGATAAAGTAAGAATTATTAGAGAATAAACAAGTGTCAATTTGTACATATATTCTGCAAAATAACTAAATTTCTCTTGAAATAATCATTGTATTGCTGACTTTTTTAAAAATACACCCTGATAATGTTGTTTTATAAGTATCTTTTGAATTTTTGAAATTTTTTATGAGATTCATTATTTTGCTCCCTCTGGATAGTTTTGCTTTGTCTGAAAAAGAATTTAAAACAATATTTAGTGATCTAAATACCACTTCATCAGGCTCTGAAAAAAAATTTTTACTAACAATTACTTTTTCTTTATTTTTAATAACATTTAAATCAATATTTTTTTTTATATAATGCTCAAGAGCTTTATTGCTCTTATGAAGATTTGATAAAGATGTATCAAAATTTTTGTTTTTTTTGTTAAATTTAAAATTATTTAAAATATTTCTAACGTAAACTCTTAAATACTTGTTATCTAGGTTTGATGGATCTTTGATATAGTTACCAAATGTATTTTCAGAGATATATATCAACTCATTTTTAGAAAAATTCAAAAGTGGCCTAAAAATCAAAATTTTTTCATTTATTTTTAATTTAGAGTATTTTTTTTTGAAGGATATAAGTCCATTTAAACCCGATCCTCGAAGCAATCTTATAAAAAAATTTTCATATAAATCATCTTTGTGATGAGCTGTTAAAATTTTATTTAGTTTATGATTCTTACATTTTTTAAATAATAATTCGTATCTCTTTAATCGAGCTTGCTCTTGAATATTATTAAGATTGTTATTTTTTACCCAATTTAAAATATTTAAATTAACGTCAAATTTTTTTAAAATTTTTTTAATAAATAACGCCTCTTTTTTTGATTCTTTTCTTAATTTATGATCGATGTGAAAATAAACATTACTTGTGCCCCTCTCTATAGACATACATTTCGTTAAGAAAGCCAATGCCATACTGTCCGGACCACCAGAGATAGCAANACAATAATTTTTATCNGTATCTTTTGAAATTATTCTTTTAAACCTTGAATAAAGTTTTTTTATTTTTGGGTTTTTAAGTTTGGATAAATAAAAATTATGAATTGTTTTGTTTACACTCGAATTTCTTTTCTTCATACTTTGCTTTTTGAAGCACAGATTGAGTTGCNTCNGGATATTGTTTCTTTACACCAGAAATCATNAGACACCCTTGATCTTTTTCTCCAATTTGTACTAATGATACTCCGAGTTTTAATAGATTGATAGGTGCTTTTTCACTTTTAGGATATTTTTGATAACCCTCTAAATATGCAGATGCTGCATCAGTATAAAGTTGTCTAATTCTAAAAGTTTCAGCATACCAGTATTGGGCATTTCCAGATAATTTATGTTCTGGATTAGTATCAACAAATTCTCTAAATGCTCTTTCTGCCATATTGTAATCTCCAACTTTTAGAAAACTTGTTGCAAATTCATATTGATTTTCTGGTGTACCATCTGGTAATATTTTTTCCTCTGATTGAAATGTTTCAGTCACAACAGTTTTGGTCGCATCTATCGATTGAATAGATTGGCTTTCACTTTCATTTGTCATATCTTTATAAGAAACCGTTCCTAAATCTTGAGGTTGTGTAGAACCCGGTAGAATTTTTTCTTTATCGGTGGTCGTGTCTGTAGGAAGCTTTGTTAAAGAATTAGTATCAACTTCTACATTATTAGTTTCTAGTTGTTGAAACCTTAGTTGATTATCTGCTTGAACTTTTGATAATCTAGAATTTAATTTATCAATTTTAAAATTAATCTCTTCATATTTATTTGTTAATTGTTGAAACTGTTTTTCTATTTCAGATAATTTTAACAAATGTCTAGTGAGCACATCTTCGTTTTCTTTAACTGAATTATTTGAATTCGAACTTGAGGATTGAGAAAAAGACTCTGAATAAACTGCTCTCTCTAATGTCCTTAAATCTTTTTGGATTAATTGCAAAATTTCTTTTATTTCTGATGTATCTGCAGTCAAACTTGATGGGTAAAATAAATAAAAAAAAATAAACAAATAACTAAAGTTTTTTTTGATTTTTAACATTCAGTAAATTTGTAAGTATAAAAATGGCAAAAAAAAGACCCCATACTTAAGGGGTCTTTTTCAAAAATCTTTTTATTTTTTAGTTAGCTTTTACAGTAACTGATCTTCTATTTTTAGACCATGAGAGAGGATTTGATCCTGAATCAACTGGTCTTTCTTTTCCATAACTAATCACTGATATTCTATCTGCCGAAACTCCATAAGTCATTAGGTAATCTTTAGCTGCGTTAGCTCTTCTTTCTCCTAATGCTAAATTGTATTCTCTTGTTCCTCTTTCATCGGCATGCCCTTCAAGAACAACATTGACACTAGGATTTTCTCTTAACCATGCAGCTTGTTTTCTTAGTGTGTCTCTAGACATTGTAGTAAGAATAGTTTCGTTAGTTGCGAAGAATACTCTATCTGGAACACCTTTAGCTAAATACTCAACTGTATCTGTTCCTGTATAAACATCCCCTTGAATTTGAGAATCTAAAGTAGTTGCTGTTTTTTTAGTTGCGCAAGCAGATACAACCATACTTAATAAAATTATTAGAAAAGTATTTTTTAGGATTTTGCTTAAATTCATTAATGCTCCTTAGTATTTTTTAGAACTTTTTCACAACTAATTAGATCTTTCAAGTCTAAAAATCAACATTATTTGTGTTTTTTTNTAAAAAATTTAGACTAATTACTTAATAAAGACGACCAAGATGGGTCTGAAGCATCTGTCTCTGTACTNACCATTCTCTCATTATATCCAGTTAAATCAATTGACCAGAGCTTTGCAGTAAAACCTTCACCTTTATCATTTGATTTTGTCTCTCTATAAAAAATAAGAACTCTTCCATTTGGAGCCCATGACGGTGCTTCTTGATAGTAATTTTCTGTTAGTAGCCTTTCGCCTTTACCATCTACACGCATAACCCCAATATAAAACTTACCTTTATGAAGTTTTGTAAAAGCAATTAAGTCTCCTCGTGGTGACCATACTGGAGTACCATACAGTCCTTTCCCAAAAGAAATTCTTTTTACATTTGAACCATCACTTTTCATAACATAAATCTGTTGGTATCCACTTCTGTCCGAATTGAATGTAATAAATTTACCATCTGGTGAGTAAGAAGGGGATGTATCTATTGATGGATGATTGGTAATTCTCTCAACAATTCTATTTTCAATATCCATAGTATAAATATCTGAATTACCATCTTTCGCAAAACTCATTATTATTTTTTTTCCATCNGGTGAAAATCTTGGAGCAAACGTCATCCCTGGAAAATCTCCTACAACTTCTTGAATCCCAGTCTCAATATCTAATAAATAAACTCTAGGTAAATTTCTAAAATACGAGAGGTATGTTACCATTTGATTGGTNGGATTAAATCTTGGAGTAAGCACTAGCTCATTACCAAGAGTTAAATATTTTGTGTTAAATCCATCTTGATCCATTATAGCAAGTTTTTTTATCCGTTGAGTTTTTGGGCCTTCTTCTGAAACATAAATTATTCTNGTATCAAAATATCCTTTTTCCCCAGTAAGTCTTTGATAAACTTTATCTGTAATTATATGTCCTACTCTTCTCCAATTACTTGGTACTGTTGTGAATGCAAGCGCAAGCATTTCTCTTCCTGCTAACACGTCCCATAATCTAAACTCAACTTTGAGTTTCTCGTTAACGGCTGTTACTTTACCAGTTATCAAAGCTTGAGATTTAATTAATGCCCAATCCTCAAATCTAGGTTTAAGATGAGCAATATCAGGTTTTTGAAGAAACGCATCCTTGCTCAAAGGATTGAACAATCCAGATTGTTTTAAATTATTTTCAATTACTTTTGAAATTTCTGATCCTATATCTTTTATTTCCAATTCCTTTTCAAAAAACGTATTAGAGTTATTATCTTGAAACAACGGTGAGACAGCAATAGGAAGTGGATTTAAATTTCCTCGAGTTATATCAACCTCAACAAGAGAGTAAGACTTGGAGATACTTATAAATAATATTAAGATTGTATTTAAAATTAATTTAAATTTTTTCATTAACCGCCTAGCATTTCTTTAGCATCAAAGTTTAGTTGAAGATTTTTCCACCTCTCATAACCACTAGTGGGTACTTTTAGAGGTTGACACAATTGAATTGCTCTAAGAGCACTCTCGGCTAGCACTTTATAAAAACCTTGTCCCGGCATATTCATTCTTGCATGATCTAAAATTTCAGACTTAATAAGTGTTCCGTCTGGTTTTAATTTTAATTTAATTCTAACTAACAAATTTTCATTGTATGGTAAACCCAGGGGAATACTCCAACAACCAAAAATTTGGGCTTTTAAGGCATCTTCTTCGCTCAATGTTAATGAAGATATATCCATAGTATCATCTTGAGATTGCGAAATTTTATCCGTTATTTTGTTTGTTTCACCAATATCCTCTTTAGATTTATCTATTAAAGCTGCAATATTATTTGGATCAAATAATTCTTTTTTCTCAAACTCAGATGCTTGTTTCACTTTCGTATCATCTATTTTTGGTTTTTTGGGTTTAATTATCTCTTTTAAATTTTCATCTTTTGTTAAATCTTTAGAAGGTTTTTGTTTTTTTTCTTCCTCAACTGAAAGTTTTTCATTATTTTTATCAGGTAGAGGGATTGCGTCTAATTTCTCTTTTTTAACAATCTCTTTTTTTGTCTCTGGCGTAGGTGTTTTTTTTGAAGTCAACTCTGTAATATTTTCCATATTTTTTTCTGGAGTAGTCTCTTTTTTTTCATCTTTCTTTATTTTTTTTGGTGGAGCTTGTTCAGAAACCAATTTTTCTTTATCTTTTTTTACTTTCTCTATAATTTTTTTTGCCTTTGGGGCAAAAGGTATATTTGTTTTGTCAGAAATCTGAATGAGCTCGACTGAAACTAACGGAGGTATATCCAATGGCTGTTTAGCTATAAAGGGTAATGTAAATATACTTAAAACAACTATAGCTGTGTGAAAGATTGATGAAATAAATAAACTTTTATACAAGTTTACCTCTCTTTATATGGTTCAGATATCAAGGCTACTTTGGTAAATCCTGAACCCGAGAGCATACCCATAATTTCTAGTACTCTTCCATAGTTTATAGTTTTATCTCCTCTGACAAAAATTCTTGTATCAGTTCTATTATTTGAAACAGCTAAAATTTTTGCGATTATTTTTTCATACTCGACTTTTGTTTCTTGAATAAAAATCTCTCCTTTAGAATTAATTGTTAATGTTAAGGGCTCAGTTTCTTCTGGTAAAGTATCAGCAGACGACTCTGGCAAATCAACTTGAACACCAACGGTTAATAAAGGAGCAGTAACCATAAAAATTATAAGCAGCACAAGCATAACATCGACAAAAGGAGTTACATTAATTTCACTCATTGGTTCTTTTTTTGAACGTTTTAAATTAAATGCCATTTCTAAATTATAGAAATAAACCTCTTTGAAAAGTTTTCTAGTTTTTGAGAGTATTTTTTAGAATCATTGCTAAATTTATTATACGCAATAACTGCAGGAATTGCCGCTAACAAACCTAAAGCTGTTGCGAATAATGCTTCTGCAATACCTGGAGCAACAATTGCTAAACTTGTATTTCTTGAAATAGCAATTGATTGAAATGAATTCATAATACCCCATACAGTCCCAAACAATCCTATAAATGGAGCAGTTGATCCTACGGTTGCAAGAAATGTGTAATTTTTGTCCACGTTAGTCATTTGTTTTTCAATATTTGCTTCCAATACGCCTGCTAATCTCTCGGATAAATTTGATTTTGATCTTGATTTCATTACCATTTGCATTGAACTCTTAAATAGTTCAGCCATTGGATCGTTGGTAGTTGACGGTAAATTATTATAAAAGGTTTCTGCAGATTTTGACTTCCAAAATTTTTCCTCAAATTCCTCTGCACTTTTATTAATTTTTCTAAACAGTCTAATTTTATCAAAAATTATAGCCCAAGAATAAATTGAAAAGACAACCAAAATAATCATCACTGATTTTACTATAATGTCTGCTCTTAAAAATAAGCTAACTAAAGAAAAGTCTGTATTACTTGCAAGCCCAACAGCTTGTGAGGTTATATCTGCTTCCATAGTTTCTTCTCACACTCAATTGTGTCATTAATTTGGCTCTTATTTTGTAATATTTCTGAATTAAATTATTTTCCTAAAGTTTCAAAATAATATTTAGCAATTAATATTGCATCAGCTTTGTTAGCATCTTTTTTTTTTGATAATTCAGATGATATATATGGGTAAGTCTCAATCACTTTAGTNCTGCTAGCATCTTTCTCAGAATTAAGTAAATTAAAATGTTTTTTCCATTTTACTGGTCTGACTAAAATTACTGGCAATTTTAATGCTGCACAAACACCTTTTATAACACCAAATGATTGTCCGAAACTAAACATGCCAGTAACCCCTTGGCCTGGCATTGCGCTAACACTCTCNAGAATCACTTTATCCTCATGCGAAATATTTTCTTTTGTTAGGATATTTGCTAATTCAGCTGCATTGATCTGTTTTTTTGACTTTGTGCCTTCTGCCATAGTTGGCATGTCAACAACCATTGAAATGTTTCCATCTCTTAATATAGATATTGCTCCACTAATCCCAGGATCTATTCCAACCAAATTCATAAATTAATTTTCAAATTTTGCATTTGTAAAAATATTTTGTACATCTTCATCATCATCTAGGGTTTCTAAAAATTTAATCATATTATCTTTGTTTTCTCCTGATAAATTTACTGTATTTAATGGGACCCATTCAATTTCTGTAGACAAAAAATTTTCAATTTTTTTTTCTAATTTATTTTTGACTTCATATATCTCAGTATTAGCAGTATGTACTTCATGAAAATTTTCGTGGGAAAAACATTCATTTGCTCCACTTTCAATTGCTAACTCAAGCATACCCTCATCATCAATTTCTTCTTTATTTATTTTTATAACTCCTAACTGATTAAAGTTATGTGATGCCGAACCTTGAGTTGCAAGTCCACCACCACTTTTTTGAAAAATAGTTCTAATATTTGAAGCTGTTCTATTTTTATTATCCGTTAAGGTTTCAACTATAACAGCTGTTTTATTTGGACCAAAACCTTCATATCGAAGATTTTCAAAGTTCGAGTCTGCACTAATACTAGATTTATCTATTGCCCTCTCTATATTTTCCTTAGGCATATTTGCTGATCTTGCAGCTTGAATTGCTGATCGTAATCGAGCATTCATATCTGGATTTTTATCTCCAAGTTTTGCTGCAACTGTTATTTCTTTAGAAAGTTTAGAGAAAATTTTAGATCTTTGTTTATCAGCTTTTCCTTTTTTATGCTTGATTCCTGCCCAATGAGAGTGTCCAGCCATGATTTAAGTATTATTATTTAATTTACCACCATATATAAAACTAGATACACTTTTGGCCAAGCCATTATTCTCATCAGCATCCACAATCATACCACAAAGTGTTGCTTCCCCTT
>FUFK010037900.1_pt1 | contig 33023 bp, 51 predicted proteins | sample 1021851 | NCBI WGS metagenome assembly FUFK01 (sample SAMEA51879418, study PRJEB19060) | metagenome | reverse complement strand
AATCGGTATTAAATTAAAAGGAACAGTAGTGCGACGTGATAACGAAACAGGGGATTATTTTGGCGAAGACAACGCATGGCAAGAGGTTACTTACAGCGTTGAGTCACTTCTCACGGATGGCAATTGGGAGCTAGGCGAGACTTTTGACCATATTATTAACATTGGTGCTCGCAACCAAAATCCATATGTTGATGACAGTACTACATTTGTTGGCGCGAGATATACAATCACAAGGCTTGTAGAGTCAAAAGATCCCCCTGGTTTTAACAGCGAGCGATTGTTTGAGGGGACAACACAAATTGCGGATTTAAGTGCTTATGGCGACCTAGTGCAGAGGTCGAATGACTCTGCACCTGAGCACGAGATTTTGTTTTGCAATGAGTCTGTAGAAAACGAGTCAGTGCCTCAATACAACGGCTTGACCTTGGCCGGGTTGGCGTTGAAGTCTGGAAGAAACTTCCAGAGTCTTGATCAACTTCGTGTTTGGCTGGCCGACGGCATTGAAGTGACTCGTTTGTCAGACGGAGGTCACGGCCCTAGCAATAAGTTTACTGATCTTGTGAACTACTTACTGACAGACAAGGTCGCTGGAGCGGGCAACACGGTTTCATCTCAGCTCATAAACACTGCTGACCTTGAGTCAACAGGAAAGTTTCTAGAGTCAAACAAGCTGTTCTTTAATGGGGCGATTAGCCAGCCTGTAAATCTTCGTCAATTTGTTAGCGATACGGCTCCTTTCTTTTTGTGCAATTTTGTTATCAGCGATGGCAAGTTCAGCCTGTTGCCTGCATTACCTGTAGACACTAACGGAAACATTACTGAGCAGCCAATAAAAATTGATGCTCTATTTACTCAGGGCAACATCATTGAGGACACATACGCTATCGAATACTTGTCGGCGGAAGAACGAAAAGATTTTCAGGCTGTCATGCGTTATCGCCAAGAGCGACGCAACCAGCTGTCAGAGGAGAAAACTCTTGTCGTGCGCCGAAGTTCACCTGGCTCGGCAGATCATCCAACAGAATCGTTTGACCTGACGCAGTTCTGCACTAGCCGCGAGCACGCGTTTTTAGTAGCAAAGTATTTCTTGACTCTGCGCAATCGCGTCACTCACACAGTCAAGTTTAGAACCAATCCTTTCGGCATTTCTCTTGCTCCTGGCTCATTCATTCGCGTGGTAACTGAAGCAAGTCCGTATCAAGCGGCTAACAATGGCTCAATTGCAGCAGATGGCACGGTCACTTCTGCAACGGAGCTTGCAGACGGGACTTACTCAATTGTGTTCTACCAGGCTTTAGACGACCAGGTGACCGAAGGGACCATGACAATTGCTGGGGGCAAGGTCGTTGAACCGGCATTGCATGGCTCGTTGTTCTCAATCACAAGCAGCTCAATTTCGAGCAATACCTACATGGTTGAGCAACTGACGCTAGGTGAGGATGGCATGGTTGATGTGGTGGCAACTGAATTCCCAACCACAAGCTCCTATAACAGCCTTATGGCTACTGACGTTCTGAGCACTTCTGGCTACATCACTGAGGGCTGACCATGGCATTTCCAACTCTTGTCCCCACCAGTCGCCAGTTTGACGCTGGTGACTTTCCTGTCAAAACCTACAAAGCGCAATCAGGTGCGGAAGTTCGTGTGCTTTATGGCAGTGACCGTACCAACATGACCTTGAGCTTGAGCTTNGCCAACGTNACGGACGCTAACGCTCAGCTTTTTGTTGATCACTATGACGAGGCCAAGGGCACGTTCAACACTTTTGACCTGCCAACCGAAGCGGTGCAGGGCTGGAGCGGTACTACGGCGACCTTTCAGACGATTGGCGATAACAAGTGGCGATATGCCTCTGCGCCGTCAATCGCCAATGTGCGTCCTGGGACTAGCACTGTTACAGTCAATCTGATTGGTGTGCTCTGATGGCAAAGGTTTACACCGGCAGAGATGGCGTNATGCAGCTNGNTGGAACGACCCTTGCCAAGGTCGTNAACTTTTCGCTGTCCGCCAATCTTGAAACGCTCGAAACCACCACTTTGAGCGAAAACATTCGCAGCTATACGCCTGGTATTTCGGGGTATAGCGGCAGCGCCACGTTGCTGTATTACAAGGACGACAACAACGCTATCAACACAACCGATCTGCTGAACAAGCTTTACAAGACCGGCACGACTGGCGTCAGCAGTTCCGACACCGTTGAGCTGACCTTCCGTTGGGTTGATGGAGCGGATAACAATGACATTAAGCTGACGGCCTATGTGACCAGTGCTTCGATTGGAGCGGCAACTGGCGACATTGTGCGAGCTGAGATTGCGTTCCAGGGCACCGGAGCACTGTCTACGGTCACGATCTCATGAGTGTTTACCTTGGCACTCATGGCGAAATAGAGCTGCAGCGGCAGTTTGATGGTGGTGATTTGCGCTCCACCATCAACCCATCAGATGTCAACGCAACAAAGAAGCGTTTTAGCTTCGATTTTGAGCATGGCCAGCTGCTGAGCGGCGACCAGATTGAGATCACCAGCACTGATGGAACGGCGCTTGATTTTATCGACAGCTACACCAAGACCAGCGTCAANAAGTTTATTCACGTCGATGAGCTAGACGGCATCAGGCTTTACGACTCGTTCGCCCATGCGGTGAATGGTGGAACGACGAACGCGACTGCTCTGGCCACCCCTGCCAACGACCTGCCCATCAGGGTGAAGGTTGAAAACGCTGAATACAAGGTGTTGGCTCAAGTCAACGGCTTTGAGCTGAATACTGAGCGCGAGACCGTAGACACCACCACGCTTTCTGACGAGTTTCGCAACAGGATCAGCACGTTGATGTCTGGCTCTGGTCGGATGTCTGCGTTTTGGGAGTACACCGGCAATACCAGCCAGGAGCTGCCCAATTATCTGGTTGAGCTATCGCTGCGAACCCGAGTAGGCAGCCAGTTCAAGGCTCGTTTTTACATCAAGCGTGCAACTTACAACCCTGGTGGAGTTGCAGCGAATGACAACGACGAGATTTTTTATGAGTTCACTGGTGTGTTGACTGGTTGCGCTGTTCAGTTTTCTCCAGATAGCACTGTGCAGGTTCAAGCTGATTTCATCAGCACTGGAGCGATTCAGCTACGAATGAATCTTGAAGCAGCCGACAAGATCCTGCAGGAGAATGCCGATGAGATCTTGCTGGAGCAAGGAACGACAGACGCATTGACGCTGGAATCCACTTAAGCAGCGCCCTATGATGAAGGGCATCTAGTGGTTTAGGGCGCAGCGTTCATGGCCGACCTTAAGATCAGCGAATTGAACGCGCTTGCTGGGGCGGATCTGGTTTCCGCTGACGTCGTTGCTGTTGTAGACAACAGCGCGAGTGAAACTAAAAAGCTGACGGTCAGCGACCTGATCGCAAATGGCGTCACCGTTATTTCTGACGCAACGATTCCAAGCGCGAAGATTTTATTTGCAGCTGGAGCGGTAGACACTGCAGAGCTGGCGGCATCTGCGGTTGAGACTGCAAAGATCAATGATTCGGCTGTGACGGCAGCCAAATTGGCCAACAACTCTAGTGTGACGCTGGTTTCGACGCTGCCCGCTTCAGGCGATTTCATTGGTCAGCTTGCGTTAGACACAGACGACGACAAGCTTTACGCCTGGGACGGGTCAACCTGGGACTCAATTAAAGGCGCTGGCTCGATCAACGTTGTCAACGGCAGCACTACTGGTGAGGTCAACATTGTTGCCTCTACAAGCGGTGACACGGTAACGATCAGCGCAACGCTGGATGACACCACTGCAGCCGCTCAGTTTCTTGCTGGGCCTACTGGTGCTGGTGGCACGGTTGGCTACAGGGCGATCATCGGAACAGATCTTCCAACTGCAACCACTACTGCAAAAGGTGGTGTGATCGTCAACGGCAATGGCCTGACGATGTCTAGCGACACGATCGCTATCAACAACACTGTTACTGCGGAAACTTCTGAGAACCACATTGTTCAATACGACGCCAATGGTCTGATCACTGGCGGTCGAGCGATTGTTGCTGCTGACGTTCCAAACGCCACATCAACCACTGTTGGTGTCATCAAGCCTGGTTCAGGTCTTGGTGTCACTGGTGCGGGTGAACTGAATCATGACAACTCAGTTACTGCAGGCACTGCGTCTAAGGTCACGTTTGACACCGAGGGCCACATCACTGGTACGGAGTCGCTTGTTGCGGGAGACATTCCAGATCTTGATGCCGCGAAGATTACGACAGGGACTTTGCCAACTGCACGCATCGCATCTGATGCGGTCACGGCAGAAAAACTTGCCGATCGTTCTACAGCAACGATTGCAGAAACCACTCCTGCCGGTGGTGCTTTTATTGGACAGTGTCACCTGAACTCAATTACGGGTGATTATTTCCTTTGGGACGGCAACGTTTGGCAGCCGATCGGCATCAGCGTTGGTGAAATTATTCTTGCCGGTACATACGATGCCAGCACCAACCTTATGGCGACCGTTACCTCTGAGGGTACGGCGCTGAGCTTTGTTGTTGGTAGTGCTCTACCGGCTGCCTCTAGTGCAAATAAGGGCTATTACGTTGTTGTATCTGAGGCTGGCACTGGAACGTCACCCGCGCCAACAGTTGCGTTGAACCCTCCTGACTTNCTGTTGTCTACAGGCACGGCGTACACCGAAATCGACGTTTCATCGACAGTTACCGCACAGCAAGCTTCAAACGTTGCGTTTACTGCTGCAGGCAACATTGCAGCGACCAATGTTCAGTCTGCGATTGAAGAGCTTGACACTGAAAAGGTTGCAGCGGCTAGCCCAAGTCTGACCGGCACGGTTTCGATTGGAACTGGTGGCACGATTGAGTTTGAAGGTGCAACCGCTAACGATTTTGAAACCACGCTGACGGTTACCGATCCAACGGCTGATCGCACGATCACGCTGCCAGATGCCACTGGAACGGTGGTGACAACTGGTGATACGGGCAGTGTGACCAGCACGATGATTGCTGACGGCACGATCGTCAATGCTGACATCAATGCAAGTGCAGAGATTGCAGTTAGCAAGCTGGCGAACGGCACCGCACGTCAACTGCTGCANACCGACGTTGCTGGATCAGGTGTTGAGTTTACCAGCAATGTTGATATCCCCGGAACGCTGGACGTTACTGGTACGGCAACGCTCGATTCAGCATTGCATGTGACAGGTGACACGGCGATGGGTCACACCTCGCCTAGCCATAAATTGGATGTGCGCGTAAACAATACCGCCGCTGCAAGAATTGGCGGCACCACGTTTGCGATGGAAATCGGGCAGCTTGGTTCAAGCAGTAGCCCAGGTTTTAACGCTGTAGGCGGTAGCGCCTCAATGCTGTTCAGGATTGGCGGCACTGAGGCAATGAGAATTGATAGCTCAGGTCGGTTGTTGGTGGGGCCAAGTTCTACTTCCACAGCAGGATCAGTAGTTATTCAAGGTAATTCAGTAGGTTCTAGTTCATATGGCTTGGTGAGGCTTGCAAAGGGTTCAACGACTCCTGCAGATGGAGATACTCTTGGATTAGTAGCGTTTGGCGACAGCAGCCATTCCACAGCAGCACAAATTTCTTGTCAGCGTGATGGGGGAACTTGGACTTCTGGGTCTAGCCAGCCAACTCGTATTCTTTTTAATACAGCTCCCGATGGTTCATCAGGGTCAACGGAGCGAGTCAGGATCGACTCAAGTGGGAACGTGGGCATCGGCACCTCGTCACCTACGTCTTACGCAAACTCCCAAACGACTTTAGTAATTGAAGATAGTGGCAACCCTGCTATCTGCTGGAGCGACACTGGTCAAACAAGGGATTGGTGGGCTATCGCTTCAGGTTCTGCGTTGTCATTTAAGTATGCAGATGGCGGTGGATCAGGCAGCGCTACAAATGTAACCAATGTTCTTCAGTTAGATAACTCCGGCAACGTCGGCATCGGCACCACCTCGCCAAGCGCAAAGCTTGATGTAGACGGCAGCGCCACATTTACCGGCACTGTCACCGACTCAATCGGTTCGCTGAGAAGAGTTGGCATTGATAATCTCACCGGCGGTAGCGGAACTTTAGATGCGTCAGTTGCAGGTAAATTGGTACGAGCCACTACGTCTGGCATCACTCTTACAATCCCATCAGGCGTATATAGCGCTGGCGATATGATTACTTTCTTCAACGTGTCTAGTGGCGACCAAACAATCGCACAAGGTTCTTCAACTACTATCTACAACTCTGCCGACGGCTCAACTGGGAACAGGACGCTTGCTGCAAAAGGTTTAGCTACCTTGGTTTGCACCGCAAGCAACGAGTTCGTTATTTCTGGCACACAACTAACCTAAGGAGGTAACGACTAATGATGCAACAAATTCTTCTTGGGTCAGGTGGTGCGGCCGCTGTTGACGTCGCTGATGTGTTTAGTGCATTTACTTATACCGGCAACGCCACCGTTCGTGATATCAACAACGGTATTAACCTGTCCGGTAAAGGTGGTTTAGTGTGGATTAAAGACAGAGACCAATCTTTTGATCATCAGTTGTTTGACACTGAACGTGGTGCAGATGTAAGGCTAAATTCTGATTCAAGCAATGCTGAGCTAGATTATAGCACCACTGCTCTTAGTGCTTTTAACTCCAATGGGTTTGCTTTAGGAAGTGGCAACAATTTTGTTAATAGAGACACTGACAAGTATATCTCTTGGACTTTTCGCAAGGCTTCCAAATTTTTTGACGTTGTTACTTATACCGGGAACGGTAGCGGTCAAACTATTTCACATAATCTCGGGGCCGTTCCTGGAATGATATTTATAAAAAGAAGAGATGCTACTGGCAACTGGATTTCATATCATCACAGTTTAGGTTCTGAGTCGTTTGTGTCTCTAAACTTAACCAACGCAGAAACCTCTAGTGATCATTTTAATTCTATAAATCCGACAACTACACAGTTCACCCTTGGCGACAATGGTGACTCTAATGGAATTAACAAAACATTTGTGGCCTATCTTTTTGCGAAGGACGAAAGCCTTATTAAGTGTGGAACTTATACAGGCACAGGCAGCAACATTGACGTTAATTGCGGCTTTACTAATGGCGCTCAGTTTGTAATGATTAAGCAAACAGATGTTGGCCGAAATTGGTTTGTGTTTGACACCGCTCGCGGAATCACTACCGGAAATGAGTCAAACCTGCTGTGGGACACTAACTCGGCGGAAACAACAACCCAAGACCTTGTTGATCCGCTGAGCAGTGGTTTTAGAGTCAGACCTGGAATTTTGGGAACAAATGCAAGTGGTGGCGAGTATATGTATATGGCAATCGCCGCTTCTTAATCATCATGGCTAACACCTACACCTGGAAAGTCGGTCAATGCGACCGCGTTCTCGAAACTGGCGTCATCACCACGCTCCACTACACGGTGACTGCCGTGACTGAAGACGAGGTGTATTCCGCTGGAGCGTATGGCTCAATCGGTCTTGAAGCGCCTGATGCGGAAGACATGATCGCTTATGACGCGGTTACGGAATCGCAAGCAATTTCATGGGTACAAGCTGCGATTGGTGGAGCGGACAAGGTGGAAGAGATCCACGCTGCTCTTGATGCACAACTGACTGAGAAGCGCACTCCAACCACCGGGTCTGGTACGCCTTGGTGACATTCCGCTAAAGTGACGCTATTGGGGTGGACTTATGGCCGTTCAGCCTGGCACATACAACATTACGCTCCAGCGTCGGGCTGATTACAGCGTGCTGCTGCAGTTTAAGGACAGTAACGACGCCGTTATCGACCTGACTGGCTACACAGCGTATGCGCAGGTGTGGAACGAAGGTCGCACTACGAAATACGCTGATTTCTCGATTGCTTATACAAACCGCACTAGCGGTCAAATCACCATCAGCTTGACTGACACGCAGACCGCGACTTTTATTGATGAGTTGCGGTATGACGTGTTGCTTGAGGATGGCAGTGGCAACCGTGAGTATTACTTGGAGGGTGTGATCTTTGTTAGCCAGGGATATACGGCACCATGACAACGGTCAATGTCACTACGACCAACAACACCGTTACGGTCACTGAGGATGGCTCGTCAACGGTTGTCCAAAACCCAGTAACGACAACAGTTACGGCAACAGCAGTTGGCCCTCAAGGTGCTAGCGGCCCCACTGGTGCTGCTGGTGCTGACGGTAGTGATGGAGCGGCAGCAACTATTGCTGTTGGGACGGTAACGACAGGTGCTGCTGGAAGCAGTGTCACTGTGACAAATAGCGGCACATCTTCTGCTGCGGTCTTTGACATTTCGATCCCTAAGGGTGATACAGGCGCAACTGGAGCTACCGGAGCCACTGGTTCTACAGGAGCGCAAGGGCCAGCAGGTGCTGATGGCGCTGATGGTGCAACAGGACCGCAAGGACCAACAGGCGCTACAGGTGCTCAAGGTCCTGCGGGTGCAGACGGTGCAGACGGTGCTGATGGTGCTGATGGCGCTAACGGTGGTACGGACATTGTTTTAGATACAACGCCCCAGCTTGGTGGCGACTTGGATATGAACTCCAAGTTCATTTCCAGTGGCATCCTTGGCATCAAGAACACCGGAACGCAGTCAGAGGTTCGTCTTTATTGCGAGTCAAGCAATGCGCACTATGCAGCGATAAAAGCGCCTGCTCACGGGGATTTCAGCGGCAACATTACGTTTACGCTTCCGGGCACAGACGGATCAGCTAACCAAGTTCTGAAGACTGATGGCTCTGGAACGCTGTCTTGGGTTGATCAAGCCACGGGTGTTTCTGACGGCGATAAAGGTGACATCACCGTTTCAAACAGTGGCGCGACGTTCACGATTGACGATGACGTTGTAACTGCAGCAAAGCTTGCAAACACTGCTGTAACCGCTGGTAGTTACACCTCTGCAGACATTACGGTTGACGCGCAAGGGCGAATTACAGCAGCGTCAAACGGCTCTGGCGGTGGTGGTGGCAACTTAACTGACGGTGATAAGGGTGACATCACTGTGTCGAACAGTGGTGCGACCTTCACTATTGATAACGACGCTGTAACTGCAGCGAAACTTGCCGATACAAGCGTCACGGCGGGCAGCTACACATCAGCAGATATTACTGTTGATGCTCAAGGTCGTATTACTGCTGCATCTAACGGCTCCGGTGGTGGCGGAGGAGGTGGTGGTGCGACTCTTTCGCGAGACACAGCAACGCTGTCAATCACTTCAAGCGGCAATGGAGCTGTGGACACTGGAACGGTGACGCTGCCAAAAACCAGCCTGATGGTGTCAGTAACGAATTCTGGCGCTGCTTACGGCTGGCTACGTCTGTATAACCGTTCTGATTCTGCAACCGCAGATGCTTCAAGGGGCAGATTGACCGATCCAGATCCTGGAGATGGTGTTTTGCTTGAAACGATTACAACGGGAGCGTCTACAATTCACCTGTCTCCGCAGATCACCTTTGCCAACGCAGAGGACACTCCAGTGACGACCTTCAACTATCGCTTTACAAACGATGGCGCAGCTGGAACGGCGTCATTCACTTTCAAATACCTTTCACTGGAGGCTTGATCAATGACTGCAACAGTTACCGTCGATTCTACGGCTCGAAATTACTACAGCAGCTTCAACGCAAGCTTGGTTGCAGGATTTAGTGCTCTTGGTATTTCAGGCTCTGACGTTGTTTACAACTCAGGCAGTTATGTCATCTTTAAGGTGTCCAGCGGCACTGGAACTTACGCAGATGTTTATTTAAAATTTCAGCTAAATGGTCGCACCACCTACGGCCATAGCTTGACTGTAGGCACCGGCTGGACATCAGGCACCACCATCAGCGGAGCTGGGACCTTGTGTGGAGCCTTTTACGCAACCAGCCAAGATTACACACATAGAACAATTAAGGCTGACGATAATAGTGTTGGAATTGTTCAAATAATTAGCAGTGGTTCTGTGATTGGGTCTTATGGTTTTGTGAAGCCAACGACAACTACTGAAAGCGCAGCAGATATTCCTTTAGTGGTTGGGCTTTCTTCAATTCACAGCCAGTCGTTCCAAACTGGCACGACTAATTCATCCATAAGCTGGAGATCTTCAAACGCCTACTTTTACTACGGCTATGGCACAAAATATCAAGACTCAAGCGGCAGTGCTGCTACTCTCCAGCCATACGGAAACCTTAGAAATGTTTACGCTAATACTAGGAAAGGCACTTTCGACACAGACGCTTTTGCGCAATCTACTGTTTCATCGGGCGGTCAAAGTTCTGGGTCTAGTTATTCCTATTATGGAAATGTGGCGTATTCAGTCGCTTTTGGCTTAGACAGCAACATTGATGGCAATCTGCCAGTCATGCCAAATGCAGTGGTTAAAAACGGCGGAGTTCCTATTGGGTATAACTCAAACCTGGCTTATTGCAAGCCGGGCTTAAACCCTGGAGACAACATTATTGTTACCGCGAATTCAGAAGAATACAAAGTTATCAGCAGCGACGGCCTAGCAATCAGGACGGTGTGACATGGCTGATTACACAAGTGTTGTCAAGATTGAAGCGCTTCCATCTCTTGAGATGGTCGGAGGCTTCGCTAAAGCGGCAAATTTTGGTAATTTCCCAATCCTTGGTGCGCTAAAAAGTGGCCACGCTTCAACAAATGTTTTTAGGTACATCAAGGAGGGCCGTAGAGGCACGGGTCAAATTTATCCCAGGAGTCTTTGATGGAAATTACGCTTTCTGCGCCACATGTAATTGAGGGTCATGAAACCCTAAATGTCGAGCTTGTTAGTTTTCATATCAACTATGAGTTGAATCATGTTTTGGCTCTCGGCATGAATCACTGCAAATTTGTTTTTGAGGCAGTAATTATTGATGACTTGGAAGGTGCGGATCTTTCTATAGACAATTTCCTCACCCTTTTCCAAACACATATTGAGTCAAACTACGACGCTGCATCTTGATGAAACGCCCTGACCCGATGATTGCCGCCAAACCTGGAGCGGAAGACGTGCAAGCGATGGCAGCTCGGACGCTATGGCTTGAAGAGCTGTTCTTTTTGGATGGCCGCGACCAAGTGTCACATCCTCAGCATGGCCTGTTCACAGGTCTAGCTCTTAAGTATCAAAACTTGAATTCAACTGATGGGATCTGATGGCCAAGTCACTTAGCGGGCAAAATTTTGTCCCTAGCAAGCCTAAAAAGACTCGTCAAGGTGATGGATCACATTCAAAACCGTCCCATGGACGAAAGAAGTATCGTGGGCAAGGAAAACGTTAATTCTTCTTCCAATGATCAAAACTCTCATTGCGAGTGGTGTCGCCGTTTCAGCAGCTGCGCTGGCATCTCCTGCTCTCGCAGACGTCTATGTGAACCCTGAGTTCAATGGCGGCGCTTATGGCGACGACTGGCTTGGTGGAACGCTGAACCTGGATGTTGGTTTTGAAGGCGGTTCTGGCGCCTACAGCTANTACATCCAAGGCGGTCCNGCNNTNGTNATGCCTGACGGTGAAGACCAAGAGGTGGAATTCGCTGGCAAGGTTGGCGGTTCTGTTGCTGTTGCTGCGAACGTCTCTGTTTATGGAGAGCTGAGCGGTATGACTGGCGATGAGCTGTCTGTTGGGACGAAGCTGGGCATGAAGTACAGCTTCTGAGCTATAACTAAGGAGGAAAGGGACGTACTTTCCTCACACAATGCAGGAGGCTCCTTTCGGGGAGCCTTTTGTTTTATCCGAGGTCATCATGCAAAAGCTTTTCAACGTGATGTCTGCCGCATCCTTCGTGATGTCTGGAGCGATGGTCATTGGATCGATGCTTCTCTACACGCGCATTCCATCGCTGACCAAGCATTACATCGAAGAACTCAAAGGCGAGTTGACAGGAATGATCACTGAGATGGTGCCTGGTCAGATTGATGAGGTCATGCCAGAACTGCCGACCAGCACTGGTCCAGCTGTGCCTTTCAAGCTGCCTTGACACAAGAAAACCCCGCCTAGAACGGGGTTCTCAAGAGCAGTGGCCACGTCCGTCGCGGGGATAGTGGGTTGCGTACCTGGCCTGCAGCGAGAACAACTGGCCTAAACGGAGCACCTTGCGGTGGAAGGCTTAGGAGAGCTGCCGGACACTGCCGGAGAGGTATGCCTTTTATAGCACAGGACAAATCAGACCACCATCTTGGTGTTGGCGGTTGGATCGTCGTCATGAGCTTCAGGTCCGAAGCCTTCAGCCTTGATCCGTTCAGCAAAGTCCGCTTCTGGCGCGGGTGCCTCAGCTTTTTGCTCAAACGACGCAAGCCATTCACGTAAAGCGTCACCAGTTGGTGTGCCCTTTGGCCATTTGACCCACTTGAGGATTGCTTTTGGATCGGTAAATGGTCTGGCAGATTTGCCGCACAATACGGTGTAAACGACAGGCGGACCTTCGCGTCTGCGGTTACGTTCAATCCAGAGCTGACCTGCTGTAAACCGCTCGCCTGCTTTCATGCCTGAAATTCCTGAGATCGGGGTAAATGCAATCGGCGTTCCAATGATCTCTGTAGGTCAGCCGATACCACCACCTGTTTTACCAGCAGCACCACCAGTTACGTCTGCAGCGTTTCCAGTTATTGATATGCCTGGCTGTGTTCGCGCCAGGATTACTCAGGGTAGAGGCGTGGAAACGTTTGAAGATGATCCACGCGGTGTAGTCACCTTGTGTGATGGAGCGGCACCAGTTTTTGAGGCACCGGACTATAGACCGCGTGACTTTACGTGGGTTAGTCCACCTCAAGCGCCAATAAAAAGGCCAGAGGTAGCCACTCCAGCCCAAGGGTCTCTTCCAAAGACGCCGGTCTTTGCACCCGGCAACTCAAATATGCCCACAAATGATCCACCTTGCCCACCTTTTGGTTCCCAGGAGATAGGTTCTTTTAACAAGCTATCCACCAAGGTCCTTGCTGGTTATGAACTGAAGGATGGTGAATGCGTGAAAATTTGGGACTCAGTGCCGATGGGTCAGGTCTTCGGAAATTACTTGCCTGATGCTGGTCCGACTGTCTCTATTGCATTGACTGCTGCATTTGCCACAAGTGTGGCGATCTTTGCCAAGCCAATCGCGTCACTGTTGCAGAAACTCGCCAAGCCTTTGACGAAGAAGGTGGTGAAGAAGATCAATCAGAAGCTTGGTCGTAAGGCAAAACCGGAATCGCTACAGGAACGGCGCTCTGCTCAGCGTCACCGGAATCAAGCCATTCGCGATCTGAGGCGNGCTCTGGGTAAATGATTTGGTGCGTATGACCTTTTACCGGCTTGGGTTTGAGGACTACATCAGCGCAGATGGCGGCAAAGGGAGAATTTTTGGCAAAGCCATAACCTTCTCTAATCGCTTCAGCGCAAGCCTTGAGCCGCCCCATCTCATAGTTCAAGCGCTTGTCAGCTAGCGCTTGTTCGTAGAGGGCAACCTGCTTGCGTTGAGCGTCTTTGCACAAGTTGATCGGCCCCCAGTCCAGTGGAACTGAGAAGGTGGCTGTGATGCCAAAGTTGTTGCTGAAGTTTTGGCGGTAGCCTGTACGTTGCGGCTTGTAGTACAGGATGCGGCCGATATTGTCGGGCACCCCGTCGGGTCCATCTAAGCCAGTCTCTGGATCTATTAGGCCATAGTTGTCACTGTTATCAAAAACTGGCTCTTGATAGTACTGATTATCTGGCTTGCCAAAAGAATGCGTAGACGACACAAAGGGGGAAATATTTAGAGTGGCCCCGTCACACTGGATTCCGCTACCTACGGCATATTTCATGTATTGACCAGGAACAATTTGCACCGCTTGATTAACAACTGAGCCTGAAGAATTGCTCACCGGAGATGCAGTTGCACTCACCTGACTTGCGGCAGGTAAGCAATACAAAAAACTGAGCGAAAGGGCTGCAGCAGCTGCTTTCATTGGCTAAAGGTGCTGGTGGAATCAGTGACGCTTTCAATCAGCGTCTCGCGGTCAATCGCGACTTTTTCGATCAGTCCTGGACCGCTGTAAGTTTCCGCGAACTGAAATGCTGCCCCTGGAACGGTTTGTTTCCAAGCGGAACGGCTTGAGAAGTTCAGCGATCTTGTGCCTGCTGATGGGCTAACAACACCGCTAGAAGGTTCAACGCCAGTCCCGCTGACGCTGTATTCAAAGCCAGTGCGATATGACTCAGAGCGAATGTTCTCTTTGACAATCGTTTTTGATTCTGTCCGGCTAGTCACCAGACCCTGGCTGAAGTTTGGAACGACTGGCACTGCTGCTACTGGTGAGGGCAGCAACAGCAGAATGATTAGCCGTCTCACCGGGTAGTCAGCTCACTGATGACCTGACCAACTGCCTTGGTATTCGCTCCACCAGCGGTCACGGTAACTGCGCCTGCAGTTGTGACGGTGCCAGCCAACGTGCCAGCAGTCCCACCAGCGGTAGAAGTGACATCACCGAAAGCGGGTACTTCACCAACGGTTGGAGCGGCGGTTGGAACGGTGTCTCCAATGGCGTAACTGTTAGCAAAGCTGAAGGAGTTGCCGCTGGTTGCTTGTGAGGCCGTGACAGTGGTCAACGCACCAACGCCATTAGTGTGAGCGCCAAGACCGCCAACAACGCCAGCAGTAGTGCCATCAGTGGTGCTGACGCCTGAACCACTAACGCTGTAAGCGTTGCCAAGACGAACAGCGCGAGTAGAAGCACCACCAACCTCCAGTTGTACGCTGCTGCTGATTCTGTGAGACAGGTCAGCGTGAGCGGGTAAAGCAGCTGCCAATGTGATGCCCAATACCAGAAGTGAGCGGTTCATTTGATGCCAGCTTTGGTGTCTTTATTGTCAATGATATTCGGCTTCTTGTTTCCATTGCCATTGGCTTTGCGTTCAATGCCAAATGAGGCCATCGCGCCAGTGAGCAGCGAAGCAACAAAGGTGTTGTCCATTTTCATCTGAGGGAAGATCCCCAGGTAAGAGACAGTTAGCAATGTGGCGCTCCAGAACAAGACAGCGCATTTGACGACGTCAGCAACGCTGACGCCTTCTTTTTCGTGCTGATCCTCGGGGTTGGTGGCCATAGCAGAACAGAGCTACCGTTACAGCGTAACGAGGTCAAGCAAATGCTTCTAATCCTCAAGCCGATTTTGATGACCGCCTGGAAATCACGGGCGTTTAAAGAGTTGATCGTGGCGATGTTGGAGCGGATTGTGACTCGCACCGACAACGATTTGGATGATCTTGCGGTCAAGCACCTAAAAGATCTGCTGTTGCCTGACACGAGAGTTGAAAAGTAGGTGGCGTCCGGCATTATCCAGTTGATCCTGCTGTTGCTGGTCATGGGGCTTGCACTGCTTCCGTTCTTTCGGTTTTTCCGTGGTACGCCCCACCAGCTGGCTGCAATTAAACAACTTGAGGAGTCAATGCCGCCGGAGCTACTGGAGGAGCACGAAGCTGATTGGTTTCAGGCGTGGAAGGAGAGTGGGTATGACCAGCAGGTCTTCATGCCCTACTTCAAGCAGCTCGACAATGAGACTGGAACGGGATACCGCGAGTGTTTCAGTTCAGCAGCTGCAATGGTGGCGGCGTATTACAAGAAGGTTCGGACAGATGATGAGTACAACAAGATCCGCGCTAAGTTCGGGGACACCACGTCAGTAGAGGCTCAGCTAGCAGCGTTGCGGAGTTTGGGCCTACAAGCTGAGTTTCGGAAGGATGGTGACGCTGACATGGTGGAATTTGAGATTGAAGCTGGCAGGCCAGTGTTAGTTGGCTGGTTGCACGCCGGAAACATGCTTCGTGGCGAACCACCAATGTGTAATGGCTTGGGTTGTGGTCATTGGAGCGTGATCAGTGGTTATGCAGGCAAGAACAGCAGCGATCCAGAGTGGATCATGCAAGATCCTCGCGGCTATCCCGAAATGGAGAAGGGTGGTCATAGCAATCCGCATTTGGGGCGTAATGTCCGTGTAAGGCAAGCTGCGTTCTATCAGCGTTGGCAGTCGGAAGGCCCTGGAACGGGGTGGGTGATCCTCGTTAATGAGTGAGCTTTATTCGGTCTGGGCGTTTATTACTGCGTTCTGGACAACTGTTGTGGTGCAGTGCGCTAAGCCAGTGAACTGGGATCAGTGTTCACGGGTAGATGATTGGTTAGTGCCTTGGGTGCGGGATGTGGTGGAGATGCGTAGAGAAGGCGCTTACGCCAGCGAAAAGAAACAGCTGGAGGAGCGCTAAGATTAGTTTGCTCGGCGAGCTGGAACTCCCGAGCGCGGACAACGACCCACATCGTCATCATGGCCAAGTTTAAGCCGCTGCCTCCTCTTGAGGAGCTGCAGAAGTTTTTGTCTTACGACCCAGAAACGGGGGTCTTCGTTTGGGCAAGCAAGCCCTCTAGAAAAACTGTTGTGGGCTCTGCCGCTGGCTCTATCGACTCTTCGACTGGATACAGGCGAATTCGACTAAAGGATGTCATGTGGTACGCCCACCGCATTGCTTGGTATATGCAGACAGGAGAAGACCCTAGAGCTTTTACTGTTGATCACATCAATCGAGATAGAAGTGACAACCGAATTCAGAATTTGAGGCTAGCGACACGCCCGCAGCAAAACCTTAATACAGCTGTTCACTCGGACAACACGTCTGGGTTTAGAGGCGTTACTTTTCACAAGCAAAATAAAAGGTGGCAGGCCCGGCTTGGAATCAATGGCAAATTCAAGAGTTTGGGTTTGTATGACACGAAAGAAGAGGCAGCGGCTGTTTACCGAGAAGCCGCAGTGGCTCATTACGGTGAGTTTGCTGACGACTTGACCTAGGCTGTCGCCGTCACTGGAACGGAACGAATGGGTATCCTCGCTGACTGGCAGATTCGGGCTCGATGCCGCAAGGGAAACATGGTTGTTCCTTTTGAGGAAGAGCTGCTGAACCCAGCGAGTCTCGATTTACGCCTAGGCGACTATCTGATGGTCGAGTCGATCTATTCCCCAGAGCTGGTTCGGATCAATATCTCGGAAAAGACGGCGGATGATCCGTTCCAACTCCAGCCCGGCGAGTTTGTACTGGCTGAAACACGTGAGGTCTTTAATTTCCCCGACGACCTCTGTGCTCAGTTTGTACTCAAAAGCTCTCGTGGAAGAGAAGGCTACAACAATGTTCTTGCTGGTTTTTGCGATCCAGGCTGGAGCGGATCAAAGTTGACAATGGAGCTGAAGAACGAGCGTTTGCATCATCCTCTTCCCTTGTTTCCGGGGCTGAAGATTGGGCAGCTTGTCTTCTCAGAGATGGCTGAAACGCCTGTAAACAGCTACGCGGAAACAGGTCACTACAACAACCACTTGACAGTGATGCCGTCCGTGGCATGAATTGATAAGAATCTTCAGGGCTATGGGCTGGGCTGACTGGATGGTCGTCAACCAAAGCCTTGAAGAGGAGTTAGCGTTAGAGAAAAGCGTGCGAGACGTTCAAGGCTGCACTGACGAAGACGCCTTGAAGTCGTTGTGTGTCTCTCTGGTACGCACTAACTGGCACCAGTCCAAGCTGCTGAAACAAGCGGTAGGTCACATCGGTGAGCTAGACGCGATCAATGTAGGACAGGGATAATCTCCACCTGCCTATCCGACAAAGTTGCTGCATCCCTGGCACGCTCCAGGCTGCTGTAACTGCAAGCATCGTCTGCTCTCTTGGTCCAGTAGATGTCGCCTGAGCCCATGTAGAGCGCAGAAACGAACAGCGGCTCCGCCTGAGCCGCCTTGAGAGCAAAACGCATGGAACGATTTAATCGTTGTTTTGTTTGGTCCGACCCTCAACCTGCTTACGGACGGACTGCCGCCACCGAGCAAGATCCTGGGCTTCGGCCTCGCTGTAAACGGTAGGCGAAGTGATGCGCTTCAACTCCGAATACACAGCTTCTCTTATCCAAGCTGTCGCACGCTGCTTGTTTTTGGAAGCTTCTTGCTGGACCAGCTCTGCTCGATTGGGGTCAAGCAGGATCTGAAAGTACTGCTTATTGCCGTGCCGAATCGCCATAACGTTTAATGTGCTACACACACATTACCATGTGATAGAAGAATCAACCTTCTTTTTCCAGGCATTGGCCTGAGTACGACGAGCTTGGGCGCGCTGATTCGTACAGCCCGCCCGCACTTCACGTGCCCCCTCTAGGAACATTGCAGCTCTGTGCAAATCACCCGTGGTTGCTGTCTGGATCGCTTTGTTTAGGCGCTCCATCACTAATTGCCTGCCTGTACGCGGCATCCATCGCCTCACGCAGATTCTGGTGGTACGTTACCCGCCCGGCGCAAGAACAAAACCACCCATCATCTGTGCAGTAAACACTGATCATCAGTGAACCTCACTCCAGGTTTTACCGACAGACACCTCAGCTAGGGCAGGAATCTCTCCAAGCCACTTGGCCTCAGCGTCCTCCATTACTTGTTTTAGAGTCGCCGACCACTCCTGAGCCGCATCCTCCCTAACAAGCAACAGAATTTCGTCATGCACCGCAGCAGCAATACGCACAGTGTCTTCGCCTGCCGCTTTGACCTTCGGCCAGAGGTTCCCCAAAGCGCACTTAAGGATGGCTGCACCAGCTCCCTGGATCGGCGTGTTGCACCTGACAGTCAGCCGATTCATGTCGCCCTGCAGATAACGCCGCATCCCTGAACGCGGAATCCTGGTCTCTGCCCAGTAATCCCCTTGGGTTTCATCAGCTTCTTTTGCATTGTCTTGCTGCCACTTTGCTATGCCCTGGAACGTGCCAAGCCATTCATCCCTTATTTCTGCTGCGCGCTCTTGCGTCATAGTGATACCCATAGCGCCTGCGTAGTTACGCAGACCTGTGGGGCCAGAGCCATATAACAAACCAAAGTTGGCTGATTTCGCGGTCTGCCGGTCGCAGCCGATGGCTTCTGCTGTAACGGTGTGCGGATCTTCCCCAGCTTGGAACGCGGCAATCATCCGCTCATCGTTTGCCACCGCCGCAGCAAGACGCAACTCCATCTGACCGAAGTCAGCGTCAACCAGCAGCCAGCCTTCAGGCGCTTCGACACAACTGCGGAACTGCTTATCACGCGGAATCTGCTGATTGTTGGGCTTGATGCAGGACATGCGCCCTGACTCCGCCCCTAACTGCATGTAACTGGCACGCACGAAGCCGGTGTCGTCCATCTTTTCTTGGATCGACTCGATCATCTGGCGGCGTTTTTCACACCTTTTCCACTCCAAGTAGATCTGGATTACTTCGTGATCAGCCGCGTAAGAGCGCAGTGCCTGCCTAGATGCACTGGACTTGCCGTTGGCATCACGCGGGGGCTCACCAAGAACTACGGTTAGTTTTTCCACAAGCTGCTTTGGGCTGTTGATGTTGAAACCTGCGTACTTCTTGGTGCCATCCCGAAGCTTGCCCTCATCTTTGGCTCGCAGGTTGAAACTGCCATCTTCATCACGCGGCAGCTTGTGCTTTTCCGGCATCGCCGCATCCAGCTGCAGCACAAAATCCTTGGCCAAGCCTTTAATGTCATGCTCGTAATCAACCTTGCGCTGCTGCAAGTTCTCTGCGTTCCAGGGCAAGCCTGTGCGCCACATCTGAGCCATCGCAGGCAGAGCAAGGCACTCAAGCTTGAAAGCTGCCCCAAGCCTGTACTTGATTATTTCTTTTTCGATCTTTATATCTAGCTCCATCAAAGCAGCAACGTCATTGGCCGCGTAATCCAGCTGTTCTTTAGTGAGATCACCGCTCCAGTCAGAACGCTGCTGCTCTTTAGACAACTCTTTAGGCTTGCCGTTTTCGTCTTTGAGGTAGCGCTTTACAACGCTGTCGAGACCGTGCTTCGTATTAGGGCGGCCGTTGAGGAGAAGTCGGCTGGCCAGCATGGAGCAACAAATCCGCCCAGCCGGATAGATGTCGTGCTCCTGAAGCCAACCAAGATCGAAAACAGCGTTATGGGCCAACCAGAATCGGTCTGGAGAGCAGAAGAACTGGCGGAGAGCAGTCCAGTCGCCTTTATCAAGTTGAAAGCAGTCGATCAGAACGATAGTGTCGCGATCCCGCGCACCTAACTGCAAGAGCCGCAACCTGCCGCGCTCAGGCTGCAACTGGAGCGTTTCTGTGTCAAAGCAAAGGGATTGAGCTGTGCTGATCTTGCTCAGGTGCTCAATGCCCTGAAAGACTTGAGGAGACATGGGTGGTGTCGTTGACGCACACCAATGTAGCACATCAAGAGCTTACTAGGCTTTCAACAAGCGGAAAATAGTCCAAGTCATACGGCGTCATTACAGCCACATCAATCCCGCAATCCAAGGCAGCGGCCACCTGACATTCAAAGTCTCGGTGACCGACGCGATCGTCCTGGTACGTGACCTGTTCAACCGCTAGAGCTTTGTCGTCGCTGTCATAACTGGTGAAACGAACCAGGGCCAAAGCGCTTATGTCTGCCGGGGCTGCGACCTGGCAATACACAAACTTCACGTCCTTTTTCATGCTGGCTACTCGCCTGAACGGAGTATGGCCCTGCCTGTGAACAAACAGGCGAATCAGTCTCCTAACTAGCCAATTCACTGAAAACAAACGCAACGATGCCTTCGACCTGACGCCGATCCATTCCTTGCCCTGCCCTGCGGCGAGTGCGTTCCACCAAGCTGTGGTATTCCAAGGGCGAAAAAAGTTTGTCTGTTTTGACCGGGGTGCGAGTAACCCGATCACGAAGCAAATCAGAGCGCGAAATGCCCAGCTGATCCGCCTCAAGCTTCAGACGATCCGCATCAGCGTCGTCCACCGTGATTTCAATCCTTCTCATGCTCAAAGGTATTCGTTGTAAAAGGCGCTGCCTGGTCCGTACTTAGCAACGATTTCTGGAAAAGCATCCAGAACGCGGTCGCGATTNCGGGGGTCAGCGTTCAAAGCAGCCTCAGCAACTTTGCTGAGAAACGACCCACCGTANTGGTGGGCCGTNTTGACAGTGGCTTGGATCTGTTTTTCGGTCACAGCCCGATAAACCCTATGCACAAAGTAGCACATTAAGGATACCTGGTCAACCCGGCACGATCCCGGATTTCTAGTGCCTTTTTCCAACCCTCAGGAGGTTCAGGCATCTTCCACAGGTACTTCAAGCAGTGTTCCCAGTACAAGATGCGCTCCTTTTCAGTCGCATTACGAGCATCCCGCCCAGAAAGGATCGCGTGCGGGTGCTTGAAGCTTTTCCATGCCATGGGTCAAGACCACATATTCCAGTCATCGACGCCATCTTCAAAGCCCTTATGTCTCTGAGTATTCGCGTTAAAAGGCTGATCCGTTCCAGGAGAAGGGTTCTTAACAACAATCGGGTTTGTTAAAAGTGCCGGTTTTGTTAAAAGTCCCTCGTCTGGACTTTTGACAATTTCAGACTTTTGACAATCCCCTTTGTTGTTTAAATCCGTTCCAGGGGAAGAGATTTGCTTTTTAACAGGGGGGTTCACGGACTTTTCACGCGCGCGAGAGGAAAACTTCCCTGGAACGGCTGTACCAACGGCTTCCCAGAACACAGGTTTCCGTCCCTTGCCCTTGTAACTCGCAGGAGCAGCACAACGCTTGATCAGCTTCTGCCCTTCCAACTTGTCCAGGCTGTATTTGATGGCGCGTTTCTTATGAACGCCGCCCAGCAAATCGTGATCTACAAAATCCTGGACCGTCCAAGGCGTGCGCGTATGCCGCATTTCCTTGAGCATGTCCAACATCTGCCGGGTTGGTCCGTTGACCTTGCTGTTTTTCTCGGGCACCGGCTCAATCTGGTACGTGTAGTCCGACAGCAGCGCGAAAGCCATTTCCTGTCCTTCGCGGTCATCGCGGGACTTCTCAACAGTCACGATCCTGGTGTTGTCGGTAAGGCCCAGCTCAGCCAGCTGCTTGCCCTCCAACTTCTGCATGTTCCACGTTTCATCCACAGCAGCTCTAATGGCGCTGGTGCCACGGAAGCTGCCGTTCCTGTTGTTGTGGTGGATCACGATGATCGTGCAGGCTCCAAAGTCCACACCGTTGCGTCTGGCGAGCTTCTTGAGGGGCAGCGCATACTCTCTGCGATTCTCCTCGTAAGGGTTGGAGTCGTTGCAGCCGTCCAAACTGTCGATCACAACTAGGTCGTAATTTCCTGGTGTGTAGTTGTCGAACTCATCCACGCCGCCACCTTGCAGCTTGCGGAATCGGGCATACCAAGACATGTCCCACTCGCTTACAACATCAACGCCGTTTTCAACGCCAATCAGCTTGAACTGCCGCCGTACGATCCGTTCGCTTTGATCACCGTTCAACCAAAGACAACGACCCTTAGGCACGTCTACGAGCCCGCCATGGACGTTAAAAGGTCTGCTCTGGCTGATGTGTTTGCAAAGCGTCTGGCACATCGCAGATTTTCCTGTGCCGCCATCAGCGTGAATCAGAAGCAACCACGGTTTAGGGATCAACCCCGGAATCAAGTACTCGAACCCGTCGTCGTCAAGCTCGTGGATTTGCCTGGGGCGAAATTCTTTGTTGCGCTCAAAGGTCAAGTGAGCATCGAGCATCTTGTCGATGGCTGCAGCGCCTTCGCGGTGCCGCCCAGCTTCTTGAGCTAGCTGCGTTTTGGCTTGATCAAGTAGCGCAGGGTTTTCAAACGTCTCTTCCAGCTCAATCGCACGCGCGATAACTTCTTCACCGCTCAGTAAATCGACCTTGTACTTGAGCGGGAGCGCTTCGATCTCCTCCACCAATCGTGCAAGACCGTCCCTTTGAAATCGTGTCCGCTCACGATCCACCAGATCGGCCTGACGAATCAACGAACCAAAACCCAGTCCACCACTTCTAAAACCATTTACCCAACGGTCAACACAGGGGTTCCGCCCATCTTTCCAATCGTCGGCATATTCGTTATCGCGGCGGCTCCACTCTTCCCACAGCTTTAAGCCATCCTCATTAGGCAGCTCGCTGTGAATCATCGCCCCGATTTCCCACCAAAACTGCTCACTGTTGGCGCCGCGAGGCTCAATAACACTCAGACAACTCCGAGCAATCTCGATCTTTTCCTCCCTGGAACGGTTTTGGAAACGACTATCGCGGAGCCTCGGTTTGACATTTTGATCACACAACTTTCGGTGTTGCTCACGCATACGCTCCAAAAGCCATTCAGGAGCGGCGGGAATGTTGTTTACATCTCCCGTGAAGGTGTACTCACCTTCATCTTTGTAAGCACCAAAAAGCAGACCCTGTCTGCCCCATAGCACTTCCCAGCCTTCATGCCCCGCAGCAGCGTGGCTGAGATCAGAAACAGTCAGTCGATCCTCTTCAGGAACAACAAAAAGAAACTTTGCCGCGTTCTTTTTAGGCGACGTAATCCGTGGAGCGTTCTCTAAATCCTTGCCCCACTTCTCTTCAATAGCCCCAAGGTTGGCGTCAACGTCAAAGATGACGAGCCCTTCAGAGCGAGCGCCGCTGTAAACACCAACAGCCTTGAACTCTTCGGGATATTTCTCGATGTGCTGGGCCGTGAACTCAGGCGAGAGCTTTTCGTGAGGAGCGCGTCCCAGCGGAGACTTACCGCAAGCTGCCTTGCCATTGGGCATCTTTGCGCCCTTGGCGTAGATCGGCGCAGTGGCCCAATGCTTGGGCAGGCTGCGAACGAAACTGACGAGATCCATTTGCTACAGTGTGAACGTGGAATGTTTGACCATTGCCCCTGGGTGCTTCTCCGGCTCCCAGGGGTTTTTCCATTCTATAGCAGTTGCAAACCCCCCACGCTTTGCTACATTGTTGAGGCACCGGGCAATGCGCCCACAGCAAAGGACCCCATGGGCTTCATTTCATCCAAGAACAAGTCAGCCATCAGCGCCGGTTCCGGCGGCGGCTACCTCAACCCCTCCAAGATTCAGAGCGGCGGCAGCGTCCGCTTTGCCCTTCTTCAGGATCAACCTCTTGAATTTTTTGAGTGCTGGGGCGAGTCATCTGACGGTGGCGTCAAGCCTTTCCGTTTCAGCGACGATCCCAGCCCGGAGGACATCGAAGAAGAGATGGGACCTGAGTTCACCCGTCGCATGAACCGCGACGGCAGCGCTCCCGAGAAGGTCAAGTTCGCCATCGCTGTTCCCGTTTACAACTACGAGACCAGCAGCGTCCAGATCATGCAGCTTTCACAGAAAGGTCTGCAGAACGAACTTGACGACATCTCCCAAATGGAGGACTACACCAACCTGTTGGAGTGGGACTTCGTTCTGGGCAAAGAAGGCAACGGTCTCGAAACTCGTTACAGCCTGCGCCCAGTGCCGCGTAAGAAGGGCACCCAGGACAGCATCGAATCCGCCTGGACCGATGCACGCGCCGCTGGCTTTGACATTGGCCGTCTGCTGACTGGCGAAAACCCATTCAAAGTTGATTGATTGAGTGCGGCAGGACTGGTGGGCGACTGGCTCCACTGTCCTGCCTGCCCGCAATTTGCTCTTCAACTACTCGGGCTATGTGGTTGGTGGGTGTTGGTTGCACCTAAGTTGCAGATTGCAGAAGCTCAGGGTTCTCGTCGAAGAGTGCTGGTGGTACCGCGTTGTGAATGACGTACTGGGCCAGCATTAAGGCAGGACGTCCGTAAGTCCGCATTCATTACAAGGGGCTTTCGGGCCCCTTTTGTATTACTTACAATCANCCAAANCATCGCCCAGATGGATCGTCACTACGAAAGACCGTTACCAGAGACGATCACAACAATTCTGGATGATGGCTGTATTGCGATTTCAGTGGGAGACTTCACTGGAGTGGTCAGCTCAATGCACCTAATCGAGCCGAAAGCTCATCAATTACAGAGTGCATGGCTGGCACGTGAAGCCGAACTATCCGATGCCCGCTGATACACAGAACGCCCTNGCNGGACTCCGCCGCTGGAGCCTGGTCCGTGATGACTCCGGCCCGCACCGCGTTTACCGAGACGAACTAGGCAACACCTACGCCTCAGTTACCCACATCCTTAAGGAGACCTCCCCGCAATGGCAGAAAGATGCTCTTGATCGATGGATTCAAAAACCAGGTTCTGCCCTGGAGCGTGATATTGCCTGCCAGCGCGGGACTCTGGCTCACGATCACGCGGAGTACGTCCTCAAGACAGCAGCGAAACTCGCGCGTAATAGCGCTAACAAGCGAGGAAGCTGGAGGACTGGAGATGACGGCCTGGAACGTGCCCCCAAGGGAATCACTACCTGGGCCATCGAAAAAGCCATTCAGGGGGCTCCTAGGGTCTCCTGGAGCGCCTCTGGCTACGCCCGAGGTCTACGGACTTGGATCGGAGAGAACGTAACCGCCATCCACGCCATCGAGTTCTCCGTGCATGACCCACGAGGCTGGGCTGGAACGGCTGACGCTCTGCTCGATGTCGGCGGCACCCTTTGCATCGCTGACTGGAAGACCAGCGTGAATGCACGCAGCGAGGACATGCTGGCTAATTACATCTGTCAGGCTGGAGCGTATTCGCTGGGACTCCAGACCCTGACTGGGATCAAGCCGAAGACCGGAGCNATTGTGGTGGCACGGCGNAGCGGAGCACCGCANGTNCGCTTGCTNANTGAGNTAGAATTACGTGGGGCGGAGTGTCAATGGCTGGAGAGAATGAACATATGGAACGCTCAGCAAGCTCTCAAGAACTAGAAGAAGCCCTAGACCGTCTCTACAAGGGACAGACCAACGTGGCCCTACAAGCAAAGGACCTAGGGATAAGCCTGGAACGTCTAAAGCAGTTGTTTCGCGAGTACGTCGCCGCCCGGCCTATCGACATCAATGATGAGGACGTATGGCTGGGCGACACGACGCTTTGCTGGCCCTATGCCTGAGGAGCTGGACCGAAACCCTTTAAGCGGCGGCGTGCTTCAGCATCACCATCCCTGGCACGTTCTTCGAAACCTGCCCGAAGCGATTTGTACTGCTCAGCTGTGAGGTTGATCGTCCAACCATTTTCCTTGAAGTAGTAAGGCATGGAACGTTTTGTCATGGGTAGATCCGGGATACGTCGTCTGGAAAGTCGATGTCACGTTTGCCGCGTAGAAACTCACCGCCGCCAACCATGCCCCCAACAATCGGGAGCTTTCTAGTACCCCAAGAGCTGAGATCCCCTGGACCGTACTTTCTCTTGGCACGTGTCACGGCTTCGTTGAGGGACGCCGCCAACGTCTGACAACGCATGATGCCCAACATGTTTGATCTATAGGTGAGATACACGAGTCTCACCTCTTGGGGTTGCCACGAAGGCTTGGCATTTGCCTGGAGCGTTTCAAGCTTGGTCATACGAGATCTGCACGTTCTTTGTAGTACCCGGAAGAATCCAAGTAGTTATGGATCCGGTCTTGGATTGCCTGGAGCGTTTTGGATCGTGGTGTGTCTAGCCACTGTGCCCGACCTAAGAACTCCATCTCCCAAAACACAGAGTCTGCTAACAGGGCTAGTTCGTGGTCTGTGAAGGTGATTTTGTTCATACGGCGAACTCGTTTGAGCCACTCTCGTTGTTCTTCATGGGTGGGACGTGGAGGGTCTGGCTGGTTCGCCAGAAACTCACGTGCTGTGTTGGATAGGAAAGCCATCATTTGAGACTGCGGTTGCGTTCGGCTGCTGTTGGGATGGAGCGTTCCCAATCGTCTTGCTCCTGTTCGATTTGCATTTGCTCTAGTTCCTCTTCGGTGTAAAGCTCGAAGGGGAGTGGAGCGTCGTCAATGTCGGGGTAGTTCATGCGAAAGGAGAAACGGAGTCGGAGTTGTAGCCCTGCCATTTCTTGGCGGTATCAATCGCCTTAATGAGCTGGCACACTTGTTGGTCATTGCCCTTAGCGATGGCAAGGTCTAAGCGGTGCTGGAGCATTGCCAGCACTGCGGTGGGATCGCAAGGACTTTCGTCATCAGCTGGACCGTCATCGGAGACCTGAATCTCCTGTTCGGCCGCAGTGATGTCGCTATAAGCGGTGGAGCGTGAAACGAAGTAACGAGCGCTGATCATCGTGGCCAGCGATGCCACGGGGATGCCGCGTTCAAGCATCGCCCGCGCATAGCTGAGACGATGCTGTATTTCTGCTTGCGTTGCCATCACTTGCTAACCCCTGGAGCGTGGGGATAGTCCAGATCCATGGCGCCAGCGAAGCGCTGAAGCAGTTCGACATCTTCCCTGGAGCGATACGGAGAATCATTGAGTTTCCGCAGGAAGTCCACGATGGCGTCAGAGATTGCGCCGTTATCGCAGGCAACCTGAACTGTGGTTTTTTCGGTGCTGTCCCAGTCACTGTGTCCCGTGATATGCCACCGGTTGATTGTGATCCGTGGAACGTCGGTGAAGGTGTGGAGCTGTTCGGTTTGTGTGGCGTAGTTCATGGGTGGAACAAAACTGGATTTTCTGGAAAGTTGGACGATTCAGCGCTTAGGCGCTGTGCTGTGAATGCCGCAGTGATTCACCACAAGTTGGCGATAAATCTCGCGGGCGTTATCCCCAAGGTCGCGGGGATCACACAGGGAAGAACTGGGACGAAACCGCAGCCTCTCCAGTTGTGCGAACTTCCAATAGATGGGGCAGCCCGTGCCGCCATGCCAGAGCATGGCGAACATGTAATGGGCTTCACAGATGTCGAAGCGGTCGAAGTTCATCAATCCCAGAAGTTGCCGAGCTTGAATTCTTCAACCCAGGAACGGGCGATAGATTCCGCAGCTTCAAGGCGAACGGCTTTAGGGAAGATGTCGTGCCAAGCGTCGGCCATGCTGCCGTTCTCGCGGTGGTATTGCTTAGCCGCAGGGGTCAGGCAGTAACGCTCGATTGAGTGGATCGCGAGATCAAGGGAGAAGTTGCCGCGCTTCCAATGCTTGGACAGGTTCTTAATGGTTGGCGCGTACCAAACTTCAACGTTGGTCGCGTACAACTCAAGTTCGTGGGCTGTGTCGGAGAGGGTCATGGGTGGACTCCTAAAATGGTTGGTGGAATGTTCAGCGCTTGGCTTGCGCTTTGATGAGTTGGAAGCGGTAGCGGCTGGGGTCTTCCCCGTTGCGCTTAGCCACTGCCATCAGGTATTCGATGCGGGCTACTTCAGCGTTAGCAACGCTTGAGGAGTGGACCGAGGTGAGCCAGGGGGACTGAGCCATGGGTGGGCTTGGTTGTGTACTTTCACAGTGTAGCACATAGCGGAGACCATGTGTCAACCCCCAGCGCCTAGCGAGCTGGAGCGGGCCGGTTAGTATTAGTGAAGGTCTACGAATGCCAGCCCGTGGCTGATAACAACACCGAAGAAAAGAAGACCAGCGTCGCTGATGATGAGTCGAAGCGGTGGCGCAAGGGCAAGGGTGCAGCTCATCGCGTAGAGGAAAGGGCACAGGCTGCCTATGCCTACATCTTGGAAGGTGGCACGAGAATTCAGATTGCCGAAAAAATCGTTTCTCGGTTCAATGTGTCCTTACGCACTGCTCACGACGACTACAAGCGCGCAATGCAGCTTTTGCGTGAGGAACAGACGGGGACGCGCGAGGAATTGTTGAACCAACTGCAAGCGCTGCGGCTTGCGACGGTTCAGAAGGCCCTTAAGCGCGGCCACTTCCAGACCGTCGCCACGCTGCTAGGCGACATGGGCCGCGTAATAGGGGAAGCGGCACCGGAGCAGCTGGCACTGCAAGTTCCTGAGTTGTCAATACAAATAGAAGACAAAAAGGATTGATAGGTCTAACAATTACTTTACAATTTTATTTGCAAAGTATATAATACTTTACAGATTTAATTACAAAGTAATTAAAATAAAGAAATAAATTGTCAAGGTTCAATCTTACAGTACTGGTGTACTATAAAATTTAGGGTACAAAAATACCCTGCAAAGTGTAGCTAACTCAAAAAGAAGTTTGTGTTAGTAACTCAGCAGGGAGTTTGTGTTACTTACCGACCGTAGATGATAAGTGCACACTCGTCAGCAGATGTTTGCTCTCGTTGTACACAATTGCGGAAATTTTCTGCGTCCTCAGTAGCAAAAACTAAAGCGAAACTTGTGCAGATAAGTAACAACGTAGAGCAGACAGATACGACAGTCAGAGTGTCAGAAACTGGGGAAGAATTGTTGGACATTGTTGTTAGTAACTCTTGGGTGAAGTTAGTGTTAGCAACTGTGTTGTTGCTATGTATAGCATAGCACCTGAAATGTTTTGTGCTACTTTTTAGTGACAGTTTGTATTGTGTCTACATTCTAATTAAGAATTAAATAACGATTGCAAAGTATTTATAATAAATAGTATCTACTGTATTACATTTAACGATTGCATTTGTATTACAAATATTTTGTAATTGCAATTAGTTTGTATTACAAATACTTAGTGGGGGTAGGGTTGCAGAAGAGTATTTTTGTACTATCGGCGCGGGGAACCTACTGATACATCCAGGATTCTTTGATTGTACTACACCCACCCGGGGGTAGGGGTTGAAAAAGCAGTTAATGTAATACCCATGGCCGTACAAAATGCACCCCCACTTAGTCTCCGCTGGGCACAGGGGCAAGTATTCACCGACGAACACAGATTCCGCGTCCTCGTTGCAGGCCGCCGCTTCGGAAAGTCATACCTTTCCTGCGTCGAACTTTTGCGTGGAGCGATCAATAACCCCGGCGAAACCTTCTTCTACTGCGCCCCCACCTACCGGATGGCGAAGGATATTGCCTGGAAAGTGCTGAAAAAGCTCGTCCCTAAAGCTTGGATCAAAACAAAGAACGAAACCGACCTGAAATTAGAGCTAGTCAACGGCTCAACCATCGAATTAAAGGGCACAGAGAATGCAATGGCCCTCCGTGGCCGCAGTTTGTCCGGCGTCGTACTCGACGAAGCCGCATTTATGGACGCCGAGGTCTGGTTCGAAGTCATTCGACCCGCCTTGGCCGACAAACAAGGCTGGGCCCTCTTCATTTCCACCCCGGATGGAACGGCCAGCTGGTTCTACGACCTTTGGTGCTACTGCGAAGATGACCCAACCAACGAATGGAAACGCTGGTGTTACACCACCATCGAAGGCGGAAACGTCCCAGCCGACGAAGTTGAGGCAGCCCGCGCTCAACTTGACCCGCGCACGTTCCGCCAGGAATTCGAAGCGTCCTTCGAGAACCTAACCGGCCTCGTCGCCATCAGTTTCTCCGACGACAACATCTCCACCGACGCTAAAGACATCTCCATCCAACCCCTTCTCCTAGGCGTTGACTTCAACGTGGACCCAATGAGCGGAATCTGCGCTGTCAAAGACAAAGACACCCTCTATGTCTTCGACGAAATCATGCTCACAGGCGGCGCAACCACCTGGGACTTCGCCGAAGAAGTCACCCGCCGCTACGGCGTCGACCGCCGCGTCATCGCCTGCCCCGACCCCACGGGTGGAGCGCGCAAAACCAGCGGCGTCGGTGTCACCGACCACGCAATCCTGCGCCGCAGCGGTTTTACCGTCCAAACTCCCCGTTCCCCCTGGAAAATCCGCGACAAAATCACCGCTGTCAACACTGGCCTGATGGACGCATCCGGCGCCCGCCGCGTAAAAATCCACCCCCGCTGCAAAGAACTCATCAAATCCCTCCGCACCCTCACCTACGCCCCTGGAACGGGCCTACCTAACAAAAATCTGGGAGTAGACCACGCTTTCGACGCTTTCGGGTATCTTGTGCTTCAACAGTTCAACCTGGCGAAACCTGAAACGCTGGGGGCAACGTCATACCGCCTGTATTGAGGATGTTTCGTCCGCTCAACGCGCCCTGCTGTCCAAAGTGCGGATCAGAGGAATCAAAGGTGATGGGGCGCTATACGTCACAGGACAACGATTGTGTGCGTGAGCGGCGTTGTTTGGAGTGCGATCACCGTTGGAAGACGCTGCAATCGCCCGAGGAGGAGCTTCATCCGTCAGTGCAGGTAAGGTTTTTCCGATGGAACACACCTAGCGGTAGAAAACGGCGTGTAACGCTGGAATACGGTTCCAAGGCTGTTTAAACTGGGTCTGTCGTCGCATTTTGCGTCATGCCTAAGGGCCCTGGAACTTACGGCACACAAAAAGGCCGTCCGCCCAAGAAAAAGAAGGGCATGAAGAAAGGCAGCAAGAAGATGTAAGAGCTACACTGTAAATACAGAGGTTTTGAGCCATGCCTGCCAAAAAACGTGGTTTGTACGCCAATATCCAGGCTAAACGGCGTCGAATTAAGGCGGGTTCTGGCGAAAAAATGCGTAAACCGGGTGATCCTGGCGCTCCAACAGCAAAGAATTTTAAGCAAGCGGCTAAAACTGCCAAAAAGCGTAAGCCTAAGGGCAAAAAATAATCCCGTGGCTTGACAGGCATAAAGAGTTAGACTGGGGGTTATAGACCCTTCCTATGTCTAATCATGGCCATCCTTCGCGGAGAGCAAGGTGCGGTCCAGTTTGATGCTGCTGGTTCTTCCAACGCAACCATTGTTGGCACCCGTAGCTGGACGCTGAACATTACCAAAGACACGTTGGACGTTACCGACCACGGTGACACCGCTCGTGCATTTGTTGGCAGCCTGGTTTCAGGTTCTGGCACTGTTGAGCTGGTTTACGACCCAGACGCAACCGGTCAAGCAGCGTTTATTGAAGACGTGCTGACCACCAGCGACACTGCAGACGCCACGTTTGAGCTGTTTACGACTGGTACTACTTCCGGTACTGACAGCGTGAGCTTTGCAGGCATCATCACCAGCATGGATATTGCTTCTACTGTTGGCGATCTGGTTGTTGCCACCTGCAACTTCATCACCAGCGGCGCCATTACCTCCAACCTTGAATAAGGGTTAGGACGATGGCAGAGCGCAAAAAGCGTAAGCGTGGTCCCAACCTTAGTGTTGGCCGTGGCGAGAAGCTGCCTGCTAGTAAAGGTGCTGGCCTGACTGCTAAAGGTCGGGCTAAGTACAACCGGGAAACGGGTTCTAATTTGAAACCGCCGGTTACAGGCAAGCCAAAGACAAAGGAAGAAGCTGCCCGTAAGCGTTCTTTCTGCGCTCGAAGTCGTAATTGGACTGGTGAACGGGGTAAAGCGGCCCGTCGTCGATGGGGCTGTTAATANCTCAACTNTGAGGTGTCATGACTTACTCCGTTCCNGGTCTCGTTAGAACAAATCTCGTCAGCACTTCTTACATGGGAAGTGTTGACAGTCCGTTCGTGAGGACACGGGCTGTGATCGACCAGATGAAGGGCTGGGAGATCATGAAGGCCGTTACAAGCGGAACGGAGTACTTGCGTGAAAACTGCGAGACATTCTTGCCTCTAGAGCCTCGTGAGGACTACACGGCGTACCTCTCACGGGTCAATCGTTCTGTTTTTACGCCTTACACGCAACGGTTACTTCGAGCAGCAGCAGGCTTAATTCTTCGCAAACCAATCAGCATTGAAGGCGATCCTTATTGGACAGAGGTCTTTAATAAGGACGTTGATGGGTGTGGATCGGATTTAGATGAATACGCTCGACGACTCTTGATCTGTGCCCTGACGTATGGGCACTGCCACACGCTGGTTGATTTTCCTGCGCCTTCGGGCGCGAGAAGTCTTGCAGAGGAGCGTGCTCTTAATCGTCGGCCCTATTGGATTGAGGTGGATCCAACTAACGTCTACGGTTGGCGACTGGACCGCGAAGCCAATTACGGCAACCTTACACAAGTTCGGATTGGGGAAAAAGCCGTAGTTGCTGACGGCGAGTTTGGCGAAAAAGTTTATGACCAAGTACGTGTCATCGAGCCAGGTCGTTATCGCGTCTTTAGGCAAGAAGAGCAAAAAGCGGAGATGCAAGGGCCATTCCCATACCCCGCTTCATTCGATCAATCCGACGCTACGTCGGAGTATGAACTGGTTGAGTCTGGCAATTTCTCACTTGGGCAGATCCCACTGGTAACGATCTACGCCAACAAAACCGATACGTTGACGAGCAAACCACCGCTGTTGGACATTGCTCATCTCAATCTGGCCCATTATCAGCGTCAAGCGGATCTTATCCACAGTCTCCACATCGCTTCGCAACCGATGCTCGTCCTTGAGGGTTGGGACGATCAAACGAAAGACATGGCTATCAGCGTTAATTACGCGATGGCGACCCAGCCGGGTAACAAGGTCTATTAC
>FUFK010042326.1_pt1 | contig 33072 bp, 43 predicted proteins | sample 1021851 | NCBI WGS metagenome assembly FUFK01 (sample SAMEA51879418, study PRJEB19060) | metagenome | reverse complement strand
CCTAAGCAAAAGAAACTAGCTAGAGTTGCAGCACCCAGAGATAAAATTACTGGTGCAGACTTCAGAAAGCTAAGACGCAAAAAGAAAAAATGAGTCAGCAGCAACAGCAGCAAGACACAAAAAGCTCTGAAGAGATAGCAGAGTGGATCAGACAACAAAAACTACAAGCTCATAACCAATAGGTAGCATATGGCTAAGGGTGTAAAACACTATACTAAGGACGGCACACCGCACAAAGGCGGTTCTCATAAGATGCCTGATGGTACTTTGCACAGTGGAGCAAAGCATACTAAAAGCAGTCAGAAACTTTTTCACTATGGAGCACTGTCTAAGGCTGCACAAGCTAAGGCACGTAAGACATGGCGTTAAAAAAATCCCAGCGGTCCTTAAAAGATTGGACAAAACAGAAGTGGCGTACCAAATCAGGTAAGCCTAGTGCTAAAACAGGTGAGCGTTATCTTCCTTCGGCAGCGATAAAAGCGTTGTCTCCACAGGAATATGCAGCTACGACTAGAAAAAAACGTAAAGACACGGCAGCAGGTAAGCAACATAGTAAGCAACCCAAGAAAATTGCAAAGAAAACTAGAAGTTATCGCCGTGGAACCACAGGAAGGTACAAAAAATGATGCAATATGGCGATAACGACACCTTAGACAGCGAACAAAGCCTTGAAAACTGGGTAATGTACAAGTGTGACACTTGGAGAAACCACTTTGAGGCCAATTATCAGGAAAAATTCAACGAATACTACCGTTTGTGGCGAGGTATTTGGAGTCCTGCTGACTCTGAGCGCAAAAGTGAGCGTTCTAGGATCATCAGCCCTGCCTTACAGCAAGCAGTAGAGTCCAGTGTAGCAGAAATCGAGGAAGCTACCTTCGGAAGAGGTAGATACTTTGACATCTCCGACGATATGGATGACCCTGAGAGCCGTGACGTTGCGTATTTACGCACAAAACTACATACAGACCTTGACAAAGCAAAAATACGTCAAAGTGTAGGAGAATGCCTAATAAACTCCGCTGTATTCGGCACAGGAGTAGGTGAAATCGTCTTGGAGGAAGTCAAAGAGATGGCTCCTGCCACTCAGCCCATCATGGGTGGTGAGTTGACAGCAGTAGGTGTAAATGTGCAAGAGCGCACAATGGTCAAGCTGCGACCCATCCTTCCTCAAAACTTTTTGATAGACCCTGTGGCTACCAATGTAGATGAAGCCTTAGGTGTAGCTATCGATGAGTTTGTATCACGCCACCTTGTAGAACAACTACAGGAGCAGGGTGTATACAAGCAAGTTTACGTAGGCAGTGCAGCTTCAGACTCAGACCTAGAGCCTGACTATGACCTTACCTCCTACGAGACTGACAAAGTACGGCTTACAAAGTACTACGGGCTAGTCCCTAGAAGTCTTCTTGATTCTAGTGTAAAAGCATTAGAGCAGGATGAAGACGAGGACATAGCTGAAGTAGAGCAGCCTGAAGAGCAGGAAGATAACAACGAAGAGTCTCACTATGTAGAAGCTATTGTTGTTATCGCTAACGGTACAATACTTTTGAAGGCTGAAGAGAACCCCTACATGATGAATGATCGTCCTGTAGTAGCATTTCCTTGGGACGTAGTACCGGGACGTTTCTGGGGCCGTGGAGTGTGCGAGAAGGGCTATAACAGTCAGAAGGCACTGGACACAGAGTTAAGGGCTAGAATCGACGCTCTGAGCCTTACAGTGCATCCTATGATGGCTATGGACGCTAGTAGACTACCTAGAGGTGCTAGACCTGAAGTCAGACCCGGAAAGATAATATTAACCAATGGTGATCCTAGACAAGTTTTACAACCTTTTAATTTTGGTCAAGTCAGCCAGATTACATTTGAACAAGCTAACGCTCTACAGCGTATGGTGCAAATGTCTACAGGGGCTATCGACTCTGCTGGTATACCGGGGTCTATTAACGGCGAGGCTACCGCTGCTGGTATCAGTATGTCTCTTGGGGCTATTATTAAGCGTCACAAGCGCACACTGATAAACTTCCAAGATTGTTTCTTAATACCTTTTGTAAAGAAAGCTGCGTGTAGATATATGCAGTTTGATCCTGAGAGCTATCCTGTTAGAGACTTCAAGTTCAACGCTACGTCTAGCCTAGGCATTATCGCTAGAGAGTACGAGGTAACACAGCTTGTACAGCTTCTACAAACTATGTCACAGGACTCACCTTTGTACAGCACACTGATTGAGTCGATCATAGACAACATGAACTTNGCTAACAGAGANGAGCTAGCTGCAAGACTACAGNAAGCAGCACAGCAATCTCAACCTACTCCAGAACAACAAGAAATGGCTATGGCTGCACAACAAGCACAGCTACAGTTCCAGCAATCGCAGACCCAAGCATTGCAGGGACAAGCTGCTGAATCTCAGGCTAGAGCACAGAAGATTGTTGTAGAGACTCAGATAGCACCTCAAGAGCTTGAGATAGACAGAATAAAAGCTGTCACTACAAACTTAGAGAAAGGCACTGATGACGACAGGGAGTTTGAACGTAGGCTAAAGATTGCACAGACTATGCTCAAAGAAAAAGAACTAGACCTAAAGGCTAACAACCGGGGATAATCTATGGTAGTATCGAGAACAGAACTTCAACAAGTAGTAGAACAAATCAATACTAAGTTTGAAGAGCTTGAAAACAGAATCAAAGAGCTAGAAGCAGCTGAAAAGAAACCAGCTAAGAAAACTACATCCAAGGCAGCATAATGGCAGAAAGAGCAGGAACTAGAGCAAGAGCTATAAAACGCACCACAGGCAAAGGCGGTAACTATCGTCCTACTAAAGCTGGTGCAGGGATGACTAAAAAAGGTGTAAAAGCCTACAGAGCAGCCAATCCCGGCTCTAAGCTTCAAACTGCTGTCACTGGGAAAGTAAAGCCCGGTAGTAAAGCTGCTAAAAGACGTAAGTCATACTGTGCTAGATCTTTAGGACAGTTAAAGAGAAGTTCCGCTAAAACACGGAATGATCCGAATTCTAGAATTAGGCAAGCTAGAAGACGGTGGAAATGTTAACTGCCTAAGGAGAAAACTATGGCCGGATACGGTAAAAGCTACGGTGGGATGAACGGTTCCAAGAAAAAGAAGAAGCCAATGATGAATGGCATGAAAAACAAGAGGGGTGCAAAAAGAGGCAGATAATGCTTGACTTTTAGCACAAAATGTGATATACTAAAAATTGTATCTTAGACACTAAGGGAATACAATAGATGACTAAAGAACTAGAGACATACTTTGCTAACTACAACGAAATGTTTAACTCTGCTGGTTGGAAACAACTAATCGGAGATCTACAACAAAACGTAGCGCAAATAAACTCAGTTGAAGCGACAACAGACGTAGAGAATCTACACTTCCGTAAAGGACAACTGGCGATTCTTGCAACTCTGTTTAACTTACCAGCTCAAATGGAAAATGCTGAAAAAGACGCACAGGAATCTGATGAGGAAGAAAAAGCTGAGGCAGAAGCAGCGACCGCTTCCCAAGAAATCTGATGCTGAAACTGTATGATTTCAAGTGTCTTGATGGACACGTTTTTGAGCAGCTAGTAGACGAAAACAAGCGCACCGTCAGGTGTAAATGCGGTTACAGTGCTACTAGGATTATCTCACCTGTTAGGTCTTCTTTAGATCCTATCAGTGGTCACTTTCCTGACGCTACACGGCGTTGGGCTAGNGCTAGAGATAGTCACATAAAATACGAAAGAAAGCAAAGTTCATAGCTAGAACCCTTTCTACTTTCTCCACAATACTATAGGGTACGGAGTTTAATGATGGCTAAAATATTAGAGCGTGAGGATGCTGCACCGCCAGTTCAGGCAGAACAAGAAGAGCAACCGCAGCAAGATCAACTTTTCGACACGGAACAGGAAGAACCAGAGGCAACTCCTGAGGAACCTCAACTACCTGACAAGTATCAGGGTAAGTCTGTTCAGGACTTAGTGCAAATGCACCAAGAGGCTGAAAAGCTTCTGGGCAGACAAAGTTCTGAAGTAGGTGAGCTTAGAAAAGTTGTAGACAACTACATCCAAACACAACTCACACCAAACGAACCTGAACAAACAGTCCAAGAAGAAGTAGATTTCTTTACGGAACCAGACAAAGCTATAGATCAACGGATTGCAAATCATCCTAAGATCAAAGAAGCTGAAACGCTGAGTGCTCAGTACAAACAAGCTACGGCTTTGAATGTACTGAAGACAAAGCATCCAGATATGGAAACGATACTGAAAGACAGTAAGTTTGCAGAATGGATACAAGCTTCTCCAGTTAGGACAAAGTTGTTTGTAGCTGCTGACCAACAGTACGACCATGAGTCTGCTGACGAGCTTTTCACTTTGTGGAAGGAACGTCAACAGATAGTAACGCAAACTGCTGAAGCTGAGAAACAAAGCAGGAAACAAACAGCTAGAGCAGCCAGTACTGGTGGTGCAAGCGGTAGCACTGAAAGGTCTCCAAAGAAAATCTACCGAAGGGCAGACATTATTAAACTTATGAAAACTGACCCTGATAGATATGCTTCGCTTTCTGATGAAATACTCAGNGCTTATGCAGAGAACAGGGTCAAATAATTATCCATTAAGGGGAAATTAGATGGCTACTTCAACATATCCTGCCACTGGCGGGTTTGTAGACAACACTAGCGCAGCTACTTTCATCCCAGAAATCTGGTCTGATGAAATTATAGCTTCGTATGAGAAGAACTTGGTTTTTGCTAACCTCGTTAAGAGAATGTCCATGGAAGGCAAGAAAGGTGATGTGCTTCACATTCCTAAGCCTACTCGTGGATCAGCGAATGCTAAATCTGAAAACACTGCCGTTACGGTTCAAAACGCAACGGAAAGTGAAGTACAGGTAACAGTCAATCGACACTTCGAGTACTCTCGTTTGATCGAAGACATTACTGAAGTACAGGCTTTGGCTTCGTTGCGTCAGTTTTACACTGAAGATGCTGGGTACGCTTTGGCTACTCAGGTTGACTCAGATCTCTCAGCTTTAGGGCCGGGTCTGGGAACTTCAGGTACGACTAGCACGACTTACCTCAATAACGCAGGTACGTTCTTTGTAGACGCTTCAAACGGTCTTTCAACTTATACTGCTGACACGGTAGTTTCCGCTGACGTATTTACTGACGCTGGTTTCCGTGGCATCATTCAAAAGCTGGATGACCAAGACGTGCCTATGGACAATCGCTTCTTTGTAGTCCCGCCTATTGTCCGTAACACGATCATGGGGATTGACCGATACGTAAGCTCAGACTTCGTTAACAGCGGTCAGGTTCCCGGTGGTCAAATTGGTCAGTTATACGGTATTGATGTCTTTGTCAGCACCAACTGTCCAACTGTTGAGTCTGCTAGCGACAACTCAGCTAGCTCAGTAGACTCACTAGGTGCTATGCTCCTACACAGGGACGCTATTGTTCTAGTAGAGCAAATGGGTGTTAGATCTCAAACAACTTACAAGCAAGAGTTCCTTGCTAACTTGTTTACCTCAGATATGCTGTACGGCAAAGCTGTACTGCGTCCTGAGTCTGGTCTAACGCTGGTTGTTCCTGCTGGCTAACACCAACTAAGCTGATGGGGTTACTTTCGGGTAGCCCCTAAGCTTTTACACAGAGGAGATGAATGCTACAGTCTTTGATAGGACCAATAACAAACCTAGTCGGATCTTATTTTCAAAATAAAGCTGACGAGAAAAAGGCTGTACATGAGTCGAAAATGAGGCGTATAGAGACTGACGCTGATTGGGAAACCATGCAAGCTCAGGGATCTCAGTCCTCATGGAAAGATGAGTGGTTTGCTGTTATACTTAGCTTACCGCTCATTTGTGCTTTTATACCTAGCATGGTTCCTTACGTGCAGGAAGGTTTTAAGGTGCTAGCTACCATGCCTGATTACTACAAAGTATTCTTAGGTGGTGCAATCTCAGCTAGCTTTGGCATCAAGACTTTATCTACATGGGGTAAGAAGTAGTGCCGGGACATTACGCATCCTTTGCTTACAGCGATCCTTTCAGGTCTGGTTTTGATGCACCGCTTGAAGGCTTTAGGTTGCCTGTAGAAGAAGAGCAAGAAGAAGAAGAACAAGAAGAAGTTGACTTCTCTATCCCTGACGATACTAACATACTGGAAGGACTAGGAGAAGGTTTACTAGGTGCGGGGTTAGGGACTTTTACAATAGACTATGGTATTCCTACTCTTGGAACAGTAGCAGGAACTCCGGGAATAGCTGGCCCTGTTCAATTTTTAACTGGTGCAGCAGAAACAGCAGGAGCAGCAGGAGCAGGAGCTTCTACTTTACCATTTGGTTTTGACCCTATAACAGCATCTTATTTACTGTACAACTTAATACCTGCCATTGGTAATCAAATAAGTGGACAGACAGATCCACTAAGAAAAGAACTGTCTAGGCTTATAGCTTACAAGCCGGGAACAGGTAGCTTTGGTAAACAACAAAAAGGAGCTATCGAGTTCAATACTCAGCTAAGAGATTTTGCTCAAGCGTTAGTGGACGCTGGTTGGGATGAAGACAGAGGTTTTGTACAGCAAGTTCAGGATGGTGATCCAAATTTACTATCAGCTTTTTATGATGCAGCGAGTAAGTATCCATCAGTAGTAAACTACTTTGTAGACAGGTTTGGAGAAGGAATCTTTGATAGACCTACTGAAGATATACAAGCTGCTGAACAGGAAGAAGCTACTGTATATGGTATATCAGGAACACAGCCTTTTACATACGTTGCAGGTGAAGATCCCCCTGATGTAACAGAAGATCCCACTGATGTAACAGTAGTTGATATAGTGACAGGTCAAACAGAAGACTCTCGACCAGAACAACAGTTACCAGATTCTAGCTATACTGAAGTAGACCCTACTCCAGACACGCTAGAAGATTTCGTAGCTGATGAAATGCCAACAGAAGATCTTTTAGAAGACTTTGAAGACTTTGAGTTTGAAGTAGATATACCTCCTCCTGCAGTAACACAAGACACAGAAGAAACTGGAGGAGAGCAAGAAAGTAGCCAACAAGCTTCAACAACTACTTCTACTCCGCTTTTAACTCAACAAGAAATACAAGACTTAATTGATGAGGCTGTAGCCAGTGCTGTTAGTTCTGCTACTCAGGGTTTACTAACTTCAGAACAAGCACAAGAACAAGTTGCTTTAGCTGTAGGAAACGCAACTTCTGGTTTATTAACTTCAGAAGAAGCTCAAGAACAAGCTTCAGAAGCTGTAGAGGAAGCGTTAAATAATTTACCAGAAGATACTACAGAGTTCGATCAGTCAGATATTGATAGCGCAGTTAGTGATGCTTTAAGTGCACAAGAGCAAGAGTTTGCTGCAGAAACTACAGGTTTAGAATCTACTATAGAATCTTTAGAATCTTCAATTACAGGACTAGAAGAAGAAATAGCAGGCTCTGAACAACAAATTAGTAATTTAGAAAGTAATGTTTCAGATTTAAAATCTTCTTTAGAAACTTCTCAGCAAACAGCATCAGAGTTACAATCTAGTTTAGAAACCGCTCAATCTGCATTAGCAGAACAACAAGCGGTTAATACGGCTAGTCAAGCACAAATAGAAAGCTTAAGTAGCTCAGTAAGTACACTAAATGGAACTGTAGATAATTTAACAACTAAATTAGCTGAAGTTACACAAGCTAAAGCAGATGCTATTGAAGCTGGTAATCAAGCGTTAGCAGATGCTTTAGAACAAGCAGAAGAAACTTTACAAAACACAAAAGACGCAGCACAAGAAACTTTACAGAATGCTATTGCTGCTGGAGAAACTAAAGTAACTGAAGCGATAGCAGCTGGTGAAGCAGCAGTAGCAGATGCGGTGGCAGCCGGTGAATCTGCTGTTGCTAATGCTGTAGCAGCTGGAGAGGCAGCAGTAGCAGAGGCTGTAGCAGCTGGGGAAGAAGCAGCGATAGCAGCCGAAGCAGCCGGTAGAGAAGAAGGTTTTGGTGAGGGCTTTGGTGAAGGACAAGGACAGGGGCGAGGAGAAGGTGCAGGAGCAGGTTTAGGTGCTGGGTTGGGGTTAGGCCTAGGGTTAGGCTTATTAAGTCCTAGAGGAGTCACACAGTCGTTATTTAAAGACTTTAAGTTTACACCTACATATCAAGCTCCAGAGTTACAAGAAGCAGCCCGTCAATTTGAGACTCCTAACTTTTTACAAGGATTATTTAGGGACGTAGCATGAGCACAACATATTTAACTTTAGTAAACAGTGCTCTAAGAAGACTTAGGGAAGACGAGGTATCCGGGGTAGCTAACACAGCTTACTCAAAGATGGTAGGAGACTTTGTAAACGATGCAAAGACTACTGTAGAAAACTCACACGATTGGTCAGAGCTACGCAGCACTGTAGTAGTATCTACTTCCAGTGGTACTAACGAGTACACGATTACAGGAAGCGGAGATAGGATCAAACTGTACAGTGTTCTTAACGACACCTCTAACTTTTTCTTACGGTACGAGAATCCTACATGGTTTGCTAACGCAGAGTACAACTCTGACACAGTTAGCGGATCTCCTGAAAAGTACACATTCTCAGGCGTAGACGGGTCTAACAACAGTAAAGTAAAGCTGTACCCTACTCCTGACGCTACTTACTCATTACGCTTTGATGTACTAATTAGACCGGGAGACTTGTCTGCTGACTCAGATACGATAGTAATACCTGAGAAACCGATAGTACATTTAGCCGTAGCTTTGTTAGCTAGGGAACGTGGAGAAACAGGAGGTACGACAGCACAGGACTACTTTGCTTTAGCTGACACTGCTTTGTCGGATGCTATTGCACATGACGCATATAAGAATCCTGAAGAGTATATTTACAGACCTGTATAATGGCACAGCAACGACAAGTAATATACATAGGTGCTCCGGGTTTCAGAGGACTGAATACTCAGGACTCNCCTGTCAATCAGGATCCGTCCTTTGCATCCATAGCGGAAAANGCTATAATAGATAAGTTNGGTAGNATTGGTGCTAGGAAAGGNATAAACAAAGTAACTAGCTCTTTGACAGCNTTAGGGTCTAGCATAGGCACTGAAAGCATAAAAGAGTTTATAGCTTTAGATGGNGGTAAGAAAATATACTCCGCTGGTAACAATAAGATATTTAGTGGTACTACCTCGCTAACTGATGAAACTCCGGGNGGTTACACAATATCTGCAAACAACTGGAANATGGTCAACTTTAATGACCATATGTACTTTTTNCANNCAGGCCATGCTCCGTTAATATATCAGGANGGAGGCACGTTAGAGACTATAGCTAGTCACTCAGGAGCGTCAGGNACNCCACCAAANGCTAATGAAGCTATAGCAGGGTTTGGTAGAATATGGGCTGCTGATGTAAGNGGAGACAGNAATACACTGTTNTTCTCTGANACNCTNGACGGCACTGATTGGAACTCAGGCACGTCAGGNAGCCTAGANGTTAAAACTGTATGGCCTACAGGNTTTGANGAGATNGTAGCANTAGCTACACANAATAACTTTTTAGTTNTNTTTGGTAAGAAGTCGATACTGNTGTACTCAGGTGCNAGTGCTCCAGCATCGATGACCCTAGCAGACAGCATAACAAACATAGGCTGTATAGCTAGAGACAGTGTNCAGAACACAGGAACAGACGTAATCTTTTTGTCTGACTCAGGAGTTAGAAGCTTAGGNAGAACAATACAGGAAAAGTCAGCACCGATAGGAGACATATCNAAAAACGTCAGNGACGAGTTGATGTCTGACGTAAACACTGAAACACTTAACATAAAATCAGTGTATAGTCCAGAGGAGGCTTTCTATCTTTTGTTNTTACCTACTACGTCTAAAGTGTACTGCTTTGATATGCGAGGNACACTGGAGGACGGNAGCCATAGGGTAACTACATGGCCTAACACTAANATACTGTGTGCAGACAGAATAGATGANGGTACANTACATTTTGGTTCTGCAAAGGGCATAGGTAAGTACAGCGACTTTTTGGATGACGCAACGCCTTATGTTATGAAGTANTACACAAATCCGTTATCTTACGGAGATGCTTCAAGACTAAAGATGTTGAAGGAAATAGATTTTACGGTAATCGGAGGCCAGAATACTTCTGTAGTTGTTAACTGGGGTTATGATTATAAGGAAGCGTACACAAAGCANACAGCAACATTGTCTGACGCTAAGATAGCGGAGTACGGCATTTCAGAATATAACGTAGCAGACTCAGAATACAGTGCATCAATNATTATTGACAGNGCNCAAATCAAAGCAACAGGNACAGGTAAAGTAGCTACCATAGGTATAGACGCAACAATAAATGGGAAGTCTTTATCAATACAGGAGTTAAAGACAGAAGCTTTAATAGGTAAGTTAATATGACAAACTATTCTAAAACCACTAACTTTACAGCTAAAGATTCTTTAGTCTCTGGAGACTCTAATAAGATAGTTAGAGGAGCAGAAATTGACACAGAGTTTGATAACATATCTACGGCGATTGCTACAAAGTCTGACATCGCCAGCCCGACATTCACAGGAGTTGTTTCATTTCCTGACGGTTCTGCTGGGAATCCCTCTATTACTAATACTGGTGATACTAACAGTGGTTTATTCTTTAGCGCAGCCGATACTTTGGCTTTTACTGCTGCTGGTACAGCACAGTTCACAATGGCTGATGGAGTCATCGCACCTGTTACAGATAATGATGTAGACCTAGGTACAAGTTCACTTGAGTTTAAAGATGCTTACTTTGACGGCACAGTACACACTGACGCTATCAACTTAAACGGTACAGCTATTACAGCTACGGCAGCTGAACTTAACATCATGGACGGTGTGACTGCTACTGCTGCTGAGTTAAATATCCTAGACGGCGTAACGTCAACTGCAGCAGAGCTAAACATTTTAGACGGAGTTACTGCGACTACGGCAGAACTCAATATCATGGATGGTGTAACGTCTACAACTGCTGAACTCAACATCCTAGACGGTAAAGCGTTTCTCGATGAAGATGATATGTCTTCCAACAGTGCCACAGGCATCGCTTCTCAGCAGTCAATCAAAGCTTACGTAGATGCACAGATCACTGCAGAAGACTTAGACGTTACTTCAGACAGCGGTACGATTGCTATTGACCTAGATAGCGAGACACTAACCATCGCTGGTGGTGAAGGTATTGATACGTCTGCTACAAGCAACACAGTTACCATTGCTGCTGAAGATGCAACTACATCAAACAAAGGTGTAGCTTCTTTCGATTCTAATGACTTTACAGTATCCAGTGGTGCAGTTAGCCTAGCTACAACCTCTACGGCTGCTGAACTAAATATCCTAGACGGTGCTACTTTAAGCACTGCAGAACTCAACATACTCGACGGAGTAACTAGCACAACTGCAGAGCTTAATATTCTAGATGGAGTTACATCTACTGCAGCAGAACTAAATATTCTTGATGGTGTAACAAGCACAGCTGCTGAATTAAACATTCTTGATGGCGTCACGGCTACAACAGCGGAACTTAACATCCTTGACGGTGTTACATCTACAGCAGCAGAGTTAAACATCTTAGATGGCAAAGCTTTTCTTGACGAAGACGATATGTCTTCAAATAGTGCTACAGGTATTGCATCTCAACAATCTATTAAGGCTTATGTAGACGCACAGATTACGGCTGAAGACTTAGACTTCCAAGCAGACTCTGGTGGTGCACTAAGCATAGACTTAGACTCAGAGACTCTTACGTTTACTGGTGGTACTGGTATAGACACCAGTGGCTCTGGTAATGCTGTAACCTTTGCTATCGACAGCACTGTAGCAACTCTTACTGGATCACAGACGCTAACCAATAAATCACTAACTGCACCTACGCTTACAGGTACGGCTGTAGTGGCTTCTTTGGATATCTCAGGCGACATAGACGTAGACGGCACAACGAACCTAGATGTCGTAGACATAGACGGTGCTGTGGATATGGCATCCACGCTACAAGTAGATGGTGCGATTACGTCTTCGGCTGGAGCAACCATAACAACTGCTGATAACTTAACTCAACTTACGTTGAAAAGCACTGATACCGACGCAAATGTTGGGCCAAGGATGGATTTTACAAGAGATTCATCCAGCCCTGCTGCTTCTGACTCGTTAGGTCAAATTAGGTTTATGGGAGAAGACGCTGGTGATAACAGTATTAGTTATGCACACATGACATCTTTCATTGTAGATCCTACGGATGGTAGTGAAGACGGTAAATTTGAAATAGATGTTCGCAAAGCGGGTACTCAGAGAAGTCGTTTATTGTTAGATGAAAACGAAACTGTCTTTAATCAAGAAAGCCAAGACTTAGATTTCAGAGTAGAGTCAGACGCAAGAACACATGGATTATTTGTAGATGGTGAAACAAGCGCAGTTTCTATAGGTGTAGCTCCAAGGTCAGACATTCACTCTACATGGGGGCAGTTATTCCTTGGTGAAAAAGGTTCTTTGATTTCAGAAAACTTAGGTTCTGGTGGTCTTTTTGGGATGCTTGTATCCGATAACCTTTATGTCGACACCGACACTGGTTCTCTTGCATATATAACTGCTGATGAGGCTAGTCTCTACTCCCAAGAAGGTGGAGCACATAATTTTTATGGCGTAGCCTCTGGAAGTGCTGGGGCTGCTGCAACCCTGATCTCTCGTTTTAATATAGACTCATCTGGTAATTCGGTTTTTAACGAAGGTTCTAACGATTCCGACTTCAGAGTAGAAGGAGACTCAAATGCAAATTTAATCTCTACTGACGCTGCCAACGACCGTATAGGCTTTGGCGGTATTCCTCTTAGTGATTATCATTTTTATGTAAGAGACGCCGCAGAAAGTGTGTTTGTTACAGATCAAAGGGCATATACAGTGTCTGGAAGAGGCGGTCATTTAGCTTTTGGAGGTATTTACAACAGTAGCTCCCAGACCACATCTTGGGCAGGGATCAAAGGATTGGCAGAAAGCGATAGCGATGGAAACTATGCTGGGAGCCTTTCATTCCTCACAAGACCAAACGGTGGTGTGAATACAACTAGAATGCACATCACCTCCTCTGGAGAAATCGGAATAGGGACAAGTTCACCAGATGCTTACGATAATAATTCTGCAGGTGTTTCGTCTGATCTAGTTGTAGCAAATGCTGGTCATGCTGGAATTATTGTTGCCTCAGGAACAAGTTCAGACGCAGGTATTTTCTTTGGAGATGGTGGAGGAGCCGCTGCATACAGGGGCGCTGTGTCTTATGTGAATAGTCAAGACGCACTTTATTTTAAAGCAAATGGTGCTAATAAATTAATAATTGAAAGTGACGGCGATTTAAATATTCAAGACGGTAATCTCATAGTTGCTTCTGGTCATGGCATAGATTTTTCGGCAACAAGCAACAGCGATCAATCTATGTCCAGTGAACTATTAGCTGATTATGAAGAAGGCACATGGACTGCTACAGTAAATTATGGTACTTCGTCAGGAACTGCAGCATCATTAGCAAATAGCGGTGGGTCTTACACGAGGGTCGGAAGATTAGTGACGGNTCATGCAGAAATAGACGTTTCAAGCACAAACAGCGGTAGCGGTACTGTGTATGTAGGAGGACTACCTTTTGCGGTAGCAGATATAATTTCTCCAACAGGTGTGGAGGCGAGTGGAATAATTTCCTATTACACTGATTTTTCATCAGCAGTTAATAGTTTGCGTTGTCGTGCAGAAAATGCTACTAAGTTTATGTCCATAGATTGCAACACCAGTGCCACTCAGACTTCCTCAAGTGCTCTCACTGCTGCAATAATGGGTACAGGAGAGATAAGATTATCTATTACCTATTTTGCATCATAATTTCAAACTTACGCTTACTGGATGGTAAGCATGGACTCAAAAGGAGAAAAACATGGCANTNACTAAAACAGAANTNGTAGACAAAGTAGAAGTCGTTGATNNNGGTGNTTGGAGTATGGTTCAAGNAAGNACTGCTACAGTCATTAAAGAAGATGACANAGAACTATCTAGATCATTTCANAGGCACGTTGTTNGCCCTGCTGATGATTGGNNNAGNGAANNNGACAAAGTAAAAGNAATTTGTGATGCTGTTCACAACGATACAACCAAAGCAGCATACGAAGCTGCAATGTCTGAGAGAGGGTTATAATGGCAATAACAACAACATGGNNNGTCAGTAANNTNACNAGNNTNGATGCNGATGGCGGNGTAATTACTTGCNTACTGGNNNCTCNTAGCAGCTANTGATGNNGNAGNTGGTGAAACAGCTNCTGAAGGAGGNAAGNNNCGNTTTGAGTATGANGCTTCTTCTAGTNANTTNATANCCTANGCAGATCTAAAAGAAAGTGATGTNCTTGGGTGGATCTGGGAANCNNNTAAAGTAGAGTGACGAGACTGCTGAAGAGTTTAANGCTAGGATTGAGTCAGAGCGTACTGCAAANGTACAGGCTCAGATAGATCGTAAAGCTGCACAAGCTTCTGGAGTNCCTTGGTAACAATGGANGCTAATGAANAGCGTCTACATTCCCATGAACGTGAGTGTGCCTTACGTTACGAGATGATAGAAAAGCGTCTTGACGAGGGTTCACAAAAGATGCGTAGGTTAGAAATGATGATAATAGGTGTATATCCNTTTATTGTCGCTTCAGTGTTTTTAGCACACTTTTTAAATTAGGAGAAAACAATGAGTGATGGTACTATCCGTATTCCACAGTGGGCCTTACCTCTGGGTGCTGGAGCATTTGCTATAGCAGTATCGTGGGGTGTACTTCAAGCTAATACGGCTCATGCTGCATCAGACAGAGAACGCATAGAAGCTATAGCGGAGGAGGCTGCAAAAAAGGCAGTAGCCAATGGACAGCAAGTGGCTGTCAATACGACCAAACTGGAAGTAATCGTGCAGTCCTTGAGCGAACAGAAGGAAATTCAGAGCAAGACAAACGAACAGATAGCCCAGCTTGTACAGGCTCTGTTGGCGAAGAACTAACATTTGATCCTAGAGTTACNGCTGAAGGTTACAAGTGTGACCTAAGACGCTGGAGAAACTTGCAGTTAATATATAATCCTTCTGAAAGACATAAAGCTGCTTTGCAGTTTTTAACTAGGAACCAAAAAGCTTGTCAGTATGGGCAGGTGGTGTACATAGACAACACAATGGCTAGAATATTAGGTACAGCACATACAAGAGAAACTGAAACACTAACATGGGGTTTACTAGAGCCTCAGGCTACAGTAACACAAGCTATTAAGAAGAAAAGAAACATATAATGGAAATGCTAGTTTATGTGTTGTTGATGTTAAAAGCTGGAGAGCCAACTGGCTTTGAAGTTTGGTTTCAGACCTTGACTAGCTGCTCAGAGCATCGCATAGCTATACTTCACCAAAGCGTAGCTAAACACGCTTTTATATTACCTAAAACAAACAGATTCGATATGATATGTGAGCCTAGACTAATAAACAAAAAAGATGCAGGAAGTAAAATTATATTTCACGATCTTGAAATGANGAAGGANGATAGTAACAGAGAATAATTATGTCAAATGGAACATTCAAACGGAATGCCCGGAGGCATGGAATTATACGGTGGTTCTACAGGAGGCGGTGGCTTCTTAGACTTTCTAAGTAATATAAACCTAGGANACTTAGCTNCCACAGGTTTGTCAGCAGCAGCTTTGAGCGATACTATGAATCGTCTGTCCAGTATAGGACAAGCAGCAGCGCAGGGAGCACAAAGAATAGGTACTGAAGCCCAAGCAGCGTCACAATTCCAGCCATTTACAGTTACTACAGGTTTTGGTCAGGTTGGTGCTACTCCTGAGGGTGGTTTTACTACCACAATGTCTCCACAGCAGCAAGCTAGACAGGAAGCCCTCTCAGGCATCACAGGAGGCCTTCTAGGGAAGTATACGCCTAGGGGTATGGGTGGTAGGTCAGATATAGAACAACAGGCCTTACAAGGCACTACAGGAGCTCTAACGGCCCTTGGTGCTCCCATGGCTACCAGAGAAGCTGATGTATTTGAACGTATNAGAGCAGTACAAAGACCTGAGGAAGAAAGACAAAGNCTAGCNNTACAAGATNNATTACTTAGTCAGGGTAGACTAGGATTACAGACAGCAGCCTACGGTGGATCTCCAGAGCAGTTTGCATTAGCACAGGCACAGGAAGAAGCTAGAAACAGAGCAGCTTTGTCTGCAATACAGCAAGCAGGTGCGGAAAGACAGCAAGACTTAGCAGCTGCACAGGGACTATTTGATCTAAGCACTAGTGCTGCTTCAGTACCCACTGCACTAACTGCTGGAGACTTAGAGAACATACAGCAAGCCTTAGCACTAGAGACTGTACCTGAGCAAACACTATTGTCTACTTTACAGCCAGCAATAAACTTAGCAGGTATAGCTGACCTAGGTAGAAGACAAGGTGCTGGATATGCTGCTGAGGGTGGTATGTCTGGACTAGAGCTAGCTGTACAAACAGACCTAGCTAGGGCAGACTTACTTAAACAACTTTACGGTGGTCTACTAAGTGGTGCTGGTAGTTCAGCAGGGTCACAAGGGTTGTTTTCAAGTTTATTTGATACCGACAGTACTTTAGGTGGTCTGTTAAGTGGTTTAGGCGGTTTGATTGGAATAGGAGGAGGTAGCTAGTGGCTAGCTTAAGATTTAGTCCAGAAACATTACGAGGCATTAGAAACTTTGGTGCTGACTTAGCTTCTCCCTCTGCACGAGCAGGAGGTATGCTAACTGGTGCTCCACAACAAAGCTTACCTAACATCTTTGCTAGGAATGTAGGCACGTTGTTGGGTAGGGACATGAGGACACCGGGAGAGCGTCTAGCTGCTGAGTTAGCCTCTATTCCTGAAGATGATCCTAGAAGACTTGAAAAACAAATTGAACTACAGCTCCAAACTGCTGTGCAAACAGGAGATAGACCTACTGCTGCTAGATTAACAGGTGTTTTACAAGATATTAGAAACCGTAAAGATGCTGCACAAAGAGCCGTTGCTCCTAGAGCTGCTTTAAGCCAATCTCAGCTTTTTGTTCAAGAAGTAGAAGAAGAAGATGGGATTAAAAAATACTTTTATAGGTCAACTCCGATTGCTGAAGGAGATGTTATATCAGATAAAATGTCTCCAGTAGGAGGACATAGTAGACCTTTTGATCCTGAAGCTCCTCTTTTTTCTGTTGGAGGACAATATCTTGAAACAGCAGCAGAAGATACTCTTAGAGAAATAAAAGAAAAACAATCTAAAACCGAAGTACAAGAATGGGAAAAAACTCAATCAGGTTTTCGAGACGAACTGCCTGCAGTCAGAAAAACTTTAGTTGGCGTACAAAGCATGATTGAAGTGTTAGAAAAAATAGAAACTGGCGGTGCTAGTGCTGCAATATATCAAAATGTTGCTGAATTTTTTAATATAACTACGCCTCAAGCTTTAGGTGCAGCTACATTAAGAAAATTAGCTCAAAAACAAGTTTTAGATCAACTTAAAGCTACTGTAGGCGGTAATCCCTCTGACGGAGAAAGAAATGCGTTAATGGAAATATCGTCAGACATTTCTGCTGCTAAAGAAGTTAATTTAGACACTCTTCGCAGAACTGAAGAGGCTTTATTAAATTCAGAAGCAAGAATAAGATATGGATTAAGCGTTAATGACCCTGCTTTATATGATGAATATATTATAAAAGGAGGAGCTTATGATTCTATTTTTGAGCCTATAAACACTACTTTAGATGATAAAGGTGGTGGTAACACGACAACTCAAAAAACCACTATTGGAGGTAGATCTAAATCAGCGTCTAGAGCTAAACAAAATCAGCTTCCTGATCCTGATGATGTGGACGCTCAATACTTTTAAGGTAAAAATATGCCCACTTTACAAGAATATAAAGATGCTTATAGAAAAGCATATAACGCTGGAAACGAAGAGGCAGCTCGTAGACTTTTGAAAGTTATACAAGAAAACTCTACCAGTGAACAAGAGAGTTTTTCTGTTAGTGAGTTTCTTAAAGAAAACATGGAAATACCGGGAGGTTTAGCAGGGGCTGCCACTGGAGCAGGGATTGGATTTTTAGCTGCTGGACCACCGGGAGCTATAGTTGGATCAGTTATTGGAGGAGCTACAGGAAGCGGAGCAGGTTCTGTTGCTTCTGATCTTTATGAAGGAGTAGAGCCTGATTATGCAAAAGCAATGGAAGAGGCTTTAATTTCTGCTGGAATAGATGTTTTTACATTAGGTATAGGAAGTAAAATTAAACCTTTTTTACTTTCAGCTAAAGCTGCGAGGATGCAGCCTAGTGAAGCAGCAGAACTTTTTGTTAAAGAAGCAGCAATGGTAGCAGGGGAACAGTCTCAAGAAGCCATTTCTAAAGCTATTGCTTCTGAAGCTGTAGCAAGAACAGGATCTGAAGGTTTAGCAGCAGGATCACAAGAGTCTTTATTAGCTTCTCAAGAAATAGCTCAAAAAGCAGGAGGAACTTTTACACCCTCTCAAACAGGAAGAGCAAGCTCGTTACAAATTCTTACAGAGGGTATAGCTAATTTAGGCATACTTTCTAGTCAAGCTATGCAAAAAAATGCTGAAAAAATAGAAAATGCTGCACAGTCTACTTTAGCTTCAGTTATAAATAGATCTGCTACTGATTTTGATGACCCTTCCACATTAGGAAACGCTTTGTTTGAAGTAATTGATACTGCTAAAAAAGCTGCTGGGTCTGTATATGACCAATCAATACAGGAAATAAGACAAGGGTTAGGAAGTAAGGTAACAGAAACAGGCCCACTTAAAGCATCTTTAACTAAATTTGTTAATAAAAATCAGCGTAAGTTTGGTAATATGCTCGATGAGAAAACTTTAAACTATGTTCAAAAGTTACAACAAACTTTAAAAATAGGTACTAAGTTACCTGTTACTGATTTAATCGATATGCAAACTGTTTTAAACAAAGAAATAAGAAAACTAGGATCTTTTGATTCTCCAGCAGCAGATAAAGTAATTTCTGCTGAGTTTGCAGAGCTTTCAAAAAATTTAAGAGGTGTAATACAAAGAGCTGTAGAAAGGACAGACCCGGTGTTAGCTCAAAAATATGCTGATACTAAAAAATCTTTTGCTCTTTCTACTGAAGGATTGCTTCCTAAAATAAACGATTCTTTTATAAGAAACGCTAAAAAAGGACAATACACTCCATTAGGTAGGCTAATAACAAATGTGGGGTCAGTGGATCAAATAGTTGCCTTAAATAAAAGCATTGACGAAGCATATAGGTTAATACCTAATAAGGAACTAAAAGATTTAAGCATAAAAACAGCTAAAGATGCTAAAGACGCAATGAAGTCTGCTTTTTTATCTGCTAAATTTAGCACAGCTCAGGGTAAATTTGATCCTACATCTTATGTTACATTAGCAGAAGAGTTTCAAAAACCTGAAAAGGCTGCAAGAATGGCAGCTATTTTAGGAAAAGACACTGCAACTGTTAAACAAGTAATGAATTTAATAGCAGAGTCTTCTCAAGAACTTGAAGGTAATTTAGGAAGTTTGCTTTTTAGAACTAAAGAGTATAGAGCAGTCGAAGCTCCTATAAGAGTAGCTTCTCAACTAGCTCAAGGAGGAGGTTTAATTGCTTTAGTAGGATATGGAGCTTTAGATTTAATGTCTTCAGGTTTAATACTAACTCTGCCATTAGTTTTTGCTAAAATATCTACTAATCCAAAACTAGCTAATAAACTAATAGCTTTTGAAAATACAAAATTTCCTACTGAAGAAGCAAAAATAATAGCAGCAAACACTTTAGCAGAAGAAGCTATTTCTGAAATGACGGAAGAAGATCGTAAGTTTATAAGAGATGAGATAAGAGCTAGCAATCAGGTTAAAAGTATAACTAGAGGGCAAAGAAAAGCTCAAGAACAAAGACAACAACTCTTACAAATGGCTAACTAAGCAAACATAACCTTATCTACATCCCCACGTAAACCGGCCTTCATATAGGCTGTAGCTCGTCCCTCGAAGAAGTTTTGATGCTCTACGCCAAGTACATCGTCTAACCATAGTAGAGGGTTGTCCTTAACACCATAGTTAGGCTTGAGTCCTAGCTGTAGTAATCTCCTGTCAGCTATGTACCTTATGTACTGTAGTACCTCTTCCTTAGTCAGTCCTTCTATGTCACCCATCTCAAACACTAGGTCTAGGAATCTGTCCTCCAGTTCCACCATGTCCCTACAGGCCTGATAGATTTCTTTCTTGAAGTCATCAGTCCATATCTCTATGTTCTCTTTGATAAACTCCCGGAATAGTTTTGTCATAGCTTCTACGTGTAGCGACTCGTCACGTATGCTGTAGGTAATGATCTGGCCCATGCCTTTCATCTTGCCAAACCGGGGGAAGTTTAGTAACACAATAAAACTAGAGAATAACTGTAGACCCTCAGTAAAACCAGAGTACACAGCCAGAGCCTTGGCTATAGACCGCTTGTCACCCTTAGTAACCTTTACATTGTCTATGTACTCGTGCTTGTCTGCCATGGCTTCGTACTCAGCAAAAGCTTTGTACTCTATCTCTGGCATACCCACCGTGTCCAGAAGTAAACTGTAGGCGTGTTGGTGTATGCTTTCCATGTTGTTGAAAGCACCCATCATCATACGAGCCTCAGGCTTCTTAAAGATCCTCATGTACCTATCTACGTACCCTGAGCTTACGTCTACGTCAGACTGTGTAAACAACCTGAATATCTGCGTCAGTAGGTTTCTTTCGTTATCGTCCAACGACTGCCAATCTTTAACATCGTTGTGCAGAGGCACGTCCTCAGGGAACCAGTGCATCTGATTCTGCTGAGAGTAGTAGTCAAACATCCATGGGTAGTCAAATGGCTTGTAGTAATCTCTAGTCGCTAATAAACTCACTAAGTGCCTCCAGCTTGTCTTTGTATTGAGCTATCTTTTCCAACTCATCCTCTATTGTTTGCAGCAAATCAGGGTGTTCAGCTACGCCTACATTGTTAGACATAAGTATTGACACGTTTACTTTGTGTCTATCTATCGATGCCTCTAACGAGTTCTTCAATGCTTGTATAATGCTTTCCTGCACGTCTTTGTTCCTCTTCCTGTTTTTTGTAGTAGTTTATCCACTCTTCGTAAGTAGTCAACCTATTTTCTTCCCAAATGTAAAACTTACAGTCGTATATTGGATGCCTAGGTAGCTGGGTAAGAAAATGACCCTCCGGAGAGGGCCACTTTACACTAAGAATTTTATCCAGCATACGCTCTATAAAACTCTTCTTAACCATAGTCTCTATAACCTCTCTTAAAAGCTAAAAGCTCTCTTTCTAAATGATGGTTATTGTCAACTACGGCACAGACTTGTCTGGTTCCTAGTTCCTGACAAAGCACTAGCTTATGGTCAGGTATTCCACGTAAGTTTGATGTAGTGGTTGTTGCACATCCAGCAGACAAGCAAAACAACATCAAAAACCCTACGCTCATAAACGCACTCACTACTTTCACTTCTGCCCCTCCGGGGTCTTCTTTAGCCCTCACAGCTTATACACTCCTGTTCTTCTAAGTTTATTTTTGGGATTTTAACGTTAACATTCTCTGAGTTCCTCGCAGCAGCAGACCTTAAGTAGTACATAGACTTTAACTTACTCGCCCCAGCCCAATGTACGCTGTTGACGTAGTTTAAGTAATCGTTATGTATTTCCTGAGGTGCTTCAGACTTTGGAGGTACAAAGAAAAGGTTAACACTCTGGCTTTGGCAGATATACTTCTGCCTTTGGTGTGCATGATCTACCACCCACATTTGGTTTATCTCCGGGGCTGTCTTGAAGATTGCCTTCTCTTCTTCAGATAGTTCTTCAATGCCCTCAACAGAACCTTCAGCAGCCGAAATATCACGCCACGTCTTTTCATTGTTGAGATCTTTACTCTCCAGTAACTGTTCTAAATATTTGTTCTTTACCTTAAATGATCCTGAAAGAGTCTTGTGCGTGTATACGTTAGCCCTTGATGGCTCGATACTAGGACTTGTTCCACCACATATAATACTGCTGCTAGCATTAGGAGCAACAGCGAGAAGGTGGGAATTACGCAAACCAGTACCACGCATATCAGGAGCTTCTCCACGTTCTTCACCCAAGCTGAGAGAAGCGATAAAAGCTGATTCCTTGATGTGTTTGAATGATTTATTATTGAAACTTGCAGCGTAAAGGCCCTCGAAAGGTATTCCGTTACGTTGTAAGTAGCTGTGAAAACCCATCGCACCAAGGCCAAGCGCACGTTCTCTAAATGCTGAATAAGCGGCTTTAGCGAAGCCTTTTTGTTCTTTTTTGACATATTTCATAAACTCCTTTATGTTGTTAGGCATTAAAAAATGAGGTTCAGGTAAAGTGTCTACAGCGTTATCAACAAAGTGCTGTATTATATTATCCAACATCCTGATTAAGTCAGGTATAAAAGTTGGCACATCCTTCCATTCATCAAAGTACTCTAAGTTAACGCTTGACAAACAACAAACGGCAGTTCTCTCTTCATCAGTAGCTAAGGTAATCTCTGAGCACAGGTTACTCTGGTGTACTTTCAACCCCATGTTTTTCTGTGCATCAGGCATAGCTTCGTTACACCTGTCTATATTTACTATATAAGGTTCTCCTGTTTCTGCTCTGGTGTGTATTAGTTGCCACCATAGATCCCTAGCAGGTACAACTTTGACTGCTGCATTAGTCTTAGGATCTATTAGTCTCCAATCCTCATCCTTCTTTACAGCTTCCAAAAAAGCATCAGTGATGTTTATACCGTTGTGTAAGTTAAGACACTTACGGTTCAAGTCTCCACCAGTAGTCTTACGCATTGCTATGAACTCTTCCACTTCAGGATGCGTAATGTCCATGTAGGCAGCGTAAGCTCCCCTTCTGGTTACACCCTGATTGAATGCTAGCATCTGGCTATCGACAACGTGCATGAAAGGTATGCTACCAGTTGACTGAGAGCCGTTAGAAGTAGCCACACCGTTACTCCTAACACTGCCCCAATAACCACCCAATCCTCCCCCGGACGAAGTAAGCCAGATATTTTCATCATAGTGAGAAGATAAGCCAACTCTGGAATCAGGAACAAAATTAAGAAAGCAAGAAATAGGTAATCCACGAGTAGTACCTCCATTACTCAATATTGGAGTGCTGAACATAAACCAGAGATTACTGGAGTAGTCATAAAGCCTCTGAGCTAGCTTGTAGTCAACTACACCTTGGTAGGTAGCTCCGTAAACGGAAGCTCTAGCAAAAGCTTCTTGAGCGTGTGTTTCTTCCTTCCAGAAGTATCTGTCTTTGAGGGTACTCAAGGAGAAATCATTTAAGTTATCTTCTCTTGCATAGTCTATGCTGATACCTAAATAATCCTGAACTCCAGTTTTAGTTTCGCTTAACACTAGATATTATCCTCCCCTTTGAACTTCTTTTTCCAGTTCACATTCAATAAGCTTTTCGAGATAGTACCTAGCTTTGCGTAAGTCCTCCAAAGGCTTGTGTTTGTACTTGAACCTGTGCATATATTTTAACACAGATCCTTCGCAATAGAAAGAAAAATCTTCATCTAATTGCTGTTCAATGTAGTCGATAGCTTCCATACCACCTTGATTATAATGTGCTGGCCTAGTTACTGCGTCCCATTGCTGTGGGCTAGCTTCATCAATACTCTTCATTGTACGTTTCGTCCTCCAGTTCTTGCTCAAAGTACTCAAGCTTGTTAATTAACTTATCTTCAAACCTATCAAGTATTTCTTCACTTGACAAATCTAAAGACTCCACTAGGTCATCAGGATCGTATCTTTGTAACAGACGTTCCTTAATCTCTTCCATTGTTAGTCTAGGCTGACACATAATTCACCAGTTCCTTAGTTTCAGCTATTGTAAAAAATTTAAAGTTTTCCTTGTCACACCACTGCCCCATAGTCATCTTCGCACCCTTACGTATTTTCTTGTTAGGGTCTGACAAAAGAAATACTAACTCTTTGTCACTACTATCTCTGATTGACTTGTACTTCATAGTATCCCCGGCTCTGAAGAAACCTTTGCATTCAATCATAATACCAGTTTTCTTATGCACAAAGTCTGGTTTATAGTTTCGGTGCATTACGTAAGGGACGTTGTAAGGCTCGTAGGAAAACTGTCTTTTAGGCAGTATCTTAGCAAAAGTAGCCTCAAGTCCTGACCTGTACTTATTCTTATAGCCCTTGGATTTCAGGAACTTTCGGTTCATTTTTTACCTCTGTCAAAAACTTAGGGCCAGTAGAGTAAGCAAAGATTCTTAAGTTAGGATAACAGGAAAACTTAAAGTGGCAGTAAGAACAACCTACGGCTAGCTTCATGTTACCGCTTTTACCGTCAGGCACAGTCTCGTGGCAGTGCTCAGGAGGCTCCTTAGCCTTCACAACCTCTTTTATGTGCTTAACCCTAGCTACTATGTCTTCTTCCAAAACTTTGTGTACAGGAGCTTGTGTGTCCTCTAAATCATACTGTAAGTAAGTTAAGTGACCATTCTGTTTGTCCATAGCTAGCCAACCAAACTTAGTGTCACCTTCGGAATGTGCATAGCCTTTGATTTGATCTATATAACCAAAAGGATCATCAAAAGCCAGCGTTGCGTCTTTAAACTTCTTAAATCCATAACTACTAGCAGACTTTACGTCAGTTACTACTCCATCTATCTTACAGTCCATGTGTCCCACAATACCGTCTACTTCACATTCTTTCTGTTCATCCGTTACGGANTGTCCTGAAAGCCTAGTGAGAAACAAAAGCAACTCTTCAATNAAGTGTCCGTACAGGAACTTAACTAAGGTAGCAGGTTGCATAGGTTCTTTCGGACCTACGTTGTTGTAATGGTTCCAAAGGTATCTATCGTCTTTACCTATGTTTGACATACGTAACTTACGTGCATCAAAGGGGCCACGATTAGTAAACTCTTTCCTCATCAAATCTTTGACTGCCTCGCCAAACTTTTCTATCTCAGCCTCAGCGTCTACTGCCTTGTCTACTCGTTTAGTTTTGACTAAGGCGTATATATCTTTGACTAAGGTATCAACTGTTTTCATTATCAGAACCTTTACGATGATTTATAAACCTACATTTTCTAGTTTCAGGATCAAAAGACAAAATTACTACCCCTGCTTTTTTTTGTTCTTTAGTTCTTTGACTAGAGTGTGACGTGTAATATTTGTTATAAACAACTTTGCTCGTTTTAACGTCTATAAGTGTTATTTCTCCATCTTTGATAGCTATTAAATCTATCATTCCTGTTCTGCCTGAGTTTTTAAACACTTCATATCCGTTATCCCACAGCCAAGTGACTGCGTAGTACTCAGCAAAGTCTCCTTTTCGACTCGTATCACTAATGCGTTTCAGCCCAGCTTTTTCCATAACTGTACTCTCCTGTTAACGGACATCTAAGTTTGAAGTGAAGGCCAGCAGCTTCCAAACAAGAAACTGCCAGCCTTCCGAACTTATCCTCCTGACCCTGCCTCACTTCAGTTTGAACTTCATCGTGAATGTTACCTACAAAGTGGTAGTCAAGCTTCCAGCGTTGTGCATAGTCATCTAAAATAACTAACGCCTTCTTCATAACTATTGCCCCTGCTCCTTGCAGTAACGTGTTCAAAGCTGAGTGTTCACTTCGGACATGAAGGATACGCCCGTCTAAACCAGTTAGTTGGCCTCTTCGAGCTTTTGACGATACTCTGAGTCTAAGAGCTGCAAATGCTGGGAGATTAGACATAAATCGTTGTCTAAGCTCTGCACCATCTTTTGCATCTCCTCCAACCACTGTCCCAAGCTTTCCATCTCCTGCTCCGTAAAGTAAGGCATAGATGAAAGTTTTAGCCTGATCTCTTCGTTCAAGTCCTGCAAGCTTTTGGTTAGCAGTGTGAATGTCTCCATTGAGTATTTCATTGGTGTACTCCTTATCGCCCATGTAATGAGCTAACATACGTAACTCAAGTCCACTGGCATCAAAACCAACTAATGATTTACCGTAGGGTACAGCCCAACATTCTCTACACTCTTGTCCATAAGGGGAGTAAGAGGCAGGGACTTGAGCAAGATTTGGCTTAGAATGNGTCATGCGAGACGTCACGGCCCCATTGCTGTTCACGTATCCATGAACTCTACCGTCTTCCTCATCCACTGCGTCTATCCAGCTGTACACCTGTGCCATGCGCTTTTGGACTAGCAAGTATTCAGATATTAGTTTAGCTTCCGGTATATTTTCTATCTGTGACAACACAGACTCATCCACCATCGGCTGACCCGTATCAGTAAACTTTCTAGGTTTCCATCCGCACATCTTCAAGCGTTGTCCTATCTGCTGTCTGGAACCGGGGTTAAAGCAAGAATATTCAATCCTGCTAAAAGTTCCTGCAACATCAGTCCAATGCTCACCAAAGGGTTTAAGTCCAACTTTAGACAAAGACCCATCCTTCTTACGCTTTGGCTCTACCTCCTCAACAAAAGTTGGTAAAGGTAAAAACCTTTTACGTAAGGTTTCCTCTAAGTCGTACTTCCTTTCCTTTAACAAAGCCAACAAGTTATGAGTTTTCTTTATGTCCAACATCCAGCCGTACTTTATTTGCTGGTTTATTATATGTTGAACTTCATGCTCTAGCTTTATTGACTCTTCACTAAAGTCTTCCAGNTCAGTCATTAAATAATGAAAGGCTTGTTCAGTTACTTCTACGTCACGTACACAGTACTCTTCCATCTCTGGAGAAAGCTTTGACCAATCGTTATGATCTCCTTTAGGAAAACCTAAGATACTGCCCCAGTTAGCGAGGTTGTGGCCTCTGTCTCTCTGAGGGTTCTCAAGCCTTGACAAAACTAAAGTATCTATAANCCTACTTTTGTCTATGTCTATGTCCCATACTTTTTTGATANCTGGAGCATCGAAGCCAATCATGTTATGACCAACAACGGGAGCATCGTTATCAAGAGCTTCTCTAAGAGTCTCTGCATCGTAGTGTTTTAGTATCTGTTCACCTTGTTTCGTCACGGCTATCCAAATGATGTCAGGATTGAGACCATTTGTTTCTATATCAAGAAAGATAGGTAGCCTGTCAGAAATCATTNTCTAAGTCCTTTGGTGGAGCAACTTCAGACATTCTGGAAGTAAACTTATCNTACTTAAGGTAACAAGCTGGCCCTGTAAGTCCTGCATAACGATTCTTTAGCACACGCACTGTAGTAGTGTTACGTCTGTCTTCGTCTTCGTCCTGCTGGTTACGTTCCAAACCTATTACCATGTCGGACAGTTGTGCAATAGCCTGTGAGCCTCGTAGTTCACTTAAGCTTATCTTACCTCCGTCCTCGTGTGGTTTACCCTGTGTGCGTCTTAAGTGAGACACGAGAAATAAACCTATGCCTAACTCTTGAACCAAGGTTCTCAGGTTAGTCATTATAGCGTCTATGGCTTTACGCTCATCGTTGTTTTCCTGTGCAGACACAACGATACTTAAGTGGTCCAGTATGATCCACTTGCAGTCCAACGCTTTAGCCATGTGACGTACTCTTGCTAGGAGCTTGTCCTCACTGGTGCTTCCCCAATGGTCAAACATAAAGTAACGACCTGTGCCTAAAGTTTGCTCCCAATACGGAAAGGCAACCTCTGGGTCAAGATCTTCCTCTAAGTGCAAAGGACAATCAGCAGCTATGGACATAACTCCTAGCGCAGTTCTAGCTATGTCTTCCTCAAGTGCTAGGATTCCTATGTTGTCCTCCGTAGCATTGAGTAAGTAGTACTCTAGCTCTCTAACAATCTGACTTTTACCCATNCCGGAGCCACTTGTTATGGTTACTAGCTCATAAGGCCTGAAACCTTTTGTAAGCTCCGTCAAGCCATTCCAAGGGTAAGGTATGGATTTAACTGTCATCTTGTTGATAATAGCGTCCCAAGTCTCAGAACCAGCTATTATACCGTCAGGTTGATATATCTTAGAGTCCCACCAAGTGTTTTGAAATTCTCTCTGTCTATTGGCTACTAACATATCGTTAGCGTCCTTTAGAGGCAATCTACATATACGCACTTTGTTGGGGCTAAAGACATCCTTTACGGCATCTACAGCAGCTTCCCCAGCCTTGTCGTTATCAAAACATAACACGATGTTTTCATAACCCTCTAAAAATTCTAACTGTTCTTTCACCTCCTTTACGGCAGAACTAGCGCCGTTTCTTAAACTAACTACGTCCCATTTCCTGTCAAACATCTCACTGATAGACAGAGCGTCAAGCTCACCCTCACAAAGTGTTATGAACTTACCTCTACCTCTACAAGTGTTTTGCCCAAACAGCCCAGCACCTTGTAAAGAGCCAGTAACCACAAAGTTTTTGTTTTGAACTCTTCTGACTTTAGACCCTAAGAGGCTATCGGAGTCCGTAGCGTAGTAAGGATAATAATGCTTTACTACCTCACCATTTGTTCCAAACTCCACAGTTACTCCAAACTTATCACAAGTTTGTTTTGATATGCGTCTATCGGGAATGTCAGCAGAGACACCAAACATCTCTAGCGGTCTTTTTGATACTGTTGCTAGTTCCACAACTTCTCCATTTGATTTCTCGAAGTGTTTACACTCTGCACTGAAGCAGTACGCTGACCCGTCATCATAACGGGCCAACGCATCGCTAGAACCGCACTGAGGACACGGCTCATGCTTCAGGAAGTTAGCTTTCTTATAGCTCGTCATCAAATGCCGTATCTTCAGCTAACTCCAAGACTCTAATGGCGTTGAGGTAAGTTGGTGTGCCATGCACCGGGTGAGCATCTCCTGTCTTGTAACTAAGCTTTATCTTAGACCCTCTAGGTATCTCACCAATGAAAGGATTACCTTCTGCATCAATCACCCTNACCTTNAACTTGCTAGCAAACTTTCGTTGTGCTGCTCCTTCGTAGTCTTTCAGCTTAACACCCTGAGAAGATAATGCTTCTGCGTTCTCATCGTCTAGGGTTCCTACGATGCTATATCGTCCTGTATCTTGTCCCATATAGGACTCTGTGTTTTCCAAATTGGAGAATGCAACCTGCATATAAGCAATAGCCATAAGTTATAACCTCATTAAGTAATTAAACAAACAAAGCTTTAATCGCTTTATGACTATATTATAATCCTTTAAAGTGAAATAAATGTAAAAAGATATTGCTTTTTCAAAAATCAAGCTGCTTTTATCATTTTTTTATCAATTACACAGCGCACACAGACTAATTTTCCATTTATAAGAGCCATGCTGACTCTTTTGGATACCTTAGAGCACTCGGAACACTTCTCTAGCGTGTTTTCTATCTTCATAGCTAAAACCCTCAACTAAAAGATACAGTGTTTGGGTCCGTGTAGTCTAAAAGCTCATCGTCTTCGTTATATCGAGCCACGTTGCTTATCTGGTAGCATATGGAGCATAAATCGATAAATTCTCTTGTTGCTTTCTCTTTCCTCTTCAAGTCTGAATCATTAGTTAACAACACGTTGCAAGCTTTGCATCTCATTTTTACCCCCTTCTTAGTGCATTTCCGGGTTGGTGTTAAATATGCCCCTATAAAGCTCTGTGAGCTCTTCTAAGCTCTTTTTACTTAGTGCCTTGGACATAGACTCGGTGAGCATGGTTAACGCCTCAGAGAGCCTTAGACTGTTTAACTCGTACTCCAATATTTGATCCATCATAACTTGCCTTATGGGGTCTTCCCCCTCTAAATCATCCATTAGATATATTCCTCCGCATAGTCCCAGATACATCTATCTGCTTGCTCTTCGTTGAACGCATCACATTCCTTGCAGTAGTAGCCCTTATGAATCGGTGGTAAGTCTCTGTCAGACTTGTCCGCTACTGATTCGTGCCAGTGTTCAGAGAATCCCTCGCACTCTCTACAATAAAGCTCCGTGTATTTTTCTTGTTCTGTATCCATAGGTCTAAAACAATCCTCCATAATTTCCCACACATCAAATTTAACCATCAAAACAAACCCTCGATTATTGGCTCAGCAAGAAGAGCTAAAGAAAACACGAGGACCACTAGAAAGTAGTCCCTTGGTCTTATCTCAGGCTCATCTGTGGGTATTCTGTCCGGTCTATAGTCTTTTCTCATAGTATCACCTCAGTCAGTTAGAGAACATAGTTTAACACATTGGCTATAAGTGTTAACCAAAGGGCTAATGTTAATTTATCCATAAGTTACCCCCTTTTTTAGGCCGCTAAATTAATTACTTTAATCATTTCTCGACCATGTGCTGGGTATGCTATCACAGCTGTGTCTTTATCCCAGCATTTTCTACATGGTCCGCATTTACCTTCACGACTGTATGCCTCGCACACTGTCATTTTTGAAGTGGCTTTTTCTGGCGTAGGGATAATCGTAGACGTGTTAGCGCCCGGAATAGTCTCCCCAATGACGCTATCGGACGATAGCCTGACGACAACATTAGGCAGATTATTCATCTCCTGAATNACTGGTGCAAACTTAGCAAACTTGTGCATTCTAGTGGGNAGCCAGTGNCNAACCCANGGCGTTCTTTTCATTACTTCCANCATTTTACGTGCTAGNTTTATGTGATACATATCACCAGAGTCNAACCAACGGAAGTATCTATCNTTGTCCAGCTCTGCGACCATATCATCAACCCAGCTGTCACGCTGCCAGTCTTCTCTGTTGTGTTCTCTNGGCTTCTTTACGTTAGGGAACCTATAGTTACCTGTAGTGGCATAACAGCCCTTGCAGGCGTCCACAAGCTCCCCATCGGAGCCTATGGACGCAGGACACGTATCAATTGCCTGTAGTGACCATGAACGACACGGCATCTTACCCGCTTTAGATAGTTTGATCATTTTATTCCCCCGCTCCAGTGTGCACAGTGAATCCAGCTGCTATAGCATGATGGTAATTTTTACGGATAAGCTTGTCAAATCCCTCGTCGTCATTCATCCAGAGATCATATTCTTTTTTAGTCTCTGGGTAATAGTGAGATATGGTCATCTTTCTATGTATTATCCTATTGATAAGATTCTCAGCTCTGTTAACGATACTGTAGAAACCTAGTACTAGATCCATATGCTGCTCTGAATATAGATCCCTAGCGTAGTCTCCAGCCTCCCTACGTATCCATTGTAACGTACCTAGCTTATCGATTTTATCATCCATAATAATATCCATAAGTAGTAGGTTAAAATCTGTCAGTGTCTTCACTGCTACTTTTGTTTTTGTCATTTTTAGTTCCTCAGTTGTTTAAAGTGATACCATTGTAACAGTTGTAAATATGCTGTCAATAAATATATAGCTTGACAATGGTTGTGTTTTCTGGTGGAGACTTTAGGGGCTGCCACAGGTCCACACTCTTGTCAACTCTTGACCCTCAAGTTTTTCTATGGTAAACCCAAGGGCATCAGCCCGGCCCTCTAGCATACTTTGGCGTGTATGTCAACACTTGACAACCAAAGAATTCTATGGTAGGCCAGAGGGATCCTCTAGCATAATTTAGTTTACTTGTCAAGCTTGACCCTCAGGTTATTCTGTGGTAAACCCAAGGGTCCTTTAGCATACCTGAGGGTGAATGTCAAGGGTTGACAAATGGACCGGGGTATGCTTGAGGGGGCCGGGGGAGGGCTAGCTGTGTTAGTATTATTGTAGTATGAGCACACATACAAAATAGGGTAAAATTAGGAATAAATGGACCCTCTAGTATTCCTTAGATTCCTCAAGTAAATCAAAGTCTTACAAAAACCCTACAAAACTAGCAATTAACACTACAAAAGGGTTGACATTTGCTTAAAAATATGCTATACTAAAAAAGTATTCTTTAGGGGTTGAAGGTAAATACAAAATGGAAGTAAAACGGAAAAGAGGTAGACCTAGAAAAAAAGATATAGCAGAGAAAACCACAGGTAACAGAAGATCCGTTGGCAGACCCAAAGGTGATGCTAGTATCATAAACGAATACAAAGCTAGAATGTTAGCTTCCCCTAAGTCTAANAAAGTATTAGACAGCATATTTAATGCAGCTTTAGATGATGAGCATAANAANCAAGCAGCAGCATGGAAGCTAGTAATGGATAGAATGCTTCCATTAAGTTATTTTGAAAAGGAAGCCTCAGGTGGCCGTCAGTCAGTACAAATCACTATATCAGGAGTTAATGGCGTTAATACCACCATCGGCCCACAGGATACTAACGACTCCACCATGCCAGCTATCGAAGGAGAATACACCGAAAGTGACGTATAAGTATTTTAAAGTAGAGGACTTTGCTTGTTCTGAGACAGGTGAGAATGAAATACAGGATGTGTTTGTAAAAAAGCTGGATGAGCTTAGAGAAGCCTGTGGTTTTCCTTTCATAGTCACAAGTGGCTACAGATCACCTAATCACCCTATAGAAGCCAAAAAGTCTAGTCCGGGTACTCATGCACAAGGCATAGCAGCTGACATAGCTGTCAATGGTGGTGCACAGCGTAGAAAGGTTGTGCATTCAGCAATCATACTAGGATTCAAAGGAATAGGTGTAGCTAAGTCTTTTGTCCATGTGGACACTAGAGAAGGCACACCAGTTATGTGGACATACTAGATGACTGATCTTAATATACAACTGTTGCCGTGGCAGCAGGAAGTATGGAATGATAAGACTAGGTTTAAGATAGTTGCAGCTGGTAGACGTACAGGTAAATCGAGACTTGCAGCATGGATGTTGATAGTCAACGCTTTAGAGTCGGAACGAGGACACGTCTTCTACGTTGCGCCCACACAGGGACAAGCAAGAGACATTATGTGGCAGACACTTTTAGAGCTAGGCCACCCTGTGATAACGAGCAGCCACATAAACAACTTACAAATAAAACTAATCAACGGAGCCACCATATCTCTAAAAGGGTCTGATAGACCTGAAACAATGAGGGGTGTGTCCTTGAAGTTTTTGGTGATGGACGAGTACGCAGACATGAAGCCTGAGGTATTCGAGCAGATCCTTAGGCCAGCCCTAGCTGACCAAAAGGGTACAGCGTTATTCATCGGTACACCTATGGGTAGAAA
>FUFK010067867.1_pt1 | contig 33092 bp, 48 predicted proteins | sample 1021851 | NCBI WGS metagenome assembly FUFK01 (sample SAMEA51879418, study PRJEB19060) | metagenome | reverse complement strand
GCTGGCTCTGGGGAGAAAATGCGTAAAAAAGGTGCTAAAGGTGCTCCGACCGCAGCTCAATTTAAAGCTGCAGCAAAAACAGCCAAGAAACCGAAAAGGAAAAAGTAATGGCTAAAAAAGCAGTTGAAGCACCTAAAGGATATCATTGGATGAAGTCTGGTGCAGGGTTTAAGCTAATGAAAAACCCACCAACAGGTTATAAACCACACAAAGGTGCTAGCAAAAAAGCATCTTTCGAAGTGCAAAAGGTTCATAAGAAGTAATGGCTAAATATAAAGGCAAGTCTGTAAAACTCAATAAGCCTCGCAGGATTCGTAAAGGAGAAACGAGCTATGGCAAAAAGAAGTCGGTTGTGTATGTTATGGATGGCGATAAAGTGAAGCGTGTTACCTTCGGCGACCCTAATATGCGTATTAAGAAAAATCAAAAAGGACGCAGGAGTAATTTTAGAGCAAGACATAATTGCGACAATCCTGGACCAAAAACAAAGGCACGATATTGGTCGTGTAAGGCTTGGTAATGGATGCAATGCCAAAAGTTAGTATTGCTGTTGTAGGTGTCGTGATTGCCCAGATCGGTGGCTTTATCTGGTGGACAGCACAACAAGCAAGTACAATAGCAAACCTTGAAGAAACAGTGAGTGTACTGACTGTTGAAAACAATGCTACCGACAGGACAAATCTAATTCGTGATGTTGAACATAATACGGAACAAATAGATGATATGATCGATATCCTTGCTGAAATATACGAGGACATGGAAGATGCGGACAACGATATATGGGAAGAAATTGATATAGTTCATGAAGATGTTGGTGGCATGGCTTCTCATATGATGGAAATCATTAAAATTCAGGCTCGTGTTAAGGCTCTAGAAAGCACGTTGCAATATTTAACAAGATCACCGATGCACCCAGACCAAAAACAGACTGCTAGATAATGGAACAAACGATAGAAACTTTTACTGGGACAAAAAACATCACCATTAGCGAAGGTGGTGGCATGAGTGATGTAGAAGCTGGAATAGAATTTATTTACCACATGCGTGAGCATTTAGTCGATATTGGTGTTGCCACAATTTTTGGACTTGTCGTTTATGCTGCTGTCTTATACATTAATAAAAAGATAAAAGGTTAATTATGGGTGCTAAAGCGAAAATTGTAGAATCCGCTGTTGATGCTTTAGGCAAACCAATTGGTGCATTGGCCGATTACTTAAAAGAGTTCGATCCGAGGACTTTTTATCATGGTTCTATAAGCCCAGACATTAAAGAGTTTGGTTCGAGGGAGGATTTTATTCATTTTGGCTCCCCAGATGCTGCTCAGCAAAGACTAGAAGATATGAGGTTTATGGAAGATCAAGGTGCTGTTGATGATGTTGTCGGCTCTATTTATCCTGTTAAATTGAGAGCTACAAACTCTTTGCCTTTAAAAGAGGAAAAAACAAGCGGTTTTTACAAATGGAAGGGATGGAATGTTGATGACATATGGGACAGAATCTCTATGGATCTTGGAATAACAGGAGTTACTGGACCGACGAAAAAGAAAAAATTAATTGCAAAAGAAAAATACAATGTTTCTCCTGAAGAGATTGAAACAGCTAAAAAAGTTCATATAACAGAAGGGATTAATCAAGAAACAGGAAAGCCTTACAGATTTAGAAAAGTTTTTTGGAAACAAGAAAATTTTGAGTTTGATGGAGTTCCTTTTGGTAAAGCAGATGAACTGTACGAAGGTGGTAAAAAACAATGGCTGATTGACTTTTTAGCTTCTAAAGGTTATGACAGCATAGAATATGTAAACAAAGTTGAAGATCCTGGATCAATTAGTAAAATAGTTTTTGAACCAGAGCAAATAAGATCTCCTTTTGCTAAATTCGACCCAAGTAAAAGAAAAAGTGGAAATATACTCGCATCAGTTCCAGCAGCAGCAGGATCATTAGGTGCATTAGGAGCGATGGATGGCACGAGCAGCGATTAAAAAAGTAGCACAAGCAGAAATAAGAGCTGCNAAAAGCTTTTTAGAGCGCAGAGGAATTAAGTCCGACGAGATCTCTCCTAAAGAGTTCGCTAAAGCTGCAAAAGAACTAGACAAAAGCTTTATGGAAACTTTGAGAATATTAGCTCGTGAACTTTCTGGAGGTCAGGTTTAATGGCAGAGCCTTATGAAGAAGGGATAAAAGCTGCATCGAAAGCTGAATTTATAACTGTTCCACCAGATGCAAAATTTTTAAGTGGTCCAACATATAGAGACAAAGTGAGAGGTGCACTAGATTTTATCGGGGTCGACGATAGAGGAAAGAACATGTTAGTTGGGGACTTGCGTGCTGATAATATAATAGACAATATTGGTCTTTTAGATTTAACACCTCTTGCTTTACCGCTCGTTGCGCAAGAAGGATCAAGAGCCTTTCAGCGAGGTGACTATGGCCAAGCATTTTTAGACTTAGGATTCGGTGTTGGAGAGATGATTCCTGGAGTAAAACTTTTGAAACAACCAGTTAAAAATTTTCTCGGCTCTCTTGCTTCTAAATTTTCAAAGTCGACAGATGAATTAGGTTCTTTGCCAACTGACGAGTCAAGAAGAACTTTTATGGCAGGTGCTGCTTCTACACCAGTCGTCGCAGGAACTTTAGGTGATTTGCCTATTGCAAAAATGATAGACGATGCTGCACCTATAGCTAAAAAAATTCCAGTTCCTATAAATTTAAGAAGCCTCAGTTCTTTTAGAAAAAGAATGGACGAGGCAGTTGATATGGCGATGGATGAAGGAAGAGAGTTTGACTCAGAGCTTATAGAAACAATGGACACCAATGAGTTTATGGAAGAAATTATAGATTCAGAGATGGGAAGNGTTGAAGACTTCGAAGGAAGTTTTTTAGAACAAATTATAGATGAAATTAAAAAAACTTCTCCTGAGTCAACTGATCAGGAAATATTTGACACCCTTTCCGAGTCTATATCTGATCTTGATGAATTGATTCCAACATCTAAATTGAATTATAAGGCTAGTGAATAATGGGCAAAGGCAGGATATTAGCTGAACTAGGGGACGAAGCCTTTAGATGGGTGGCTTCTTTGGCGAGTAAGCTAGGAAAGCCAGCTGACGAACTTGCTGAACGAATGGGAGAAAAATTAATAAATCTAGAAAAAGAGTTTCCGGAAGCATTTAGTCTTTACGAGCCAACTGCACTTTTACAAGGTTTAGAGCAAGCCAATAAAGGTCAGGCTGACTTGGCAATAATAAAGCCAGAAACATTTAGAAAAATTGCTGCCCAAATAGATACAGCAGACCCAGATATTGCAAAACAAATGCAACAAACAGTTGAACAGTATGCTGCTGAGATAGAGTCTGGCATTCCTTTAACTAATCCTGAAGACAACATTCCTTTTTTAGAATATATGGTTCCGAAAGAAAATGTTGCTCAGTTCGTTGGGCATGACGGTCGTCATAGAAATAGAGCCATGGAACTACTTGGAGCTTTACAATCACTAGTTAAAGTTACACCATATTTTAGAGGTCAGCAGGTGATGAGTAAAACAGGAAAACCTTCGGATGTTTATACCGAAGTGAGTCCTATGCAGATGGAAGGCGAAGGTGGCAAAAAAATAGGAAGCTCAAAAGACCTATTTAAATTTTTGTCTATGTTTGGTGCTTTGCCTTTTATTCCACGAGGCGAAGATGATGAACAGAGCGGGATTTAGTAAACTAATGAAAGGAGGCAAGTCGATGTATGGTAAAAAGAAGCCTATGAAGAAAATGGCTATGAAAGGCAAGAAAAAGCCTATGGCCAAAAAGAAAAAATCAATGAAAAAGAAAGGATATTAATGTCAGATGAAAAGAAGGATGTTACCATTTTTGTAACTGGCGTTTCTATGTCAGGAGGTGTCAAAAATGACGGTAACAGATCTACTCAATCAGATAAAAAAGAATCTGAGGGAGAAAAGGCTAGAAATAGCTGAAAGTTTGATTCAAGGTCGGGTCTCCGACTTTGAGTCATACCAAAAGAACGTCGGTATTGCGGAAGGTTTAGAACAAGCTTCTGAGATAATCGATGAAACATTAAAAAAACTAGAAGAGGATGATTAGCATGTCTCATCAGCATGAATATAAAGACGAATCAACAGATTCAACGGTCACATCTGACCAATTACCAGTTCCCCTGAATTGGAAAGTTTTAGTTCAACCCCATCAAGTGCAAATGAAAACGAAAGGTGGAATACATCTGCCGAGCGTTTCTAAAGACAATGAGGAGTATTTAACTGCTCATGGTCGAATTGCAGCTATGGGTGATCTTGCTTTCAGAGACAGAGACTCTGGTGCAGCTTGGAAAATGAATACACCCCAAACTGGCAATCGAGTTACTTATGGCAAATATGCTGGCCAGAAAGTAACAATTAATGGTGTTAGATTTCTTTTGTTAAATGACGATGAATTAACGTCTATTTTGCCAGAAGATGTCGAAGTCACCGCATATTTAGCGACATAACTTGGAAGGACGCTACCATGGCAAATGAAGATGTAGTTCAAGAAATTGAAGAAGAAATCAAAAAGGCAAAAGGCGAGCCTGAAGATTTCGAAATAGAAATAACTGACGATCCTAAAGAAGAGGCGAAAGATGTTGCCGAAGAAAAGCAGGAGGCAAAANAAGAGACCGAACAAGAGGACGATTATGGTCCAAAAGTTCAAAAACGAATTAAAAAACTTGTAGATCAAAGGCGAGAAGCAGAATTAGAAACTCGTCGTATACAAGAGCAAAATGCACAATTAGAGGCAAGGCTGTCTCGTTTGGAGCAAGGTTCAGTTAAAAGCAATGAAGAAGCTTTTAATCAACGCTATGCCCAAACTAAGGCTGCATTGACCAAAGCAGTTGAAGAAGGTGATACTGAAGCTCAAGTAAATTTCCAAGAGCAGATGGCAGATATGCGTGCTGCGATGCGAATTGCTGACTTGCAAAAGCAACAACGTGCTCAGCGAGCTGCATCACCAACAGTTGGCAGAGCTCAGCAAGTTGCGCAGAATCCAGCACCTAAAAAAGCAATGGACTGGTGGGAAAAGAATCGTTGGTTCAATTCTGCTGGTTTTGAGNGAGAAACTGCTGCTGCAAGGTCTATAGATGTTCAACTTGATATAGAAGGATATGACAAAGATTCCGACGAATATTATGAGGTTCTTAATAATCGTTTACAAAAAGTGTTTCCTGAGTTACAATCAGGATCAAGTCCGTCTAAGACAAGAACAAAAAGTAGACAACCAGTTGCGCCAACTACAGGCGGTTCATCTTATAAGGGCAATAGAGTGCGTATGTCACAGGAACAACTTAGGATGGCTCGTGAACTTGGAATTACAACAGAGGCAGGTCTCAAACAATACGAGGCTGAAATCAAAAGACAGCAAAGGAACCAGTCATGACTGAGAAAAGAAACGTGCGTGCGAACGAAACTCGAACTTCCACCAGAGATGAGCAATCTCGCCCAGATACTGCGTGGAAACCACCATCATTGTTGGATGCTCCAGAACCTCGTCCAGGATACACCCAACGATGGATTGCTACCTCGATTCAGGGTAAAGAAACCCCAGATAACGTGTATAAACGTATGCGTGAAGGCTGGGAACCTCGCAAAGCTGACACTGTGAAAGAGAAGTTGTTTCCGACTATCAATCATGGTCAGTGGGCAGGATCAATTGGAATTGAAGGAATGTTACTTTGTGAAATGCCAGTAGAAAAGCATAGAGCAATGAAAGATTATTACCACAATCGTAGCGTTGAAGCTAATGAGTCAATTGCAGGAGACCTTGAGGCATTAGGACGAAAAACAGGACAACCTATCTATCAAGATAGGAAGTCTTCAATGAGCCGTGGCAGGGATCTCTCTGTTATGGAAGATTAAACTTTACGCTGAAAGGAGCGAATAATGGCTAATGTTGATGCAGCCTTTGGGTTTGTCCCAGTTCGCCATATGAGTGGTAATATTCCTCGTGCTAACAAGTACACTATTGCTAGTGGTCTTGCCGAGAACATCTTTACAGGTGACTTGGTGATTCTGATTAACACTGGTTTGCTTACTCCGCACAGTGCAACAGAGACCAATAATATTGGTGTCTTTGCTGGAGTATCTTATACCGCATCAGATGGTTCATACGTTTATAGTGAGTATTGGCCTTCAGGCACTACTGCTACAGACATCATCGCATATGTATATGATGATCCATATACTGTGTTTAAAGTACAGTCCGCAGGATCACCTGCTCAGACAAATATCGGTAATTGTGCCGATGTTGTTGCTGGAGCAGGATCTACTGTGACTGGTCAATCAGGTTTCGAAATCTCTGGAACAATGGCAGCTGGTACTGCTACTTGTAAGATCATCGCTCTTTACGATGCGCCAGACAATGCTTTCGGAGCCAACGCTGTCATGGAAGTGCTTATAAATGAGCACATTCTAAAAGATGGCGCAGGCATATAGGAGGGTATGAATAATGGCTATGAATAGAGCACAATTTGCTAAAATGCTCGAGCCAGGACTGAATACTCTTTTCGGTCTTGAATACGACAGCTATCCACCAGAATATGCAGCAGTCTTTTCTTCGAATACTTCTAATCGAGCATTTGAAGAAGATGTATTGTTGCAAGGTTTTGGCTCAGCACCAACTAAAAACGAAGGTGCTGCTGTTTCATACGATACTGGTAGTCAACAATGGACTGCACGTTATCAGCATGAAACTATTGCTTTGGCATTCTCAATTACTGAGGAAGCTGAAGAGGATGGTCAATATGGTTCGATTGCATCACGCTACACTAAAGCACTTGCACGCTCAATGGCTTCTACTAAAGAAATCAAAGCTGCTAATGTTTTAAACAATGCNCAAACAGCTGGCTTTACAGGTGGTGACGGTGTTGTACTTNTAAGTGCATCTCACCCAACTACAAACGGAAACCAGTCTAATGTGTTGGCAACTGCTGCAGACCTTTCTGAGACTTCACTTGAGTCTATCCTTATCCAGATTGCGGATATGAAAGACGATCGTGGTCTTCGAGTCGCTGCTCAAGGTACACAGTTGATTATTCCAACTGCTTATACCTTTACAGCAGAGCGTTTGTTAGAATCACAGCTTCGCACTGGTACATCTGACAACGATATCAATGCTATCAAGTCTGGCGGTTATCTGCCAAAAGGATATCATGTGATGCGTCGTTTGACCGACTCAGATGCGTTCTTTGTTCAGACAGATGTTCCTGATGGTTTGAAAATGTTCCAGCGTTCGCCTATGAAAAAAGGCATGGAAGGTGACTTCGAAACTGGTAATGTTCGCTACAAAGTGCGTGAGCGTTATTCATTCGGTTTCACTGACTGGCGTGGAATTTTCGGCACAGAAGGTGCTGCATAAAAATTATGGAGGGGAGCTTGTCTCCCCTTCTTATTATCAACTTGACAGCGAAAGCTGACTCTAGCCACGACAAGGAGATATAACATGGCTAATTCGACATTCACAGGACCAGTTCGTTCTGAAAGTACACTAAAAACAGTTAGCAAAAATGCTACAACTGGTACAATTACTGAAGTAACAACACTTGGTGATGCACCAGTAAGTCTTGCAGATGCAGACGTAACTCTTACAAACGCAACTCACAGTGGAAGAATTTTGCTTGTCCCAGATGGAGGTCAAGACAATACTTACACACTGCCAGCACCAATCGCTGGTTCTGTATTTAGGTTTGTGTATGCAGGTGGTGCAGCTGATGCAACCGATGCAATAATTGTAACTCCAGGAAATACTAATTTTTATGTTGGTGGAGTAACATTTTTAGATAGTGACAACGAAGTAAGTTCAGTATTCTCTGATGGTGATTCAAACAGCAGCATTCAGATAAATGTTCCTGCTGGTTTCGATATTACAATCATTGGTAAAGACTCTACAAACTATCAAATTTTTGGTAATGTTACAAGTGCAACAGCACCTGCATTTGCTGATCAGTAATAGAGGATTTTAATTAGGTGAGGGAAACCTCACCTATAATTTAGGAGAAATTAATGGCAGATCTTACGACGTCAACAAAAATTTCAGAAAGTTCTCGTGAAGTTGTTTATGCTTTTCAGTATCAGTATGTCGACACAGGCGATGAAAGTGCAGTTTTAAAAATAGATGTTTCTGGATTAACAGCTGATGCAAATGGTAATGCTTGCACAGGAATTAGAATTGCAGAGTGTTGGTGGGTTATCAAAGCAATGACTGTTGAGGTTCTTGCAGATGCTGACACAGATATAATAATCATGCATCTTGACGAGGGTCAATCTGGATACCAAGACTTTTCTAAGTTCGGTGGCTTACCAACAAGCTCAAGTTATGGTGCCAATGGAACTGGTGATATTAAATTTACAACAACTGGTGCTGGTGCAGCAGGTGATGCGTATCAAGTTGTTATCAGAGGGATTAAACAGTATTAATGGCACTTTCCGGAACAGTAGCATTTAGACCGAATGTTGAAGAGGTAATAACTGAAGCCTATGAGCGTTGTGGAATAGATCCGCAAACTCGAACAGGAGATCAGGCAGTTTCCGCTCGGCGAAGTTTAAATTTATTGTTTTCGGAATTTGCGAATAGAGGCATTAATTATTGGGCAGTCACTCAAAACACTCTAACATTGGCTGACGGAACAACCTCTTATACCTTACCAGCAGGAACAATAGACATTATCGATGCTGTAATAAGAGAAAATTCGACAGACCAAATAATAAATCGAGTTACAATATCCGAATACAACCAGATCCCGAATAAAACAACTGAGGGCAAGCCAAGTCAATACATGATTGATAAACAATATACTCCTGTTATTTATTTCTGGAATGTTCCTGACAAAACATATACTTTAAATTATTGGGCAGTGAATCAACTCGATGATATAACAGCTTCTAATCAAGATACAGATGTTCCTTATCGTTGGAGCGACTGTATCTCTGCTGGACTTGCAGCCAAGTTATCTATTAAATATGCACCTGATAGATTTCAATTATTGAATGAACTTTATGAAAGAGCTTTTAATTTTGCAGCCTCTTCAGACAATGATGGTGTCAGTTTAAGGGTTCAACCAACAGCGTTGAATTTGGTTTGATATGGCGAGATATGCTTCAGGAAAACACTCAAAAGCGATATGTGACATAAGTGGTTTTGAATTATCTTACAAGGATCTTAGAACAACTTGGAAAGGTTTAAGAGTCAGTCCTGAGGAGTTCGATATTAAACAACCTCAATTGACTCCAGTCAAAAATATCAAGGTAACAACTTCTTTATTTGAGTCTAGACCAGACAATGATGCTGAATCAGTTATTTTTAAAGTTGGATATAATTATAATATATTTTTAGACAGAAACCAGATAAAAAACATAGGAATTTCTTCTTCTGGAAATATTGGTTTTGTTTCAGTGGTGGTCGAATAATGCCAAAATATGCAAAAGGAACAAAATCTTATGGTATAAGCGACCGAGGTGGCCAAAGAGTAAGATATACTCAGCTCAAGACCACTTGGGATGGTTTGCGTGTTGCACCAGACGAGTGGGAACCAAAGCACCCACAACTTACTCCTGCAAAAAATGTTATAGATGCTCAGCAACTTTTTCAACCAAGGTCGACTGGACAAAGAAAAGAAGATGTCGTTATATATATCGGATATGCTTTTGATCCATTTACACCGATACAAGAAAGACCACCAGTCGGCTGTGCTGGGCATGGAAACTCTGGTTTAATAGACAGACCAGATCTTTTACAAAATGTTACTGTAAATGCAACAGGTTCTGCTGGAACAGGTGCGGTTGGCAGCGAGACTCCTCAGTCGATACCTGTTGCAGCAGGTGTTCCTGGAATCGGTGGTGTTTCAGTTCAGACCCAAGTTTCTTATGTAGGTTATTCTGTAACTGTTGCTCCAGGATCAGGAGATAGATTTTATATTGATTCTGTTCTTCAGCAACAACTTTATTTGCAAGAAGGTCAAACATATAGATTCGATCAGTCAGATTCTTCTAACTTAGGCAATGCATTTAGATTTAGCACAACTTCGGGAGGCACTCACAGCGGAGGTTCTGAATATACCACAGGAGTAACAACCAATGGAACTCCTGGATTTCCTAGTGCTTACACAGAAATCACTGTTGGTTCAAGTGCACCAACATTAAATTATTATTCTGAACAGAATGATGAGTTGGGTGGGACTGCTTTCACACCAGCTTCTGGAACAATTTCTTTTAGCATTACTGTTGCGAATCCAGGAAGTGGCAATAAATATTATATCGACACTGGTGGTCCTGCTCCGACAGTAAGCATGACAGAAACAAAAACATATAGATTCGACCAGTCTGATTCTTCTAATAGTGGTCATCCTTTAAGGTTCTCAACAACTTCTGGTGGTTCTCATAGTGGTGGTTCAGAGTATACAACTGGGGTTACAACTAATGGCACTCCAGGAAGTTCAGGAGCATACACCGAAATAACAGTTGCAGCAAGTGCACCGACACTTTACTATTATTGCACAAGCCATTCAGGCATGGGTGGTCAGATTAATACTCTAGGAGCTACCCCAGCATCATCTCCTGGAATAACTCTTGACCAAGAGTTTAATGCAACAGGCTTGGCTGGCACTGGTGCTGTCGGCACAGAAGCATTTGAACTTTCTATATCTGAAGCAGGAGTTGCAGGAACTGGAGCAGTTGGAACAGAAGTTGTTGAAGCTATTATAAATGAAACAGGAGTTGCAGGAACTGGAGCAGTAGGTAATCATGGCGAATCAAATGATGAAGTCATACAAATTTCTATTCCTGAAGCTGGACTTGGTGGTACAGGTGGTGTTGGGAATGAAGTTGGTCTTGGGGCTGCAGTTGAAACAGGTGTTGGTGGAACTGGTGGTGTTGGGAATGCTACTAATGTATTGGTCAATCAAGGCTGGGGTGAAAATGGTTGGAATGAAGGAGCTTGGGGTCAATAATGAGCTACACGACGTTAAAAGCTAATATACAAAATTTTATGGAAGATGATTCTACAGAATTAACAGCTTCTATAGATGTTATAATTGCTCAGGCTGAAGAGATGGTTTTTCAAAGGTTGCCTAATCTTCCTTGTTTCAGAAATGTAACAACAGGAAATCTTGTCGTCGGGACTTCTGATTATACAGTTGCTTCGGCAAGAATGATAAGGCAATTTTCAGTTACCGATAGCAGCAGCAATGTTAATTATTTGAATCATAGGATTGATTCTTATTTAAGGGATTATTGGCCAAATTCTAGTACAACTGGAACACCAATCATGTATAGCACGAAAAACGCAGGGACATCTGGGACAGTTGTAACTCTGGCTCCGACACCTAGTGCGACTCTTGCTTATCAAGTCGACTTTATTGCTCCGGAAACAGGACTTTCTTCTAGCAATGCAAATACTTGGGTCGATACAAATGCTCCTGCGGTTTTATTAGCAGCAGCACTTTATGAAACTTCTGCTTTCCTTAAAGCTGGAGAAACGCTAAAACTATATAAAACGCAATTTGATGAGGCTGTTCAGTTGTTCGTTCAAGAGATGAGCAGAGACTATGCAGCAGAATATAACGGAGGTATATAATCATGGCAATAACTCAAGCAATGTGCACATTGTTTAAAAAGGATGCTTTACTAGGTGACCATCATCTAGACTCAGATGACATCTACATAGCACTCTACACCAGCTCAGCGAGTTTGGGTGCAGCAACAGACGGATATGTAACATCTGGTGAAGTTGCTAACGGAAATGGATACACCACCGCAGGTGTTGCTCTTTCAAATAAAGCTGTTACAGAAAACAGCACAAGTGGTGTTTTTGATGCAGACGACCCAGAGTGGACATCAGCTACATTTACAGCACGAGGTGCATTAATTTATAACAAAACGCTGGGTGATGCTTCATCGAACGCTAGAGGTGCAATAGCGGTCTTGGACTTCGGTGGTGATTTCACAGTTTCAGGAGGAACTTTTAAGATCGTTTTCCCTGCAGCAACAGCGAGCAACGCAATAGTAAGGATCGACTGATATGGCAATTACCTATGTAAATGATCTCCGACTCAGTGAGATGGGAACTGGTGACAACTCAGGTACATGGGGAACTGTCACTAATACGAACTTAGAATTAATTGGAGAGGCTCTAGGTTTTGGCACAGAAGCCATAACCACAAATGCTGACACACATACTTCAACTATGGCTGATGGCTCTACAGATCCTGTCAGAGCGATGTATGTTAAATATACAGGTGCATTAGATTCGGACTGTACAGTAACTATTGGACCAAATACTGTTAATAAATTTTATTATATAGAAAATGCAACAACTGATTCTGGATCGAGTGGTCCTTACAATTTAATTATTAGTCAAGGATCAGGAGCGAATGTAACTGTTCCAAATGGCCAAACAAAGGCTCTTTATTTAGATGGTGCAGGAAGTGGTGCTGCTGTTGTAGATGCGTTTAGTAATCTTTCACTTTCAAATATTTCTACAAGTACAGCAGGTACATCTAACTTTAGAGCAGGTATAAATGCAGGTGATGCAATATCCTCTGGCGGTAACTACAATGTGGTCATAGGTGATGAAGCAGGTACTGCTTTGACTACAGGTGACAATAATGTTGCTGTTGGTTATGAAGCACTAGCTACAGAAGATGGTAATGGAGACAACGTAGCTATTGGTTATCAATCTTTAAAAACACTTAACGCAGGTGCAGATGGCTTTAATACTGCTGTTGGTTATCTTTCAGGTACGGCAGTCACAACAGGCATACAAAACACACTTATAGGTTCTGAAGCAGGTGATGCCTTGACGACAGGCTCTAGAAATGTAGCAGTCGGTAGAAATTCACTTAGTGCAGATACTCTAGGCAGTAGATCAACAGCTTTAGGAAGAAACTCATTAGCAAGTCAAAATTTTACCACTGCTACAGATAGTAATAATGTTGCAGTAGGTTACAATTCGGGTTCATCAGTCACAACAGGTGTAAGTAACACTTTAGTTGGCTCTAATGCAGGTGATGCTTTAACGACTGGTGATAATAATGTGGCTATTGGTTTTGAAGCTTTATCAACTGAAGATGCTAACGGTGACAATGTAGCCGTAGGTTACAGAGCATTAAAAGATCTCAATGCAGGATCAGATAGTTTCCAAACTAGCGTTGGTTATCAGGCAGGAATGTCGGTAACCACAGGAATAAGAAACACTCTTATAGGGGGTTTAGTTGGAGATGCTCTTACTCAAGGTGCTCAGAATACAGCTTTAGGTTATGGAGTTTTAAGTGGTGATACTCTAGGTAGTAAAAGTGTTGGGATTGGGTATGAAGTTCTTGGAAGTCAAAATTTTACCACAGCAACTGATAGTCATAATACTGCGGTAGGCCATGCTGCAGGAAACGCAGTCACAACAGGTACACAAAATACTTTTATAGGTTCAGCAGCAGGAGATGCTGTTACTGATGCTGATTGGAATGTAGCCCTTGGTTATAGGTCATTAAGCTCAAATACAGTAGGTAGTAAATCTGTTGCTCTTGGTGCTTACGCTCTAGATGTACAGAATCCAGCTACGGCTACTGATATGCTTAACGTAGCTGTAGGACATTACGCAGGTCAATCAATGACCACAGGTACAAGAAATACTATTGTCGGTGCAATAGCATTAGACAATGAGCAAGTAGGTAGTCGTTCTGTAGCAGTTGGTTATGCTGCATTAAGTTCGCAACAGTTTACAACTGCAAATAATGTTTACAATACAGCCGTTGGTTATGAGGCAGGTGCGAATATTACTAATGGTAAAAATAGCACCCTCATAGGTGCTCTTGCAGGAAATGATTACACAACAGGTGGTAGTAATACAGCGATTGGTACTTCTGCTTTAAGTAACGATACTAAAGGAAGTAGAAATATTGCTATAGGTAATGGCTCACTTGCATCACAGAATTTTACGACTTCTACCAATTCTTACAATGTAGCGATTGGTTACGATGCAGGTAACGATATCACAACAGGACTACAAAATACCCTTATAGGTAATATAGCAGGTGATGCTTTAACTGATGCAGACTATAATACAGCAGTGGGTTATGCTGCTTTAAGTTCAGATACTCTTGGTAGCAGATCAACGGCTTTAGGTACACAAGCATTAGTTACTCAAAATTTCACAACAGCCAGTAACAGCTACAACGTGGCTTTAGGTTTTCAAGCAGGATACGGTGTTACAACAGGTCAATATAATACTTTAGTAGGTGGTTTGGCAGGAGATGCCATAACAACTGGTGGTAACAATATTGCTATTGGTCTTGAAGCTCTTGGAGCAGAAACAGTAGGGTCTAGAAGTGTAGCAATAGGAAGCAATGCCTTAGTTGCTCAAAACTTTACTACAGCTACTAATGTTTATAATGTAGCGATAGGTTACTCAGCAGGTTCTTCAGTTACGACAGGCCAAAACAACACGATTATAGGTGGCCTTGCAGGTGATGCTGTAACTACTGGTGATTTAAATACCTTTGTTGGTTCTAATGCAGGCTCAGCATGTACAACTGTAAATGATAACACTTTTGTTGGTGCTTTCTGTGGAGATGCAGCCACTTCTGGGGAAAACACTGGTGTTGGTTCTGGTGCTTTGGGTGGTAGTTTGACAGGAGATCAAAATGTTGCCGTAGGACACGATGCAGGTAATTCTCTTACATCAGGTACAGATAACACCTTTATAGGTCATTTAGCAGGTGTAAGTGCTACTACAACAACAGATTCTACTTTGGTTGGTGAGCAAGCAGGTGGTGGTGCTACCATGACTGGAGATAAAAACACTCTCATTGGTCGTGCTTCTGGTTATGCGATTGCAGGTGGTGAAAATAATGTATGTTTAGGAAATAATGCAGGAAGGGCATCATCGCCTAGTGGTAATATTACTAGTGGCAGTAATAATGTAGTATTAGGTGATGATAATACCACTAGTTTATTTTGTGCTGATACAAGTATTTCTAGCTCAGATTCTAGGGATAAGGCTGATATTACAAACTTCAATATAGGATTAAATTGGATTAAAGATTTACGTCCTGTAACTTATAAATGGGATAAAAGGTCATGGTACGGAACAGAGGAAGAACCCTATGGCACTCCTGACGGAAGTAAAAAGCAAACAAAAGTAAACATAGGATTTTTAGCACAAGAAGCACTTGAAGTAGAAAAGGCAAATGGCTTTGGGGATAGTGCAGACAATATGTTGGTTTGTAATATCACAGAGGATGGCGAAAGATACGGAATGAAGTACGAAAGACTTGTTCCAATTCTTGTAAACGCAGTTAAAGAACTGTCAGCAAAGAACGATGCACTTGAGGCTCGTATAGCAACACTAGAGGGTTAAAATGGACTTAATACAACGAAACTTTCCAAACGTAGGAGTTGTCGAGGGGCAACTCCCAGAGGACGTTGTGGACAACATATGGAAAGTTGTAAACGAGGCACGAGAACAACCAGAAGACATGAAGCCTGAACTCGCAGGTAATATCAGCAAGTCTATTAGGTTGGACGGTGACTCACCTTTACTCAAAGAGTTTGTTAGTGAGCTACTACCTTCGTTTATTAAGAGTCACATTGAGGCTTATGGTGCACCTTGGCGTGAAACTATGCGTGAGGGTGAGGGTTGGAACTTAGAAAGTCTATGGGTAAACTTCCAAAGGCAGCATGAGTTTAATCCACCACATGATCATAGTGGCGTGTATAGCTTTGTAATATGGATGCAGATACCTACGTCCTACGCAGAACAAAAGAAACTTCCTATTTGTGCAAACTCAAATGCAGATAACCACATATCTAACTTTGCATTTAGTTATACGAATACATTGGGCAGAGTATCAACCTTTGCTTACAACATGGAAAAAGAAGCAGAAGGTTACATGGTTATGTTTCCATCAACCATGCTTCATCAGGTGTTTCCCTTTTACGATAGTGATGGGGAACGTATATCAATTTCAGGCAATATAAATATTGCAAATCTAGAAGGAGAAACATAATGGCAAGAGATGCAGATCAAATAGCACAAGACTACGCAGCAATGCTTGGCAGTGTGTCAGTAATTAATAGCGTTATTGCTACACACAATTTAGGTGCAGATGCAACAAATGAAAACTTTGCATATGACCTAACGCATGAAGAAAAGAAAGAGCGTGTAGCTCGAAGCAACGGTTATCTAGTTCACATGAAAGCACTAGATGATTGGGGCAGTGAAAGTTTTACAGAAATAGATAAAGCTATAGCTGCTGCTAATTCTTTCACGAGGCAGTGATTAAAATGACTGATGAAAAAGCATCATGAAGCTAGAGGAGCTGAGTCGTAGATTGACTGTTGTAGAAGTTCAATTAGAAGAACGCTGGAAAGAAACAATCCTTAGAATAAAAAGGATAGAGGCTATTCTAATTGGTGGTGCTGGCACGATAATCGTTTTGCTGGCAAGTATGCTCTGGAGAATGTAAATGTACGAATATGCCATCAAAAAAGTTGTTAAGGTTGTAGATGGCGACACGATAGATATTATTATTGACTTGGGTTTCAGTCTTTCTAAAAAAGAAAGAGTAAGGCTCGCTGGAATAGATGCTCCGGAAAGCAGAACTAGAGACCTAAAAGAAAAAGAGTTTGGTCTAGAGACAAAGGCTTTTCTCGCCAGAAGATTAGAAGATGGGATGGCTTCTGGTTTAAAGGTAAAAACTGAAAAAGATGGTAAGTATGGTCGAATGCTCGGCTGGATAATTTGCGGTGAAACGAATATAAATGAAGAGATGGTTTATAGAGGTTATGCTTGGGAGTATGACGGAGGAACCAAGAAAAAAGATCTTGAAGAGTTAAGATCTAAGAGGGTGAAACAATGAGTTTAATTACATCTTTAGTTGGTCCAGTTACAGGATTGCTAGATAAATTTATCGAGGACAAAGATCAAAAAGCTGCACTTGCTCATGAGATTGCAACAATGGGTGAGAAACATGCACAAGAGGCTTTGCTCGCACAACTAGAAATAAACAAAGCAGAGGCTGCAAGTGGCAGTTTATTTAAAGGTGGATGGAGACCTTTTGTTGGTTGGATCTGCGGATTCGCTTTGCTTTACCATTTTATATTATCTCCATTGATTATTTTTATTGTAACACTAACAGGTGCAACAATACCACCTCTTCCTGAGTTCGACATGGGCAGTCTAATGACTGTGCTTTTGGGAATGCTCGGAATTGGTGGTTTAAGAACATATGAGAAACAGAAAGGACTTACCAAATGAGTGATATAGAAATGTTTCATGTTGGCGAGAATGATGAAGGAGAAGAGCTTTATAATCTCCGATATGTAAAAGGTGGCAAAAGTTTACCTACTCCAAGCATGACAAAAGCAGAAGCTTTAGCAAAAATAAACGGAACTGAGGTTGTTGAAGAAACAAAAACTGAGGTTGGTAAAAACTATCATGACATGACGAAAAAAGAATTAGAGCTTTTTATGCGAGAACAAGGTATAGAATTGGATAGAAGAAAAAGCAAAGATGATCTTCTTGACGAGGTTGATAAATTTTTCGAGGTTTAAATTATGAGCGACGCACTAAAATTATTGCAAACTAAATGTGGATGCTCTCCTGATGGTTCATTTGGTCCAAACACAGCTCGTGGTATTGTAAAACACTATGAGCTTTCGCCAGAGCGTGGTGCGCATTTTTTAGGTCAAGTTGTTCATGAAAGTGCATCTTTTAAATTAACGAGAGAAAATCTAAATTATTCCATTGAGGCTATGATGCGTGTTTGGCCAAGCAGATTCCCAACAGAGGAAAGTGCGAAGCCATATGCTAAAAACCCAAAAGCACTAGCCGACAAAGTTTATTCCGGACGCATGGGAAACAAAGAAGGCGAAGGTCACAAGTGGATTGGCAGAGGGTTTTTGCAGTTAACTGGATTTAATAATGTTAGGTCGTTTTCTTCAGACATGCGACTTCCTGAGGTGATGGAAGATCCAACACTTTTAGAAAAAGAATATGCAATGGAAACTGCTCTTTGGTTTTTTAGAAAAAACAACCTTTGGAAAATATGCGACGAAGGTGTCAGTGATGATGTTATTAAAAAACTAACAAAACGAATAAATGGTGGATATACTGGTTTAGATCACCGAATCAAAGAAACTAATAGAATATATGAATGGATTAAAGTATAAATGACACTTCAACTATTACAATTTAATCCAGGAATTGTTAAAGACATAACAAAATATTCTGCTGGGAAAACTGGACCTTTTTGGGTTGATGGTGATCTCGTTCGCTTCCGCAATGGCTATCCCACAAAAATAGGTGGTTGGGAGAAAGAAGAGATAAATTTAGTCGATGCCTCTGGTACAATTACAAGCACAGAAACAACTATTACTGGTGTTGCTCGAGCTATGGTTAATTGGAGAGCAATAACTGATAGCGAAGATAGAATCGCTGTTGGTACTCACAGCCACCTTTACATAATACAAGACCAAGCACTTTATGACATCACACCTCTTAGAGATAAGTCTAACGATGCAACTACCACTAACGAGGCTCTAGATGCCAGCGAAACTGAGATCGACCTTGTAAGTGTCGAGGGTTTTAAAACTGCTGGAACTATAAAAATAAACAGCGAGATTATAACTTACACAGGAATCAGCGGTTTAATTTTAACAGGATGCACAAGAGGAACTAATAGCACCTCAGCTGCAACGCATTCGATTGGAGCTACTGTAACTCAAATTTTAATAAATCCTATTGCTACAACTGACGGAAGCACAACAATAACGATAACAGATGCTGGTCATGGTGCTAAAGAAGGAGACTTTGTTGTAATAACAGGAGCTGCTGCAACAGGTGGTATTGATGCTGACACTCTTAATAGGAAAGCTGGCTACCAAATAACATCTATTGCAACAAATACTTATACAATAACATCACCGACTGCTGCAACTTCAACAGTTTCCGCAGGTGGAGGAAATGCAGTAGCATTCGGCTATCTTGTAGGAATAGACGGAGGACTAGGAACGCAAAGTTCAGATCCAGCACTAGGTTGGGGTGTTGGTGCTTGGGGTGCTGGAACTTGGAACACCGCGAGAGACCCATCTGATTCGGACATTAACTTGACAAATTCTAATTGGACTTTAAATCTCTGGGGAGAAGATCTTATAGCAGTTGTTCGTGGTGGAGGTATTTATTATTGGGATACATCTGGCACTGTTAGCAACAGAGCAGTTTTAGTTTCTTCGCTTTCCGGAGCACTTAGTGTTCCAAGCAGTGCATTAGTTTCAACAGTTTCTTTTCCTGATAGGCATTTTATCGCTGGTGGTGCTCAAGCATATGCTGTTGGTGGTGGTGGAGATGTAGATCCAATGCTCGTTCGTTGGTCTAATCAAGAAGACTTTGCAGACTTTGGACCAACAGCTACAAACACAGCAGGTGATCAAAGACTACAAGTTGGCACTAAAATAGTTGCTATGGTTCCTGCTCGTGAAGAAACAATTATCTCTACAGATGAAGCTATTTATGGCATGACGTTTGTTGGACCACCATTTATATTCAGCTTTAGACTTTTAGCAACTAACTCTGGTGCTGCTGGTTTGCATACAATGATGAATGTTGATGGTGATGTTTTCTGGATGGGTAAACGAAACTTTTTCGTTTACAATGGTGTTGTTAAAGAGCTTCCTTGCTCAGTTCAATATTATGTATTTGACAGAATGCAAACTCGTTATATCGACAAAACCTCCGTTGGTCATAACAAAGAATTTAAAGAAGTTACTTGGTTTTATGTTAGCAACGAGAACTCAGCAGCAACAAACCCTGAGCCAGACAGCTATGTTACTTTTAATTATGCAGAAAATGCTTGGTCTATCGGTTCTATGGACAGAACAGTTTGGTCTGATTCTTTTGGCTCTAGGACAGTTCCTTTTGCATTTGATCCAGATGGTAAACTTTACAATCATGAAACAGGAACAAGCGACAATGGTTCAGCAATGACATCTTTTATAGAAAGCTCAGCAGGAGAAATACCGAACACTGGTAATAGTTTATATTTGATCGATAAAGTTATTCCAGATGTAACTATGACTTCGGACACAACTCTTTCTCTTTTTATAAACACAAGAAAATATCCAAATGCGACCGAAGTTACTAAAGGTCCATTCGATATAACTAACTCAACAACAAAAGTCAGCACAAGAGCTAAAGGTCGGCAGATGAGTTTAAAGCTACAAAGCTCAGGAACTTTAGACGAATGGAGTTTAGGAACATTTAGAATTAACGCAAGAGAGGATGGTTTAAGATGAGCGGTGTTGGTCAGTTAAGATTACCTAGTCCACCTTCAGAATACGACCAAGGATATATGGCTCGTTTGATGAACACTTTGGAGCTAGACAAACAAACGACTTTATTCTCAGCGGATTCTGCGTTAGACAATTTAAAACAGCAAGCAGAAGCAACAGCATGGTTCATGGCATAAATGGCAAATAACTATAAAAATAAAAAAGCAGACCTAACAACAACAGATGCAACTGTACTATACACATGCCCAAATGCCACAACTGGTCTCGTGAAATCTATTCTTGTTTCTGAAGATTCGGGAAATGCAGACACAATAACTGTAACTATTACAGATGCTGCTTCTACTCCAGCAACATTTAGTCTTTTTAAGGTAAAAGCTGTTGGAGCAAATACAACTATTGAATTATTAACAGCACCTCTAGTGGTGCAAGAAAATGAAATTTTAAAGGTAACTGCAGCAACTGCAAATAGACTACATGTTGTGGCCAGTTTGCTAGAAGTAAGCTAAAGGAGGAAACAATGCCACATATTGCAGGACATGCTGAATACGGAGCGAACCCAATAGACGATGGAACGGACGANCCACAAACATTCACATATGACCTTTTTACTTTAAAAAGGAATCCAATAGGCGATGTGTTGGGTGATAGAAAGTTACAAGATGTTTATGGCATCTCTGCTGCTGAAGGTGGTATTCCTTCTTTTAACTTTGTAAATGCGATTGTTTCTGGTCAGAAAACTTATACAGACACAAGTGCTGCTGACAGAGAAATGATGGAGCAATACATCAAAGACTATGAGGCTGCTGGTGGTGCTAAGTCTGGAATGCCAGATCCTAAAGTTATTTTGAAAGAGATCGGATCAACAGTTGCTCCTATTGCTATGGGTGTTGGTGAAAGCCTAGCAACTGGTGGCACGTTTATGGAAGGCTTGCCATTTATAGATAGTGGTGGAGATTTAGCTGAGGGAATAACGAGCTTCAGTCCTGGAGCTTTGAAAAATTTACCTTTAAAAACTGATGTTGAAAAACTGAAAAATGTTGCTTCATTAACAGCTAACAACACAATGTCAACTTCTGATGCTGTTAAGGCACTCGGCACTCCTGATCAGATAGCATTATACGAAAAAACTGGTGACACTTCCTTTTTAACAGAGGCTGGTGCAACAGTTGGCAGAGACCTTACTCAAAACGCAACTTTTGGTGAGTTACTTAATCCAGCAACCGCAGCTGGTAAGCAAAATATATATGGTGCTGCTGGTGGTGCAGTTGCGAATTTCGGTGTACAACTTCTTTTAGGTCAAGATCCAGTTAAAGCTGCAAAGTCTGCGGGAGCAGGTGCGATAGGTAAAGTTCTCGGAACAGCCATAGGTGGTCCAATTGGTGGGTTTATTGGTGGTGCACTAGGAAGCATTATCGGTGGACGAGTTATTTGTAACGAACTTATGAGACAGGGTTTATTGACCAGAAAACAAGTTGTTTTAGATTATAGGTTTACTCGTGATTATTTAACACCAACCCACGTTAATGGCTATCATGTTTGGGCTGTATGGATGGTCAAGCAGATGCGCAAAGGAAAATTCGTTAAATTTTGGAAACACGTTGCTGGGCATCGTGCAAATGAGATTGCCTACATATATGGTGAAAGAGACAAGCCTGACTATTTAGGTAAAGTTTACAGGAAAATTTTAGAACCAACTTGCTGGGTTGTAGGAAAGTTCTGTAAAGAAACAAATTGGTCAGTGCTTTATAACAAAAAGGAGATTCAACATGGCTGAAGAAATGAACCCAAATGAAATGGGTGAGCGTCCACCAATGCAAGGTGGGGAAATGCAAAACCCAATGAGGCAAATGCCTGCTGAAGCCCAGCAGAGGCTCATGCAACCTTCTGAAGAGATCGGTGCTGTACTTTTAGCAAGACTATCACTTATGTCCCCAGAGGAGCTTAGAACGCTTGACAAAGCTATAACTCCTGAAAGTGCAAGAGTTTTAACAAAATTGCTTCCGGAACTAGAGCAAATAATTCGGCAAATCGAAAGTGCGTCTGGACAAAACAGACAGCAACAGCCAGCTCAGCAGCAAATGGGAGCACTTGGCGGGATGCGATGATAATAAGAAGGGCAGATGCTAATGATATTAAAGAGGTATATGAATTGTTAAGTGCTATGCATGATGGAACTGAAACATACACCTCGCCTATGAGTGAAGGTAAAGTTTTACATATGATAAAACATATGATAGATAAAGGCATTGTTCTGGTCGCAGAAAAAGAAGGAAAGATCATTGGTTCGCAAGCTGGCAACTTGTCTTCTGACTGGTGGTCTGAAGAAAAATTTTTATCGGATGTGTGGTTTTTTGTACATCCAAACAATAGAAAATCAAGAGCAGCAATAAAATTAGTAAAATGCTTTATTAAAATCGGAAAAGAGCTTAAAGTAAAAGTCAAATTGGGTCACGTTTATTCTGGAGACATGGATCGTAAAGATAATTTTTTCAATAGGCTTGGCTTTGTAAAGGCTGGTTCTTTATTTACGGAGGTAAGTTAGATGGGACAAGGATGTTTAACTCCAGCAACACTGGATCTTCCTGAGTATGGAGTAGAGTTCGGATCTTCAGATTTACCAGCATGGGTATCAGCAGGAGGTAAAGCTCTTTTTGATCAAGCTGTTGGAATAGCAAGTACAGATCCAGGAAGAGACCCAACACTTCCTCAATTTGCATCTTACGATGGTGAAAGGCTAACAGAAGACGAAAGGCTTGCTGCCCAGATATTAAGAGAGGGAGCTTCTAGTTACCAACCTTTTCTAGATGAAGCTGAATCTATTTCTGACACTTTGGGTCAAGGCTATGATGCTGCAACTCGTGAAGAGCTTATGGGTGATCCATATTCTGGAATGACGAACGAAGAGCTGTTGGGTGGTGGATTTACCCTAGAAACAGCACAGCCTTTCCTAGACATTTATCAAGGTGCGCAAGATGCAGCTGTAAGAGAACTAGAAGACCAAACTTTAAGAAACCAAGTTCAGGCTCGTGCTTCAGCTGCAAGAGGTGGTGCTTTTGGTGGTTCTCGTTTAGGTATAACAGAGGCAATGCTTGGTTCAGAAGGTGCGCAAAGTGCAGCAGATCTAAGATCAAGAGCAGCAGCGGAAGGATTAAGTTTCGCAGCAGACAGATTTGACAGGGATCGTGATGCTAGATTCGATGCAGAGTCTATGCGCAGAAGCCAATTCGATGCAGATAGATCATCTAGATTTGCAGCTGAAGATGCATTAAGAACAGGATATCAAGCTGAAGAAGCAAGCAGACTAGCACAAATGCAGTCTTTTAGAGACTTAGCACCTCTGACGCAAAGTTTACAAGAAGCTGCAGCTCAAGGATTAATATCAAGTGGCGAAGCTCAAAGAAGATTAGATCAAGCAGCAATCGATCTTGCAAACCAACAAGACATGGAAGACAGATTCAGAGAAAGAGAAGCTCTAAACTTTGCACTCGGTGCATTGCAAGGTGTTCCATATCAAAGCTCAACGATGGGTTACAGAGTTGGTTCGCAAACAGGTCAAGCCCCTAGTTTATTTGGTCAGCTTCTAGGTGCTGGTGGAAGTGCTGCAGCTGCATATTATGCTAGTAGGTGATAAGTATGGTAAATATTTTTGACGAAGAATTAAAAAGAAGGGAATACGGAGCATCAGGTTCAGACCCAGCAATGTTTACTGGTGGTGCATTAGATGCTATTACAACTCTAGCAGGTGGATCTAAACAAGCTCAAGAAGCTATGGCACTTGCTAAAGCACTTTCTCCGAAACGTGAAAAATTTGATCCAGCAATCGCAGCATTAAAATACTTTACAGCACTTGGGAGAGAAGCCTCAAAACCAGGAGCGACTCTATTAGGTTCAGCTGCAGCTGCTGCTACAGACCCAGCGGAATACTTAATGGATGTTAAACAATACAATCGCAAGCTAGATGCTTCTATTCCCCAGACAGCTATCTCTTTGGCATCATCTCTTAAGCCAGATAAAACAACAACTGGGGGACTAACAAATAAACCTTACACATTGCAAAAAGATATTAAAGGCATTGGTAAAAAAGACGACATTGTTACTTTAACGAATGCTGCTGCTGCTGACATAATTAAAGTTGACCCAGCAGCATTGTTAGAATACAAAGCTCCAACCTCTGGATCAGAAGATAAAACTCGCATGGATGTTGTTATTAAAGGTGCAGTTGACAATCCTGAAACTTTAGATATTGATGAAAGAGTTGGAAATATATTAAGAAAAGATTATGATCCTGAGAAGCATTCTCCGATGTCCTCTCTAGACAAAAGTACAACATCTGATGGACCACAAACAACATTAGCAAAACTTTATTCTGATCTTGAAGCAGCTCCAGTAGGTTCAGATCAAAGAGCTGCGATTCAACAGCAAATAGAGGCTGAGATAACTAAATCTGGATTTGACAAAGAATTATTTGAAGCTGAAAGTAAAATTTTAGCAGACTACACCAAAAGAACAAAAGAACTGGTCGAAGCTGAAATTGCTTACAATAAATTAGCTGAAGCTAGAAATGCTAAAGATGGTGTTGGTGACTTAGCAATGGTTTTCAGTTTTATGAAAATGTTAGATCCAGGATCTGTTGTTCGTGAAAGTGAGTTTTCAGCAGCACAAAATACAGCTGGACTTTTCCAAAAATTACAAGTTGCAGCTGAAAGCATCAAAAAAGGTGATTTACTTTCAGAACCACAAAGACAGAATTTCCTAGAACTTTCTAAAAAGTTTTTAGATGCAGGCAGATTACATATGGCTAAAATTAGACTTGATAAAGGACTTCAAGTTCAAAATTATGGCTTAAATCCTGTTAATATTTTTGGTTCAGAAATAGCACCACCATTATTTTATTTGGATGAAGAAGTTTTCAACGCAGCAAAAGCAGCAGGAATTACACCGACTGCTATGTGGCTTACAATGTCTGACAGCGAGAAAGCAAGATATTCCGAGACAGGAGATTAATCATGACAGACAGAACATTAGCAGAGATCGCAGCAGATGCAGCAAAACTAGACAAAAAGTCGACCGAAGAAAAAGTCACTGAAATAGTTAATTCTTCTAATTTGCCTGAAGATCAAAAATTAACTTTTGCTCAAGACTTAATGGCTAAAGTAACTCCTATTGCTGGTTGGGCTTCGGACCAAATTGAGAGCTTTACAGAAGATGAGTATGTTAAAGAAATCACAGATGAAACTGTCCGTTCTTTAGGTTTAACTGTTCGTGCTGGTGGTGAAGGTCTTGGTAGTTTAATTGGTATTGTATATGATCCACTTGCTGTAATTGTAAATTCAGCTTCTAAAATAGCTGGTGGCGAAGGAAACATAACTTCATTCAGGTCTCAAGTTTCTAAAGCCTTAGACGANCTTGGAGTTCCAGAACCTGAANATGCAACAGAGAGAGTTGTAGACATGGTTAGCCAAGGAATGGTTGGTGGTGGTGGAACTGCGTCGATTGCGAAAAATTTAGCAAACTTTTTATCAGGAACTTCTAAAAAAGTTGCAACAATTATGNCTTCTGGTCCAATTTCTCAGGTTGCAGCAGGTGGTTCTGCTGGGGCTGGTGTACAGGTGACTGATGAGATGGGTGGTGGTCCAATTTTACAAACTGTTGTAGGTTTGGGAAGTGGACTTGCTGGTGGCAAGGTTGCTAATGTAAAAACAGACCCAATACCAGATGAAATTATAAAGACTGCAAAAAAAGCTGAAGAGGCTGGTTTGCCTGTTTTAACTTCCGACGTCAGACCTCCAACAACATTTGCTGGTAAATGGTTACAAAGAACCTCCGAAAGCATTCCTGTTTTAGGAACAGGAGGGACAAGGTCAGCTCAACAAAATTTAAGAGCTGAAGCTGTTGCAAATTTAGCCAGAAGTTATGGAGTTAATTTAGGTGATGATGTTGACATAATTTCAGAAGTCGCAAAAGATCTTTTAAGAAAAAGAGGCTCAGACTTAACTAAATACACAAATTTGAAAAACTCAGTAATAAAAAGTGATACTCTTAGATCTTCAGGAACTGTCGATGTATCGAAAACTGTCGCAGCAATAGATCAAGAAATTGACCAATTATCAAGATTGAGGTCTGGAGAGTTCGCACCTGTTATAGCGAGACTCAAAGACTGGAGAAGTGCTATTCTTGGAGAGAAAACAATTAAAGGTGCAGATGGCAAAGATAAAATATTGCGTGAAGGTCAAACTTTAGAAAATATAGAGCTGTTAAGAAAACAAATAGGTCAAAGCTTTGAAGATCCTTCTTTGGCTTCAGTAAAACAAATTGGACAACAATCTCTCAACAGAATATATAATCCTTTAAGAGAAGACATGAGGTCATTTATTGCAAAATTTGGAAGCAAAAATGATATAAAAAGATTTGATTTGTCTAATGCTAGATTGGCTGAACTAGCAGGAGACCTTGATAATTCATTATTTAAAAGTGTTCTTAAAAAAGGCGAAGTTACTCCAGAAAATGTAAATAGAATTTTATTTAGCAAAAAACCTTCTGATGTTAAATTGCTTTATAAAAATCTTGATGCTGCAGGAAGAGCTAATGCAAGAACAGCAATAATTTCCGACATGTTTAAAAAATCTTTGAATGCGGATGAAACTATCAGCCCAGATGTTTTTAAAAATCAAATTAAAAAAAGGTCAGAACAATTAGGAATATTTTTTAATGAAAAAGATTTGAATGCTGTTGAAGGTTTAGGAAGAATTTTATCTTTAACAAGGCGAGGTGCAGAAGCTAATGTTTTGCCACCAACTGGAGCAATGTTGCAAATTCCTATTATAAGTGGATTTTTAATGCAATCTCTAGGAGGTGTAGGAGGTGGAGCGGTTGCTGTTGCTAGTATAGGTGGAATTGCTAGAATATTGGAGTCTCCTGCTGTGAGAAACATTCTTGTTAAGCTCCCTAAAGTAAGTGCTGGCTCCCCACAAGAAGCGGAGTTGCTAAAGCGTCTAGATGATATATTAATATTAGAATCTGGCAGCGATGATTCTGAATCGGAGTCTGATTCATTAAAAAATATAATAGGGAACATTTCTACTTCAACTTCAAATAAAGTTCAGCAAGTTTTTGAAGGTAATCAGTAATTATTTCGTCACTTCTATTTTAATTCAAAAAAGAGGTTTCGTCTAAATGGTAGATCCAGCAAGTGCAATTGCAGCCTGTACTCTCGCTTTTAACGGTATAAAGAAAGCAGTTTCCGTTGGCAAAGAAATAAGTCAATTAGGAAATGACCTTTCAAAATTCGGTAAAGCTGTGTCTGATTTAGATTATCTTGGCAATAAAGCTAAGAATCCACCACTTTGGAGAAAAGTACAACCAGGATTTGACACCTCAGCGATCGAAATTTGGGCAGCTCAACAAAAAGCTCAAGAAATGAGAGAGGAATTGAAAAATTATATATCTCTTTATTATGGACCAAGTGCTTGGAAGTCGATTATAAATATCGAGGCTGAACAAAGAAAATTACAAAAAGAAATGATTTATAAAAGGCAAGAAAAAATAGACAATATCATAAACTGGTTGGTTGGTATTGGGATTGTTGTAATTGGACTTGCTGTGTTTGGAATAGTAATATACTTTATCGGTAAATCTAGAGGTCAGTGGTAATGGTTTATATTTTAATATTTTTACATTTTATAAGTTCAGATAGGTTATATTATTACCAAATAGGAACTTATTCGGATAAACAGCAATGTCTCGAACAGGCAGAAAAAGCAAAAATAATGGTGACACACAACTCGATGAAAGTGACTTGCCTAGAAGTGAACGCCCAACAATAATAGAGCGAAAAAATAAGTTTTCAGCTTACGATAAAAATGGTAAGTTGATTATATTAGGACATGACAGAAAAGTTGTCGAAAGGTATGCATATGACAGAATTCGAAAAAGCTGACAAAAACAAAAATGGTGTTATAGAAAAAAGCGAATGGAATAAATTGGCTTTAGAAGATCGAAGGCTAGAGATGGTCGATCGTGATCTTAAACGAAATGCCGAAAGAAGATTTACAGGTTTTGCATTAGCAGGAATGTTGATCTATCCGTTCATAATTTTACTTGCTTCGGTTCTCGGTTTCGATAAAGCAGCAACTCTTATAACTGATATTGCTTCTGTTTATGTGATTGCAGCATCTGGTGTTGTGGCTGCATTTATGGGTTTCAATGCTTACTCTGCTAAATCAGAAAACAAAGCATCTATTCAGTATGAGAAAGAGAAATAGTTTTCGCCAGAGACTCCCAGTCTTCTGTGCTTAAATTTCCTCGTTTGCTCCAAGAGGACATGTCCATAAGATGTTTTTTCGATGGTCTGTCGAAAAGTTTTCTAGCATGAATGCCACTAACAAGGACTGTAAAGTCTCTGTCGACACGGATTAATATCCAACTATTACCTCCATGGGAAATATATGTATTTGCCCACATTGCTTGATTTAATCTAAGACCACTGACGAAACGTCTCTTTGGCCATTTATTAATGTATTTGAGTTCTATCCATCCTGACTTTCCATTAACAATGTAATGAACATCTGGCATGCCTTGAGCAACTCTGTTCTCAACACGATACATTTTCAAAGGCAAGTTGTTTCTTATTAGCGTCCAGAAGTTTTTTTCACTCATTGATTTCCTCCATGAATAGGGATATTGGATCTTTTGTTATAACATCGGCGAGGTTCTTTTTCTCTCGCAGAGCTTTTATTATTTTACTATCGACGGACTTGCGTGTTTCGATGTCGATATAGGTGATGTTATTTTTAGTTCCGATGCGGTGACATCTATCTTCAGATTGCATCCGTTGTTCTAGATCGAAGCTATTAGAATAATAAATAGCATAATCTGCAGCAGTAAGGGTTAAGCCTATGCCACCAGATTGTGGTTGACCTATAAAATATCTAATGCTTGGATCATTTTGGAAACGCTCAACTGCAACCTCTCTAGCGTCACTTGTTACATCTCCATGATAACTTACTGCTAAGTCTCCTAATGCCCTCTCTATGGCTCTTAAATCAGCTTTGAAACGTGCCCAAATGATAACTTTAGAGTCGATGTCGCTAAGTATCTCTTTTAGAGCTTCGATTCGAGGGTTTTTGTCGTCTATTTGTTGCCCACCTTCCTCACTCGGAAACCAACCGCAAAGTATCTGCTGAAGCCTTAGCAAACGAGTTATTGCTTCGGGTGCTTCTATCATGTTGCCTTCTAGCTCAGCAACGAAAGACTTTTTCATAGTTTGGTAAATTTTCTTTTGTTTAGCAGTCATCTCTACATAGTGACGCTGATATATTTTATCGGGTAAGTCTAGGCAGTCTTTCTTTAAAACTCTAAAACTGTGACCTTCTATGTTTCTGGTCAGTTCTTCCACATTCTGATAAGATATAATCTGCTTGTTCTCAAAACCACCCATAACGCAGTATCTGGCACGAAACGAATAAAAGCTGTCATATCCTAATATTTGTGGGTCTAAAAACTTGAACTGAGAATAAACATCCTCTGGACCTTTAGTAACTGGGGTTCCAGTCATTATTCTTTTATAATCAACTTGCTTCCCGAACTTAGTTATTATTTTTGTTCGCTTGGCTCCTGGACGTTTAATCCTAGAACTTTCATCTACAACAAGAAGAATTTTATTACTGACCAATATTTTCTGCATATAATATATTGCTTTTGGACTTGTAAAAGCTTCTACATTAAAAGTGAAAACTTTAAGACAATCAGATGCACCTAGAACATTCTCATATTCTTCTATTCGCTTTTTGGTCATTCCGGAAGAATAATAGAAAGACTTTCTAGGACACCAATCTGGCATGTGTATGTCTATTTCTCTCAGCCAGTTTCGGTGCACTCCATTAGGAGCAATTACAACAATAGAAGTTATTTTGCCTTTTGCGTAAAGATATGCAGCAGTGTCAATGATAACCTTCGTTTTTCCTGTGCCTTGTTCCATCAATAAAGCAAAAGCCTTTTTGTCTCGGCTCATGTAAAAAGCTTTGCGTTGGTGGTCAAAAGGTTTGGTTTTAAAATCATAGTCGTCGTTGCTTGGCAACTCAGAGTGTTTCATTTTCATATTAGCTTCCATCTCTTTTAGGTTGCTAATATATTTATCGAGTGCTGGAGAAGCAGACTCATCCCAATCAGCATTAGGAAAATATTTATGAATTCTATCTATATTCGCACCTGTTGGATCGAACAGGAGGTCTCTGCCAATCCACTTCTTAAATCCTGGAAGTGTAGATAGCTTTTCAAAAGTATCGCCATCAAGCTTTGACTTGATGACTAAATACTTTCCATAATCTGCCTTAGTTATTATCATTCGTCTTCAACCTCGCCTGAGCCATCGCAAGTTTCGCAGGTGTCCCAAACAGTGTCGAGGAACCCACCATTGACGTAATCAACGACAGGTTTCTCATATTCGCAACGACCCCAACCATCGCAATCAGGACAAGTCATAGTCCGAACCTTTCTGCGCATATTGGTCCAATGCCACGATCTACACTTTCATGCTTAGTAAGCGAACGACCACACATTGCACAGTTCCCTGTTTTACGTCCATAGGCTACAGCTGAATCAAGTGGGCTATTGGCTATCTGCTGAAGCTTAGAGAGCGTGTCCTGCGGTGCGGTGCGTAAACCAAACCACTTGCCTTCCTTAACTTTGCCAGCATACTCGCCATCAACCTTAACATATAAAGCACCAGCATTAGCACCATTGTCAGGTGCACGAGAAATAACCAAGTCCTCAAAACGGAACTTAGGAGTTTTAATAGCCTCGTGAGCTTTGTTGAACATAGCAACTACATTACCAAGATCAACAGTTGGTGCCTCAGCTCTATTAGCCTTGTTGGCTTTTACTTTCATAAGCATCGCAACAGCAGCACCAGTCTGCTTTTCGGAAAGTGTTCCACGATCGTCGAACTGCTCTACTAAAGAAGCAGCAAAGCTGTTCCAAGAAGTCAACTCTCTAAGAGCATCTACAAGTCCTGGATTTTCTTTTTCGAATTTAACTTTATTTTCAGGAGCCATAAGTCTTGCTTTCCTTTGTGCTGAAATTTTTCTTTTTTGAATCCCACGAGCAACAATCTGCTCGTGAGTCCAAGGTCTNCTGTATCCAGAATATGAAGGCATGAATATTCCCATTACACTGCCTCCACATATACTTTACAACCACGACTCCATGTATAACCCCACTTAGGCTTAATTTTATCTCCTTTTGTGTCGGTAACTTTTTTACAAACATAAGATGTATGCATCCAGCCATCAAGAAATTCAGACCTTTCATTACACTTCATAAAAAGTTTTTTTGACTCAGGATGAAGTTTAAATAGAGAACCTATTTCAAGGTCTTGTATTTTTTTAGCAGTGTATTTCATTCTAGTTCCTTTCTCAGCTTATACAAGTATTCTATCTTATTTAGACAGAAAGGTAAAGAACTTTGTTCACTTTAAAAACAATGACTTACAACTTTTTACTCAAAAAGATCTTTGGGTCTGGGCAAAGGACGCAACCATTCTTTGCCTTTTTTCTTATAAAAAATATGTTTTCCAACNGTTTTTACTTTTTCGAATTCACTTGCCCAATAAGGATCAACATCTGTGCTATGGTAATAAGTTGCATCGTCACCAACAACACTGATATATTGTCCTTCCTCCAACATCATCTTTGCTATTGCTTTAGAAGTTCTCAAAGAGTTGTGTTCTCTTGGGTAATCCGACTTGCCATCGCACCACCAACTAAATTGACAACCAGCACTGTTGTCTTGTAAAACAACTGAGCAGACATCATTCGGGAAATTAGGTGAAGCCACTCTGTTAAGAGTGACCTCAGCTATTGCTATTTGACCTTGTATCGGTTCTGATCTAGCCTCGAAGTATATATTCAAGGCTAGACACATGAGAGCTGTTTCCAACATTACGCCACCAAATCGAAATCGAAAGTTAATTGGTCGTCGCAATGGCTTGAGAACTTAGGGTTCTCAACTTCGTAAAAAGCATGAACCAGTCTTTTGCCCCAGTGGTGCGAAGCATCCATTGCTCTCCACTTAGGAACTTGATTGTCGATTGTAGTCCAGTCACGAGTGTCCATTACTAGGACGTGCTTAGTAATTTGAATGATGTAAACTTTACCTTGCTCAAGGCTTTCAGGAACGAACTTGCTCAGCTTGCGCTTTTTCTCGAGCGTTGTCCATTTACCTTTTAGACCGAGCTGTTTACATGCTGTTGCGATGTTGCCATTGCTAACACCTTTACAATGACGCTTGCCACGAATTTTGCGAAGAGTTTGGTAAGCTGGTTCGTATTCAATTCCAGCTACAGTAGCAACTGCAAATGGACCACACCATGTAACTCGGTGAATGCCTGTGTCGCAATAGATGATTTGACGCTCTTTGGGGTTATGCTTTTCCATGATTTGTTTCCTTTCTCAATCAATATAGTCATTGTATCTTATCTCACCAGAGAAGTAAAGTATTTTCTTTCACTTTAAAAACAATAAGTTATGTGAGTTTACGCCACTTATCTACTTGCAATTTCCTAAAGCCTTTGTTTATTTTACCTTTTAGAAGATACCAGTCATTAATTTTACCTTCCTCGACTATAGGCTTGCCAAGCTTTGGATATTTCCATCTGTCTATTCCTGCTAGTATTGGACCAGTGTCATCCTCGAATTTCATGTTCAGCCACAAATTGTGTGTCTCGGCTCTGCGACCACCTCGCTTGGCTAAGTTTACAGCCTCGTTCAAGTCTCTAAGGTTTTTCTCAA